>Ga0307516_10008574_pt1 | contig 11542 bp, 12 predicted proteins | sample 19_EM_MG_FD_203310 | JGI IMG/M metagenome (GOLD analysis project Ga0307516, IMG submission 203310) | Populus trichocarpa ectomycorrhiza microbial communities from riparian zone in the Pacific Northwest, United States - 19_EM | ecosystem: Host-associated > Plants > Roots > Unclassified | place...
CCCCCCGTCCCAATTGTAATTACTGGGGGGGTCCCCCCCCCCCCCCCCCCCCACCCCCGCTCGAGGGTGTTCTCTGAAAACGGTAACGCAATGCTGTATCTCGTTCGTCCCCCACTGTTTGATGGGTCCGCCTATGATACGTGCTTACATAACCTACCTACTGCGTAATGCAGGTACTCTATCTGCTTACTTGCATGACATAACGAATGAATGACTGACCGACCGACCGAATACTCATGCACAGTTTTTTTTCTCTCACCCGTGGACACACGACAACAATGACCCCTCAGCCGCGCATCTCTGTGTGCTGCGCCGACCCAACCGGCAGAATTCACAGTGACCATGGCTCCGAGAGAGAATAGTAAGCGGCCAGTCCGATTCCGGGCACTCTGATCCGTGAAAACCAGAACCAAAAGAAATAGAAATAGAAAAAAACCCAGTCCGTTGACATGCCCGTTCCCCCGTCTATATACCTGCGCATTCGTGCTCCGTAACCAAGCCTAAAAAAAAACACCGGAAAAGAAACCCAAGACAAAAAGAAACCCGAGAGGGAAAAAACAAAACGGGAAACAAACCCAAAACAAATGCACTCGTACGGAGGATTGGGATACGCAGCTTTTAGCCACCACCGCTGTTGCTCGCAGCCATGACGACATTCATAATCCGCTCCACCGCACCCTCGCCGTGTCGCCGCTTAATGTGGTCCCGCATGTTGTCTTTCCGCGCTGTCCGGTGACCGCAGACGGCGCACACGAGATGCTCCTCTCTGCGGTGCTTGGACTTCGTGTGTCGATCTCGGTCCTTCTCCGTCGAGAACAGAGAGTCGCACGTCGGCTCGGGGCACGGAAACGGCTTGAGGTGGCGTTTCTTGTGCTTGCGGAGGTCGCACAGCCGGGGGTAAGCTTTCGTGCACGAATGGTAGTCGCACGCGAACGAGGCCGCCACCGCGCCGGATGGCGAGGACGTGTGAACCCGGGTGGCACTGCGCGGACCGGCGCCCTCCGGGAAGAAGCAAGTGATGATTTCCGGATCAAGCGTCGAGGATGGTTCCGCGTAGCTGATCGGAGATGGCGTGTCGTTGGGCGAAGTAGCGTACGGTGAAGGGGTGTACGCGAAGTTGGGCGAGTGGGACGCCGAAGGCGGATATGGCGAGGTGGATGCGCGGTGGTCGGCGGAGTGGGAATGCGTGTGTGGGTCGTGCGGCGATGCATACGGCGAGGGAGTGACCCCATGCTGGTGGGAGTAATTCGAGTAGCCCGAGTGCTGTGAAGACGGTGAGGCGGCGTAGGAACTGGAATACGGTGGATAGCCAGGCGACAAGAGTCCCGGCGCCTGTGATATCGAGCTGTAGTCCGCGGTGGGGAAATACGAGTCTGAGACCGACGATGTTGTGACGGGCAGATACATCAAGGCCGAGTCGATGTAGTCGGCTTCGCCGACCGGTGGCTGGTGATGCGGCTGCTCGTGGTGGTGGCGATGGTGATAGGGTTGTGCGTGGAGCGGAGGATAGGCGTGGCTACTACCTCCGGGAGTGGTGTAGTTGTAGGCGCCCCACTCCGGTTCCATGGTGTATGCGTGACGGGAGAGAATGCGAGGGGAAGCCGATAACGCAGCGCGGGGCGATGCACAATAGGGCGTATATGGGTCGCGGTCAAGGTGTTCGTTCTTGATCCTGATATTCGTGATGGCCAGCGGTGGCATTAAAGTTTAAGAAGACTGCGATGTATTGGGTGGCGCGATCCGTCTTCTCAGGGACGCGTCAGCACAGGCACGGCCTTCCAAATGGTTCTGGCAGTCGTTCGTGGTAGCTTACATAGGGTAGCTGCCGGAGCTGCCGGAGCTGTCGAGTGATAGCGAGGGGCTGACGGGTTCGGGGCGTTGGAGGATGACGACACTCTTTTTTCTCTCTTTCTTTCTTTCCGTCGAAGGCTGGATGCTCGGGAACTGTTATATCTGTGGTTGCTTCAGGTAAGGAAACAAACCCACCCAATCGCATTCCCGGAAGCCGTTGTCGTTTGTAAGGGGAGAACAGTTTGGGGGGAAATCCAGACGGCGGCAACCCCACATTGCGAGATATCCGACTGGATCATATACTAGGTGATACCAGCCCAGATGTTTAAACCCATTGGGGGCCCCTGGTCCGCTGCATGATCGTCAATACTCTGCTGAGGTCAGTGGCAGCTAGCGCACGCCCACCCACCCAGGCATACATAATCTGAGTCCGGGGCTCAATCCGCCGGGCGGGGGAGCGGAAGACGCCGGATCCACCAAAGCCACTCTCCTTGCACGAGGAGTCACGTCCCGACGCGCGAGGAGAGGCGGTGCCAGCGTGGTCCCAAACCTTCGATCCCCGTTAGCAGTGGCATGATGGGACAACGCTACAGGCAAAAGGAAACCTTGCTTCGACGGTCAGCACTTAGAACCTGCACTAAAGATTAAGCATAAGCCAGCAGATGCAAGTTACCGGCTTGGAATCGTCGTTGGGTTTTCCGGAGGTGGAGGTGGAGGTGGTAGAGGAGGTAATGATAGTGGAGGCGGTGACGGTGGTGCAGCCGGGTAGCTGAGATCCTTGAAGGTGGAGGGAGATGTGTCAACGGGAGGGGGGGTTAGTGTGGATGGGGGGGAGTGTCGGCTGGTGGCATCCGTTCCGATATGGGGGAGGAGGGTCTCTTTGGACTCGCCTTCTGCTACGTACGGGGGAAGCAGGCTGGCCCTGCTCCATGCAGCCCTTGACTCACGGTTCGACCATCTGCTTCAGGCCACTCGTGACTGAGCGATCGGGCTAGCTACTAAGGAAGGGGGTGGAGTACCGCCCACCCGCAGGCAGGCGCCGTGTCGGGTTGTCGAACGCATCGGAGCCAAATAGGAATGGCAGCTCACCCCTTTGGAACACTGTGACCAAGAAAGCCGCGAATAGTTCCCGCCAGACGTACCGTGGTGGTTCCTGGCCGAAGGGAAAACGGCATCATCCTACCGGACCGCCTGGGAGTTTGACGGAGCACGGCAGGCGTCGGTCAGGACAGTCGCAGAAGCCGCCATATACCCGGCTCGGACAGCCACGGCCAAAGATGGAATTCGAACCGTCTTTTCGAGATACACACCCCTGACCTGCTCAGCACCGGCCGTGGTCAGGGTCCCCGGGGAAACACCGTCCACTCCTCCGCCCCGTTCTCCTCCACTTACTGCGAGACGCGATATCAATCTCCGTCCAACGTACGTACGTGAGTGGGGGCTAATAATAGTATCGAGAGAGCAGTGCGAAGTTGTGGTCCTGTCGAATTCCAGACTCTTGAAGGAGAGCAAAGCAAGATGGGGGGGGGATTCAGCCCTGCGCTGCGCCTGTATCTAGCCGCGGACGACTTCCTCAAGGGAGTTAGTTCGCATGTAACTCCCGCGATGACCAAGCATTGCTGCCTTGTAGCCCCGATGAGCCGCATCTTGCTAAGCACCTGCATATTCACCATGTTGGGGAAGGGGTGGTTTGTTTTTCTTTTCGACGCGCCGCTCCAAGAAAGCCCCAACCGGCTGCACTGGTGAGCGGATTGGCTGGTTGCCAATAAGCTCAGTTGAAACGCGCGCCCATCTATCAAAGAGCAAACAGTGCCGGTGGGTTCCGCGACAACATTAGAGTGCATCGTGTTGGTAAGGTGCTCTGTCCGCCGGATGTATGTCTGTCTGTCTGTAATGGATCCACATCCACTCACTCCTCTCCGTTCTGTTCTGTTCCACCCATGCTGCTCTACCCTGCTACTCTATTCCAGTCTCCAGAATAACTTGCCCGGTCTGATGTCGCGGCGGGGCTGTTGGGCGAGGCTCAGCAGTGTTGAAATAGTAGCGCAGTGTGGTGTCGCAGTGTAGCAACGCAGCGGTTAACTAGTATATGAATCCAGCGGTGACCGGCAGACGGTAGAATGGGATGGCTCTTCGGACAATTGTCTCGCACCACTTTATGCGTGCCATTCGCAACTGTGCAGAGCAGGCATGATACCCACACACCCGCGACCCCACGCGCGTATGAACTCTGTCCCCACATGGAGCAGGTGGGCACGCAGGTGTGTAGACATTCTCGATATCCCCGATATCCCACTCTGGCTTCTCTGGATGCCACACGGAGTCTGGCCCGTCGTCGGTAGACCCGCCCAATGGCAGAGCAGCACCCAGCACTGGCCAACGTCGGGGAAGCCCTCCGCGCCGGTCCGATGGGTTGGTCGGGAGTTGGACGAGCCCTGCGTTGATTGAGCGGTGTCGAAGAAGGGGGGGGGGACCCCACAGTCCGTAGCCGCAGAAGCATGGCGAGCAGGGGACTGGCTGGCTGGCTGGTTCGTCCGCCGGCTGCATGTTGCTCGACTGTGTTGCGCCCTCATCCGGTGATTCCAGCCATCGCTTAGCCCGCTGCTGCGATCGCTGCGTGCGCCTCGAACGGGGCACGTGCGACGGTTTCGTGGTTGCGCTTGTCTCAGCTGCTGTACCGATCGGATTGGCGGCGAGCTGCAGTGCTGACTGTCGGAGATGTCCACACTTGGCGGTTTTTCTTCACAGATGACGACAATTGCATGCCTGCATGCCTCCTGGTAAGCTCATGCTTCTTGCCTACTGATTACTGCCCTGTAGCCTTCTTTCTCTCTGCATCCCGCGTTCGCGGTTGGAGCGTTGTGGGGTTTGGCTGCACGGAAGTGAAGATATTTGGAGGCGTCTGCGCGTTGCTTGTCATGATCGGCCGATTGGCCGCGGTTAATTGGTCCCCGTCAGCATCGTCTGTACCGACTCGTGAGTGACAGGTCCCAGCACCGCCACCCTTTGCTGACCTTCCCAAACCGGGCCTTGACTCCCTGTAGCCGAAGTTCGCGGAGAATCGGGGGACAGCGGTATCCGAGCGTGCTCGACGCCGTCTCCCTGCTGTGCTGTACTCTGCTGTGCTCTGCTGTACTCTTCATACTCTTGATACTCTTCATACTCTTCGTAGGAGCCTGGAGTGGAGCAGAATTGAGTGGAGCGGGGTGGAGCATGTGGGATGGAGTCGGGCAGAAGAGTCTGTCCCGTCCTTCGCATCCCAGCTGGCTCTTGGCGAGGACGATATCGATAACGATATATATCAATCTGCCTCTCCACCACCCTCCAGATGATCGTGGCGTGGTTCTCAACTTCCTGTCCACCGCAGCTTTGAATTTTGCAATCGACAGGGGGAGAGCATCTTTTCATAGAGTGGACGATGGATGGACTGGATGGACGGGATGGACGACGGCAAAAGGGCCGGTGGCGGTGGACGAGATTCGCTTGCTTCGAGGGCGAGAGGAGGCGGGAGTGCCTCACCTGGTTTGTTGTTCTGGCAGAGACTAACTAGCGCGACGAAATTCGCAAGGCGCAGAGGCTGTGAAGCTGTCCGTGCACGGTCTTTTCTTGGTGCCTTTGGTCTTTGGTTGGTTTCGAGAGAAAAAGAAGGAAAGAATCACGGGGAAGGAAGAGAAGGAGGGTAGAGTGCACCTGGGTGGAAGGCTGAGCACGATCAGGAGCAGTTGCAGGTGTGGCCGGGTGCGACTGAGGAGGGACGAACGCCACACTCCCCCCACTGTTCGCCAGTGGGAGTGCAGGGGTCTCCGGCTAGTCGGCGTCTGAGTTCGCCGCCAGCGCGCTTCCTCATCACGGTTACACGCCGGCTGCCAGGGAGCGGCACGTGACAGCAGCTCACTGATCCTCTAAACTCCTACTGCTGCGCATGAGTACTGCACTTTACATACAGCCTTCACCCGCATGCTGCTGAGAAAGCTGTCGTCTCTCCAAACCATTCTCCCACAAATGCACAGGTACGTGGGCGGGTACTCTACACCTGCCCAACGGCCGTTCACGATCCGAATAGCTGCCGCCTCGAATCGAAGGGACCGGCAATTGGTGTCTGGGCAGTCATCACCCTCCAGCGCCAGCTCTCACTCGATCACCGTACGCGATGGATTGGTCCGATGCATCCAATGTCTGTTTGCAGGCCCTTCTAACCGGACGGACGGGAAAAGGTCGGAAAGCCTGTACCGACGACCTTGCTGACCAGCCAGCTCTGCAGATGAGCGTTGTTCGGCAAAACGTTCGGCCTAAACCACACACGACACCCATTTCCTCAGTCTAAACACGGATAGTTAGTCCGACTCCATATTTAGACCACTATCAAAATAAAAAAATTAAAAAAAAACGCCCCAGACGGGAGCACGGCCGAAGGGCCCCTTCGAATCTCGGAACTCGAAGTGCTGTCGGTGGAGAATCTTTCTCCGTCCGGTACTCACCACTCGCTTGGCGTTAGGTTGTCGCCCGAAAGACGCACTGCGCCACGTCCCAGGGGAAACAAATGAAGTCTCCTCTCCTTGCCGCTGCCATTGGGAGGCCTGATCAGGACGGAAAGTTGCCCCGATGGTCTCCGCTTACGTAGCCGGGCGCGGCGCCATCACCAGCATCAGCAACAGTGGCACCGCCATCATGCTGTGGTCTCGATGGCACGCCTAGTGCCCAGCAGAGGGTCCCAGAGTACCCATTGCAGGGGTAGGTACCGACATGCCATCACGGGCCTGTGCTATGCTGCGGGAGAACGGAGTCACATTGCGAGCGCTTAGGTGGTCGGATGTTTGCAGGACGGCGAGCGAGAGACAGAGATCGCATAACTTTTGGATAGATATCGCTACAGCACATGCACGGCAGCTGACTGTGTGCGGGTTCAGCACCCTCTCCGGATCCACCGCGCTCCACCATTGGATCGATCATATCTCCCCCAGATCTCCAGATGTCGCTGCTGCTGGCAGCTGGTCGGGCCAGTCTCCTCAATCCCCACCTGCAACCGGGCGTCAACCGACATGCGAGAGCAGATATTTCACCCACCAACCTCTCCATCCGATCAACGATTCCCCTCTCTCTTTCCCACTTCGCAGAGGGTAGTCAGCCGTTAACACGGCTATCTTCCTCCCGCAACCCCGCAGCGCATCGTTCGAACTTTGGACGGTAAAAATAGACTGATTCAGAGGCTCAGCGGACAGCCCTGTCGACAGCGCCAACACGTCTCGCGGGTACCCAGTGCTCACTGCGCATATGTAGTATTGTACGTCGGTACGTACACACAAACTAATTTACCTTTGGTTAACTCCCACATACCAGCCACCCTTCTTCGGGGTCAGAGCGGGTTCCGAGAAAAACGTTGCCAAGGGTTCGCTGTGGTACGGATGTGTGTGTTGCATAGCCACGTCCGACCAACTAGGCTTTTTGGGTGTGGCGACAGCGCGGCGCCATAGCCACTCGATTACTCTCAAAAGCTTGCAACAGATATACATACATGCAAATGGGAGACCAGCAACGACCGTGTTTCTCTGTGGGGGAGGGGGGGGTTCTGCCGGCCCCCTTCGAGTGGAGGGATGCAGGCAATAACTTCTCAGCCAACCGACCTAGGTACGTACTGTACACACTTCCTTCCTTCCCCAGACGCAAGCGGTCATGAGACGAAGGGTTCCGGTGCAGTCAGTATCTGCAAAACGAACGGAAAGCGTCCATGGAGTGGGACGAGGGGAGCCAGGAGCCAGGTGGTGATTTCGCGGCCACGAACACACTCAGAGAGGACCCCCGGGCGCCATTTTTCTGACATCGATCGGTAGGACAGCGTGGGGGCCCACCGTCCACACGCTTCTGTGTTTGGTTTCCAGCTTGGGTCTCCACCTAGACTCTGCGGGAGAAGGAGAGTCGGTCGTGTGAATACAGCGGTCGCCAGGATATGTGAGCTTTGGTTGCTGGAGGTTAGCGCATGCAGCATCTCGTCAGGGTCACCGAGATGCTTGCATCCACGGTGCTTTCCGAGATCGCACGTAGATAGCATCACTGGGAGGGGTCTGCTAGTTAGCCGAGAGCGTAAATACATACGTAGATTTCTCGACAGCAGCCGGGATGGTAAGTGCAGTACAGCACTTGCCGTTCTCCAGAGCGAGCCCGAGGTGTAATCCGTAGATACTGGCGAGAGAGCGCTAGACGGTGACTCCTGCGTGCAGAGGTCCCCCAGCCACTGGGCTCGCGCCTGTAGGCGCCCGCAGCACATGTGGGCATCCACTGCGAGAGAGATACATGCATCTTTCCAGATCGGACCACATCATCACCACTTTCCCCTCGACATGCCCCCACAGCCGATTCGTGGGAACCGATTGCAGCCAGAGATTCTCGGCCCTGCGCGTGTATGTATCCTGAGCGTGACTGGGTCGTGGGCACTTCCCACGTCAGTTGGCGCCATTGACCGTGTATGTGTCCATTTCCTCCTCCCCTCTTGCTGTCTGCATGGAGATGGACTAACGGGGTCTAGTGTCCGCTGGGTGATGTCTGCCTCTAGTAAGCGGTGCGAGCCCGAAGGGAGGCCATTTCTCGGCGGCATAGCCCTCCAAGCCAGCCGAAGCATGGAACTTTGAACCTCTACACACGGGCCCGGAGAGAACTGCAGCGCGGGCGTCTGTTTCCACTAGAGATTCATTCCCTCTATGTACATACGAAGCCCTCATTCGACCGCACGCACAAGCAGTCCACCAGACTCAGAACAAACGCCTCTAACGTCGACTATTGCACTCGTACGCATCTCATATCCCGCCAACTGGGTGGTGGCGGTGACGGACGGCCGGTTGCTTTATTTGGTGCATCCAGCTCTGGCCTCCCTGTTCTGGAGTCACTTGGAGTGTTAGTCCACGTACTGAGGTTGTCCCGGTGAAGGGACGCGCAGGCCTCGCAAACAACAGGCGAAGCTCGCGCTGCAGCATCTCTCGACGTGCTTCTCAGGCGTTTTGGGCTTAGTTGCAGCGCCAAAGCGATACGGTGGGGGCGGGCATGGCATACGGCAGACCCGCAAACAGCAGGCTTCGCGAACCGGAATGTTGCCCGCGGTCAAGGCCTGGTGGGATTCGGAGGGCAGGATCCGGGGGTTGGGGGTTGCTTTCACCATCGGGGCCATCCATCTTCCGCGGGTGGTGCGGCTTCGTATTACAAAGCCGCCACTCCTGGCAGTCAGTGGTGCTGAGACCTACTGACGGGAAAGGGAATCGTGGACGGCACTTACCCCGCTGCTTTTCATCCGTCGCGAACCAGCACTTCTTTCCGTCAACATGCGGTTGATCCAGTCGCCACGCGGTCGTGGCTCCGCCCCCGCCCTCAACACACTTACGCACTACCAACGTACGCACCTCGGAGAGCACCACCATCCTCAAATCTCCCAGGAGCCATACACTACAGCCGACAGCCGACGGGAGACGGGGCTTTGCGAGTGATGGTCAATGTTTCCAGATAGTAAATCTGTGACCACGCAGCCCAGAGAAACAATGTTATCCATGCATCCATCCGTCCAATCACCATCCAGCGACGGGGCCATTCTGTCTTACCCCAAATTCCTGCATGTGCAATGCATTTCTCCGTGACCGCCCAGCAGTTGCCTCCACATACCGACCGGATCGTTAGGAGAGTGCTTCCGGCCACTGCTCCAGTCTCCGGCTGGCCCATGGCGCACTTGCAGATGGCCGCGTGTGTGTCTACACACTCACCCCACCTGAAAGGGTCTCCTCGGCAAATCCCAAGTGCGTATGGGTATGTATGGAGAGAAAAAAAGGGGTGTCCTGTGATTTGCTCGGACCCAAAAGTCATGTCCGTTTCAAGTGTGCATCCCCCAAAATCCGCCCGCCGTTGCACAGTTATCCGCATCCAGCGGAAACAAACCTGCGTAGCCAAATGCGTAGCAATCCCGTCAGCCAACCCGATTGCAGTTTCGGTGAAGACCACTCCATTCACCGTCGCAGCCAGAGAACACACCATCCATCAGCCAGCCAACCAGCCAGCCAGCCCGCTGCAGAAAAGTGGCACTCCAGCACCAGCTATCCCGGTGGATGTGGTGCGCCGTGCCCCTCACCGAGCTGCAAACCTCTCCCGCTTGCGTACTAGCCTTCCCCCCCTCCCGTCCGTCTGTCCGCCCTCCAACTCGATACATTCGCCTCATCCAGCCGTCCCTCTCCCGTCCCTTCTGGGTCCTGGCAGCAGAGAAAGGAGAAAATAGAGCTCAGGTGTGTGCTGTGCGGATACTCCGCATGAGACGTGGCAGCCGTCCGTCCGTCCATCTTGGTTCCCGCGGCACTGGTGGTGATGGCGACACATTCTCCCCTGACGACTCGACTCGACGATCTGACGATGAAACTGTGTCCCCGGTTGTAGGCGGACAGAGGCAGAAGCAGAGTAAGCCGGGCGGGTGCGGAGAGAGGTTTTTTTTTCCCCGTCTGGCTCCGGGTCCCCTCCGCCTCCTCCCTCCTTGCACGACTGCGGTGGCTGCCTCCGGATGCGGTCCCAGGTAGTGCAGTGCATATAGGTGTATATACATATCAGATTGCGGGGTGGAGGCGTTCCAGAGATCTCGACTCCCGAGGCGCACAACGCACACAAGCCTCCATCCATAGGACGCTCGGGAGGAACACGGGTCATCGTATTCGAGTATGTCTTTACTTTTGCTTCCTTTTTGGCCACGGGAAAAAAAAACGCCAAAATCCAAAAATAAAAACATATGGACTCCAGTAACATCTACATACCATTGCAGTGTCGCTCTACGCCGGCCGGCCGTCTCGCGCGCTCGAATGCTGACGCCGATGCTCTCCCGATCCGCATCCGCAGGCAGCCCGCTGTCAGGTATCCTCACCTGCGACCCGTACGTACAACCTCCGCCTTGCTCCTTCCGTCCAAGAAGTAGCTAGGGTGCGGGGTACACACGGCAGTCCTGAGTAAGCATCCAGCAGTGACACCGCCCCGTCTGCCAGTCCGGTAAGTCCGAGGTGGCGAGTGCATGCCACAAATTCCGGCGGATGCAGCGGAGCAGAAAATCCATCATCCGACCGGAGCTATGCGGCCCTCTCTCCGTGGCGGAGGTCACTGCAATCCCCCGCCCTGCCCCGCCCCGCTTCGCCACAACAGGCCGTGAACTCGAGCCGCAAAGGATTCAGGCGGCAAGGCCCACCATATCGAGTGACGCGTCGTGAGGGCCGTCTGCACCTCCTCTTTCTCTCTTTCTCTCGGTGTATAATATAAACCCCCGCCTTCGCCTCTACGCCGGCGCCCGTCCGCTAACGTTCTGCGACTGTGTTCCTTTCGCTCGCGGATCATCGGCGGCAGCGGCTTTTCCATGGGTTTGATGCGGGATTTATCGGTGACTCCTTTCGCCTGCCTGTCCGTCACCGCTATGGGATGTTGGCGCCGTACCGTGCGACATGTCCAGGCCGTTTGGCTGTGCGCTCTCGCGTCCGATCTTGCTTTTGGACTCCCATTCCTACGCCTCGCCCACGTTCCGGAGCTCCGGGGAGTTGGCTGAGGTATGTACCGGCGGCGAAGCGTGGCCGGGTGGTTACGTGTGTAGATGTATCTTCGGACCCGCAGGACCGGAGACGACGCGTGAAAGGCTAAGCTCCATCACAGCAGACGGGAAGTCTCAGGCCCCAGAATCATAATCACGTGCCATCGATATCTCAAACCATATGTAGAAAAGAAAAGAAAGAAAAGAAGAAAACAATATCACGACCCC
>Ga0307516_10008575_pt1 | contig 11541 bp, 13 predicted proteins | sample 19_EM_MG_FD_203310 | JGI IMG/M metagenome (GOLD analysis project Ga0307516, IMG submission 203310) | Populus trichocarpa ectomycorrhiza microbial communities from riparian zone in the Pacific Northwest, United States - 19_EM | ecosystem: Host-associated > Plants > Roots > Unclassified | place...
GAGTAAAACCCCTCGGAGTCGAGCTAAAGGACCCTCCATGCTGACTAACCTTCTGCATCCCTGCTAACCCCATTAGGCCACTAATTTTTCCGTTTCCGCCATTCAGCTACCATTACCCCCCTCAATACACACAAATAAATAAAGGCAAACCTTTGAAATGCCACAGCCAGCGCTTTTCCTTTAGAATGCCACCTGTTTCGGGCAACCACCAAGAAAACCTCACCACGACACACCGCACCTCAAACCCAACAACCCTCAAGCATGCAAAAAGACAACTCAGCAGTAAAATCTGGAGTCAGGAATTCGATGATCTGAAGTCATTCAAGCAAGCGGTCACGGATTGGGCGATTGCAATGCACTTCAGCACCCGCGCAGTCAAGAGTGATAAGTACATAAGTACTTAGGTAATCGCATTCAATAGATACTCAGCCAGCCAGCTCACTAACCGCCTACTTACTCTGCTCGGGGAGCGGGCCGCCTTGACGTGCGCAGTGGGCATTCCACATCCGGGGCAGCTAGAACAAAAAGAAGGAGTGCGCCGTAGTAGAGTCAGTTGAACAAAAATCACACATGCGTGGGAGTCGCCGTCAAGGGTGGGGTCGCACGAACACAGAAGTGGTTGCTTTGGAGAGCATCTACACATGTCACCAGGTCGACGTCAGCTCAGGCGATCGTGGGTGCCTACAAAGAGACCAATACGGAGAACGGTGACTGTCAATATCGCCGACTTGACACCAAGCGGGGATGACTGTTATCCGCCCCATCTGAGAAAGCCACGCGGTCGGCCGAAAGAGAAGCGGGTGCGTAAATGAGAATGCTGCCTCCGGGAAATTGCTGTCAGAGCTGCTGCCACTGCCGCTGGGGCACTCGCAGAGGTCCCAGAAAACATTGTACAGCGCTGTAGCCAATGTCGTGGTGTGGAACACAACCGTATTGGTATTGCTTGTCGTGAGGTCAGATAATTCCCAAGTACATACTTGCAGTTCTCCGACTGCTAATAAATAAACCCCCCGCCTATGCAGCTTCGAGTGGCACCAGGTGAATCGTAACACCAGAACAAAGATTGTCTCCGTCATCCAGAGTACACCACCACGCACCTACATAACTCTCGATAGGCAGGCACCTAGCTGTGGCGGCGCGGGTATTCCCTATGACGTCCTGTCCTTTCCCCCCTCATCGGAGATGTCCGTGTTCCCGCGAGGAGGGTTCCTTTGAATCGGAGGTTGACGCTGCTACGTTATGTTATGCACACCAATCTGACGGAACGGGTTTGTGGAGGCGGTTAGATCGGATACAAATGGAGATGTGTAGATACATGATTGCAGCTGCCAGATCATGTCTAACTAACGCCTCGTGGGGAAGAGAGAGAGAAAGGAAGATGGGCAACGACGAGAGGAATTGGAGGATATCTAAGAACCTCAATTGCATCCTTCAGGATCCACTCGACCGCTCCATCGCCACTCCAGATATCTACACTCGCATAGCGCTTGGTTGTCTCCTCTCCACTTCCGCACACATCGCCGCCGGGCTGATCACCCAAATTCACGTCACCGAGGACCTGGGGCCACAGTGATCCCGCGCCAAAAACGACAGCGCATCGTTCTCACCTCGCACAAATACCAAGCACGACCACCACCACTCCTCCTCCATACCCGTCTACATACAATCCACGGAATACGATCACGCGTGGAAGAATAGAAAAAAGGAAAAAATGCCGACTCTAAGCACCTCCTTCTCCCCGTCGTCGCAGGCTCCGGCGGTAATCCTGCCGACCGGCACTGGCGCCGCCGGCACGGAGATAAGCTATGCGCAGCTTCACGACCACGTCTCTAGCTTCCAGCGGCGTCTGGCCTCGTTCGGCATCTCCACCAACGCGGCCGTTTCGATCGCGCTCCCAAACACTCTGGAATTCATCGTCTCGTTTCTGGCGGTCGCCGCCCAGCGCTGCATAGCCGCCCCCTTGAACCCAGCCTACAAGCAGGCAGAATTCGAATTCTTCATCGATGATGTCAAGAGCAAGCTTATCATCGTGCCCCAAGGAGCCGTGGCAGCGGGCGCGCCTGCGGTGCGCGCTGCACGGCAGTTCGGGGTGGGTGTGGCCGAGGTTTGGTGGGATGGTGCCAAGGGGGAGGTTGTGATGGATCTCAAGTTCTGGGGGAGTTTGGGGGGTGCTGTGGAGGTGGAGAGCGCGCAGGAGGAGGATGTGGCGCTTGTACTGCATACGAGCGGGACCACCGGAAGACCGAAAGCGGTGCCATTGACGCATAAGAATCTGATCAGGACCATGGGTTTGTTTTCTAGGTGACGGTTCTAGAGACAGTGGGCTGACCGATCACGGCAGAGAACATCGCGCGAACCTACCAACTCACGCCTGCCGACAGGACCTACCTGGTAATGCCACTCTTCCACGTCCATGGCCTGCTTGCCGGCTTCCTCACACCCCTCGCCTCCGGCGGCACAGTAATCGTCCCCCCGAAGTTCTCGGCGTCAACATTTTGGACGGACTTTATCACGCACAAGGCAAATTGGTACACCGCGGTACCGACGATCCACCAGATTCTACTGAAGTCGCCGCTGCCTACGCCAATTCCAGAGATCAGGTTCATCCGCTCGTGCTCTTCGCCACTGTCACCGACTACTTTCCACGCGCTCGAGGAGGCACTGAAGGCGCCTGTCTTGGAGGCATACGCAATGACCGAGGCGGCGCACCAAATGACTTCCAACCCCCTTCCGCCCGCGAAGAGAAAGCCAGGAACGGTCGGAGTGGGCCAGGGCGTGGATGTTGCCATCCTCGACGACGCGGGCAACGAGTTGCCGCAGGGCAAGGAGGGCGAGATTTGTATTCGCGGCGTGAACATCACCAAGGGATATATCAACAACCCGTCGGCTAACGCCTCCTCCTTCACCAAGTCTGGCTACTTCCGCACCGGCGACCAGGGCAAGAAGGACGAAGACGGATATGTCGTCATCACCGGCAGGATCAAGGAGCTGATCAACCGCGGCGGAGAAAAGATCTCGCCAATTGAGGTAGACAACGCTATATCAGCGCATCCGAAGGTCAGTGAGGCTGTCAGCTTCGCCGCCGAGAGCGATATGTATGGCCAGGAGGTCGCCGTGGCAGTGGTTCTCAAGCCGGGACAGAACGCCAGCGCCGATGAGCTGAAGAGCTTCGTCTCGGAGAAGCTCTCGAAGTTCAAGGTTCCGACACAGTGGTTTTTCACTGAGCACATGCCGAAGACGGCCACCGGGAAGATTCAGAGACGCATTGTCGCTGAGGAGATGGCGAAGTTGCCGAAGTCGAAGTTGTAGACATGGGCTTTGTTTTCCCTTGCGTGTTGTATTGTGCAGTGTGTTAGAATACATATCAATATTACGACGAATAAAATTGTAGGAATGACTATGGCATTCCGCTAGGAACATTCGGCCAGAACCCGGGAGTCTTCATCCGCTCCAGGTTCCGCTTCGCAGCGAGTGATTGCCGCTTGAGGAGGACGCGGCGATCGAAGATTTTCCTGTGACAGCCATCATCAGCAGCCTGCTCCACCCAGCAGAAACAGCAGTAGCAGCATAGGGCGGGAGGGGGATGGAGTACTTGTGCAAGACGAAGACCCGGGGCTCTTCCTCTTTCTTTGGCTCAACTTTCTTTGGCTCAACTTTCTTTGGCCCCTCCTTCTTGTCTTTAACCTCCTCCTTCTTGTCCACGTCGTCCTTCTTGTCTTTATCCTTGTCCTCCTTGTCGCCCTTCTTATCTTTGCCCTTCCTGGCCAATTTCTCTTCGTACTCCTTGATGACCTGCAGTCTGAGCTCCTCCTTCTCCCGATTCTCCTTCTCCCTCTTTTCCTTCTCGGCATCGCTCTCCCCCACCACCTCCGCTTTTGGCTTCCCGTCGTCGCCGGCTGGACTGCAGAACCCGCGATCTTTCAGATGTCCGGGACATATGTAGAACCAATCCTGCCCCACACCCTCACTATCTTAGCTTATTGCGCTGGGGAGGAGAAGCGTGAAAGTGGGGGCGGAGTACACTCTGGTCCGGCGTGATAAGCACACATGTGCTCGGACGGTAGCAGATGTCACATTGCTTTGCCGCTGAGTCGGCGACGAGTCTTTTGTGGTAGATGTTCCTTGGTATGGGCGTTGTCATCGTGTTTTGGAGAAATGGTATATAGGGTCGCGCGTGGGTTGGGGTTTAAGTTGTGATGGGAGGGACAGGGGGTACATAGAGTGCCAGGTGCACGTGAAATGAATATAGATTACAGGTCCAGCGCCTTCTTCGCCATCTCCAATGCGCCTTCGAAAGTCTTGTTCCCACCGATGAAACCACTGGCATGAACGAACACTCCTCCAGGGATGCCTGAGACCTCACTGAGAGCGTCATCACGGACACCACGCCACACATCCGGCAGCGGCTTACGGCTCTCAAAGCTATCCTTGGAGACGGGCACACATTGGATTCTCCATCCGGGCTTGTTACCCTCGCCGTAGAGAACATATAGTGGTATCTTCCCCTCCTCGGCGATACCCAATTCCTTCTCGAGGGTGAAAAGATGATCTTTCCACGGGACTGAGCTCTTAAACGTGAGAATCCTCCCGTCCTTGTCGTGCTCAAAGCGTTTGTTGAGCGCATCGACAACGAAGTCGCGCGCAGGCAACCACGCGTCGATGTAGTAATCCAACTTGCCTACGAACGTTTCGCCCATCAGCGCAGACGCCTTCAGGAACAGTGCGTCCTCGCCCGCTTGGTCGACGGGAGTGTTCCAGTTCGGGTTGAGAGCGCCGACCATGGAGGGGAGCGTTATCCCGCCAGTGCTGAAAGCAGGGGATATATCCGCCGGGTAGGCGCTGATTCCGTTGTCATTCGCGTCCAACGCTTCGATGAACTCTTTGTACAGCTTTTGGTAAAGAAGCTCGACCGACGGGTGGGAAACTGGCTGGCCCAGCCGCAGAGCAATCAGCGCCGGTGCGAAGTGCTTATAGATCAGGCCGGCGGAGGACAGCTTCGTCTTGTGCTCGGCGGAGAAGGTCTCAGCGAAGGTGCGCTGGTGGTGGTCGAAGTGCTTCGTGCCATCGTACACGCCGGAGACGTCAACGATGATGTCGCACTCCTCGAGGGCAGCGGGGTCGCGGGAGCGCAAGAGGCTAGCATCTTCGTATTCGGGGAGGAGACGGAGGATGTACACAGCTAGGGCTTCGTCTGCCTATAATAGTAGCACCGATATCAGTCACTGGATCGACAGGGACGCAATTGCGCGCAATCGTGGAAGTGGAGGCGGCAGCATACGTGGAAGTGGCCACTGCGGGGCAACTGATTAGCGGCGCACCACCCATCCCTGGATGCGATTGCTTACCTATGAGTACCGATCTTGCGCGGGGTAGCCTTGAGACGCTTTGCTGGTGATTCAGACATGATGGATCTCGTCACTATACTTCTGTTGATAGTGCCAAGGACGGTGGGGATGCGGAGGCGGAACATGCAACGGGAAACTGGAAACGAGAAGAATGGGAGATGGCGGGGCAGCAAAACTCGAACCAGATTCCCAAGCCCAGGTCTTGGGCCGGGTAAACTGATCATATGAAAAACCGGAAGTGTTCATGGTCAAAAACTTAGAAATTGCCTCTCTACATAAGTACTGTCGAGGGTAGTGGACCCGCGACTGCTACATGACTGCCGTGCTGGGGACCAAGAAGCCCTAAACTTCCCAGTACCCAGCTCTAGGTATATGAAAACTGAGCTGTCCTGGGATGACAAAAATTCATAACTACTATAATCATGTGGGGGGCTTTTCCGGCGAAGATGCTGCGTCGTGCCGGCCCTTAGCTTGAGTTGGAGAGAGTTGGGTAAATACCTACCTTCCCGGGTCGGTAAGGAGTGATCCTGACAACTGCTTTGGCAGATGTTAATCGGCTGCTTCTCAGGCCTCAGTGCGTGCCCTTTCTACCAACACCCTTTTTTTGGCCACCGGGTGTCATGGACAGCACACTTAGAGGGGAATCATATCCTCCAAGTGCCTAAATCTCGAAACGCCACAGTCTGTCCTCATCCTTCGTCCCCATACCGCACAGCTCGTCCCTCATTGAGGCTGAACCCCCCCGTCGCAAGCTCTTCTGGAGCCCCTCCGCACATTCAACAATTGAATAGCCACTGCCATTCACGAACTATCAATCGAGCTCACCGTTTCAGTAAACAACCCATCGCCCTGTTATCCTACCGACAAATCCTTTCTCCTTCTCTCCGTCGCAACGCATCTAGCCCTTGCTGACACATCTAATCCTAAATGCCTCCGTAACAACTCCTAATGACTAGTAATAAACCCCCAATGATTAGTAATAAAACTAGCAATGACTCGGTAATAAACCAACAATGATGACTCATTGAAACTAGCAATGACTAGTCAAAAAATTTCCAATGACAACTCAATAACTCCCCAATAAAATTGACTACCAGTCGTTCCATACTTATTAAAATACACGTACAAATCGCCCGATCAATCAAACCGTAGTAACACCATGCCGAAACACCGTATTTATCCCTTATAAAAAAAACAAGTCCAAACCCATCTAATAGCTAACCTATATAGTAGAGCACACTAGGTTAGCTGTATTCTCTAACCAACGAATGATTATATGTAGCTCTGACCTTTTAATCCTTTCTCCTCTGGACTTCCTCCCGTAAAACCTACGCAATACCCTTGACAGCATCCCAGAGAAACAACACACCTCTCAATGTCGGCCATCCACTTATCCATGAGAGCCTTCTTTCCGGAAAGGACTTACATCGTGGCATACGCAATCCCTAGGGTACTGCAATCGATTGTGTATGTTGAATTTCCGATTTAAGCTCCCAAGCCCCCTTGGCTTCACCGATCTTCGAATTAAATTCTGCCTCGACACCCCTGCCGCCGACCCCCGCCCACCAGACCCGACGACAGGAATCTCATGCCCAGATTTGGTGGGCAGTACCGACGGAAGCAGCCAAAAGACTGGGGCCGTAATGGTTCAGGTACTCTGTTATAAGAAACATTTCGTTAGCGAAAATTCAAGGCCATAAATGCGACGCGATGGTAAATTACTGATGAAAGTAGTTACTCATTCTCGATACTCAATTTGAACTGCGTTGTGATGGAAACTGCGTTGTGGAGTTGTGTTGTGGCGACACTTGGAGATTTGGCGGACAGCAGGGTAACCGTAGCTCGACCAACAACGTAACAAGTCAATATGTAAATACAACAGCACTGGGCCCAAAGAATGTTATAGTTGGGGACTCTAAAAGCCGGAGTGGATCTGACACCCCAAGTTTGAGCCGCTTATTCTCCACCAAAAAAACTTTTTTTAGAAAAAGAACTCTGTTAGGAGCTTCTATTCCACTCGCTGCGTCGCCTGATAGACTCGGATTTTTGATATACCTTCTGGTGGTGGAGAAAAGACGCGGGGGTTTTGGAAGCCCTTCCGCGACTAGGTGTCCTCAACTGTAGTAATACGAGTAACGGCCTCCCTTCCAAATGTGCAGAACCTGGAAAGTAACTACCTCTCTCTCCACTGTCAAGGGCATCTAGATAGTACCACTTAAGAAGCACCCAGGAAGTCACGGATAGATAGACAAGGGCATCAAGGACGGCACTTACTCAGGGGGATTATATTTGTTTTTTTGTTGCGGTAACGACAGGGATATTTAGTTCGAACCTGTGAGAGTATGTAATTCTGAGGGATCGTGTGCTGTCAAACCAAATGCAGCTGGATTGTGATGGAAAGTGGAAGACGGACATGCAGTAGTTTTCGTTCTCCACAAATTGTTTCCTGGTTGTGTGTCTGCGTGCATCTCTTCACACAAATGCTGGTATGATTTCCTGGCTATCAACACCTGATGGTCAGCTCATGCTGATCTCTTCGTGGAGTTTATTGTTCTACTCCACCACTGCCGTCATCGTGGTCGCCACACGGGGTCAATGTGCAGGCCACGACAAAAGGGTGGGGAACACTGGTTACATAACGAACTGTTAGATGACAGGGGTTGTGCCCAGAGTTTTGGTGCGCCAGCGTAGCAGCCAAAACAGCCAGGAAAACAAACTTTAGAAGAGGAAATAGATAGCTGAAGCGGAACGAAACATCCGCACGTCTGCTTGTCAGGACACGTTTCATCCATCAACGAAAACATCTCGTCGCCAAGCTATCGCAACCGATGCAGTCGCTCGTTTCGCTAGCCAGCCTGACGACCGGTATCTAGATCTCTAGGTCGCTCGTCGTACTTAGATCACGTCCACCGCCAAACACTGTGCATGCTCGGCGTACCTAATCCCCACCTTCTCCTCTTGAGCGACGTTTCTGCCTCTGCTACTCCAACGAAGAAAGTTGATCCGCACATGCAGTAGTAGCCGCAGTAGTCGCGAGCTTCACACTCCGATAACACCCCTTTGCATACGGAGGTCGACAACCAAGTCGCTACATATCTTAGGCATAGCATCACCTAGACCACCACCGCCAACCACACTCGAAGGAAAGTCACCACCAGCGCTTGTTACCGCGCTATCATCGTCTCCACCCTTGTCCCCACTGCTATAGGCCGAGGAAGGGAGGAGAAAAATCAGAAAGACAATCCCGGGCACAACCCCCTGCGCTCTACCCCCCGCAGTGCGCTCAAACGAACACGTCCCGAAGCCTCGACACGACACGAGTGAAGACGAACCATCCACCGAACGAACGAACAAAACCACGCAAGAGTCGCAGCAAACGCCTCCGTCTCCACCCCGTTCAGCACTGGCCATCTTACCTTCTGCTTGCTTGCCGCCACTGCAGCAACCACTCGCGGCTCACGTTCTCTGCCGACGAACACTTCGTTGCCTGCTACTTGCACACCATCCCGAATCCCCGACACCACCTCCTCAGACACTCATGGGCCCCTCCTGGGCTCTGGCACGAATATTGACCGGGGTTGCCTTCCTCGGGTTTGTCATCCTCTTCGTCCCACTGGCCTTCGACGTGGGCGGACGGGACTGCGGCTTGCTGTATTCGCTGTTACTGGCGGCGTTCTACTTCCTGCTGTCGACGGCACGAGTGGGGATCCCAACAACAACGCGATGGCGGGGTGCTAGAGTCTTTCTAGGGTGTGTTGAGATGCTACAGTGCGTGGTGATCTTCGGGCTTCTGGTGTACGCCCTCAACAAGGCGGACGATGGTGGCGGCGGTGGGCTGGGATTCGAGGCCAGGGAGCGACTGTTGGGGGTTGGTGGAGGGCATGCCGCCGAGAGATCGGCCATGGACAGGCTCACCATAGGGGCTTGGGATACGTTTCTGACGTTCTCAACCCCCATGTTTCAGCTTGCGGAGGGCTTCTGTAGCTTGTTGGTGATCCAAGCCGGCGGCCAGATTTCGCGGTGGTTGGTGAATCGCAAGAGGGCGGATACCTGGATGGTGAGAGCGACACCACGTTAGTGACTCCCCGGGAAAATGTGCTGATTCCCTATCTCAGATCACCCTGTTGGTGATGTCGGGTTCGATAATATCCTCCGCGCTGTACTTTCTATGGAGAATTACCACGTTCCCAGAGATTGGAAACCTGGACGCCGCGTTAATCGGCGTTTCGGTCACATGTGCCATCTTCCTTTGCGCGTATGGAATCAGGTCGGGACGGGGAAACCCCATCGAGAGCTCTCTATTGGTACTGTTTCATGCTTCCGGCTATCATCAGAAGCTAACTGACATGGTACCCTAGTTTTCGTACATCGTGCTCTGTGTCTACCAGATGTATTTCCCTTTCGGAACCCGTTGCCCGACCTAGTAGCGTGCTGACACCTGCCACAGCTTTACTGACTATAAGCCATCAACGCCCCAGCCCGTGGCCATCGAGAAGGCCGAGTTTCCGCCATTCCCACCCATGATCATGACCAGTTACGAGTCCCTAGTCGCCAGCCTCTCAGCCTTCCTACCATCGTTCTTACAACAGGTGGGCAAGTTCATAATATCGGCATACTCGACCATCACACCGTCGGTGATCATCTCGCTCGCATATCGCATATTTGTCTTCTACGCATCTACCCGCATCATCCCCGCGGTGCGGCAATCGGGAGAGCCAGGGGAGCCCATGAGCAGGATCGCTGGATTCTTCGGCTGGTATAGTCCTTGCATCCTGGTTGCCGTCTACACGCATTTGTTGCTTCAGCACTTTGAGGTCGTGGGCGGAAATGGTTTGGCCGCTAGATGGATCACTGGAGTACCCGTTGGTGGCCACGTCTGGAGATGGGTCAATATTGGAGCCACAAGTATGTTATCACCCCCATAATGCTACGCTAGATGTTGACGGAAGGGTAGTGTTGCTTTACGCGTTTGAGCTTTTAATGGGCGACGAGGAGGGGGACGAGTCACTTACAAGTCACTGGAAGACCGACTAATTGTCCGAACGTGACGGGTGAACATCACTGGCACATACATACGTGGCGAGCCGCTAGGTAGCTCGAGGACCAAATGCCGGGAGCACAACTGCCCGGATATCTTACTGTTTCCTTTCTTAGTCTACATATTTTTACTCTGGGTTTTCTTTTTTTTTTTTCCTTTTTTTTGTCGGCATCTGTCATCAGTAGGGATATCAGGCGTCCCAAACACATCCAGATCACCACCGGTACCGTGAACCGCACATTTTGGGTTGTTAGCTCTTGTTTCTCCTTCGCTTTTCCTTTGTTAGGATACAACAAAACCGGCGGGTGGTGCAGGGCACATCGTATCGTTTGTCGGGTTGCGTGGATACAACATAATGTTCTCTTTTATATTCTTTGTCGTTGCTACTGTTGTGGAAGCTGTTACCTATGTAATAGTGGTTTTGTCTGATACTCGTCAGTAGAGATGTATTATACTGGAGCTGGGTCTGAATGTTTACCCCACATAAGCACATACTCTACGTTTTAGAGGAGGTCCGAACAGTAGACCACGCCAGAGTTGGTGTTGTTGCCGAGTGATACTCATGCAGTAGATACCGCTGACGCATCACTCGTCGGCCAAATGTTCTGCCAAGCCACTAAGTAGTTAACCCTTTCGTATGAGCAGACTTTTCTTCCTTCCTTCTCGTCTTTCTCTTCTTTTCCTCACCACAAACCCGCCGCATCCAAAGAATCGCAATCGAAGCAACACACGGAGACCTCCCCCTACCAGGGTGTTTGTCTCTTTCTTTCCTCAGCTTTGGGAGAAAGTCCCCGGACACATGCGTTGTTTTTTTTTTTCCAACAACGCCGCGGAAACGCCGCTGCGTAGCGACCAGCGAAAATCATCTTTCGTCGATCCTGATAGTCATGCGATTGCCCCCTCGCCTCTTTGGAAGAAGGGAAAGGGGGGGGTTACTCAATGGGGCTTATTCTTGGAATGCGGTGGGCTTTTGCGGTCAACCACAACAGAAAGCTGTAGCTTAATGGAAAAGCACCAACACCTTCTGGACAAATGGGAGGGCGGGGATGCTTCTTCGACGGAGCCGGCTTCTACTGTGAGAAATGGGGGGATGGGGGGAAGGGGGGGGGGGGGGGCAGACGAGATCCAATGATGAACTCAAATAATAGATTCAAGCAC
>Ga0307516_10008576_pt1 | contig 11541 bp, 8 predicted proteins | sample 19_EM_MG_FD_203310 | JGI IMG/M metagenome (GOLD analysis project Ga0307516, IMG submission 203310) | Populus trichocarpa ectomycorrhiza microbial communities from riparian zone in the Pacific Northwest, United States - 19_EM | ecosystem: Host-associated > Plants > Roots > Unclassified | place...
TCCAGCCTCAGCAACAATGTCCCAGACACATAGTATCATATACAACATGAGTTGGGCAAGTAAAACAGTGATAATCATGTATTACACAAATATCATTGCCGAACATATGTTGTGAGCAGAAAGGTCCACAGGAGTCCAAATATGGCCGCGGGAATAATGCTTCGGCATGCTCCGGCCGCAGAAACAATTTCCCAGACACATAGTACCAAGTACAACATGAGCTAGGCAAGTAAAACAGTGGTAATCATGTATTAAGCAAATATCATTGCCGGACATATGTTGTGAGCAGAAAGGTCCGCAGGAGTCCAAATATGGCTGCGGGAATAATTCTTTGGCATGCTCCGGCTGCAGTAACAATGTCCCGAACACATAGTACCAAGTACAACATGAGCTGGGCAAGTAAAACAGTGGTAATCATGTATTAAGCAAATATCATTGCCAGACATATGTTGTGAGCAGAAAGTTCCGTAGGAGTCCAAATATGGCCACAGGAATAATTCTTCGGAATGCTCCGGCTGCAGCAACAATGTCCTGGACATATAGTACCAAGTACAACATGAGCTGGGCAAGTTAAACAGTGATAATCATGTATTAAGCAAATATCATTGCCGGACATATGTTGTGAGCAGAAAGGTCTGCAGGAGTCCAAATATGGCCGCGGGAATAATTCTTCGGCATGCTCCGGCCGCAGCAACAACGTCACGGACACATAGTACCAAGTACAACATGAGCTGGGCAAGTAAAACAGTGATAATCATGTATTAAACAAATATCATTGCTGAACATATGTTGTGAGCAGAAAGGTCCACAGGAGTCAAATATGGCCGCGGGAATAATGCTCCGGCATGCTCCGGCTGCAGCAACAATGTCCTGGACACATAGTACCAAGTACAACATGAGCTGGGCAAGTAAAACAGTGGTAATTGTCAAGTCCGGGTCTACTCCGGTAAGCGGTCCGGTCAAGTCCGGACGGAAACAGACGAAGGAGAAGAGCAGAGGCTGGACAAGGGTTTAGTCCGGCCGGAGTTGGGACTGATTGGATTCAACGACAAGGGGATCGAGCGTTGATCCCTTGCATAGGTTCCGGTCAGGCGGAGACAGAGGCGGAGATGGACAGGACAGGAGTAGAGACTAAGTTGATTTCAGACTGAGGAGTACAGGACGGAGTACAGGGTACTTATACTAAGGAGAACTAGGGTCGAGTATTTACGGTGACAAGTAAACAGCCCAAAGGGCGGACAAGGAACAACTGGAGTTGGGAACAGGTCAGGTCCAATGAAAATAAGTAAGGTCCGGAGAAAATACTACAAGGTAGAAGATATAAACTGGGCACGGAGAACTCACGGTACAACAGGGTAGACGGGGAAGTGTGGTAACGACTGGATTGAGTCTAATGCAAAGGGTCGCACTTAGTGGAAGGATATGTGGGCGTCCAGGACCGGAGTGATGTGCAGAGGACCGGAGTTGAGTTACAGTGCTGCGATGAGTCTGGAGTAACTGGATAAGAGTCCGGAGTTGGACATGGTCTTGACAGTATCCCCCTCTTAGGGGCCGAACCCATGAGGCCTGCCATGAGGCTACTGTGTGGTCGCTTAGGACAATGTGGAGTCCGGAGTCCATTGTCTGAGTGTGAAATGGGGATCTATAAGAACAGACCGGTTTTTGGTTGCCACCCCCAACTTTCTTACTCTCTCATTACCATGTCTGCACCCACGCAAACCACCACCCACACTGCCAGCACAACCGGGTCCAGAGACTGGACAAGAGCATGGTCGGAGGAGCTCAGGGCTCTGATGGATGACGAGGACGACGTAGTGAACGCGAAGAGGGCGGAGAAGAGAAGGCGCAAGCAGGCGAAGGCGGAGGTGGAGGAGCGAGCACGCCAGGAGCGTGAAGAGGCAGCGAGGCGGGCGCGCGAAGAGGCGGAGAGGAGAGCAAGGGCGGAGGCGGAGCGGAAGGCCAAGGAGGAGGCAGAGAAAAGGGCTCGTGAAGACTTCGCAAGGCTACAAGCGGAGCGCCAGCGGATCCTCGAGGAGAAGGCGTGGCTGATGGTGGAGGACAAGCGCAAGGCGGAGGCAGAGCGCCGGGCGGAGGTGGCTCTGGGGAAACAGAAAGCAGGGGAGCCGGTGAAGAAGAGGGCGAGGGAGGAGCCGGTCGCTGGTTCCAGCGGTGTCCAGGTCGTTGACCTCTGGTAAGCATATATATATATATTTAATTTTCGCTTTTGCTGACTTCGCTAACCAAGTTGCGTGCGCTGTGCCAAGTTCGGGGTGCAGTGCGTGCAGGACCCGGAGAAGCCCAAACAGCGTGCCTGCAAAAGGTGCGCTGGTCTCAAGGAGAAGTGTGAGTGGGCGGAGGTCAAAACCGGAGGATCCGGGTCCGGTGTGGACAAAGGCAAGACCAAGGCCGTTGCAATGTCGCCGCGAGGTGGCGAAAAACGAAAGAAGGTCAAGAAGTCGGCGGCGGTCGTCGTGGACGACGAGATTCAAGAGGTGGCCAGACCGTCGAAGTCCGGGTCCAGAGGGTCCAGGAACCAAGCGTTCCTGGACCGGATGGACTGGCTGGTGGAGTCGATGGGGGAGTTGACCGGCGAGGTGTGCCAGATGAGGCAGGTGCAGCGCTCCGTGGCGCGATCTAACGACCGGGTGGGTCACACCCTCGAGATGTTTCTCGAGGAGTGTCACTGGTTCAATGGACCCCACAACGAGCCAGGGACGGACCCGGAGAGTGACGAGGAGGTGGACCCGGAGGAGATCAACCGGGAGGTCGAAGACCTCGAGCAGGAGATGGAGAAGGCTGGCGACGAGTTGCTGTCGCACCATGCCCCTCCTCGCGCATGAATTGGTCCGGTCCGGACTTTGTAAACAAAATGTAATTAGTATTGCTTCTGTTTATAAAGAAAAGTGCCTTGAGTTTTAGTGAGTGATATTACATGAGACAGAGTGGAACAGATAAAGGAAACAGATAAGAGAAACAGAGAGCGAGAGTACTATTACATGGACGCAAGTGGTCCGGGTTTGTCCGGGTAACGGACATGGTAATCTTCTAGTAGTTCCGTAGCATTGCCTAGTTCAGTGGCGAGAAGCCAAGATGTTTCTTTGTCAGTCCCTTCGTAACCGGACCAACGTACCAAGTACAAGAGTTTGCACGTTTTGCGGTGGTGGTCAACCTTGGAGTCGAGGATCTCGGAGATCTCGAACTCCGGTTCGCCATCCACCTCAACTGGTAGTGGCGGAGGTTGTATCCGGTCCGGGATGGTGTTGGGTATGGCCGGCTCTAGTTGGGAGACGTGGAAAACTGGATGAACTGCATGCATGGAATCTGGAAGACGGAGGGTAAAGGAGAGTGAGCCTACTTGAGCGATAATGGTATATGGCCCAAGGTTCTTCTCCAATAGTTTTTTAGATGGTCGCGTAGACCGGAAGTATTTGGCTTTGACGTAGACTTGGTCTCCAACTTTGAATTCCGGTGCCGGAGATCGTTTAGCATCTGCCGGACCTTGGTAACGTAGTTGGGCATTAGCCATTTCTTCTCTAAGGTATTGGTGCAGCAACTCAAGGTCGACTGCATAGTCACGAGCCCGGGTGGAAGTCATGTCGCGTTCTGGGTAGACAGAGATGTTAGGGTGGTAGCCCTTGTTAGCAAAGAACGGAGAGACTCTGGTGGTAGCACTTGGTGCGTTGTTGTAAGCGAACTCCGCCAATGGGAGTAGGTCCACCCAGTTGTCCTGCTGGTAGTTGCAGTAGATCCGGAGGTACTGTTCAAGGGTCTGGTTAGAACACTCAGTCTGGCCATCGCCCTCCGGGTGGTAACCGGAGGTGAAGTGGAGGCGTATGTCGAGAGCCTTTCCGAGTGACCGGAAGAAGTGCAAGATGAACTCGGTACCACGATCTGAGGTGACGTGGGTGGGGACACCATGCTTGGAGAACACGTGGAGTAAGAAGAGCTTTGCAAGCTCTGGGCTAGTGATGGTGTCGTGAGTAGGGATGAATATGGCCTGTTTAGAGAGCCTGTCTACTATGACCAGGATGGCTGTGAAGCTGGTGGATGAGGGGAGTTGCTCTATGAAATCCATGGAGATGGAATTCCATGGCTTCTCCGGTACAGGGAGCTGTTTCAGCAATCCGTAGGGTCTATGGCGCGGTGTCTTAGCTCTTGCGCAAGAGGTACAGGACCGGACGTAGTCCTTGACGAAGGTCCGGAGACCAGGCCAAGTATACTCACGCTGGATTAGTTCTAGAGTCTGGTTTTGCCCAAAGTGACCGGCTAGTGGGTGATCATGTCAATACCGGAGGACTCGGAGGCGGAGATCGTCTGAGTCCGGTACGTAGATACGACCATCTAGTTGGAGGAATCCTGCCTCGTCAGCGGACCAGCGAGAGTCCGGAGGGTCTGCAAGATGGATCTGGGCAATGGGGTCAGAGGGTAGTGCGGATAGGATGTCGCTGTGGAGTGTTTCCACGTCCATGATTGCGACCGCACGGAGGACTGGGAACTCTAGGTAAGTAGCGCGAAGTGAATTAGTGAGCTGTTCTTGAGTGAACACCGGCCGGAGATCTTGGGGGTTAACCCGGGCGTAGCCACTATCCCCCTCTTTGGGGTAGACGTCCCATCGTCTAGTGAGAGCGTCCAGCTTGGCACCAAGTTTTCCGGGGCGGAAACGAATGATAAGATTAAACTGAGATAAAAATTCAGACCACCAGGCTTGCCGGTGGGACAGTACTTTTGAGGTGGAGAAGTACTCGAGGTTTTTGTGGTCTGTGACGACATCTATAGGAGAGGCGGAGCCTTCAAGGTAGTGACACCAGTTCCGGAAAGCTTTGAAGATAGCCAGTAGCTCTTTATTGTGGGTGTCATAGTTTAACTCCAGAGCGGTCAAAGTCCGGGAGTAGTACGCGACTGGACGAATCTCTCCGTCAGCGCAGGTGATCGACAAGATACCGGCGACAGCGTAGTCGGAGGCGTCAGTTTCCATGATAATAGGAGTATCCGGAATGAAGTGGGTGAGGATGGGCGTAGTGGTGAAAGCATGCTTAAGAGCATTGAAAGAACGTCGACAGTCCTCGGAGAAATTCCAAGGAGCATCTTTCTGGGTGAGCCGGGTAAGAGGGACCACGATGTCCAAGTAGTTGAAAATGAACCGGCGGTAGAAATTGGCGAAGCCTAGGAAGGACTGGATGTCCTTTACCTTTCGCGGTTCAGGCCAGTCGGAGATGGTTTGGATCTTGTCCAGAGACATAGTCAAACCTTCCGGAGATAGGTGGTAGCCAAGATACTCTACCGAGTCTGAGTGGAACTCACATTTCTCCGGTTTGGCAAAGAGGCCATGCAACCGGAGACGGTGGAGCACTCCCCGGACGTGCTGCTGGTGGGACTCCATATCCTCGGAGTAAATGAGGATGTCGTCGAGGTACATGACGACGCAGACATCCAGCATGTTAGCAAAGATAGTGTTGACAAACCGCTGGAATGCTGCAGGGGCGTTAGTGAGGCCAAAGGGCATTACTAACCACTTGTAAGACCCATAGCGCATATGGAAGGCGGTTTTCCACTCATCGCCTGGAGCAATCTGGACTAGATGGTACGCGTGCCAGAGGTCAATCTTTGAGTAGATCTTAGCACAGCTCTAGTAGGTCAGAGATAAGGGGAAGTGGGTAGCGATCCTTCTTGGTAATTTTGTTTAGGCCTCGAAAGTCAACGCAGAGGCAGAGTGAGCCATCCTTCTTCTTTACAAAGAGGACCGGAGCAGCGTGGGAGGAAGCAGTAGGACGGATGAAACCTGTATTGAGGTTCTCGTCAATGAAGGTCCGGAGAGCGGAGAGCTTGACCGGAGACAGTGAGTAGAGAGTCCCCAGAGGTGGGGAAGTACCTTCTTCAAGGTCGATCTTCAAGTCGTAGTCGCGATGCGGGGGCAGTTCGGAAGCTTTCGCCTTGCTGAACACGTCCGCATAATCGCGATACTCTGGAGGGACAATGTCCAAGTCCGGCGGAGTTGAGGCGGAGGAAGAACGAGCCTTTGCTGTGTCAGAAGGACACAGCTGAAGTTGGTATTTGGTGGATCCCTCTAATTTGCACGCACGCACGAATGCGGCTGCATTTATCAGAGAGATGTGCGGAGGGGTGCAAACCGGAGTGTCGACAGATGGCGCAAGGCCGGGGTCAGATTGGCCAGAGAGGCCGGAGACAGGGTTACCGGACTGAACCGGAGAGGGAGTCGATGGGGGCGCTAGCAAACTTGGTGCAGGGGTCCAGAAAGTTAAACTGCTCAGGACCCAGTCAATCAACGGATTGTAGCGGGTGAGCCAGTTATGTCCAAGGACAATTATGCATTCAGAGTCTAACGGGGTGAGGTAGAAGGTCATAGGGGTGACATCACCGGATGCGGGGAATTTCACTGATAGATCGATGGCTTGAGTAATTACAAAATTCGAGGTACCGTCAAAGAGCCGGAGTACAATCGGAGGAATGGAGTAAGTGGAGAGAGAGTGTCCGAGAGCATATTGGGTATCTACAAAACAGTGTGTGGAACCGGAGTCCACAAGCGCACGGAGTTCTGGTAAATCGTAAGACAAAAGGAAAACATGAGGCATAAGGGAATTAGGGTCTAAGAGAGCGGACGCATTGAGGCGAGCCTCCTTTGGTGCACTTCCGGAGTCAACGCAGCTCGCCGGTTGTGCAGAGGGCCGGGAGCTGCTTACTCTTTTTTTGACTCGGAGTTGGCACCCGAGTTAGTAGAGTCCGTTTTACCGGACTCAGCAGCGATGGCCACAGCGTGAGCCTTGGCCTTTTTGGTCTTCTTTGGACAATTGTCCGCGAAGTGACCAGGACCTCCGCAGAACATGCAGAGGTTATTATCTAGACACCGTTTTCGCTCATCAGCGGTGAGTTTACCATCCTTACCAAGCTTGTTGGTGAGGTCCAGTCTGTTAGAACCGGAAGAGGACGGATTGTTGGTTGTTTTGGACAAGCCAGCGGCGGCGGGGCTAGCGGTGTTGCCGGCCTTGGATTTCTCCTTGCTGGACTTGGATGAGTTGCCTCCGGAGTCGGAGGACTTAGCTGGGGAAGGGGTGGACTGACTCTTTGTGGTACGAGCAATTTCATCTTTGCGCTCCCAGTAGCGCACATTGATCTCCTGGCACAGCGCCTGGAGTCCATGGAGAGTCAGAGGTTTGCCGACTGGAGCAATCTCATCTTTCAGACGATCCGGAAGTCCGGAGTAGAACAGGCGGCGGAGCGCGCCATCTCCGTAGTCCTGGACTTGGGAGGCGAGGCGGTTGAAGTCCACGATGTACCGCGTAACGCGGTGCGCGTCCTTCATCTGGAGGTGCTTGAGTTGATGCTTGGCATTGGCGATGGGGTTGTGAGGTCCGAACATACTTTGTAGCTCAGCAATGAAGTGAACCCAGCTGTCCATCCAGCGGGGACGGTCAGCCGGATCTCCGGAGTTCAGGAGGTCCGGTTCGAACCACTCCAACATCATACCTTTGAGATAGGACTGGGCAAATGTTACCTTAGCCCTATCTAGGCGGAACGCTTTGGCACGGTCCTGAAAGCAGAGCTCACATTGGACCAAGAAGGTCCTGAGTTTTTTGGAGTCTGTGCCATTGAAGGTGTCCGGTTCCCGGACTTTGGCACGGGAGGAGGAGGACTTGTTGGTCCGGCGGGAAGAGTGGGAGAGGCAGTTAACGGCGATGGCTAGATTGTGGAAAACAGCTAAACCAGGGTCTAGCTCTTCCGGGGCGTCAACAAATTCATTGTCGTTGTCGTTGTTGTTATTGCCATCTCCGGGGTCGTCCAGATCATCTCTGGGTCCATCCTCGGGGCCAAACCATTGGTGATGGGCAGGTTCGCAACGATCCGGAGTGGGGTCACGACGGTAAGGGAATCAATCACCAGAAACTGATTCATGGTGACCGAAGTCCACAGAACCACGAAGGCTCTGGGACGCAGCATCTCGACGCGGAGTCAAAGGCACTGCTGGGTTGCGAGCTGTAAAGCTCCGGAATTGGCTTACAGAAGCCAGAGGTTGCCTGCGGTTATACAGGGCTTGTTGGGCGGCAGAGAGGTGGAGGTCGTCTACTGCACCTGCTTCCTCAGCAAGTGCTGCAGCGGTACGAGCACGAGAGCGCGTGGTCATAGTCATAAGGGAATCGAACAGGGTATGCGTACGGGGTTTGGGACAGTGAACCCACACAAGTGTGAGTCTGAAATACTGTCAAGTCCGGGTCTACTCCGGTAAGCGGTCCGGTCAAGTCTGGACGGAAACGGACGAAGGAGAAGAGCAGAGGCTGGACAAGGGTTTAGTCCGGCCGGAGTTGGGACTGATTGGATTCAACGACAAGGGGATCGAGCATTGATCCCTTGCGTAGGTTCCGGTCAGGCGGAGACAGAGGCGGAGACGGACGGGACAGGAGTAGAGACTAAGTTGATTTCAGACTGAGGAGTACAGGACAGAGTACAGGGTACTTATACTAAGGAGAACTAGGGTCGAGTATTTACGGTGACAAGTAAACAGCCCAAAGGGCGGACAAGGAACAACCGGAGTTGGGAACAGGTCAGGTCCAATGAAAATAAGTAAGGTCCAGAGAAAATACTACAAGGTAGAAGATATAAACTGGGCACGGAGAACTCATGGTACAACAGGGTAGACGGGGAAGTGTGGTAACGACTGGATTGAGTCTAATGCCAAGGGTCGCACTTAGCGGAAGGATATGTGCGCGTCCAGGACCGGAGTGATGTGCAGAGGACCGGAGTTGAGTTACAGTGCTGCGATGAGTCCGGAGTAACCGGATAAGAGTCCGGAGTTGGACATGGTCTTGACAGTAATCATGTATTAAACAAATATCATTGCCGAATATATGTTGTGAGCAGAAAGGTCCGCAGGAGTCCAAATATGGCCACAGGAATAATGCTCCGGCATGCTCCAGCCTCAGCAACAATGTCCCAGACACATAGTATCATATACAACATGAGTTGGGCAAGTAAAACAGTGATAATCATGTATTACACAAATATCATTGCCAAACATATGTTGTGAGCAGAAAGGTCTGCAGGAGTCCAAATATGGCCGCAGGAATAATGCTCCGGCATGCTCCAGCCTCAGCAACAATGTCCCAGACACATAGTACCAAGTACAACATGAGCTGGGCAAGTAAAACAGTGATAATCATGTATTAAGCAAATATCATTGCCAGACATATGTTGTGAGCAGAAAGGTTCGCAGGAGTCCAAATATGGCTGCGGGAATAATTCTTCGGCATGCTCCAGCCGCAGCAACAATGTCCTGGACACATAGTACCAAGTGCAACATGAGCTGGGCAAGTAAAACAGTGGTAATCATGTGCAGCCATGGCATCTTGCCATGGACACAGTCTTGCCATGGCTGCAGTTGTGTCATAGCCACAGTCTTGCTGCTGCTGCAGTAGTGTCATGGCCGCAGTCTTGCCATGGCCGCAGTAGTGCTGTGGCCACAGTCATGCCATGGATGCAGTCTTGCCGTGGCCGCAGTCTTGCCATGGCTGCAGTCTTGTCATGGCCGCAGTCCTGCTTTGGCTGCAGCCATGGCATCTTGCCATGGACACAGTCTTGCCATGGCCACAGTCTTGCTGCTGCTGCAGTAGTGCCATGGCCGCTGTCTTGCTGTGGCCGCAGTAGTGCCTTAGCCACAGTCATGCCGTGGCCACATTCATGCTGTGGCTGCAGTCATGCCTTGGCCGCAGTCATGCTGTGGCTGCAGTAGTGCCATGGCTGCAGTCTTGCCGTGGCCGCAGTCATGCCGTGGCCGCAGTCATGCCGTGGCCGCAGTAGTGCCATGGCCACAGTCATGCCATGGCTGCAGTAGTGCTGTGGCTGCAGTGTTGCCATGGCTGCAGTAGTAGTGCCATGGCCACAGTCTTGCCATGGCTGAAATCTTGCCCTGGCTGCAGTCATGCCCTGGCCGCAGTGGTGCCATGGCCACAGTCTTACCATGGCCGCAGTCATGCCATGGCCACAGTCTTGCTGCCACTGCAGTAGTGCCATGGCCTCTGTCTGTCTCCGTCTCCAACCTCTTGACCGGAACCTATGCAAGGGATCAACGCTCATTGTCCTTAGTCGTTGAATCCAAGCGGTCACCAACTCCGGCCGGACTAACTCCTTGTCCAGCCCCCTGCCCTTGTCCCTTGTCCGCTTTTGTCTGGACTTGACCAGACCCCTTACCAGAGTAGACCCGGACTTGACAGATACAAGTCGTCCATTATGACATGAAAACCATTCTTAACACGGTAGACCCAGAAACGATCCTGTGCGTAAACCGCTGGGTTGTCTGGATCCTCCCCGGGGTAGCAAGTGGAAGTCAAACGTCCCCTTGCCCGCTCACTGAGCGGCTCTCCAAAGTCTGTAGGTAGTCTACAAAACGGATACTTGTATGGGTACCACTCTGACACCTCACTTTCAGCGTCTTCTGACGATTCGTACTCCTCGCTAGCGTTCGCTGGCGTGGCGGGGAGTGTCTCAGTCTCAGTCAGTGAGTACTCATCGCTCACCAATCCAGGCAAATTAACCATGTTGTTACCATCATCATCCGAGTCGAACAAGTCCATTAAATTGACGTGTATCCCGGACGCAGACGCCTTCAACAGCTCCTGCTGACACTCTATGTCCCTGAAATCCAGGCCCATACCGTAGCTCGTTACCCCAGGGGGCGAGTCGTGTTTCAAGGTGGAAGGCACTTTATTTCGTTGGGGGCAGTTTCGCGAGAAATGGCCGGCCCCACTGCAAATAAAACATAGGCCCTCAGTTTTATGGCATTCCTCCTCATCCTTACTCAATTTAGGACGAGAGGTGCATTCCTTCTTTCTATAATTTGTGTGAGTATCATTGGTCTCAGTCTTCACCATTGATGGCTTCTGACCAGAGAAATTGGATTGCTGCCGATCCTTTCCCCTCCGTCCTCTCTGACGGTGATGATTACCCCTCTGGTGCACGTCTCCCGCCCCGTCAGGCATAGTAGCCACACTCCGAACCACCGCGTTGTCGTGGCGCTTAAATGGCTTGTTTTCCTTAGGACCAGTCATAACAGACTTTGAGATTTTGATAATCTCAGCAGCCATTATGACCTCCTTCAGAGTCGAGACCTCTGGGTTTAGTTTATCTCTCCATAGGTCATGTTGGAATTCCCTTCGGAGGCCCTTCCAGAACTTATTGACCTTCAAGCGGTCACTTTGTTCTCCAATAGTGTTCCACATTTGATTCAATTCATGTAAGTACTCTCTCACAGTCAAGTTGTTCTGCAAAAAAGCAGCTATCTTATCGCGCTGCAAGTTTCGGTAGTTGACAGGGAAACAGTAATTAAACAACCGCCTGAAGAACTCTCGGAGACACCAACTGTAAGGATCTATGGCAACTTCCTCAGCATAGAAGGTGTGTCCCTTTCCAGTCAGGTAATGAGCGATCATGAATACTTGCTTCTCATCAGGGACATTGCCATCTTTTACATATGCAGTGCCTTCCATCATGAAACGATGGAAGGCCTTCAAGTCAGCTGACCCATCATACTTCAAC
>Ga0307516_10008577_pt1 | contig 11540 bp, 11 predicted proteins | sample 19_EM_MG_FD_203310 | JGI IMG/M metagenome (GOLD analysis project Ga0307516, IMG submission 203310) | Populus trichocarpa ectomycorrhiza microbial communities from riparian zone in the Pacific Northwest, United States - 19_EM | ecosystem: Host-associated > Plants > Roots > Unclassified | place...
GAATATTGGAGGGTCGTTCGAGGGATATCTGCCCCCGTGACACTGTGGGCATGAGGTCTCCCGACGGCAAGATCAGGGATAGTTGGACCTTGGACGATCTGGGGGGGCGGGTTCGACGGGGCGACTCCAACGTGTGGGTTCTGTGGATTCGCCATTCCGAACATATTCGACAGCGATCGTGCCTTCCTCGGTCTACGGTTTGGAGGCAAATTCGCTAGTTCGTTGACCAACTGAGGGGATGGTACTGGTGCAGGGGATACAATCGGCTGTTGGTGTTGTGGGACGGGAGGAGGAGGAGGAGGGATGGTGTTGGGCGCTGGGGGTTTAGGCAATACGCTGGTGCTGGCGTGGGAGCTCTTGAACATTGACTGTGGTAGGAAGGTCTGCATGCTCATGCGAGACCGACGCTTGGTAGGGCCGGGGGAACCACTGGACTTGGTGGTCCCGGTGCTTTGGGATGATCGGGGGGGCATAAACGCTCGTCGATCGACGTCCTCGCTAGAGAGTGCCGGCGGGGAGAGTTCTCGGTGTCTGCACCACAAAGGGTTAGAATGTGATATTTACACACCATTATCGGATGGGGCAAGATTATCAGGAGTGGGACTCACCCGACGCGGTACATCTGCTTCCCGTGCTGATTAACGAAGGCAGTGATAGCGTACGGAGATATGGCGTAGGACCCCTTTGCTGAGCTTCCCACTCCTAGCCTCTCATCATACCGTTTCTTCAGTTCACGCGCGGCCGCTCCTGATGAGGTCTCGACGAAGCTGCCGTCTCCTGTAATGAAAAAGTACGGGTAATTGTTAGAAATTAGGCGCTCGGAGTCTGTAATTTATGCGAGTTGGGAAAAAACAATAGATGCCCGTCGGCTTGAAGCCTCCGTGACATGTGTAAAGGGAATCCGTGGCCCGTGCATCTGGAACGGGGAGGGATAGGATCCGTGCACGTTGCAGAGGGTATCTGAGAGTCGCGGAGACGGGGGAGTCACCCCCTGCGTAGCACGCGTAGTTTTCCTCCGCCAGAGGGGAAAACGCGCACGTAGGCTGAGACATAAGTCCCCCCAATAGGATAGGCTTCGTGGAAGATTAAGAACGACAACTCACTGGCAATGGATATATCGGCGTTAGCTATCTCTGGCGGCAGTCCATCCTCGGAGAGAACAAAGCTCGACCGAGATCTGTTCGTTGAGGGGTTTGGAAGGGGCATAAAGAGGGTGCTCGTAGACGGTTCGGCAGGGTTGAAGGACGCGGAGGAGACTGTGGATTCATCGCCGCCGGAGGATTGGCGATCTAGGGTAGGAGGAGGATCCTTGAACTTGTTTGGGGTCGCTGCGGGTTGCGTCGGGGGTGTAAGAGTCGTGGCGGTGGTCGTCGCTGGGGTCGTCGTTGGTGGTAGTGGGGTTGCTGAAGTCATTTGCTTGTCGTTGTCATCTTCTTTGGCCGTGGTGGTTGTGGCCATGGTTGGTCAGTTCGGCCAGATTGATCGACTTCAAGCCTGGCGAGTTACGGCCATGGAAACAGACTCACCGACGACCCTCGTCTCCGCAAAAGCTGCCCCCTCTGCCTCGGCGTTGTCCACTGACTCAGTAACAGCGGCGACAACGAGCTTCAAGACCCCGACCCAGACGACCCATGACCCCGAGGTGGTTCTTCCGCCCATTCATTCACGACGGATCGCCGTCTAACGCATCCCTTCAGATAGACATCTTCGTCGCCGCTCAACGTGGAGAAGTGGACATCATCCGAGACCTCATCCAGTCTGGCGCAGCCTCGGCGACCGACAGAGACCCCCAGAACATCACCCCCCTTCACTGGGCAGCCATCAATGCGCAGCTTGCGGCGTGTCGATACCTCCTCGAACAGGGCGCGGAGGTCGACGCCCTCGGTGGCGACCTCGTTGCTACTCCCATGCAATGGGCCGCCCGTAATGGATACATTTACATCATCCAACTCCTCATCGCGCACGGTGCAGATCCCAACATCACCGATTCGCAGGGATACAACACTTTGCATCTCGTGACCCATTCCAGCAGCGTCATGCCCCTGTTGTACATCCTCCACCAACCCATCGGCGTCGACTCACGAGATTCAGCAGGACACACATCCTTGATGTGGGCTGCGTACCAAGGGGATGCGTTGAGCGTGGACATACTGCTGAAACACGGGGCGAACTTGAACGTCAAGGACGACGTTGGCCTGACTCCTTTGCATTGGGCGGTCGTGCGAGGAAACCGAGTTTGCATACGACGGTTGCTCGAACACGGTGCCGAGATCAACGCCAAGGATAACGAAGGTCGGACAGCACGAGATATGGCACTCGAGCTCAAGAGCTTGGGCGCGTGGAAGCGGGCTCTTGAGGAGGGCGATTTCACAGAAGATGGGCTTAAGCGGAAGAAACCACTGTCCGATGTGAGTTCAAGGCGCAATCAGAATGTGCGGCCGCTGACGCGAGGATCAGAGAAATACCAAAATCCTGATTTTCATCCTACCGACAATATTTTTGTTCTTGATATTTATGACCCTCACGATCTTACCATGGTATACGGGTGTCATCCTGGCAATGGCTTTGTTCTTCGGCATGCACCACGTACGCTCTAACCTTCCTCTGGTCGGCCTCGTTGACGAACAACCCTGATCAGATCGTCACCCGCGTACTGCTCAACGCCTACAGTTACACCGATAGCGTGACCCAAAGCCCGTACTTCTGCGGTATCATCTTTGCCTCCTTCACTTGGGTGGGTTACTGCTGGGCCACTCGTCTGTTACACCGTATGTCCCTGGGATGGAACTCCGAATTCCACGAGTCTGATTGGAAGCAATCCAGAATCTGAATCGCACCCCTTCTCACACCTGCTGTTCGCACTTTCCCTGGGGTTGTGTGTGTATAACTTCTTCCGAGCGATCACCCTGGATCCAGGCACCGCCCCGAAGCCAAGCAGCGACGCCGAGCTTAAATCTGTAAGTTCTTTTTCATTTTTATCAACCAAATGTCTCTATACTTTGATCTAATTGATTGCACCCGACAGATTATTGAGGACCTGGCTTCTGAGGGGAGGTTGAATGGCCAGACTTTCTGTGTGACCTGTATGGCGAAGCGTCCACTGAGGTCGAAGCACTGTAGAGTTTGTGATAAATGTGTGGCCCGACATGACCAGTGAGTATCCTCTCCATCAGACCCACGTTCGAGCGGAGATTTACTGTTGGGTAGTCACTGTCCGTGGGTTTGGAACTGCGGTGAGTGTGACTAGAATTGACAGGCTTGACTTCTTGACTCACATGTCGTTGGCACCAGTGGGCGCGAACAACCATCGACAGTTCGTGATATTTGTGACGACCCTCGTTCTTGGTATCGGCCTCTTTGATTACCTCTCATACGCATGTACGTCCCTGTCTCCGACCGCTCTGTGAGCCCCCTCCCACATATATGCTACAGACTTCTCAGCGATCAACGTCTCATCGAACCCGGCGGATATATCCCCCTCATGCATGTTCCCTTCTTCACTGTGTTACATCATCTCCTACGATACCTTCCTGTTCGTCGTCGTCCTCTGGGCCACGCTCCAGCTCTCGTGGACGATAATCTTGCTCGCGTCACAACTCTGGCAGGTCTCCCGGCAAATGACCACTCTCGAAGTCTCAAATCTCGGCCGATACGGTTTCATGGGAGGGCGAGGAGCCTCGATGAGCACCCAGATGGGGGCCATGCAGCAGGCGGCGGGTGGCGTGAGCGGGATAGATACCCCCGGTGCGGAAGGCGAGCTTGGGCATAAACATCATACGCACAGGGGGTGCTGCGGTTCCGGATTCCTTATGCACCTCCTGGGGTTGGATCGGTTTACCAAGGGAAAGGCTACAGAAGGTCTCGCACGCTCTAGGAAGGCGCACAACCCGTTTGATTTGGGATTCATGGGGAACTGCAAGGACTTCTGGACGAGAGGGAGGGAGTTGGGTGTGGAGTACGAGAGGGTGTATGACGTACCGAGGGAAGGATTCGTCGAGGCGAAGAGAAGGAGAGAGGTCGAAGAAGATTCCACTTTGGGCGCTGGGTATGGGGGTGGTAGTTCTGGTGTGGGGTCCCTGCGGAAGAAGTTCACGATGGGCTGGGGGTTGGGTTCGTTTGGAAGAGGGAGGAGTGGTTATGAACCTGTCAGTCAGGTGTAGCACATTCCGTTCGGTGGTTCTTGAGGGTGTCCTCTCTGCGCCTCACATTTTCTATAGCTGTTATGCAGGTATTTGTTGTACTGTTCTTCTTTCGTGGTTGCGTTGGCCGTGCCTTTACATGTGAGCGACTGTGGGAATACCTCCACTAGTTGGGCGGTTCCATTTGGTGGCGGCAATTCATGGGGACGGTCCGTCGGTGCACGAGCGGTCAAAGTCAGGTGTTCACATGCACAGCTGATGTATTTCCACTCCGGGCTTTCGTTTACGAACGAACGCTGACAGTCTATGGGAGCTAAGGCTTATCGCTCGGCAGGTGGACGATGCTTCCTTTGAGTCTTCGAATCCACGGGGACCCCGGGAGCCCCAAAGAAGAGAACCCAGAGCCGGACTAGAACCTGGAGACCTCGGATGATAGGGACTTTATCGGAGAGAACTTTGACCTCCACGCTGGGGGTTATGATCATCGTCGCACCCCGGGCCGGGATCCATCGGGTGGCCACCATGTGATCCACCCGTCTTGCCGAATATGGCAAGTGTGGCGTACAAACAAAGCCAAACAAAAAGGGAAAACCCGTGACTTATAGCGAGTGACCTCCCCCGTGACCAACTCTTTTCTCCCCGTGATCTGTTTTACACCCCGTGCCTTCGTCCTCTGTCTCTCGGGAGCAACGCTTGGCTCAGCTTCAACGACGGCAACACCTGACTTTTCCTCTCACTTTCGCAACATCGGGGACTCACAAGACCGCTCGACTTCCAAGGGTATACGTGGGTCATTTTTTACGTTTGCTCCGTTTTCCAGGGGGTTCTGAACGAGACCTGTAATCTAGCTCCCAAATCGGCACCGCCCAGACAAGAATAACACCGTTTACCAGACGATATTGAGACGATATGGCGTCCACGTCCGTTCCTCAGCAGGGGAACCTATCCACCGAAGCTATAAGTCAACTTGGTAACCTGGACACCCCCCAACTCGCCCAACTCCTACGCAATCTCCCTGGACTTCTCAAGGTGAGCCACTGTCCCCCCGATAATACGTCGCGCATCGTCTTGTCGTTGGCGATGTGGTTGGCCAGCGCGATTTGCGAGTTTGGGGTCCTGTAGCTGCAATCGCATGTGGTTGTGTGCAATGACAATTCGATCACTCGAGTCTCATGTGATCGTTCTTGGATCGCGCACCTGGTTTGATCCCCCACACTCTGACAGAACGCCCCGACGGTGTTTCTCTTTTCCGCCGCGGTTCCTGTGCTGATGACCTCATTTCAATAGCCTGAAGGCGATGCAGCACAGATTCTCTCCGGCTTGGCTCAACAACAAACCGGGTTCCACCACATGTCCCAACACGCCCTCGGCCCCTTCCCAGGGAGTGACCCCGGACCGTCCACACACCCCCGGGGGCCACCGAATCTTAACCAGATCTCAGTCGTGCCACCTCCTCAGGGTCTCCCTCAGAATCCTGTGCCGGGCGGACAGAGGAGGCTGCGCACTCCCCCGGCTCACCGAACGCCAGGAAGTGACGAATCACCCGGTGATGTTGGGGATGGCACTGGTGTGGATGGTGACGGCATGGGTCCTGGCAGCCCGCACGATGCGGTGCCTGGTGGGAGGACCAGAGGGGGACGCGCTGCTGGGATGTCGAACGACGAATGGGCAAGGCAGCGGAAGGATAACCATGTGAGTCCACAACATTCATCGGGATCGTTATTTTCCGCTTCTTTGGACCCCTATCATCGCCGTATCGTGCATCACGCCGATCATCTCGTCTCCTTCCTCACGCCGATCCGGTCCTACGGGGTTACTGATCTATCGTTTCGTTTCGGATTCAACAGAAAGAAGTGGAGCGCCGAAGACGGGGGAACATCAATGAAGGCATCAACGAACTTGGGAGAATCGTGCCCAATGGGTCGGGGGAGAAGGCAAAAGGCGCAATCCTTCAACGCGCGGTGCAATACATACACCACCTCAAGGAGAACGAGGCCAGGAACATTGAAAAGTGGACGCTGGAGAAGTTGTTGATGGATCAGGCGATGGGTGACCTCCAGGCGCAGTTGGACGAGATGAGGAGGATGTGGGAGCAGGAGAGAGAAGCGAGGCAGAGGCTCGAGTCGGAGGTCACGACCCTTAGGACCGATAAGAACAACGCGGCGGCGGCGACCACATCAAATGCCAATTCGGGCGGAGCAGAGGAAGACGGGGACCGAGGAGGCAAGAGGAAACGAAGCGAATGAGCTTCCTCTTGCCACTCCTCGTTGTTGTGTAAAAAGGCGGATGTTGTGTTCTCTTGCTTTCTCTTTCTCCCCTCTCTCCCGTCTTGTATTTTTATCGTACTGGGGCAACCTGTGTATTCGATTCTGTGGCCAACGTACGAGTTGATTTACTGGGATGGATCAAGCGGCAAGCCAGAGGTTGTTCCGGGTGATGTCCGCCCAACTCGATCCACTCTGGTGTATGGGTCGCTTATCGCCTTCGTTAGGCCTGATTCGTACCTGACTCTGCAAGTATTCGTTGGTAAAACGTTTCGAATGGCCGCTTCCACACTATATAAACTCGGACGTCCCCTCCCGGATCGTCTCTTTCCCCGTCCCATCTCCGTCTCTCTCCTCCTCCACCCCCTCGTCTGCAAAGACGAGGCCTCTTATCCGCCCACACCCAACTATCGCACATCCAGATGGGTCGTTCATTCGACACAAGCGTGGACCCTTTGTCTCAAATCATCGCCCCGCCCGTGAACGAGACCGCCGAGCAACGTCGGATTCGAGAGCGCGATGAGGCAGAGGCGAGGAGGATCAGTGAACAGATCGACGAGGCTCTCAAGGCGGAGCGAGAAGAGGCAAAGACCAAACGAAACAAACGACTAAAGGTCCTCCTCCTCGGCCAGAGCGAGAGTGGTACGTTGCTTTTCCTATTTTCTGGTCGCACCTATCCATGGTCATTTCCACGCGATGCCCGCTGCTTCTCCCTCCATCCTCCGTCTTCCGCTACGCGAATTTCAAATTTCGTGCCCGGGTTGCTCCTGCCCATCGAGTTTCGTCTCCCTCCCTTTCGCGGCGTTTGCGCTTTTGCCCCTATGTCTCCAACATCTTTCTCGTTTACTGAATTGCAATCCCCCGTGCGCTTACGCTCCGTTGCAATCGTTCTGTGATGCATCTAGGCAAGTCGACAACGGTCAAGAGTGAGTCTCCTTCCCTCCCTCCCATCGCTGTCCCTTTGCTCCTGCCCTTCTGCCAATTCGTCCGGTACCACATGTTCCGGCCATCGGCCGTCATTGGCGACGACGACGATCGTGGACTGTGATCACTACTCGTTTCGTCGCCTGCGGTTCCCCCGAATTCGTTATACAGCACTGACGATCAGCCGTTTCAACCCCGCTTTACCCCGTATCGCCCACACTACGTGTTCCGACCCGGAATCGTGATGGATATGCGTGCGCTGTGTGTGGGGCTTTGCAGACTTCCAATTGAAATACGCGCCGCGCGCTTGGAAACAAGAACGTTTGGTCTGGACCACCGTCGTGCAACTCAACCTCATCAAGAACGTGAACAACATCGTTGATGTTTTAAATCACGAAATGGCCATTCAGACCGCCACCAGGGTCGACTCGATCGGCGGTACCATTCCTTTGATGGATGACCAATTCTCTGAGAAGCACAAGATTCTGAGGCTTCGTCTCGCCCCACTACGTGGCGTCCAGACCGACCTCGAGAGGAAACTTGGAAGCGGAGCGTTTGAAGATCGAGGACAGCTGAACAACAACGGTCGAGGAAGCATCCAGCCATCCTCCCCCGAGTCTTCTCCAACCGAAGAAGATGACTCACAGACCCGGCGGCTCCCGAAGGAGTTTTATATTCGTTCGAACAACTCATGGAAGGACAGGCTCAAGATCGGGTTGAAGAATGCCGGTAGACCTTACTCGGGTGCGTCAACGGTTGCGGCTAGCGAGAGGGAGGCTCCGCCGGCCGGCCGGGGGAAGGCCTGTGCGGACCTCGAGGAGATAACGGGTATCATCGCTGGATGCAGAGAGGATATCAAAACCCTTTGGGAGGATGAACTCGTTCAGAAGGTTCTGAGCAAGAGGAAGTATAGGGTCGACGAGTCTTCTGGGTTGTGCGTCCTTTGTCTCAATTACCGTTTCAGTGCCGAATACTGACGCAGATCCCTCCGCCTTCCTCCCCCCGATCGAATTTTAACTCTACTTCGTTCGGTATGTTTTGCATTCCCTTCTTTCCGTGCACAGCTTCTTGGGCGACGTCGATCGGATCGCCACCAAGAACTACAAGCCTTCGGATGATGACATTGTCCGCGCTCGCTTGCGTACTCTGGGCGTCCAGGAACACCGATTCGTCTTTGAAGAAGGTGCGTACGCACCCGTTGTCACGTGGCGGGCGCGTTGCTGAGTTATGAGCGTAGGGAAGCACACAGGAACCGAGTGGCAGATCTACGACGTTGGAGGATCCAAGTCATCGCGGGCCTCTTGGGCGCCGTTCTTCGATGATATGGACGCCATCATCTTCCTCGCCCCACTCAGTGTCTTTGATGAGAAACTCCTCGAAGACAACCGCGTCAACCGCCTCCAAGATTCGTATGAGTTGTGGAAACAGGTCACTTCGAATAAGGTCCTCGCTAAGACTCAGATCATATTGTTCTTGAACAAGTACGATCTGTTTGTGAAGAAGCTCAAAAGGGGCGTAAAAGTGAGAGATTATATCTCCAGTTACGCGGAAAGGGAGAATACCCCAGAGGTCGCGGTCAAATGTGTGTGCCCGGCACTTCACGCCGTTCCTCGCGTTGGGTGCTGACGCGCACGTATTTCTAGACTTTGAGGCACATTTCAAGGAGGCCCACAGGAGGCATTCGAATACTGAACGCTCCTTCTTCATACACGTCACTTCCGTTGTGGTGAGTGACGAGCGTTTGCTTCCCGAGGGAATTGGGAGGCGAACTTATCGCTCGAACGCAGGATACCAAGGGCACCATGGTGACACTAACCGCAGTGGAAGATAGCATTCTGCGTCGCCATTTGGTGAAAGCTCAGCTGCTCTGAATTGCCCAACATCGGTTCCAGGTATCCTATTCTTAGGCGTTAATCCCCTTCCTTTCTTTGCTTGCGTTGTGTATATCCCCCTACGCCTTTACGACTATGCCCAATCCCTGCTTTTCGTTTCTCTCCCCTTCTCGCATTCTGCTTGCTTTATCTATAACCCCCGCGCGTACCCTAGATTATCAGATCACCCTCCGTGTAACAATTAAGTACCCCGTATATTTCATTCACCCTCTTCCCATCCACCCACCCACACCACTCATGTCACTCGTGGGGAGAGTTTTCACTTCGCTGGGCATTCTAAGTTCCGTCTTTATTCTCTCGTACGTACACATGTTTTGTATATCAGCCATTCAGGCGGTTCGGGGGAAACTGAAATGGAATATGGCGTCAATCTCTAATCCAATTCCCCTTCCCTCCCCCCCTCGTGGTGTGTGAGATGTATGTGACCCAGAGTTGAATCACCGCTCGCTTTTTGTTTTGTTATAACTCCCACCCCCTCCCAGCCTCTCTTTGATCTCGGCGTTTCTCCCTCCCGGTTTGAACCCAGCGATTGGGTGCGATACTTACTATACCTTCCGGTGCCATACGATTTCTAATTGGTGAGCGAGGATATATTAACTTACAAATTTGACCAGACCCTCGGTGGTCATTGGTGGCCGGTGATAGGTTACGACGGTCCAAAGCGGAGTTACGGAGTAGGGGGACTCGCTATCACTGACACTGTACGTAGTACAGTAGGAGGGTTCCAACCCCCACGAAGGCATTCAGTCCGATGATCCCTTTCAATAAGTTCCTAATCACTCGATGCCGTGTAACCCCGCCGCCAGCCCTCTCTCTCTCAATTCTCCAGGGTCCTGGGTACCCTCTCAACACGTATAGGGGATCACCGTCGGAGTTCCGGTGTAACGAGGCCGTGGGAACGCCCGCGCCTTTTTGGAGATAACGTTCGCGGTTGGTTGGCTCGGTCATGGACGTGGGATACTTATCCGATTCGCTGACCCCGCATCCCGTTACGCGTGAGTATACATTTCATCCTCGACCAATAACATTACGCCAAACCTTTCGCGACTCGGTCTTCTGCTCGTGCCTTTGTCCCAGGAGAGGAAACTCGGGAAGTACACGCGAAACCGGCTTGGCACCCGGTAGTCCCTACCATACGCGTTCGTGTTTCGAAATCCGTTTCCCTCCACTGGCCGGGTCGGGGGTATTTCCAGAATACAGCCACTCGAACTGCCTCCCGCTTTATGAGTTGGTTGCCATCCCGCAGTAAGACGGACTGATCTTGATCTGTTGTAGGGTTGGAGAGATCGGAGGCCATTCCAGTAAAATCGTGGCGGCGCCCTTGCGAAGGCTTCGTGGCGCGACGTTCGTCGTGTTGACCGTCCGCGCTTCTGGCCTTTGCATCATCACGCGAGGCGGTCGTGTGAACGGAGTTGCAAGGATTATGACCCTACTGCTACTGTGGGGTATCCGTTAGATGGGTGAATGTTAAGCCTCGGACCTGACCCGGTTGGCGGGTGGTGGTGTTATGGTTCGTGGCCACGGCAGTGACAGGTCATTGGCAGGGCAGGTCATTGGCCTGATAAAAAGTTACATCGAGCAAATGAAATGTAAGGGTCACAGTGCTACATATCCTGCATGCAGGGCCAGTCCTCAAACTCACCCACATTCATATGGTGGCCAGGACTGACCCCATTATTGGAAGGGCCAGTCTGTTACCAGTGGTTCAGAGATGGCATCTGAGCATGTGTTCCCTGGGGGTGCATGGCCAAACTCAGAAAAATGCATTTAGGCAAAGACACCAGTCACTGGGTCCAGGGAAGAATGAGTTTTGCCAGATTATCATGCAAAACATTCAGAATAATCTCACCATTACACACCTGGATAACTCACCATCCTGTTAAAAAATGCTCAAAATAATTTGCCTGGATCCCTGTTTACTTTGGGCAGATTCTGGATAATATGTAAAGACACCATATACAATGTATTAGAAAGGAAACCAAAAAAGTTGTCTGGGGGAAAAGAAGTACAGTAGACCTTAGTGCAATAAGCATAGAACAAAAAAAAAAGATACATCAAGGAAGGGAGAAAATACAAAAAGTAGCAGCTAATATTAGATGGTGATGGGTGCTATGGTTGGAACTTGGAACTTGATGATTATGGGTTGTGGGAGGTGGTTGAATAAGACCAGGAATTCACTATCCCATCTCTTGTCCTGTGGGTGCCTTATCCTCCAGTTGGGGGGTAACCAAAACAGTTTGCTACCTCTGGAATTCTCAACCCAACTAGAGCCAATCCCAATGTGATACCCATGTAGAGAAGGGGGGTTAAATGAGGGCTTC
>Ga0307516_10008578_pt1 | contig 11540 bp, 11 predicted proteins | sample 19_EM_MG_FD_203310 | JGI IMG/M metagenome (GOLD analysis project Ga0307516, IMG submission 203310) | Populus trichocarpa ectomycorrhiza microbial communities from riparian zone in the Pacific Northwest, United States - 19_EM | ecosystem: Host-associated > Plants > Roots > Unclassified | place...
TACCACGCGACTCGTTCTTGGCGCGCGACAGCGCCATGTCGGCATTCTTCAGCAGCCTCTCGGAATCGTCGCCATCCCCGGGAGCCATGGCAATCCCGACGGTGGCGCCGATGGAAACGGCATGGCCATCGATCAGGAACGGATCGGCGAGCGCGCTCTGGAGGCGCCGCGCCAACGGCACGGCATCCTCGGCCCGTGCCAGGCCGCTCTCGACGATCGCGAATTCATCTGAATTTAGCCGAGCCAGCAGATCCTGGTCGCGCAGTGTCGAGCGCAGGCGCTTGCCCACCGCGCGCAGCAACTTGTCTCCGATGCCATGGCCGAGCGTGTCGTTGATGACCTTGAAATTGTCGAGGCCGAGCACCAGCACCGCGACCTTCGCCGTGCTGCGCCGCGTCCGCTGCAGCTTTTCGTCCATCTGGTGGCGCAGCAGTTTGCGGTTCGGCAGACCGGTCAACGCGTCATGCTGAGCCAGAAAGGCCAATCGTGCTTCGGCGCGTTTGCGCTCGGTGATGTCCATCAACGCGAGCAGCACCGCCGGCTGGTCGTTGTAGATCAGCAGCCGGGAATAAATCGCAAGATCGATCAGCGAGCCGTCGGCTCTGACATGTTTCCAGGTGCGCGCGGCCTGCTCGTCGCGGCTGCGATCGCCGGCCCAGGGAGGATCGCTATCGAAGGCCTGAAGATTGCGGATCGTCAGCTTCTCGAATTCGGACCGGCTATATCCGTAGTGCTCGGCGGCTGCGCCGTTGACGCCGAGGATGCGGCCGTCGTCGAGCGCACAGACGATCATCGGCACGGGATTGCTGTCGAACAGCAGCCGGAACGAAGCCTCGCGCTGCTTGAGTTCGGTGATGTCAACGCGCAGTCCGATGACCCCGCCATCATCGGTCAGGCGTTCGTCGATCAGGATGATGCGACCGTCAGCCAGCTTCTGCTCATGACGTTCGCTGGGCTGATACAGCCTCGCGAGCCGCTCGGAGATCCATTCCTCTTCGCGACCGATGGCGTCCGGATAGTCACCGCGCTGGACACCGACACGGATCGTGTCCTCCAGCCGTGCGCCCGGCACGAACAGGTCCGCGCTGGCGCTGTAGATTTCGGCGTATTTCTTGTTCCAGAGAATGTAGCGGCCATCGGCATCGAGAAAGACGATGCCCTGCGGCAGGATGTCGATCGCCTCGCGCAGCCGCTCATGCGATCGTCGCGCATCGGCGATCGCGGCCTCCATCCTGGCGCCGTCGCTTGCCTCGCAGATTGCGGCCGATCGGCGACGGTCCTGCCGCTGCAGTTTTGCCTCGCGCCGTGACAGCCGGCCCCGGGGACGGACAATCGCAGCGTGCTTCTTTTTCTTCTTGTGCTTGATCGGCCGAGGACTCGGCATTGGCGCCTCACTCGCGTTACACACCGCCAGTTGTCCGATAAGTCTCTGAACAAAAGGTATCATTTTCTGGCGGGGATGTTCGGAGGCCAGGGCTCTACCACTGGTTTTGGAGCTGCTGGCCAGCAACGCCGCCGCAAAGACCGCGCCAAACTCTACCGAAGATTGCAGCAACGCTCATTGTTTGGGCAATCGTCAGCGGCCGTCACGCAATTATGATGGTTTTCATAACGACTATTGGCGGCTGAAAATGACTGTACAGTTCCTGCGCGAACCCGCGCCAATTCCGAACCAAATGATCGGCAAATGATCGACAAGGTTATCCGAACCTAAAACCTGGGCGGCTCGACTGAACCGGTGACATCCAGTCATCCGCCGTTCGAAATCCCATGCGCATCGATGTCGCGTTCCGCGGCGACCTCTGGAGACCCGGTGGAGCAAGCCGGTGAACCGGGCCTGCGAGAGATCAAGCAATCGCGATGGGCTCCCGGCCCCCCCTTTCATGGTAGAGTGATCCTCGGAGAGTGATCCGATGCACGCCCGCCTTTTTTTGATGCCGCTTCTGATCATTGCAGCGCTCGCCGGCCCCCGTCCCGCGTTGGCGCAGGACAAGGGCAGCATCGATGTCAAGCCGCTGCCGCCGCTGGCCCATCCCGATGATCCCAAGATCGGCGCCAAGGAATTGTTCGGCCGCAAGATCCTCCCCGCAGCCGGGCCAACGCGGGTGGTCGGCTTCTATGCCAAGGGCTGCATCGCCGGTGCGGCGCCCCTGCCGCTGACCGGCGACACCTGGCAGGTGATGCGGCTGTCGCGCAATCGCTACTGGGCCCATCCTGATATGGTCGCATTAATCGAGCGGCTGGCGGCGAAGGCCCACAAGGATGCCGGCTGGCCCGGGATCCTGGTCGGCGACATGTCCCAGCCGCGCGGCGGCCCGATGTTGACCGGTCATGCCAGCCACCAGGTCGGGCTCGACGCCGACATCTGGCTGACGCCGGCGCCGAACTATCAATTGTCGCGCAACGAGCGCGAGGACATGTCGGCGGTGATGATGGTGCGCTCCGACCGGCTCGACATCGAGCCGAGCGTCTGGACGCCGGAACACCTCACGGTGATCCGCGATGCCGCCATGGAGCCGAGGGTGCAGCGCATCTTCGTCAACGCCGCGATCAAGAAGGCGCTGTGCCGCGAGGCCAAGGGCGATCGCAGCTGGCTCGCGAAGGTGCGGCCGATGTACGGTCACGACTATCACTTCCACATCCGCATCACATGTCCGCGCGGCAGCAGCGAATGTGAGAGCCAGCCCGAGCCGACGGAAGGCGAAGCCTGCAAGCCCGACGACCTCGCCTACTGGTTCTCCGATGCGGTGCTGCATCCGAAGCCACCCCCGGAACCACCGAAGCCACGACCGCCGATGACGCTGGCGCAATTGCCGACCGACTGCCGGCAGGTGCTGCATGCACCGGACGCGAAGCAGTAGGCGGATCATCAGGGCTGGCGCGATGTCGCCATCTTGGGCTAATAGTTGATTTCGCCGCGCCGTAAGCGCGTAGCTTCCCATGGGACGGCGGTCCCGACCCTTCAAACCTCCCAACGCCCGCACGCGCGCCCTCGCCGCCGCCGTGTAGACATGTGTGACCGCCATGAGCATCGCCTTCAGCCGTACCGCCCTCCTCATCATGCCCTTGTTCCTCCTTGGAACGGTTTCCGCGCGGGCCGCCGAGGAACCGAGCGGCTGCGACAAGTTCAAATGGAACATCGCACGCGAGCGCGCCGCGCTGACCGCGCCCGATCGAATCGCGCTGGCTTCCGGCGGCGAGATTGCCAGCGCGCCGTCGACCAGCCTGACGCTGACGCTGCGCAGCCTCGCCGAGGCCGCGCTGCCGACCGCACCGGAGCGCGCGCCCAAGGACGGCAGCTTTGCCGGCTACGCCAAATTCGCCGGGGTCCCCAAGGCCGGCCTCTATACGGTCAGCCTCTCCTCCGGCGGCTGGGTCGATGTGGTCCAGGACGGCCACCTCCTCAAGCCCAAGGCCTTCAGCGGCGCCACCGATTGCGATGGCATCCGCAAGACCATGAAATACGAGCTGTCCGCGGCCCCGTTCGTGCTGCAGATCGGCGGCACGGCCCAGAACGCGATCTCGATCGCGATCCTGCCCTCGGAGTAGCCGGGCTTTACGAAAACGATCAGCCTGCTAGTGTGCCGCCCGCAACGTCCCGGCCGGCCGTAAGCTGTCGGGACCATGACGGAACGGCGCTTCCGCCCATCGCAATTTTAAGAATTGACCAACGCCGGAGTCGCGCGCCTGCGCGCGCGACCGGGCATGGAGCGCCAAATGCAACGCCTTGCCAGACCACTCTTCGCCCTGCTCATTCTCCTGGGCTCGTCCGTCTCCCCCTCTTTTGCCGACGACAGGAGCCTCACCGTGTTCGCCGCCGCGTCCATGAAGAACGCGCTCGACGAGATCGACGCCGCCTTCACGGCCAAGAGCGGTGTCAAGGTCGCTGCGAGCTATGCGGCAAGCTCGATGCTGGCCAAGCAGATCGAACAGGGCGCGCCGGCCGACATCTTCGTTTCCGCCGACACCGACTGGATGGACTATGCGACGGGCAAGAAGACCATCAACGATGCGACCCGGGTCAATCTGCTCGGCAACAGCATCGTGCTGATCGCACCAAAGGACTCCAAGATCGACAATGTGACGATCGGCGCGGGCTTCGACCTCGCCAAGCTCGCCGGTGACGGCAGGATCGCCACCGGCGACGTCAAATCCGTCCCCGTCGGCAAATATGCCAAGGCGGCGCTGGAAAAGCTCGGCGCCTGGCAGGCGGCGGAAGCGAAATTCGCGATGGCCGACAGCGTCCGCGCCGCGTTGACCCTGGTGGCGCGGGGCGAAGCCGCGCTCGGCATCGTCTATGCGACCGACGCCAAGGTCGAGCCCGGCGTCAAGATCGTCGGCACCTTCCCCGCCGACAGCCATCCCGCAATCATCTATCCCGTGGCGGCAACCACGGCGGCAAAGCCGGAGGCATCGGACTATCTCGCCTTCCTGCGTTCGCCCGCGGCCAAGGCCGTGCTCGAAAAATATGGCTTCGTCTACCTGATCCGTCCGACCACCTGAGCATGACGCCCGAATTGAGCGCGTCATGGAGCTGAGCCCGGCCGAATGGACGGCGATCCTGCTCTCGCTGCGGGTCGCCGCGGTCGCCACTTTGGTGGCGACCCCGCTCGGTATCGCGCTGGCGTGGCTTCTGGCGCGGCGCGACTTCTGGGGCAAGTCGGCGCTCGATGCGGCGATCCATCTGCCACTGGTGCTGCCGCCTGTGGTCACCGGCTATCTCCTCCTGCTCAGCTTCGGCCGGCACGGGCTGGTCGGCGGCTTTCTCGCCGACCATCTCGGCATCGTGTTCGCGTTCCGCTGGACCGGCGCGGCGCTCGCCTGCGGCGTGATGTCGTTTCCGCTGCTGGTCAGGCCGATCCGGCTGTCGCTCGAGGCCGTCGACCAGCGGCTCGAGCAGGCCAGTGCAACGCTCGGCGCGGCGCCATGGCAGGTGTTCGCGACGGTGACGCTGCCGCTCGCCTTGCCCGGCATCCTCGCCGGCATGGTGCTGGGCTTCGCCAAGGCGATCGGCGAGTTCGGCGCCACCATCACCTTCGTGTCGAACATTCCGGGCGAGACCCAGACCATTTCCTCGGCAATCTACTCGTTGATCCAGACCCCCGACGGCGACACCGCGGCACTGCGGCTCGTGGTCATCTCCATCATCATCGCGACATCGGCGCTGATCGGCTCGGAGTGGTTCGCGCGACGCGCCACGCAGCGCCTGCACGGGAATTGATCATGCTGCGGGTCGACGTCACCAAGCAGCTCGGCGAGTTCACATTGACGGCCTCGTTCGTCAGCGAGGGCCGGGTCACCGGCCTGTTCGGCGCCTCCGGTGCCGGCAAAACCTCGCTGATCAACATGATCGCGGGTCTGTTGCGGCCCGACCGCGGCGTGATCGCGATCGACGGCGAGACGCTCGATGACACCGCGGCGAAGATCCATGTCCCGCCGCATCGCCGGCGCATCGGCTATGTGTTCCAGGATGCGCGGCTGTTTCCGCATCTCGATGTGCGGCAAAATCTCGACTACGGGCGGCGCATGAACCACCTCACTGATGATCCGGCAGCACGAACGCGGATCACCGAGATGCTCGACATCGGCCATCTGCTGGATCGGCGTCCCGGCAAACTGTCCGGCGGCGAACGGCAGCGGGTGGCGCTCGGCCGCGCGCTGCTGTCGAAGCCGCGACTGCTGCTGCTGGACGAACCGCTCGGCTCGCTCGACGAGGGCCGCCGGGCCGAGATCCTGCCCTATCTCATTCGCCTGCGCGATGAGGCCAACGTGCCGATGGTCTATGTCAGCCATGATGCCGCCGAGATGCGCCAGCTTGCAACCCAGATCGTGCTGTTGCGCGGCGGGCAGGTCACCGCGCTCGGCGGGGTCAAGGTGCTGACGGCGGGGTAGAGGATTCGCATGTCAAACAACCGGAAGCCGTAGGGTGGCGCAAAGGCGCATCTCGCGCCGTGCCCACCAGTTCTTAACGACGCTGGTGAGCACGCGACTCGCGCGACACGTTGACGTCGTCCCGGCCTAGTGCGCAGTTGCGCACGGGGGCCGGGACCCATACGCCGCGGCCTGTCTTTTTTTGCATGATAGTTGACGGCTTTCGCTGCAGGAACGCCTGTGGATATGGGTCCTGGCCTTCGCCAGGACGACGAGACCATGGAGGACGACGAGAACATGGCGCGTTCGCAGATTCAAATTTCAAACAGCGCTGCTTGAAACACAGCTTCGCGATCTCGCCGCATATTCCGCGCGAGGTTTGCTTCAATCGTTCCGCCTCTTCGAGAAGAGGGCGCGGGGAATGCCGGGTGGCCAATGCACCCGCAGCCTCGTGCGCGCTGGGTAGTAAGTATGCGCACGAGTATTCACAGCGGAGGCACCGGAATCATCCGGCATTCCCCACGCAGCGTCCAGTTTCCAGATTGGGCATCGCGTGGTCGCATGCAACGATCGTTCTGCTCAGGGCTTCCGGGTCGGCGCGACGAACGGGTTACTCTCGACTCCGACGCTATTCTTCTCGAAGCATTCTTCGAGGCGTCCAAGGGCTGCCGTGCTTCCGTTTAGGGGCACCCTCAAGGTCGCCCCATCTCCCTTCACTTGGAGAATATTAGCGGTGCGTACTCTCTCGTTAAGCGGCCGGTCCTCCAAAATAATCGTTACGCTCTTGGTTTCGGCCTGGGCCTTTTCCTGAACTGAGCGCGAACCCGCCATCAAGGTGACGTCGTATGCCTTCCCCCGCTCGAGCTTCCATTTCGGTGAGTCAAGAAGTAGCAGCAAGCCATCATGGGCCCGTACAAACGTTATGGTGAGGTCATTGGCAGACCGGCTCATCGTGCAACTGTCGAACTTGTCAGCCTTGGACGAAGTAGCAATCGTCCAGGGCCCAACGGACACAGTCTGATCTTGCGCATCCGCAATAGCTGTCGTGGCCAGGAATAGCGCCAAGACTAGCGCGATAGAGGTTGCAACTGGCGACCGCATCGTTTCCTCCCGAAGTGTGCGAGGTGGGCTTACTTTTCCGGCTCGACATCAGGCGGGCGCGGACCCAGATCCCTCGCGGGCGGAGCCGCTTCAGCCTGAGACTTGAGATTAACCGCCTTGTCCAGCAGGAACGCTGCAAAGGCGGGATCAGAGGTTGACCTGGCGAACGTGAGAAGCGTCTGAATCTGACGCACGAAGTACGCGCGATCTAACACGGCGATGAACCCCATTTCCGCCCAGCGGATACATCACGCGCCAACGCGTCATTAGTTCCAAGCGCAACGTTCAAAAATGTACGAAACAAACGAGTTCCATCGAGCTGCAAAACACCTCAGGACTGAAACTAACGAGCAACCAAAGACTTACGCCAATGATCCGCATTCGCATCGGTGGTCCGGCGAGCGGTGAAAAACTCGTCTTGCCAGGGGCATCACGAAGCCCTGCGTCGGCCGACGCGCGCCAGCGGCTTGGCACATGACGGCTTGGGAGCGATTCACTTGAGGACCATCTATTCTCACAACCCGCGCGATGGTGGCCGTTATTGATTGTCGACCGAACTACGGCACGACCAAAGATCACAAGTCATGGCGTCCGGTTTCCTTCCGTCATGAATCTGCCCGGCTGAAGTGCACAGATCGCTCTCTTCCGACGTATCGGCCTGCGCTTTCATGGACACGGAATTTCTGCCCTGGGTTTTCACACGGCCTGGGTCATTCTCGACCGGGACGGGCCGACAGCAGCTCCGGGTCGCGACCCGGTTTCGTGAATCAAAAATCGCGATGTGCCAGATCCGGACTAATGCACCGCAGCATTTTGGTGCAGCCAATTCGGATGTACCGTCTTTATCGGCGCGTCTCTGCTGCTGACGCTTGAAATGAGATCAGAATTGTTCTCGCCGCTCGCAAAGGTTAGCGCGGTTACGATGAACCAGCGCGGCCTTTAGAGGCGCATTGTCAGTTTCTGAATTCCAAGGCAGACCTTTCTCTGACACGTCCGCGCCGAAACCGAAGACACGGGAAATAATTGGCGCCGTCCGGGGTTATGAATTCCAATGGACCTCTGCGGAGTGGAGAGATGCGCGCCACTGTTCCGGGCGCTTCCAACACGCGCCGTGAATCCTTTTCGATTTCCGTCGTGTCGCGCGCCGAATTGTCTGGATGCGCGGTCTGGACATCTACTTTCTCCGACCAGAGAAAAGATTATCGGTACTACGAGATCCTCGACGATACTCTCCGCGATAACTACGAGTACCGATATTTCGCAATTGCCGACAACAACGGCCATGTACGAGCGATCCAACCGTTCTTCCTCGTCGATCAGGATATTCTCGAAGGGCTTGGCGCTGAACGAGTTCATTGGATTTCGCTCGTCCGACGGTTCTATCCGCGCTTCCTGAAGCTGCGCGCCTTGATGGTTGGCTGTTCCGCCGGAGAGGCTCACCTCGCAGCCACTGAAACTCTGCCCGTCGAAATCATCGCGGAGACCTTGTTAAAAGGCATCGTCGAGCAAGCTCGATCGCTCAATGCGCAACTCATCGTACTGAAGGAATTTCCCTCTCGCTATCGCAAAGCACTTGACTGCTTCGTGCATTGCGGCTTCGCGCGTGCGCCGAGCATGCCGATGACGATGCTCGACATCGGATATGACAGCTTCGACGCCTACATGGAAAAGGCGCTGAAAAGCTCGACGCGACGGAAATTGCGCAAGAAGCTCGAGGCTACAGCCGGCGTATCGGACATTCGCTTGAGTGTCACCGTCGATGCGGCAAGTTTCGTCGATGAGCTTTATCCGCTCTATCTGCAGGTGTTCGAGCGCTCAAGGATGCAATTCGAAAAGCTGACCAAGGACTTTTTCCGCCAGCTTGGCCAACGAATGAACGATAAAGTACGGTTCTTTGCGTGGCGTCGCGGAAACACGCTGGTGGCCTTCAGCCTTTGCATGGTGCAGGGCGACTCGCTGTATGCGGAGTACGTCGGTTTCGACTACACCATTGCACTCGATCTGCATCTCTATCACTACGCCGTTCGGGATATGATCAGTTGGGGGATCAGCAAAGGGTACAAATGGTTTCGCAGCAGCGGGTTAAATTATGACCCGAAGCTGCATATGAGGCATCGACTCGATCCGATTGATCTCTATGTGCATCATACATCGGCCCTTGCAAATGCAATATTCAGGCTGGCGCTGCCGTGGATCGTGCCGGTGCGCTATGACGCGACGCTGAAGCTATTTCAAAACTACGAGGAACTTTGGTGACGATCTTGTTGCCCGCACTCTCCGCATCGTCGTGCAGTGCGGCGAAATGGCCGCTCTCGCCGCTCCAGCGCTTCTTGTATTCTCGATTTCAAGCAGCGGTCTGCTCAATGCTGGATCGCTGCGCACTCAGGGCAGACCCCGTCTGCTGCCTCGTCGAGCTGACGGTCAATTTCTTTGTGCAGAACTTCATGCTCCCATGTTGTGCCATCGCTTTTAATGACCTTCGTGGCACGAACATAGGCAAGGATTTCCGCAGCGTCATCACCGACACGGATAGTTACATTGTCATGGAACGGGCAAATCGCCGTCGCGCGCGTCGTCGTCAGCGCATATCGAACGACAGAAGCAAGATCGTCGGTCCAGCTATCGACAGACATAGGAGACCTCTTTCAGCCAGCTCGAGATCTTTGCTTCAAGAGCAGATCATAAAAGCCATTCCGCACTTTTGATGCGGATCAATGGTCGGTTACTGATAACCGAGATCTTCGGCGCAGCGCGCTTGATCGTCGCCGCGTTTGCCGTTCGTCCGCTAATGTCTCAGTTGGGTCAAACGCTACGGAATGAGCCCCTTCGGGCCATGTCAAATTTACCCCCGGTAGCGACCAGACAACGAACATCCTGGATCGTGCCAATAGCCAAATTCCGATGTTATTCACTCGCCTCGCCAGCTTGCGCGACGGCCAGGACCGGCGAGAGGTGACCTACGCGAAGAACCTGCCGCGCAACTCACCGGCAAGCTGCTTAGGGGGAATTCCGGATGATCTAGGGCAGGATGAGGCAAAATAAAAGATGCCCGTCCCTCGCGCCGCTCCTATTGCAGGAGAAGCGGCAGATTGAGCGGGCCCCGGAAACCGAATCCGTGCCAGCGTACGCTCGCGGGATCAGGCAAGGTCGTGTTGGGGAAGCGCTCGAACAGCATTGGCAGCAGGATGGCGCCAACGGTTCGCCGCGACAGGTGCGCGCCCGCGCAATGATGCGGGCCGTTGCCAAAGGCCTGGTGAGGATTGGGCTCGCGCAGCCCGTTGTAGTTCTCGCCATCTTCGAAGGCGTCCTCGTCTCGGTTGGCCGACGCCTGGATCGTCATCACGGTGTCGCCCTTCGGGATCAGGCAGCCGCGAATCTCCGTGTCCTCCATAACGAGCCGTGAACTCGCCTGGATCGGCGCCACCCATCGCACCCCTTCCTCGAACGCGGAGCGCCATTTGCCGCCTGCGCGCACGGCGTCAAGCTGATCCGGATTGGTCAACAGGCCGTAGAGGATCGTCAGCAGGGCGTCGCGCGGCTCGTTGATGCCGCCGCCGATCGCGATCTTTACATTGGCGATCATCTGGCTTTCCGGAATCGGATTCTTCGCGTTCACCATGAAGGAGAGCGCCGAAGAATCCGGTTCGGCCCGCACGCGTTCGGCGTTGGCGCGGATACATTTGTCCATCTCCGCATTGGCGATGTCGGTCGCATCGAAAGGCCCCGGCGTCCAGCCAAAATTGCCGGCGCCGTCGATCAGCGTCTGCGACCATCGCTGCATGTCCTCATCGCTCGCGTCCGGAACGCCCATCACATGCGCCAGAATTCGCGCGGCAAGCGGTCCTGCGAGAGCGGGAAAGAGATCGACCACCTCACCGCGCGGCAGCCGGTCAAGATACGCTGCGGCCAGTTTCGGATACAGCGGCGCCCAAACGGATTCGATCGTCTTCGGCATCAGGGCCGGCATCATCGCCATGCGTTCGGTCCGGTGCTCGTCGTGGTCCTTGCGCATCAGCGTATGAGCGAGAAAGGCGCGCTTCATGGGCGTGTTCGGGTCGTCGGAGCTGAACAACGCCGCATTGTCCTTCACGTATTTGGTGTCGGCCGCCTTGGTGAGGAAGGTGCGGCCCACGGATTTGACCCGCAATACCGGCGCTTCGCGTCTAAGGCGCCTGTAGATCGGATAGGGATCGCGCGTGAGCTCCGCGATCGTGATGGTCTCGTCCAGGGGGGCCAAGCTCGCGGTCGGCATGGGGTGATCCTGTTCGATGCGGGCCAGCATGTGCTGGGCCGGAGGATAATGGCAGGCACGAAGCAGCGCAATCCTGGCGTCCGCCGCACTGGCAGGGGCGAAGCCGGCACGCTCCTCCTCGGCGCCGGAACCGAGTGCGAGAACGAGAGGGACAATCGCGCCGGCGCCGGTTTAACGACCTCCGCTTTCCCCCGCGAGAACTACTCCAGTGTGAACCCAACTCGCAAGGTGACCTGGTAATGTCGGACAGCGCCTTTTTCGATATGGCCTCTCGTTTGCACGACTTCGAACCATTTCATTTCGCGAATGGTCTTTG
>Ga0307516_10008579_pt1 | contig 11540 bp, 9 predicted proteins | sample 19_EM_MG_FD_203310 | JGI IMG/M metagenome (GOLD analysis project Ga0307516, IMG submission 203310) | Populus trichocarpa ectomycorrhiza microbial communities from riparian zone in the Pacific Northwest, United States - 19_EM | ecosystem: Host-associated > Plants > Roots > Unclassified | place...
AGCAGCGGCGCAGCTGGCGGCGCCATGGGTGGCAGCAGCGGGGTGAAGGTGGGCGGGCCGGCAGGTGAAGGGGGCGAAGGCGGCGAGCTCGAAGCCGTGCCCAGCACGATGCATCGGCTGAGCAACGCCGAATACGAGGCGACGGTGCTCGACGTGCTCGGAAGCTCGGCCACGCCCCCGTTGGCAGACGACGAATACTTCGACGGCTACGACAACAACGCCGAGGTGCTGAGCGTCGGCCCATCTACGTTCGAGCGCTATTTCGACGCCGCGCAGACGGTCGCCGACGACGTGTTTGCGTCGCCACAGCAGAAGGCCAAAATCGTGACCTGTCAGGCGCAAGACGACACCGCCTGCGTGCGCAGCATCGTCTCGGACGTGGGTTTGCGGCTGTTTCGGCGCCCGCTGCTCGACGCAGAGCTAGACGTCTACCAAAAGCTTTACTTCACCTCGCGCGCGCAAAACGCGCTCCACGAAGACTCGCTCAAGCGCGTGCTGGTCGCGCTGCTTTCGAGCGTCGAGTTCCTGTATCGAATCGAATTTGCGCCCGCAGCCAACGGCCCGCAACCCGTCGGGGCGTACGACCTCGCTTCGCGCCTCTCGTACTTGCTGTGGAGCAGCGCGCCCGATGACGCCCTACTCGCGGCAGCAGCCGCCGACCAGCTGAGCGACGACAGCGAGCTATCCGAGCAGGTCACGCGCTTGTGGCAAGATCCGAGGTCCCGACGCTTTGCCCTCAACTTCGGCGGCCAGTGGCTGCGCACACGCAGCGTGGCGGCGCACGCAGCCGACCCCATGCTGTTCGCTGAATGGACCCAACCAGCGGCGCAAGCCGCCGCCGACGAAGCCGTCAGCTTCTTCGAGCAACTGGTCCAAGACGAACGGCCCGCTGTCGACCTGGTAACAGGCTACTCTCATCGAATCGGACCAGAGCTTGCGAGCTTGTACGGACTCGCGGCACCCATCAGCGGCGAATCACTGCTGCTGCCGGAGGGTGAGCGCAGTGGTTTCCTCGGCTCGGTGGCGTTTCTCGCCCAAACTTCCACCCCGGAGCGCACCGATCCCATCGTCCGGGGCAACGCTATCTTGGCAACGCTCTTGTGCATGCAAGTGCCGACAGAGCCGCCAGATTTGACCTGGGGCTTCCAGCTGCCGGACCCCCCGCCACCGACGGTGCGGAAAATCCTCGAAACCTTCGACTTGGATCCGAAGTGCGTGCCCTGCCACTCGCTGATGGATCCGCTCGGCCTTGCGCTCGAGCACTACGACGCCATCGGCCGCTACCGCGACGCCTACACCAACGGCGCGGCCGTCGATAGCAACGTGCGGCTGGCGCCCTGGCCAAATCACCCAGACGGCGCGAACGCGTCAGGCCTTGCAGACATCGTAGAGCGGGTCAAAACGGATCCGGCATTCGCGCCCTGCGTCGCGCAGAACCTGTACACGTACGGCATGGGTCGCATGACCGGCGGCCCCGACGACCGCAACGCCAAGACCTTGGCCCGACTTTGGCAAAGGGGACCTGTAACGCTCAAACGCTTGGTGAAAAAACTGGCGCTAGGCCGAAGCTTTCGCTACCGCGACGACCAAAACGACCGAGCACCCTGAAGCGCCGGGCTAACCCAAAATCTTCGCGCGCAGCTGTTTGAGCTCGCGCTCGTAGCCGCCGGAAAGAATCGGGAAGCGGCACCAGGTCTTGGGGTCGAGGTTTTCGTCGTCGAAGTGGAACGAGGGCGCGTAGCGTTCGCGCTTCCATTGATTGCGCGTGAACAGCCGAAAAAATCGCTCGATCCAAGCGACCAGCGCGACCTTGTCATGCTGCACGAAAAGCACGCTCATCAGCTCGAACACCTCGAGCGGACCACGCTTGTCGCGGATGGCCGCGCGTTCGATGGCATCGAGCAGGTCGTACGGCATCAAGTCGCCTTCGTCCGTTTGGTTTGCGGACGCGGGGCGCAGCTCCGCCGTCGGCGCCTGTACGTTGACCGCCGACAGCGCCGGGATCGGCGCCAGGCCGGCGGGTCCCAGCCGCTCCAACCACACCAGCCATTTACGCAAATAGGCCTTGTCGATGCCGGCGATGGGCGCAAGACCTCCGGCCGTGTCTCCGTCCATGGTCGCGTAGCCCACGGCAGCTTCGGAACGGTTGCTGGTAGAGAGCAAGAGGCTGCCCGAGATATTGGCCAGCAGCCACACGCTCGGCGCGCGCGTGCGCGCCTGAATGTTCTGCAGCGCAATGTCGTCGGTTTGCCAGTCGAGCTTGCGACCGAGCGCGCCCTCGATCATCGAAATGTAACCCTGCACCTGGGCGTCCACGTCGAGCTCGAGGTGCGTGGCGCCGAGCCCCTCTGCCACGGCGCGGGCTGCCGCTCGCGTCACCTGACCGCTGTTCTGCGTGGCCTGATAGACCGTGGTCAAAATCACCCGGACCAGCGCGCGCGCGTCGGGCGCCTCGGCGACACCAGGAATGTAGCCGAGCGCGCGCTTCAAGCCGTCGAGCTGCAAGTCGTCGAGCGCGAAGCCGACCATGTTCGCGCACGCGCAAGCGATGGCCGACGAATCCGCGCCGCCGGACAACGACACCACGAAACCGCGCGAGCGGCTCTTGCGCAGGTAATCGAACAGGCCGAGCGACAGCGCGCGCGCCAGCTCTTCTTCCTTCACGTGTTCGCCGCGCTCCCAATCGGCCGGGCGCTGCGTTGCCGCCGCAGGAAAAAGCTTCGGAAACTCAAATGGCACGACTACGCGCGTGCCGGGCTCGTCGCTCACGGCCGGCGAAAAGCCCGACAAAGAACCGTGACGCACGCGCGGCAGCTCGATGTCGACGACCGCCGAAGTGAGCTCGCCTTCGCTGAAGCCGAAGCGGCGCGCCTCGGCCACGAGCGCGCCGTCGGTGGCGACGATGGCGTCACCGTCGTAGATTGCGCGCCCGGCCTCGTTCCCGAGCAGATTCGCGTACAAGTAAGTGACGCCGAACGCGCGCGAGCCTTCCAGCACCAGCCGGCGCCGCACGACGTGCTTGCCGAACGCGAAGTGACTGGCCGACGGATTCAAGATCAAGTCCGCGCCCGAGAGCGACAGCTCCGCGCCGCGCCGTTCGGCCATCCATGCGTCTTCGCAAATCTCGAAACCGATACGCACGCCGCCGCAATCGAAGAGCACGTCGCCGATTGGTCTTTCTTGCCCGAGCACGTTGGTCGTGGTGCGCGCGCCGGCAGGCCACGGCTTGAACCAGCGCGGCTCGTAGTGGATACCGTCGCCCGCCAGCGCGCGCTTCGCGACGAAGCCGGCGAGCCTGCCGTCTACCGCCAGCGCGCACACGTTGTAGACGCCCTTCTGATGCGCGAGCGGCAGCCCGAAGCAAGCGATCATGCCTCGCGTGTCCGGCACCAGAGCCGCCAGCACCTCCAGCGCCGTGGCGCGCACCGCCGGCGACAAGAAGGCGTCTTCGCAGCCGTAGCCGCTGATGCACAGCTCCGGCAGGCACAGCACGCTGACGCCGTCCTGGCGCGCGCGCACCAACATTTCGCGGATGCGGCGTTCGTTGCCGTCCCAGTCGAGAGGGGTCTGATTGAGCGTCGCGGCTGCGACCTTGACGAGCTGCATGGGCAGGGCAAGTGTAGCCCATGGCCGAGGAAATCGTCGTCGTGACCAAGAATAACCCGCTGCGAAGACGCGCCGTCGAGGGCTCGCTTGGCATCTTGGCTGGCATCGTGATCGCTTGTTTGAACGGGCCCTGGCTGGTCAGCCGCCTGTACACACCCCTGAGCAGTGAGGCCACGGTCTCGTGCGGTATACCGGTCACCAACGCCCTCGACTACTTCGTCAAGTTGCAGCTCATCAGCGGGCTAGTGGGCGGCGCCTTCATCTTGGTCGTGTCGTTCTCGTTCCGCCGCATGTTGCGCAAGCGACGTGAGGCGCGCACGGCGCAAGGCGCATGAAGGCCTTGGCCGTCGCGGGCGGGCTGCTGGCGGTCGGCGGTGCTGTTGCGGCCGCCGTATTCGCCGGTATGCACGCGCAGGCCAGCGCCGAGAACGCCACCAATGCGCTGGTGCTCGCCGAGCGCGCCACGCCGGCGCCAGCGCGGCCGACGCCCAGTGCGCCCGCGAAAGTCACGCCCAGCGCGCCCGCGAAAGTCACGGCCAGCGCGCCCGCGCCCGCGGCGGCGACAGCAGCGCCCGCGGCAGCAACGCCAGCGCCGACGAGCTCGACCGCCAGCGCGACGACCCTGGCCGGCGCCGCGTCCGGCAGCGTGAAGTTTCGCAAAACGGCGACCTACAACGGCGCGCCAGTCTACGTGCCCGAAGACTGCCAGGGCGCCTACGACGTCGTGTTGCATTTTCACGGCGCGCACCCGTACGTGCGCGCCTTGGTCGAGAAAGCAGACATCCACGCCGTGGTCGCGGTCTTCAACGCCGGCAACGGCGCCGAAAAATACTCGCAAGCTTATGGTGCCGGCGGCACCTTGACCTCGCTCTTGCGCCAAATCGACATGGCAGCCGCCCCGCTCTGTCCGGGCGCCGACGCGCACCCCCGGCGCGTCGCGCTGATGGCATGGAGCGCCGGCTACGCTGCGGTAGAAAAGCTTTTGACCAGCAACGAAGATCGCGAGCGCGTCGACGCCGCGCTCTTGGCCGATGGGTTGCACGCCGGCTTCGCCAACGTGTGGAAACGTGAATTCGCGCCGAACGCGCTCGAGGCGTTCCGCACTTTCGGCGAGCTCGCCAAACAAGGCAAAAAGCTGTTCGCCATCACCCACTCCAGCATCATGACCGACGGCTACGCCAGCACGACCGAGTGCTCCAGACTTCTCCTCAAAGCCCTGAACGTGCCGTGCGAAGGCGAGCTCGTCAGCGGCAAGTCTGGCGACTTCTCGATTGAAGGCTTCACCGGCGTCGACGCCCCCGCTCACATCGTGCAGTTTCGGCAAATGGACACCACCCTGCTCTCGAAGCTGCACGCGCGCTGGGCCCACTGAAACGCCTCGACCAAAGCGCACGAGCATTGGCTATCCCGGTAGGGACGGCCCTTTCGGGCCGCCCCCGGACAAATCCCGGCGTGCGGGTTTCCCGCACCGGGCTTCCACCTTCGGTCAACGGAGAGCGAAACGCTCGGCAGGCCAGGGATGGAGGATTCGGGGCCTGACTATTGGTCTCATCTCTCAGCCGCCCGCCCGCTAAGCCGGGTTTCTGGCGAGGCTTTCGCGAGGAGCGGAGCGGAACGTACGCGGGTACGTGAGCACCGGACCGCAGCGAAAACGAAGCCAGAAGCCCGGATCAGCGGGCGTGGTCACCAGCTGAAATGAGACCAATGATAAGCCGCCTAGCTGCGTCCGCTGCTTCGTACGAAGGGTCGCGCTCCGGACAAGCAGCCGCGCACCGCGAGCGTGAGCTGCGTGGGCTCGACCGGTTTGTGCAGCACCGTGCCGCTGAAACCGGCCAAAAACGTGGCCACGGCCGGCACCGCCGAGCCGCCGGTCGCCACGATGAAGCGCTGCCGAAAGCTCGGCTCCGTGGCGATCGCGCGTTGATACACTTCGACGCCCGAGACGTCGGGTAGCAGCATGTCGCAGACGACGGCGTCCGGCGGCTTGTCCGAGAGCATGCGCCGCAGCGCTTGCGCGCCCGAGAGCGCAAACTCAATCGAGATGTCTTCGGTTTGCAGCACGCGGCGAAACGCCGACAGCGTTGCCATGTCGTCGTCGACGAGCAGCACCGTCGGCGTGTCGACGCGCTGGGTGCCGCTTTTGCGCCCGCCAACGCCGAGCGCGCTCCGCGAGTCGCTGCTCGGGGGCAGGCTGCCAACGTACGCAGCGGCGGGGCGCGTGCCGCTCGGCGACTTCTCTTCGCTCGGTAGCGCGATGGCCGCGCGCATGTTGCCGCTGCTATTCAGGCGCTTGAGCCAGCGATTGACCTCGCGCACGAGACCGAACAAGTCGCCGCTCTTTTGAATGAAGCCATGCGCGCCGGCCGTGGTGGCCTTCACGCGCAGCACTTCTGCCGAGAGGCTCGAGTGCAAGAGCACCACGGTGTCGCTGGTGGGCGCCGCTTTGCCGAGCACGCTCACGATGGTGTCGCCGCCGAGGCCAGGCATGTTCACGTCCATCAGCACCAAATCGGGCTTTTCGTACAGAATCAACGCGACGCAGCCCGCGGGCCGGTCGTGCGCAATGACTTCGTAACCCGCGCCTTCGAGCGCACCCTTGGTGACCTCGAGCACGATTTCGCTGTCGTCGATAACTACGATCTTCGGCTTACGCACCGACACGTCACTGCCTCCGCCAGCGCTTGAGCGCTCACTACCGTGGACGAACGGGTCATTAAGAAGGCCCCAGAGTTCACGGTCAACCATCGCTCGTGGTGGCTCGTGCTTCTCCAAAAAAGGACTACGGCCCGTCGCGCTGCGAACGTTAGGTGAGGCAATTTACGCCACCTCAATCGAGTGGACGACCAACACGAAAGATAGCGTAACCAAGTTCCCAACATCGATTGCTCAGGTGATAGTCTCACCCGCAATTCTCTGCTGGGCGCAGCCCGCGCGGCCGAAGATAAAACGTCATGGGCGGAAGTCATTGATAGGGCTCGGTGAATGATGCGCGCGCTCGTGCCCGCCAGAATCGGACAAGCCTGGGTGCTGCTCGACGCGGAGATCATTCGCGAAATCCTGGGTGGCGAGCCTTGGCTGCCGATCCCGGGGGCGCGCGCCGAAATGCCCGGCATCGTCGCCTGGCGCGGCCGCGCGATCCCGGTCGTCGACCTGGCTGCGCCCTTCGGGTTCGAGCGCCTGAGCACCGGAGAGACGCGAGCCCGCACGTTGATCGCCGCCGTGGCAGATAGCATCGTGGCAGTGCCAGTGGACGCCGCGCGCGAAGTGCACGCGTTTTCACCTAACGAGCTCCGACCGGTCACGGTCACCAACCTGCCCTACGCCGTCGCCGAAGCCGAGCTTTTCGAGCGTATTTTGGCGATCATCGACCTGCCCAAGTTCGTGGCAGAAATCCTCGGCGGGGCCACGCCAGACCTCGGGCGCGAAGGGATGGTCATTCATGCAGCAGCCGGCTAGCCCCCACCCGGCCGCCACGGGGCTGCTCACGATTCGGGGCGCCGCTGGGGCGTGGGGTATCCCAAGCTCGGTGGTTCAAGGCGTCGAGAGCTGCGACACACAGGACCGCACCCGCGCGCTCGACGTCCAGGCCCTGCTCGGTGCCGCTCCGACCACGCCCGGCCAAGCTTCACGCATCGTGGTGATCCAGGTTCGAGGTCGAGAGCTGCGCTTGCTCGTGCACGGCGTGCTGGCGCTGACCGAGACCGCCAGCTCGAACCTGCTGCCGCTGCCGCCCGCCGTGCAAAGCGCGACGCCACTGCTCAGTCACGTCGCGGTCGTCGACGGCAAGCCAGCTCTATTCGTGCTCTCACCCGAACGTCTGCTCGAGGTAGCTCATGTTGAAGACCCTAACGCTTAAATCGACCCTGACCTACGCGGTCTTGGATCTGTTGTTCGCGCCGTTCGTGATCCTGGCGTTCATGTTGCTTTTGGGCGCGGGCGGAAACACGGACCTGATGTTCGTGCTGATCGCGCTCACGGTCGCCAAGATTGTGGGCTCGGCCATCTACCTGAACATCGAGCTCGGGCCCTGGGAGCGTTTTGCGCGCGCCAGCAGCAAGAGCCGCTCGCCCGAGCTCGTGCAGCGCGCCGACCGCGCGCTGCAGAGCTTTCCCCTGCGCTTCGGGGTTTTCTATTCGCTGACCTGGATCGCGGCGTACGGCAGCGGCTTTTTGATCGTGAAGGGTTTTGGCCCCGAGCGCATCCCACTGCCGCCCCAGGCCGACAACGCCATCGCCATTCTGTGCACGGCGCTCTTGTTCGGTGGCTTTGCTTTCGGTTACCCGCTGGCGTCCACGCTGACCGCCGACGCCGCCAGTGAGTGCTCGGCGCTGGCGCGGGCGGGTGGCTACTCGCTCGATCGCAGCCCAAGCTCGCTGCAACTGCGCATCGCCGCCGTAGCCATCGCGCTTGGCCTAGGGCCGATGCTGTGGATGGTGTCACTCGGTTACATCAAGCAGGTCGAGAGCAGCCACGCCGAGCGCATCACGCACGTCGGGCTGGCCAGCGCCGAGCTGGCCCTGGCCATCGGCGGGCTTTCGCCCAGCGAAGGTGACGCGGGCCTCGGGCGGGTGCTGACCGAGTTCGAGAAGCGCAACGTCGACGGCCTGCTCTTGGACAGCGGCAAGCCGCGCGGCAGCGAGGCCGCGACGCGACTCTTCTCCGCCGACCCGGAGCTGCAACGTTGGCTGACGAGCGCGACCTCGCACAGCGATGACGGCACGCACGCTCGCATCGATTGGCCGTACGCCATCGCTTTTCACCGCATCGATCCGCAGCGTGTGGCGGTCGCCGTGCTGCGCGCACCCGTTTCCGCATCGTCGAGCTTCGTTTGGAGCTCGGTGGTATTCACGCTTTTGGTCGGCGTGTGGGCGCCGGTCAGTGCCTACGCGCTCGGGCGCGCGGTTTCGCGACCGATCGGTAAGCTTACGGCGATCGCCCGACGCATCGTGGAGCAGGGCGACTTGAAAGAGATTGGCACCGTGGCAGTCTCGACCAACGACGAGATTGGCGTCTTGACCGACAAGGTCAACGACGTGCTCGATTTGATGCGCGACGTGAGCCTGGCCGCGCACGCCATCGCCAAGGGCGATCTGCGCGCGATCGTCGAAGGCACAGGCGAGCTGCCGGATTCGTTCCGCGGCATGCTCGAGAGCCTGCGTGGCATGGTGCAGCAGATCCGCGAAACATCGGTCGAGCTGGCCAGCGCCGCCGCCGAGATTTTTGCGGCCTCGCAGGAGCAAGAAGCGGCGGCCGCGTCGCAGTCGAGCGCCATGGTCGAGATCAGTCGCACCATGGATTCACTCTCCGAGTCGGCGGCGCACGTTTCGGACGCCGTGCAAGGCGTGCTGGGCAACGCCGAGCGCACGCTGCACAACACCGACGACATGGTGCGGCGGATCGGCGAGCTCACCAGTCACGCTAACCGCATCGGCGAAATTCTCGAAGTGATTCGCGACATTGCCGACCGCAGCGACCTCTTGGCGCTGAACGGCTCACTCGAAGCAAGCCACGCCGGCGAAGGCGGACGCGGCTTCGCGCTGGTGGCAAGCGAGATGCGTCGCCTGGCCGAGCGCGTCACGGCCTCGGTGTCGGACGTCAAGAAGCTCGTCAGCGACATTCGCGACTCCGGCTCCTCGACGGTGATGGCGACCGAAGAGAGCAAGAAGCTCGCAGAAGGCACGACCGACGCCGCTCGCCAAATCACCTTCGTGACGCAGCAGCAGCGCTCGGGCACCGAACAAGTCTCGCAGAGCATCAAGGGCATCGCCGACGTGGTGTCCCAAGCCGTCAGCGCCACTTCGCAGACCCGCACCTCGGCGCAGGGCCTGAAGACCCAGGCCGATCGGCTGTCGACGCTCGTGAAACGCTTCGAGCTGACGACGGAGGCACCTTGACCGACCCGCGCGAGGCCCTCCTCGCGCGGTTTCGAGCCGGTCTGCTCGAGCGCGTTCGCACCACGCAGCGGCTGGTCGACGCGTTCCAGAACACCAAAAATCCGGACAGCCTGCAGCAAGCGCTGGGCGAGCTACACACGCTCAAGGGCGAGTCGCGCATGCTGGGGCTCGCAGATTTGTCGGAGCTGGCGCACGCGCTCGAAACCGAGCTTGGCAGCGCGCAGCGCTTTTCGCTCGCGCTCGGCGCCTTCGACGCCATGCTCACGGCGCTGACCACGAGCGACGGCGACGCGGCGCTGCGCCAGGCCCTGGTCCGCCTGCAAGGCGAAACACGCGCTTCGCTTCAGCCGGGGCCGGCACGACCGGCTAACACCGAGCCAGCGCCCACGGCGGCCGCGGCAGCGCCGGCTCGTGGCAGCGACGCAGAGCCGGCCGCCCGCCCCAAGCAGAACCTTCGCTTCATGCAGGTCGACGCGGCGCTGATCGATCTTTTGTGCGAACGCGTGGCTGAGTTGATGGCCGCCTTCGGTCAGCTCGAAACGCACGCAGATACGCTGGTCGATCGTAAATCGCGCCACACCACCAGCGCCAAGCTGATCGACGGCTTCGAGCGCTGCCGCGCACTGCTCGACGAAGCCACCGCCACGGCCTGGACCTTACGGCTCGTGCCGATCGAGCCGCTACTCGAAGAGCTGGCGCGGCACGCCAGAAAGGCCGCTGAGCGGCAACAAAAGCTGGTCGAAGTGCAGGCGACGGGCAGCGGCGTGCAGCTCGAGCGCGACGTCGCCGACCAGCTCTGGGATTCGCTGCTGCACTTGGTGCAAAACGCCGTCGATCACGGGCTAGAAGGCCCGGATCAGCGCGGGCAAAAGCCGCCGGTCGCGCGCCTGCGCCTGAGCGCCGAGTCGGTCGGACCGAGCATCGTGCTGCGGGTCGAGGACGACGGGCGCGGCGTCGACCCCGACGAGCTGCGGCGCGTGGCGGCCGAACGCGGCGTACTTTCCGCGGCGGCGGCGCGCGACCTGAGCGACGCAGATGCCACGCAGCTGTTGTTCGAGCACGGCTTTTCGACGCGCGGCGAAGCTTCACGCACCGCGGGGCGCGGCGTGGGCTTGGACGTGGTGCGGCGGCGCGTCGAGTCGCTGGGCGGCAGCGTAGCTATCGAAAGCCGACCCGGTGCGGGCACGCGCTTCACGCTGAGCGTGCCGTTTGCGATCACCAAAGAGAAGCTGCTGGTGGTCGAGCTCAGCGGCGCTCCTTACGGATTTCCGGCGCGGGTGGTGCGCGGGGTGCTGGGCGCCGAGGCCATACCCAAGCCGGGACAAGACAGCGTGGTGCGGCACGACGGCGAAATCTTGCCGTTCCGTTCGCTGTGCGACGCGCTCAGTCTGCCTCAGGGTGACAGCGAGGCCTTCGTGCTTTTGCTGGAGCTGTCCGGTCGGCGCTTCGCGGCCAGCGTCGGGCGCATCGTGGGTGAGCGTGAGCTCATCCGCCGGCCCGCCGAAAAGCTGCTGCACCAGACCGGAATCGGCGCGAGCGCGGTGCTCGAAGACGGGCGCATCGTGCTCTTGCCAGAGCTAAACTACGTGCAACGTGCGCTGCGCGCGCATACGGGTCAGGTTCCGGGCTCGCTGCCACAAGAACGGCGCCGCCAGCGGGTTTTGGTGGTCGACGATTCGCCGGTGGTGCGCGAGCTAGTGACGGAAATTTTGAGCGCCGCAGGCCTGCAAGTGGAGCAGGCAGAAGACGGCGCGTCCGCGCTCGAGAGCATTCTGCAGAGCGAGCCCGACCTACTCGTTAGCGACGTCGAGATGCCGCGCATGAACGGCTTCGATCTGCTGGCCGAGGTGCGGCGCCGCAGCCAGCGCCTGCCGGTCGTGATGCTGAGCACGCGCGGCTCGGTCGAAGACCGCAAACGCGCGACCCGGCTCGGTGCCAACGCCTACTTGGTCAAGACCGAATTTCACAGCGAAAGCCTGCTCGAAGTGGTGCGCCGCTTCGTGAACCTGCGCTGATGGCAATTCGGGTCCTGCTCCTGGA
>Ga0307516_10008580_pt1 | contig 11539 bp, 18 predicted proteins | sample 19_EM_MG_FD_203310 | JGI IMG/M metagenome (GOLD analysis project Ga0307516, IMG submission 203310) | Populus trichocarpa ectomycorrhiza microbial communities from riparian zone in the Pacific Northwest, United States - 19_EM | ecosystem: Host-associated > Plants > Roots > Unclassified | place...
CGGCGGCGTCCACGGTATAGACGACGTCAAACGTCTGGGGGTATTTCTTCTTGAGGGCATCGAGCTCCTCCTTCAGCAGGATATCCTTTTCAGACACATTGGCAAAGATCAGCTTAAACTTTGTCTGGTTCTCAGGCTTGGCGAGCGCATGAATCAAGATCTGGTACATCGGTGCTCTTCGGTAAATGGTCAGCGAACGAAAGAGTTGAATGGGTAAGCTGCCTACATTCCTGATCCACCAGCAATCATACCGACCTCCTCAAATTCGTTGTCTGGAATGTTTAGACATGAGGGATGTAGTGAGCGGATAAAACGTGTTCACCTCGGTAGGGGAATTTCGGGATCGGGCCCTTGATCGCTAGTTTGTCACCGGGCTTTAACTCGTGGATGTGTTTGGATGCGAGACCGTTCTCGTATCTCTTGATAAGGAATGCTAACTCTCCAGGGGTATTCGACAGAGAAATGGGTGTATACGGCCGGATCACGGGGTTTCCCTTTGCGTCCTTGAGTCCCTCGGGGTCGGAGGACTTGACGATGACACAGGAGGCGACGGGGAGTAAAGAGGCCTCGTTGTCACCCAATTTGAAGACGAACCTAGTTGCGGTGTCACATCAGTTGTGGAATACGCCCAAGAGAAGCTGGTGCTCACTTGGCGGTGTCGTGGTTGTAGTGTTCGACCTTCTTGAGTTCAAAGTCGACAAAGTTTCCGGGGTCAAGTGGACTGGTCTCCTTTAGCTTCACCGTCTGCACACTGGGGGTTACGCCGTTGAGGTAGGCGTAGGCACCCAAACCAGCCGCCCCAGTACCGATCAAGTAGAACCCGACGTTGGAGTTCTTGGCGTTAGTTGGCGCGGTCGAGTGACGACGCGCAGAAGAAAGCAGCTAAGAGAAATCCAGGGTCAGCATAAACTGGCCCTTTCGAAGCGTTCTCTTACTCCCGAACGTGCAAACCCGGTCCTCAACCTCAACAGCGACATGGTCGGGATTCGTGGTGGCCAGCCGAGAGGAACCGGAGGGATCGGGAGGGCGTGTGCAGCTGACTCAGCATTACCTGTTATGGCAATCCCACCACATGTCAACCGGCGGTCGAGGCGTGACCACTCCATCCCCATCCTCCTCCTTCTCGCGACCACCGTCCTGACCCCTTGACGCGAGAGGACGCAAGCCCCACACCCGAACCTACGAACTTCTTACCAGCTTCCTCCCGCGGCTCCGAGCGCCCAGATTCCCCTCCGATGGAGCACAAGGATCCCCCAAAGCCGCGAAGACAACTCCCCGCGATCCCGGTCCCCCCCACACATCCAGACCGGCCGCTGGCCGTCCCCACAGTCGCCGAGACCCCTGTAACACCGGCGACGTTCTACTCGACCCCAACTCCAATGACCGCCAGGCAGCAACAACCGCCCCCGTTACCCGCTCGGCGCCACAACGCTGGATCATCCTTCACGAGCTATCAACAGATCGACGGGGAGTACCGAGAGCCTGAACTTGTGCAAGAAGACCAAACCTCCCATCCGCCTCAGACAGTCCCCGGTACGTGGTCCGCCTCCGCGGACCCTCCCGCATGGGGTGCCAATCGACCGGAGTGGGATCAGCCCACGGAGGTGTGGCACGACGCCTGGAACGGAGAGTACGTCCAAGACTGGGGGAACATCACCGTACAGAGGGTTGATATCGACGGTCGTGTCGAGGAGGAGGAGTTGAATTGGTGGGATCCATCTATTAGGCAAACTCATAATCGACCCGGAGCGGGCATACTGCCAACCCTTCTCGAGAACTACCTCCACAATGCTGACCACACCCTTTTCTCGGTGTCTGCATCTCCTCCAGAGGTGAAACCAAGGCATCGATCCTCCGAATCCCACCCATCAATCTCCAACCCTCCCTCGGCCGACGATGTTCGCATGTCTATCCCTCACCCTAATGCGTACTACTGTCGGAGACACCACGGCTGGGTTCTGTTACTCTGGAAATCTTCTACCATGGACCCGCCTCTATCCAAGTCTCACGATGGTCACCCACTTCCCGATACCACTCGTCGGCTCCAAACCCATTCTTGCGTTGATGGGAGTCCCCAGTCAGTCGCGCAGGCAAACAAGACCCATCACTTTCATTATTACAGAGCTGCAGTGGACGCATCTAAGATCACACCTCCCTTCAAGCGCGCTGATTGGGAACGCCACTCTCGCACCAAATCACGGCGAAGGCAGGGTGTTCTGATAGATCACTCGAACGCCAGTGCCTCTAGTCTCGCCGCTGAAGATTCCCACGAACCCGAGGGAGATCTCCTAGATCTATATGTCTGTTGTCAATGCTCACTTTACTGTGTCGTGTCGAACGTCATCCCCTGTGTCATCCCCCAAAGGACATTCGAAGCCTTCGTGAGAGAAAAACTAGAACATCCTCACGTTGGGAAAACCAAAGCCGTGTCCCTCGTTATGGCCCTTGATACGGTTTTGATGTGAGTTGACTCAATCCTATTCCAGAGAGGGTTGCTGAGACCCGCTGGAAGGATCATTGAAGATCGACTTTGGAAAGGGGAGACCAGGGCTTTACCGGTCCACAGGCCCAGCTTCCAGTCGAAGCTCGGCTGGTCCGAGAACATGCAAGTTAACCGCTCCCCACACGTCTACTTCACTCATCCCCCCATCTATCTAGAGAGGAAGCCTTCCGGCATATCGGCTTCAATCTTGACCACATGAACAATGGGCAAGGAGACCTGGCCCTGCATGCCCCGGTGTTGGATACCAGTAGTCCGGAGGGACTTGCAAACCGAGCGAAGCTCCTCCGCGCGTGGGTAGAGATAAGCGCCTGGCAGGCGGACTTCATGAAACGACACGGTTCGTTTCTTTACCCATCCTGATATTAACCTCGGTCGTTCAAAACATTCTCCTTTCCTCAGCAACGGAACTCGTAGATCATCCCAAGGTTAGGACCTGGGTCAAGATCGATTCTGTTCGAGAACTGTACCAGACTAGGATTGGCGCACACCCGGAACAATGTTGGTGTTCCGAAATCCTGTCAGACACGACTTGCTGACCCGAGGTTTAGTGCCTCGTGGAGATCTTCCAGAGTCCTTGCGGCAGATGAAGGAGCTGGACGATTGTTGGGAAACCCTGGGGTTGACATCTTCGTCTTACACACCAGGTATCGTCAGTGTTCCTCGCGCTGGTGTGTTCTCACTCAATTCCGGGCAGAACTGCTGAATTTTGCATACCTCGCCCAATGCCGTTGCGACCCTGCTGGTACCACGGATTACTTCACCGCACTCGTTCAGATCGTTCAAACTATGCAATTGATGAATGAGGACATTCCGATGGATCTTCAAAACCTCGTTCTGGAAGAACGGACGAGAAACAGGTTTACACGAGAAGACTTTCTGAAGGCCGTCAGTACGCTTGGTTTTGGTCATGATGGTCCCTTGAGGGTAGACTTTGACGAAAGCGTGGAGGAAGAGTTCATCGTCAGCGCCTGGAGAGATGGGATAAGAAGATCATGGAAGGACGAGACCAACGGTCCCGCAACCAGGCGAGAGCTTAACGATGCCCTGAGGGTCGTAGCGGATGTGCGCGGAAGTGTAGAGATGCACCAGGTCTGGGAACGTGAGAAAGGTAGTATTATGACTGTGGATACCGCGTATTCCACCCTAGGAGTTTCCAAGGAAATGGACGAGAACACGCTCATCACTGTATTCGATATGCGAGTGAGTGAGATTCAATCTCGTGGTTTTCTGACTACCCACGCCCCCAAGGTTGAAGAACAGACCGGTCAGGTCGACAAGCTACGCGAGGCGCTTTCTGTAATTGCAGAGGTTGCTCAAAGTCAACGTTTGAAGGTTTTCCTCGAAACCGGTCGCGATCGTAAGTTACCTTTCCCTCAGTCTCACCACGTCATGCCTACCGAATACCACAGCTGGCGATGTCGTCGTGCCCATTCGCCCAGATATGCCGAGAGGCCTACACCAACTCGGGAACACCTGCTATCTCAACTCTTTGCTCCAGGTTTGTGGACCACACTCACGCGGTTATCGACCATTAAATAACCCGTGGCCAGTACTTCTATACGATCAGGGACCTTCGAGAAGCGGTGGCTTCGCTCTCCGCAGTTACCACAAAATATCCCGATATTCTTGACGATGAACTTGATGCTCACCGTGTTGGAGGTCGGCTCGTTACCAGGCGGGAAATCGCGCGATCACGACACTGTATGTCTTCCCCTGTACATGGCTCACAATCATTGACCTGGCCGATACCAGTTGTTACTCAACTCGCAAACCTGTTTTGGAACCTCGAATATTGCGAAGATCCGGCGGTCAAACCGACCATTGAACTTGCAAAACTTGCGCTGGTCACTTCGAAGGATGAGGAAGAGGAGGAAGTAGATAAGGCTGGTACGGATTCCTCCAACGACACTGACGTCACCCTCGTTGAGGACGGGTCAACGCGTATTTCAGCGCCATCAGAGACAATGACCGCATCTCCGATCCAAACTTCCTTTAGTATCCTTGGAAAGCGGTCGCGGGGCGCGGGAAGTAAGATGGACATCGACACACCTGATATGGACAAAGACAAGGACTACGTCATCGTCTCAAAACCCGGCACTCCCGCACAATCGCCGGTGGAACTTCCCCCTGACAGCCAAGCCACGACGGGTAGTGACATCGAAATGTCAGAGGTGGAGAAAGCCAGGCCTACTGCACCTGTCCGCAAAGGGACCACTGGAATGATGTTTGGTGCGACCGAGTGCGACTCATGGACGACTTTTGCTGACCACGCCGCACAGGCCGGCAACACGACGTTTCGGAGTGCATGGACTCTTGTCTTTTCCAGCTCGAATGCGCGGAAATAATCCGTTCTGCGAAACTGTCCGGTGGTTCCAATCCCGACACTGACAAAACGAGTATCGTGAAGAGGTAACGAGAGCCGCTCGATAAATGAACAAGCTCTCAATGTGTCCCAGGTTATTCTATGGGAGAATCCGCCAGCGGATTATGCCCGAGGGCCGCTCTTCTCGATCGTCAATCCACGAGAAAGAAGATTTGTTTTCCCATCTTCCGGTCAACGTCTCAGAAGAGGGTGTGGACATATACGACGGCCTAAGCCGATACTTCAACGACACGGTTGAGTTTGAGGACAAGAAAGCGCACATGGAAGTGTCTCTCGTTGATCTTCCTCCGATCTTGCAAATTCAGCTGCAGGTGCGCCTTCTCACTCCCGCCTTAATCAGCGAACCAACGGTTGTACGACAGAGAGTGCAGTTTGATCGTGAACAACTCCAAGCGTTCAAGTCACAAGCCTACGTGAAGTTCTGGGAGACAATATCCATGGATCGATTTCTAGAAAATTCCGACCCAGAGAAGAAGCGGCGGTCGAACGAGATCCAGGCCAAGTTGAACTGGTGTCGGGAACGAATTCGACAGCTCACGGAGGCCAAGGTGATGGTTGATCGTCTTATCGACTGGAATCCCTGACTGAACGTTACCCACCAGCACCGACCGTTCGATCTTGCGTTGACGGAGACTTGTGACTTCCTATCGAGGCACACAGTGAACCCCTTACCCGGAGTGGATCAAGAACTTTTCGCATCATTGAGATACGAAGCGGTGTTCGCGAAGAAGGAGCTTGAGGATGAGAGACGACGCGCCGCCGAGCTGAAAGCACAGTTGGAAGAGATTTGGAGGAACGAGAGCCAGGCGCTCTACGAGCTGACCTCGGTATTCATTCACCGTGGGGAGTCGCCATCTTGGGGCCACTATTTCTTCTACTCGAGACACTTGCCAGATCACCCGGATGAATGGTTCAAGTACAATGATTCCGATGTTTCGGTGGTTTCAAAAGACGAGGTTTTGGCGGATACAACTGGTTCCACCGCCAACCCGTACTTGGTATGTGGTTGGCTACCCACCGATTACATTCGCTGATGGTCCATTCTGCAGTTGGTTTTTGCAAGGAAGGGATCTGAGGTGATCCACACCGTCAAGCGCTTCGATATTGGCAACCTGGAGGAAGCCAGTACAAACCACGATCCATTATAACTCGCTGTCTCGCCGCTCTATTTTCTGTAACTGCGCATGTTATGTAGCTACGGAGTAGTATTATTTACAGCCGGGGCCGATGGTCAAATCAAACCAGACTAGATGATGGCACTATCAGTATTATTCTAACAGCTCGCGGGGGCCGTGCCCTACCCAGCAACACACTCGATTTCTACCAGCACGTCCTTGGGGAGTCTGGATACTTCTACTGCAGACCGGGCGGGTTTGTGATCACCGAACGCCTGTTCGTAGATGCTGTTGAAGGTTGCAAAGTCGTTCATCGACTTGAGGAATACCTAGGGAAGTTGGGTCCAGGATATTCGGTGCGAAATGAACCGGATAACCTCACCGTCGTTTTCACAACCTTCCCCAGGTTACTGCCAGACGCTTCAACGACGGCGCGGAGGTTCTTGAGAGCCTGTCTTGCTTGTTCCTCGATGCCGCCAGCCACGATCTCTCCAGTTGCAGGATCGAGGGGGATGTTCCCAGAGACGAATAGGAGGTCCCTGAATTTTATGGCCTGTGAATACGGGCCAACTGCACCCGGGGCGTCTACCGCGGGATTGGTTAGGGCCACTGAGAGGGTGAACGGGCTCACTGGAGGTGAAGACGGGGGTCAAGGCTGGGTCAGTCGTGATCGTGGAAGACATTTTTCTCTTGGGGGGTGGTTTGAGTGTGAGAATACGGACTGGGATCGTCCGTTGGGCATAATTCGACCAGATCCGCAGCGTTGGGAGCGGTCTGGTCGACATGGTGGTGGTATAAGAGCAGACGGTCGTGTTCCCATTGCGTACTATAGGCATACAGCTAGCTTTACATTTCTGTTCCGGAACGTCCCTACTCAGTTCGAAGGATGAGATGGACACCGCTATCGGTCTCGACGACATCACTCATTTCTCCGATCTTCAAGGCGAAGGTGGCATCTTCGAACGGTTTCTGCATCTGTCCAGGACCAAAAACACCAAGATCTCCGCCTTTGCGAGTAGAGCTGCAGTCTGAGAACTGCTTTGCGAGTTGTGCGAACTTCTCGTGGGATCCGTTGATTTGGGTTTGGTATCCTTGGAGGATCTCAATCGCTTCCGCCTTTGAACGGGTGATTTTTTCCTGGGGCAGAGATCGTGGTCAACGGGAGGACAGGGGATTGAAAGTAGCACCAAACCTCTCTCCAACTCGACGGATTCCTGCTCCCGGAGTGCTTCACCAACAGGTGGCTGGCCTTGACTTTGGAGGGTCTGGTGAGGTATTCTGCTCCGGGAAGCTTTTCGATCTCTTCGCGGGTGAGATTATCTGGAGTTTCCCAGACCGATGTTTTTGTTTCCGAGTTGTAAAAGTAAGGAACCCCTCGGGATCCAGACATCCGGATTTCCCACTGAGACTAAGACGGTTGTGAGCCTTTTTTTTTTACAAAGCGGTTGACACATGGCGTACCATGATGATGGTTGCTGATCACAATCTCGACCGTAACTTGGAACGCCCGCCAATCATTGGATCCCACCCTTGCCCCCACCCTTTGTCATACTCTCATCCGGGTCCCACCTTCGCCAGCAGGGCATGAGAATGGCGCCCACAGGCCCTGTGATGTGATTCCTCGAACCTCACCGGGAATATCGGAGACGCATCCTGTGCTCACAATAAAATCACGCCCTCTCCTCTCCGGATCCCTCGTCTCCCAGCCCCCCTCCGCAGAAACCATGTCGTCTACTCCAGAGCCAAGCCCTCAAACCAAAGCCATCATGGCGTGGGCCCAGGGGTTTATTGACAGTGACGTCGACCAGATCGCTGCGGCTCTCCACCCCGACTACATCCACGATACGTTCCCCCGTTCCTTAAATATCCCCCAACAAACAAAAGAACAATGGGTTGAGGGCTATAAGGAAATCAAGGATGTCCTGAAAAACTTCAAGGTTTGTCGGTGACTGCAGATCGCTAGACTGGAATGCAATTCCGACTCTCCTGTCATAGGTCGACATCCATTCCATGACCGAAATGCCCGGGAAAGTGTTCATCCATGTGTGTGGTGGTCCCTTTCGATACCGTACTTATCCTCGCCTAACATCCCCTCCAGGCCACCGATTATGCAGACACTACTGTCGGCGTACCTTTCGTCAATGAAGCAACTTTGATCGTCGAGATTGCACCAAATGGGGATGGAGAACTCAAGGTTAAACACGTTGAGGAGTTTTTGGACTCCAAGTTTACACTCGAGTTCATGGCAGCCGTAAGAGCTTCCCGTAGTTCGTGAAGGAGAGCCTCGTATTCCCTCGTAAGATCAGGGTGTGCCCGTAGATTAATCTACTAGATAGTAAGTTGGACGCCATGCACGTGTTCTTCCGCAGAGCTAACAGATCCAATTGAACAGAGTGGATTTAAACCTCACTGGATCTGTGACCGTTCGGACCCTCTATCAAATACACCGTTTCTCATCTTTCTTTGCGTAGTGGGCGGCGGGTCGCTTGCGTTGAAGACCGTACTTTCCACCATCACCCCACCTTTGGCTCACTCCGTACCGCATGGGGGTCCGGCATGGCATCCTTGTGGTCGGGATAGTCATGTTATTGCCCACGATTTGGATGGCCGTGTGCCTTGAGCTCCACCGTGAACTGCGCTTGATTGACCGAGTGGGCATGGACGAGCGGAACCATCGCCTGTCCGTGGGGTTGGATTCCTTTGACCACCGAGCACGGCCTGAAAACCGCGTTTTTGTGCGATCCAACCTCGGGCGATTCATCTCATGCTCCCCTCTCGGGCGCCATGAACCAGGTCGAACGCGCGACTCGAGTCCTTCCCACACCTTCACGGGGTCAATCGATCATCACACAGTGCACCGATGGCGAATTTCGTTCACTCCCAAAGTCAGGTCACCATTGAAAGGTATCGATGCCGTCCGTGATACGGACATTCCCGTAGCACTGGCGAATCCACCGCTCCCACAGTTACTCGTGGTCCTGATCGGAGTACTGGCGATCTCGGTGGAGAAACTTCCAGGGTCGATGGTTACTCACCCTCATGGTTTCATCTGTATTTCTCATTCTTATTCCCAATAGCGGGCTTTCCGAAGGGGCCTCCCAGAACCTGCTCATGAGAGCATGGCGACCACGGCAGCTCACTCGTCGAACGTGCTAGACTGTTGCCAGCAAGACCATCACGCTGCCGATGGGGTGTCGATATGGGACGACTCCCCCGGTCCTTCACGTCACCTTTCAAGGCGGCGTTTTCCCAGAACTTGATGTCCTCCAAGCTTCTTCAAACTGTTGTGAACGCTGCCCGGCCGTTGCGCCTGAGGTTTCCAAAGTTCGAAGGTTGTTCGTGGGAGTGAGGGTGAAGAAACAACTCAGACGTTGGAGAGGAATAGAAAGAAGGGGGACCGGTTCAAGCATATGGCCTCCAGCAGTGTGGCGAATTAACTTTTGGCTTATTTACTAGGACACGAGCGTTGTGTTGGCGGCCTTAGCCTCGAGGAGTTTTTGTATTGATAGCCCCCTCCCCCACCGAGCGACGAGGGGGCAGGGTTCTACCCTTGTATCTCCTGAATTTTGGGGAGGAAGAGAGGTTTCGGTCGACAGAGCGATCGTACAAGAAAGGGAAAGTGATGTTCGTGAATTGACTCGGGGGAACAAGGGGGTTGTAGATTTGGGGTTAAACCGGGCAGCATTCTTGGGGGCATCATGCCTGGGGACCCAATGAACCCAAGTGGGATTGGGAAACTGTGTTCGCCAGTGCGGCATCGGACAACGAAGGTAGGGGGTGGAAAGCCAACCAGAAGATATTTGAATCACAGTTCCCAGGGGAGAGAGTGGGTTTTGGGGGTGGCTCGGGATGCTTGAAAATTCTGTGTTGTGATTGTGTCATGTATTCAATTGGGCAGAGCGAAACAGTCCGGGAACAGGGAGGACAGGAAGGTTAAGTAGGGGGGTGGGTGACGAGGGTTCGGCATCATATCCAGGCTAACCAACGTCGACGCCCCCGACCGTGACAATCATCTCAATAGGAAATGGTGAAATGCTCTGTGCCTCGGTGATGAGGGGAACGGCCATCCTACCCCGCTCTGATGAGGTGTGCGTTAACATCGTCCGTAGCGAGTTCGTAAGAGTTGACGTGAGATTAGCGTTGAAAGTCTGCCGATCTGGGAAACCCCTCGTTAAGATCAAACGTCCTTTAGAAAGGGCACCAAAGGCTTCGCACACCTTGATTGGATTTCGGTTGTCGTATTTCCGCGCTGATGACCCTGTAGACGTTTGAGATTATGGACGCAACTCGAAGCGACCAGAGTACCATTGTTCCCATGGAATCTCCTCCTATGGAATCCGATGGTCAGTAATCGAGGGATGGATGGGTGCCAGAGACATGTACCTCTCCTGCATACACCTGAAACCACGTCGACTTTTTTGGCCTCTTCTCTGAAAACGTGACAGTGATTCGTCCGCTCTTGCTCGCTCCGCCGTCTACCCCTTTCCAAAAGGCGTCCACTTTCTCGTCAACCAGGCTTTCTATCCCCGGGTCTGCCACTCCGGGCTGTGGACGAGCTCCGGTTCGTTGAATTATCCTCGACAGGGATCGGGAGCGGCGTACCATTGTCACATCGAGGATCTCGAATATCTTTGGTTTGACAGTTCCAAAGAGTCGGTGGAATAGAATCGAGTGCAAGATGGCACGGAGGACATCCTTGGTCAGGTGTCGATCTAAGACCTGAGCTTTCAGTCGACCATTCAGCGAGCACAGGAGGTGGGTTTTCTGTCGGGACATACAAGGTCGATGGTTATTATCGGGTGTGGGTCGCTCATGGCCAACCGAGGTGACCGTCAAAGGGCAGGTTCCAGAATATTCACGTGACGCCCGTTCGCTTCTCTCCAAACCATGACCATCCCAGACCCCGGCCCCTCCGTTGTGACTGAGCCCTCTCCGCCGCTCAGCGCACCCCTGATTCGGATGTCAGTATCTGAGGGTACCCCCATCCCCAGCTCGCTGATCGTGGCCCTCGACACGGCGTACCTATTTCATCTCCTCGCACGAGACCCAAACAAGGTGGTGGCTCCAGGAAAGTCCCTGCTTTCTGTCCTGGCTGGACTCAACCAGATGGCGACCCACCCACCGGAATCCGCGCCCGAGAAGTTTGTACGGAACAAGGTACGTCAGGCATTTTGGGACCAAGTAAGTACCCGCTTGCACACTTTCAAGTTGTTGACCTATTCGTGTGCTTTTGATGTCGTCTTGTCAGGCCCTCCAAGCACTTTCTTCACCACTTCCATCCTCACAAATCAGTCGTCTCAAGGGTCTGTACAAAGATCTTCATGAGGCCCTAAGACCTTTGTTCCCATCCAAACATCCGGCTCTCATCGTTTTCTCCCTTCCTCTCCCACCCACATATTCCCCGCTCCTTACTGCCACCACCCACTTATACGATGTTCTCGTGACGTTGCGTCAGCGTTGCGCCCCCGTGCGTGATTCTGCGATTGACGCGGTTTTACATCAAATACACGATCGGTCATCTTCAGCATCTACGGGAGA
>Ga0307516_10008582_pt1 | contig 11535 bp, 9 predicted proteins | sample 19_EM_MG_FD_203310 | JGI IMG/M metagenome (GOLD analysis project Ga0307516, IMG submission 203310) | Populus trichocarpa ectomycorrhiza microbial communities from riparian zone in the Pacific Northwest, United States - 19_EM | ecosystem: Host-associated > Plants > Roots > Unclassified | place...
GCCGGATCTGTGGAACACTTTTTGGGCGCTGCCTCCCCGGCAGCGGCCCCAGCCAGGAGCCCGGCGATGTCCGATGAATTCGACGATGTGCAAGACCCCCTGCCGCCGTCCCGTCGCTTGCAGCCACCGCCCGCGGCCCACGCCCTGGCCCAGGTGCCGCGGCTGATCGCCGAGGTCTATGGTGCCGCGGCCGAGCCGCTGCGCGCCCGGCTGCTGGAGTGCCTGCTGCGCCCGGTGGGGCCGCTGGCGCTGGCAGGCTTGGCGGCCGGCGCGTTCGGCGCCTTCCTGCATCGCGGCGGCTCGCGGCGCCTGGCGGTGTCGCTCGACGACGCCGCGCGCATCTCGGCCCACCAGGTGCTGGACCTGGCCGGCTTCGTGGCGCAGATCGGGCCCGAGTCGTTCCAGCAGGTGGCGGCGGTGCTGGTGGACAACCCCATCGGCCTGGCCGCCATGGGGGGCTCGGCGCTGGTTCTGCTGCTGCGCGCGCTGGGGCGCGCACCCCAGGCCGAGGAGGCCCCGGCACCCGCTGCCTTGCCGTCCGGCGGCTGATGGCCCGGTCTTCGTCCACACCTGTCGTATCGAACTGAAGCAGTGTTGCGCTGGGACCGCGCATAACCTGGGCCTCCAGGGTTACTTCGGGTTGTCCGAAGCAGTGACCACTATGCATAGTCCGTGCGCCTTACGAGTTCTCACAAACACATCCGGCAAAGCTGGAGGAGACATTCCATGCAATCAATCAAGCGCGCGGTCCTCGTGTGCGTCGCCAGCGTGACAGCGGTATGTGCCACTGCCGTGCTGGCCACCAACTACTCACTCTGGGTCAATGGCCGCAATGGCGGCGGGGTGGAGGGCAACTACGCCGACTTCACCTACTGGGGCCCGTCCACGGTGAATGCCGGGGTCAACAAGAAGGCCGTCAACTGGGACGGGCACAGCCACATCGCCGACAAGAACTACACCGTGCGCAATGCGCTCGACTGCTATTGCACCGGCGACAACTGGTGCTACGTGGCCGCGCACAGCGCCGGCGACCTGATGATCGGCTATGCGCTCTCGCTCTACGGCGGCACCACGCGCACGAAGATGAACGCCATCCCTGATGCCTCCGGCGTGTGCGGCGCCAGCGGCAGCGGCACGCAGACCGGCTGGAACATCAAGTGGGTCGATGTGGCGGCCGGCGCCGGCGGCGGCAGCGAGCTGGCCGATACGGGCGACTGGGCCGTCTCCGAAGCCTTGGTGTCGGACCTGAAGACCACCACCGCGCGGGCCCTGTACGACCACAACAACACCCGCTCGAAGTGGTTCTACATGTACGCGGGCGCCAAGGGCACGGCCTACTCCTTCGTGCTGCCGGGGCAGGACGACGAGGTGGTGGCCTACCACTCCAGCGGTGGCGTGTCGGGCAGTTCCGGCGCGTCCTTCTGCAACCCCAGCGACTGGCTCTGCAACGACCTCACGCTGGGCACGGCCGCCAATGAAGGCGGGCGGGCCAAGTGGAGCTACCACTCGGTGGCGTTCCGGGACGATGCCGAGCAATACAACCACTATGCCAACGGCAACTGGGCCGGCGTCATTTCATTGGTGCGGGCCGACATGGAGTTGAACGCCAAGTAGCATGACAAGTAGCATGACAAGTAAGGCGCCCGAGGCCACGTCATGAACAAGCGCAACCTGGCGTGGCTGGGTGCAGGCGCCCTGGCCCTGCTGGCAGGCTTTGGCGCCTTGCAAGCCGGGCCGGAGCCTGCCGCTGCGGCGCCTGTGGTGCCCGTCGCGGCGGCGCCGCTGCCGCCGGCCGCGCCGCCCGCCGCGGCGCCTTTCAGTGCCGACGGCATGCAGGCGCGCCAGGCGCAGCTGGCGGTGTGGCAGCAGCGCCTGGCGCGGGCCCGGCAGTCGCTCGACAGCTACCGCGAATCGACCCGCTATCCCCACGAGTCGCGCCCGATCGGTGAGCACCCCGACCAGCAACGCCCCTTCGACCCCATCGCCGACGACAAGCCCTTGCGCAACCCCGGTGGCGAGCCGGCCCGTGGGGTGCACCTGCGCACGACCCAGGAACGCGTGTTCGTCAGCGGCGCAGAGTCGGTGCGCTTCACCGTCACTGCAGAGAACGACGCCGGCAAGACCCTGCCCTTGCTGGTGACCCGCGCCGTGGCCTTTGACCTGCCGGATGCGCGCCAGGCCATCGGCCGGCCGCAGGTGGCGGTGTCGTTCACGGACGGCGGTACCGAGCCTGACCTGAAGGCCGGCGACGGCATCTTCAGCGCCAAGCTGCAACCGTCGGTGCAGGGCTTCGCCGACTACGCCGGCACCATCCGCCTGCAACTGCAGATCAACCAGGACGGCCAGCAGGGCACCGTCAACTTCGACGTGGTCTACGAGCCGCAGGTGCCCGCGGTGTGGGTGGCCGGCGTGCGCGAGGCGCTGCAAGCCGGCTCGCTCAACTTCTATCTCAAGGCCAATGTGTCGCAGCCCGGCCGCTACGTGGTGAGCGCCCGCGTGGACGATGCCAACGGCAAGTCGTTTGCACTGTTGGGTTTCAACGACGAAGTGGCGGTTGGTATGCAGGAAATACGGCTCGTCCTGTTCGGCAAACTCATCCGCGATGGCGCCCCGGTGTTCCCCTTGACGCTGCGCGACGTGGAGGGCTTCCTGCTGATCCCCGACCGCTTCCCCGACCGCGCCATGATGCCGCGCCTGGCCGGCCGGGTGCACGTGAGCGGCAGCTACCCGCTGGCCGGCTTCTCCGATGCCGAGTGGACCAGCGAAGAGCGTGAGCGCTACCTCGCGGAGCTGACCCGCGATGTGGATCAGGCCACCGGCGAGGTCGACCGGCTCACCGGGCGCTAGTCTTGTGGCGCCTCGCAATCGGTGCGGTGTGCACCGCCGCAAGACTGTTGGTGACCGCCTGCAACACGGCCCGGCCCGGGCGTGGTGCGGGTAACCTCGTGTCTGTTGCAGCGAGTGATCTTCGTATAGTTCCCTCCACTCAAAGTGAACGATCGTTCTATTTCGCTTGATCTTTTCGCTTCAACTCAGTGGCCGCAATGCCTGCGGCCAGATCTTCTCTTCTCTACTACATCAGGCCAGGAAGCAGTGATGAAACATTCGGATCGTGGTGGGTTGCGCGGGCGCTTTGTCGGCAGCGTCCTGGTGCTGGCGGCGCTGGCTGCCTGCGGCGGTGGCGATGGCGACCAGTCGCCCAATTTTCAGCCGTCCAGGATCGTGTCGTTCGGCGACAGCCTGAGCGACGTGGGGTCGTACAAGACGGCCGGCATGGTGGCGTTCGTCAACACCAAGAACACCTTCCCCCTGGCCGAGGCCACCCACACCGGCAAGTTCACGGTCAACAGCCCCGATGCGAAGAACTGGATCGAACTGATCGCTGCCCAGTTCGGGGTGGCTGCACCGTGCCCGGCCCAGACGGGGTTGACGCCCCCGACCGGCAGTCCGCTGACGGGTGTGGGGGCCACGCCCACCGACCACGCCGAGTGTTTTGCCTACGGACAGGGCGGTGCCCGCGTGACCAACCCCGTGGGGCCGGGCAATGCCTTCCTGGGTGTTGCCAACGGCGCGCCGGGCCAACTGACCACGCCGCTGGTGACGCAGGTGGCCAAGCATCTGGCCAAGAACACCGGTGGCGCCGGCAAGTTCGCCAGCGACGAACTCGTGCTGGTGCTGGCGGGCGGCAATGACTTGTTCATCAATGCCTCCGTGTTTGCCGCCACCGTGGGAGCGGGCGGCAATGCCGCGACTGCGGCCGCTGCCGCAGTGGGTGCGATGACCCTCGCAGGCACCGAACTGGCCACGCTGGTGAAGGCCCAGATGGTTGCCAAAGGCGCCACGCACGTGGTGGTGGTCAACCTGCCCGACGTCAGCCTGACCCCTGCGTTCCGCGGTGGCGCGGCCCAGGCGCTGGCGCTCAACATGACCCAGGCCTTCAATGGCGCCTTGGCCACGGGCCTGGGCACCGCCGGCTCGGCCGTGCTGCTGGTCGATGCCTTCACGCAAAGCCAGGACCAGTTCGCGCGCCCCGCTCAGTACGACCTGAGCAACGTGCTCACGCCTGCCTGCGTCAAGGACACCACGGTCATCCTGTACGACTCCTCACTGGTCTGCAATACCAAGACCGTCGTCGCTGGCGACGTCTCCAAGTTCCAGTACGCCGATGACGTGCACCCCACGCCTTATGGCTACAAGCTGCTGGCGCAGTTCGTCGCCGACCGCATGGCCAAGGCCGGCCTGCTGTGACCCCACGGCCACCGAGCTTGCACCACTCCCACATCGATTCAGGAAAACCCATCACCATGAAGCAACTCGTCGCAGCGCTCCTGGCCGTGCCGGTTCTGTGCGCGGTCTCCGGTGCGCAAGCCCAGTCCGCCGGAACCTGGCAGGTCAAGGCCGGCATCAACACCATCACGCCCAAGGTCACCAGCGGTGACCTGAGCGCGCCCAGCCTGCCGGGCACCAAGATCGACGTCAAGGCGGCCACCTCGATCATCCTCACGGCCGCCTACATGTACACCGACAACATCTCGGTGGAAGCGTATGCCGGCCTGCCCTACAAGCACGACGTCGAGGGCGCGGGCACCATTGCCGGTGCCAAGCTGGGCACGGTGACGCAGGTGTCGCCCACGGTGTTCGGGCAGTACCGCTTCGGCTCGCCGTCCTCAGCCTTCCGTCCCTATGTGGGCCTGGGGCTCACCTATGCCTACTTCTACGGTGAAGAAGGTTCCGGCACGCTGACGGCGCTCACCAACCCCGGCGGCCCGCCCACCACCACCTCCACCGACGCGGCCTTCGGCCTGTCGGGGCAGATCGGTGCCACTTACGACCTGCGCGACAAGTGGTTCCTGGCGGGCAGTGTGATCAAGACCCGCCTCAAGACCACCACCAGCCTCTCCACCGGCCAGTCCATCGACGTGAGGCTCGACCCGTTGTCGGTCGGTTTCGCGATCGGCCAGCGCTTCTAAGAAGAAGAGCCTCGAAGAAGAAGAAACCGGGCCGCTGCCTACGTCAACGGCCCGGCGACTGCACCGTCCTGTGGTGCGGTCGCCTTGGCTGCTGCGCCGTGGTGCTCCCCACCTCAGCGCAGCAGCATCCACACCACCAGCGCCGAGACGCCGGATGCCACCAGCGCGGCAATGCCCGACTCGATCATGCGCGAGCGGCGCGTGCGGCGGAATTCCCGGGCGCTCTGGTTCAACACTTCCGCCAAGGCCGTGGCCTTGCCCGACACCTCTGCGCGGAACGCAAACCGGGCCGCAGTGAGCATGGCCGCGCGCTGGTCTTCCAGCGTCTTGGCCGCGGCGTCGTTGGCCATGTGCTGCAGGTGGCGGTTCACGTCTGTCTTGGCCTGGTCGGCAAACGTGGACACGGCGTGCCGGTACTTGTCGGTCGACAGGTTCAGCGTGGCCACGGTGCGGATCAGCCGGGCATCAGCGGCTTCGATGGCCTTCTGCAAGGCCTCGACCCGGGTCACCAAACCATCCACTTCGCCAAGGACTTCGGCGATCAGGGCCTCGCGCGTGGTTCGGGGTTCTGCGACAGCCCACTTCTGCTGCGGTCTCATGCAAAGAGTGCTTCGAAGGCTTCGTCCAGGTTGTGGTTCGCCGTGACTGCCAGGCGCTTCAGTGCCACCATGCGGAGACAGTATTCCTTGTACTCGGGATCCTTGGCGTCGCGCAGCTTGGCGCGGTAGTCGGTGCCGTCGCCGGTGATGTCGGGCAGCGACATGCCGGCGGCCTGCAGCAGGTCGAACACCTCGTTGGTATAGACCACCGCGTCGGGGTTCAGCGTGAAGGTGCGCTGCTGCCGTTCCAGGTCGAACAGCATGTGGAACTCGTCCTCGATGTCGTCTTCCGGGTCGACCTTGTTCAGCACCACGCGGATGCGGTGGTTGGGCACGCCCAGCTTGGCCAGTTCGGTGATGGTGTTGACCGTGTCGACCTGCTGCTTCTTCTCGCGCACCACCGGTACCACGAAGTGGTCGAAGTCGTTGTGCGAGCCATGGTATTGCCGCATCAGCTTCAGGAAGTCTTCCACGTTCGACGCACCCACGTCGACGATGGCGGACTCCAGCAGCATCACCTGGTTGTTCAGGCTGCCGTATTTGCGGCCGCGCAGCCGCTCCACATCCACCCCGCTGGCGGCAGCATCCAGGTTCAGCGACTCGACGGAGAAGACTTGCGCATCAGTCATTCGGGGCTTGAGCAAATGCGCGACCACCGTGGTCTTGCCCACGTTCCCGGAGAAATTGATGACCACCAGCTTCATTGCTTGCTTTCCAAGGGAAAGGCCGTCAGGGGGCGACTCGGCGCGTGGCTCAGGGGCCCACGGGACGATCGGATCGATGCGGATTTCATTGTCAGAGTCCATCGGAAGACTGTAGGAAAGAATGGCAACGTGCGTGTTGCGATCATCGACAAAATGTCTCTGTACCCGCAAACCAGTGGGGGGTGTCTGCCGGCCGCCGGACGCATCGTGGCGGTGTGTTGCAGGCGTTTTGTGCACAGAACGTTCTGTTGCGAGATGCGAGGCTTGTGCGGGCGCGACGGCCTGGCGGGCCGCGCCCTGAGAGCCTGCGTCCGGCGCCGCGCATGAAGTGATTTTTCCGCCCGGATTTCACAAGCCGCGCAGGCGGTGCTGACATGATCTGCGCCACGTCGCCAGCATGGCGGGACAACAAGGGGACTGGGTGGCAAGTCGCAAAACCTGGGTCGTGGCGGCCGTGGCCGGCCTGTTGCTGCTCTCGGCCGCGGGGCTCGGGGTGCTGCGCCTGCGCGGCGGGGCCGGCTTCGGCGGTGCCATCAATGCACTGGGCGTCGACCTGGCCCAGCCCGATGCTTACATCTACACCCCGGCGCTTTCGCGCCTGCCGCGCGACCTGGTCAAGGCGCCGATTGCCCGCGACCTGCTGACCGAGGATTTCGTCTTTTACTACGAGGAACACGAAGACCGCCTGGGCTTGCGCGGGACCTTGAAGCGAATTGCCTTTGAACACCGCACCACGCTCACGGATCAACTCATCGAACTTGCGCTCGACGAGCCTGCCGAGGTGGCGCTGTGGGCCGACGCCAAGGGCGCCCCGCGCCACTGGCTGATCGCCATGACCCGCGGCGTGCTGGCGCGGGCCTTGCAGGAACTGGCCCCGCTGGCGGCGCAGGACCGCCAGCTCAGCGCCATCGGGGAACTGCGGCTCAACGGCACCGCGGTCACCGTCTACGCGCTCACGCTGTCGCCGCGGCGCACCCTCGCCATTGCCTCGCAAGGGGAGCGCGTGCTGGTACTCAGCGATCCGGGCTTGCTGTTCGATGCGCAGCGCCAGGCCGACGAGGCCTCGCGTGGTGTGGTGGCCAACCTGCTGTCGGGCGAGGCACGCGCGCACTCCGTCTACCGGCGCGGCTTCGGGCTGGGCGAGCCAGGGGCTGGACACACGCTGGTGGCAGACGCACGGCTGCTGTCCTTCGGCTACCAGCACTTCTTTCCGGCCCTGCGGGCCTTGCGCTTTGAACTGGGCGCGGACGGGGCCTCGCTGGCCACGCAGCTGCGTGTGCAGGGTGCCGCCGCGCTGCCCGTGGCAGTGGCCGAGCGGGCACTGTGGCAGGCGCTGCCCTTCAACCCCGCGGCCTGCGCGTTGCTGCCCGCTGACTGGGCCCGTGCCAAGGCCGTGCTGGCTCCGGCCGCGGGGGCCTCGCAGGTGCCTGCGCTGGAGCAGGCCGCGTGGACGGCGTTTGCCGATGAGCTGGAGGGCCCGGCCGCGGTCTGCTGGTATGCGCGCTCGCAGTTGCACACACCCATCTTCGTCGCGCGGACCCGCAGCGATGGGCCGGCCCCTGCCGTGGCGCTGGAGACGCTCTCGCGCTGGCTGTGGCCGGCCCAGGCGGCGGCCGCAGAGGCCGCCCCGGCGCGCGAGGGGGCCCGGCAGTGGCCGTACGAGGTGGTGGCTCCCTGGGGCCCGCAGCGCGGTGCCGAGCCGGCCCGCTATCGCGCCACGATCGCCCGCCAGGGCCGCTGGGTCACGTTCTCGCCCGATGACACCTTGGTGGCCCAGGCGCTGGACGCCCAGGCGCGCCGCTACCCTGGCGTGTCGGAGGGCTGGCCGGAGGGCCCCGCCACGCTGGCGGTGCTGGCGCCGCCGCAGATCGCCGACCTGGCCCGGCGCGAGGCGTTCGCCGTGCTGGAGCCCGGGCAGGAGCTGTTCCGCCAGGCCGCCGAGCGGCGCCTGGTGCCGCGCCTGGACGCGCTGCGCAAGCTGGCGGGCGTGCGGGCGGTGGCCAGTGGCACGCCCGACTCGCAGGGCTGGGTGGGCATCGAGTGGCAGGCGCTGCCGGTAGCTGCGACAGGAGGGAAGTGATGCGGACTCTTCCTCAGCCGGCGCCGGGCCGCCCCAAGGCGGCTGAACACCCGCTGGGCGGGTGGCATCGGTACTCCGGTGCCGGGTGCCTACAGATCTCGGCGCCGGGCCGCCCCAAGGCGGCTGAACACCCGCTGGGCGGGTGGCATCGGTACTCCGGTGCCGGGTGCCTACAGATCTCGGCGCCGGGCCGCCCCAAGGCGGCTGAACACCCGCTGGGCGGGTGGCATCGGTACTCCGGTGCCGGGTGCGCACAGTTCATCCCGGCCCGACGTGGCGTGCTGGCCGGCCTGGGCTCGCTGGCCCTCGCACCTGCCTCGTGGGCCAGCCCGGACAGCCCCACGCTGGACCGCGAACAATCCCAGCGCGTGCGCGACTGGATGACGCTGCTGATCCATGCCCAGGTGGAGCGCGGCCCCACGCCGCGCTGGACGCACCGCGACTGCGCCGGCCTCGTGCGCTTTGCCGTGGCCGAGGCCCTGCGGCCGCACGACCTGGCCTGGCGCCGCGCCAACGGCCTGCTGGGCACGCGCGTGCCGCCCGACGTGCAAGAGCCCGGCACCGCCGCGATCCGGCATGCCTGGCGCCGTGCCGACGGCTCGCGCCATGCCTTCGTGGGGGCGCTGGAACTGGTGCAGGAGAACACCCGCTTCGTCTCGCGCCAACTGGCGCAGGCCGTGCCGGGTGACCTGCTGTTCTACGACTTCGGCGACGACCAGCACCTGATGGTGTGGATGGGCCGCTACGTGGCCTATCACACCGGCCACACCGACGCCACGGACAACGGCCTGCGCGCGCTGCGCCCGGCCCAGTTGCTGGGCTGGCGTGACACCCGCTGGCGGCCCGAGGCGGGCAACCCCAACTTCTCGGGCCTGTACCGGCTGGCCTTCCTGACGCCATGAACATGCCTTGCAAGCCATCCCTATGCTCCCCGCTCGGCGTGCCTGCCGCCCTTGTCGCCCTCACCCTGGCGGCACTGCTGGCCCTGGCACCCTTGCCGCAAGCCCATGCCGCCGGCACCCCGCCCGGCCCCATGCCGCTGGCCAACGACTACACCCCCTTCGCCGGCGAGCCCTTCTTCCTGCTCTCGGACGCCACCTTCGGCAGCGCCGACGTGGCCACCGTGCGCCTGGAAGTCAACACCCCCCAGATGCTGGAGCCGGCCGGCGGCATCGACATCCTGGTCTACCGCATCCCCGAGCCGCTGGCCTTCTTGCAGAAGCAGAAAGACCTGCACCGCGTGCAGGTCGATGCCAAGCCCGCCGAAGAAGGCCTGGGCAACCTGCTCACCCATCTCTGGGACAGCTGGGTCGTGAAGTCGCGGCTGGCCTGGCAGAAGCTCTTCTCCGCACAGGCCCGCCAGGCCGTCACCCGCGAAGCGCCGGCGCTCAAGACCCCCAAGGCCCTGACCCACCCGTCCACCTTCCAGGCCGTGCCGCAGTTCCAGCCCCTGCCAGGCCTCACGATGGTGGAGCGCTTCCGCTACCCGGTGCAGGCCGCCCGCCCCATCGAGCCGCCCAAGGACCTGAAGCTGGCCGGCAGCAGCAGCGAGTTCATCAAGCCCTCGCCCGGCAACGTGTTCGTGCCCATCGGCCAGCGCGCGCCGGGCCTGTACCTGGTGGAGGCCATTGCCGGCCAGCACCGGGCCACCACGCTGCTGTTCGTCTCCGACACGGTGGCGCTGACCAAAGTCTCCGGCGGGCAGATGCTGGTATGGGCCGCGCACCGCGTGAACGGCGCGCCGGTGGCCGGCACTCGCGTGGTGTGGACCGACGGCGTGGGCATGCTCAAGAGCGGCGCGGCCGACGCCCAGGGCGTGCTCAAGCTCGACCGCCAGGCGCCTGAGCAGACCTACGTTTTCGGTGAGGACCCTGCGGGCGGCGTGTTTATCTCCGAGAACTTCTACTACGACAGCGAGGTGTACAGCGCCAAGGTCTATGCAGTGACCGACCGGCCGCTGTACCGCCCCGGCGACTGGGTCGAGGTCAAGGTGAGCGGCCGGGAGTTCAAGAGCGCACGCGAGTCGGTGCCCCTGAAGGACGCCGCGATGTCGCTGACCGTGCTCGACCCGGCCGGCCAACTGGTGAGCACGCAGACGCTGGCCTTCACGGGCGCCCATGGCGCCGACACCCGCTTTGCCCTGCCCGACAACGCCTCGGCCGGCGGCTACGAGCTGCGCTTCACCCTGGGCGACGACACCTACACCGCGGCCTTTCGTGTGGCCGACTACCAGAAGCCCCACTTCGAGATCGTGCTGCTGCCCGACAAGGCCGACTTCGCCACCGGCGAGGCCATCAGCGGCCGCCTGCAGCTCAACTACCCCGACGGCAAGCCGGTCGCCGGCGCCCGCCTCAGCCTCACCGCCAGGGCCCAGAAGCTCACCATGATCGACGGCGAGCTCGACGACACCGGCCAGTTCCCGCTGAAGCTCACGCAGGATGAGTTGCAGACCGGCAGCGACGGCATGGCCAAGTTCGTGCTGCCCGCGGCCGAGCAGCCCAGCCGTTACGTGCTCACCGCGTTGGCCACCGATGGCGCCGCCTACCGGGTGCGCACCACCCGCGAGATCCTGGTGGAACGGGGCAGCGGCGCCTACAAGCTGGCCGCGCAGCGCCGCTTCTCCGCGCCTGGCGAGAGCGTGACCTTCACGTTCACCGCCAGCCCCCGCGCCGGCAGCGCGACCGCGGCCGAGTTGCCCAAGCCGGCCCGCTGGGAACGCCTGCGCCTGGACGGTCGGGGCAAGGACGGCACCAAAGACAGCGGCGCCATGCCGGCCGGCGACACGCTGGCGCTGAGCTTCGACCAGCCGGGCTCCTACACCGTCTCACTGCGCGACGACAAGGGCCGCCTGATCGGCGCCACCAGCCACTGGGTCAGCGGCGAAGGCCTCAAGGCGCCGGCCGGCAGCATCGCGCTGATCCTCAACCGCAGCAGCTACCAGGCCGGCGACACCGCCGAGGTGCTGGTGAGTTTTCCGGAAGTGGTGGAGCACGCGCTGGTCACGCTGGAGCGCGACCGCGTGGAAGCCACCGCCATGCTGGGCCAGCCCGCAGAGTGGGTGAAGAGCCAGCGCCTTTCGCCCACCACCTGGAAGCTGCAGTTGCCGGTGCGCGAGGCCATGAGCCCGAACATGACGCTCTCGGTGGCCTACGTGAAGAACGGCGACTACGTGTTCCAGAACC
>Ga0307516_10008584_pt1 | contig 11534 bp, 7 predicted proteins | sample 19_EM_MG_FD_203310 | JGI IMG/M metagenome (GOLD analysis project Ga0307516, IMG submission 203310) | Populus trichocarpa ectomycorrhiza microbial communities from riparian zone in the Pacific Northwest, United States - 19_EM | ecosystem: Host-associated > Plants > Roots > Unclassified | place...
CGTCAGACGCAGGAGGCGGCACGACCATCGTCGCGTTCGGGTCGTCGGACGGTGCCGCCCGGGGCAGGTTCACGGTCGCGTCGGCCGGCGGGATGGCCATAGTCGCGTTGGGGTCACCCGAGGCAGGGATCGCCATGGTCGCGCTGGGGTCGCCCGAGGCAGGGATCGCCATCGTCGCGTTGGGATCGCCCGAGGAAGTGGCGTTGGGATAGCCAGAGGAAGGGATGGCCATCGTCGCGTCCGAGCCGGCGGGTGAGGTCGCCGGGCGGACCACCATCGTGTCGTCCGGCCCGGCACCGGGACGGATCACCATGGTCTCGTTCGAGGAGTCCGCCGAGGCAGGCCGCACTATGACTGTGTCGTCCGGCCCAGCGGCCGGCCGGACCACGATCGTCTCGTCCGAGCCACTCGTGGCCACCGCGCCCGACCCGGTCCGGATCACCACCGTCTCATCCGGTCCGGCGAGCGGCGAGACCGGTCCGGCGTGCGGGGAGACCAGGTCCGGCGCGTTCAGGTCCGGCCCGGGCGGCGCGGTCATCGACGCCGGTTCCGGGTGGGTGTCGTCGCCCTCGGTGAGCATCGCGTTGAGCCGGGTCGCCACCGCGTTCGCGATCTCGTCGGCCGGGCGCGCCGCGTCCAGCACCAGGTAACGCTTCGGGTCTGCCGAGGCCAGGTCAAGGAACGCATAGCGGACCCGCTCGTGGAAGGAGCGGGACTCGCTCTCCAGCCGGTCGGCGCCCAGGCCCCGGCTGCCCACCCGGCCGAGTCCCACGTTCGGGTCGATGTCGAGCAGGACCACCAGGTCGGGCTTGAGGCCGCCGGTCGCCCACGACGACAGCCAGGAGATCTCCTGGACCGGCAGCGTGCGGCCCGCACCCTGGTACGCCAGCGACGAGTCGACGTACCGGTCGCTGATCACCACCGCGCCGCGACCCAGCGCCGGGCGGACCACCGTGGCCACGTGGTGCGCCCGGTCCGCGGCGTAGAGCAGCGCCTCGGCGCGCGGCGACGGCGCGTCGGCGCCCTCGCCGTTCGACAGGACCAGGCTGCGGATCCGGGCGCCCATGTCGGTCGCGCCCGGCTCGCGGGTCACCACGACGTCGTGGCCGGCCTCGTTGAGCGCCTCCGACAGGCGGGTGACCTGCGTCGACTTGCCCGCGCCCTCGCCGCCCTCGAAGACCACGAAGATGCCGTGCCGGGTGAAGTCCTCGCCCGGCGACAGCGGGCGGCCGCGGATCGAGCTCCACAGGTCGGCCAGGACCGGCACGCCCCGCTTGTCGTCCATCTGGCGGAACGCGCTGATCCCGGTCCAGACGCCGATGGCGCCGGCGACCAGCAGCAGGATGCGCGTGGAGGAGATGTCGATGGAGAGGCTGCCGGCCGAGACCGTACGGGAACTACCCAGGCCGACCAGGAGACCGGCCAGCGAGATCGCCAGCAGCAGCACGAGCCGGGCGCCGATCTGCACGACGGCGAACACCCGGCCCCGGACCTCGTCGTTGACCTGGCCGCCGAGCAGGGTGACGCCCGCCAGGAACGCCATGCCGGCGCCCGCGCCCACGAACAGCGCGCCGAACAGCGCCATGGACAGGTGGAACGCCACCGACAGGAAGCTGACCGCGCCGCTGGCGAGCACGATGCTCATGCCGAACCAGCGGCGCCGGGACAGTTCCTTGACGATCATCGGGCCGAGGCCGATGCCGATCGCCAGGCCCATGAAGAGGGTGGCGAAGAGCAGGTAGAACGCGGCGTCGCCGGCGCCGAGCGAGGCGGTGAAGAAGCGGGCCGTGCCGATGACGATGCCGGCGCCCGCGAACGCGCCGAAGATGCCGAGCACCAGGCCGCGGACGAACGGGGTGCCGCCGATGTACTTCCAGCCCTCGACGAACTGCCGGTACATGGAGGTCTCGGCGTTCTTCTCCTTGCGTTCCCGGTGACCCTCGCTGATCTCCTTGATGCCGAAGAAGACGACGGCGGCGGTGGCGGCCCGGGAGAAGGCGTTGATCCAGAGCGCGATCTGCACCGGCTCGGCCCAGTCGGGCAGGCCGCCGATCGGGCCGCGGACCACGCCGTCGAGGGCGGCGAGGGCCAGCGCGGCCAGGATCGGGGTGATGCCGTACGTGGTGATCAGCGTGAGCTGGTTGGAGACCTCGAGCCGGCCCTTGGGGATCAGGTTCGGGACCGCGGCCTCCTTCGCCGGGATCCACAGCAGGGTGATGGTCTCGCCGATGAAGGTGGCGATGACCGCCCAGGTGACCGTGAGGCCGCCGGAGTCGCTGAACAGGGCGACGACCGGGATCGAGCCGTACACGAAGAAGCGCAGGATGTCGCAGATGACCATGGTGTAGCGCCGGTCGAACCGGTCGGCCATCACGCCCGCGACCGGCCCGAGCAGCAGCGCCGGGAGCAGCCGGATCGCGATCGTGCTGCTGAACGCGCTGCCCTGCGCCACGCTGCCGGTGACCTGCTGGGAGGCGAACAGCGCGGTGGCCAGGGTGCCGATCCAGTCGCCGAACGAGGCCACGCTGAGCACGAGCCAGAGCCGCCGGAACGGGCGGATCCGCAGGACGGCACGCAGGGCGGCGGCGCCGGAAAGGTCTACCGGACCGGACTCCTTGCGCGCCGAGCTCGTTTCGGTGTCGATGGCCCTACCTCCCCGTGGTCACTGCTCGAAGCACTCTAACGGGCGTACCCAGGTCACCGTGGCTGCGCCCGTTCGGGTAGCGCATTCATGAAGGTGTTTCACATATGGTCGCGAGCAGATAAGTTGCACGCGTGATGGCCGAACGCACCGCGTTACAGAACCGACTCGACCGCGCGACCAGCGGGTTGGAGACGCCGGTCGCCGTTGTCGACCTGGCCGCCTTCGACGCCAACGCCGCCGCGCTGTCGGTTCGCGCGGCCGGCAAACCCCTCCGGGTCGCCAGCAAGTCGGTGCGCGTGCGGGCCCTGCTCGAACGCGTGCTCGCCCGCCCCGGCTGGTCCGGTGTGCTGGCGTACACGCTGCCGGAGGCGATCTGGCTGGTCCGCAGTGGTGTCACGGACGACGTGCTGGTGGCGTACCCCTGTGTAGACCGCACCGCGATCGCCGAGCTCGCCGCGGATCCGCAGCTGGCCGCCGCGATCGCGATCATGGTCGACGATCCCGCCCACCTGGACCTGGTCGACGCCGTCGTGGCGCCGGAACGGCGGCCCGACGTGCGGATCTGCCTGGAGCTCGACGCCGCCTGGCGGCCCGCCGGGCCGCTGCACATCGGCGTCCGGCGCTCCCCCGTCCACTCCGCGGCCCAGGCCGGCGCCCTCGCCACCCGGCTGGTCAAGCGCCGGGGCTTCCGGCTCGTCGGAATGATGTCCTACGAGGCCCAGATCGCCGGTGTCGCCGACGCCCCACCCGGACAGGCCCTGCTGGGCCGCGGGATCCGGATGATGCAGAGCCGGTCGCTGCCGGAGCTGCTGCGCCGTCGGATGGCCGCGGTCCGGGCCGTCCGCGAGCACGTCGAGCTGGAGTTCGTCAACGGCGGCGGCACCGGCAGCGTGGCCGCGACCGCCGCCGACCCGGCGGTCACCGAGATCGCCGCCGGCTCCGGGCTGCTCGGCCCGACGCTGTTCGACGGCTACCGCAGCTGGCAGCCGACCCCGGCGGCGTTCTTCGCGCTGTCCGTGGTCCGCCGCCCGTCTCCGACGATCGCCACCGTGCTCGGCGGCGGCTGGATCGCCTCCGGCCCGACCGGCCCGTCCCGCCAGCCCACCCCGTGGCTACCCGAGGGCCTGAGCTTGCGGGGCGAGGAGGGCGCCGGCGAGGTGCAGACACCCCTGACCGGCGCCGCGGCCGGTAACCTGCGGCCGGGCGACCGGGTGTGGTTCCGTCACGCCAAGGCCGGCGAGCTGTTTGAGCACGTCAACGAGGTGCACCTCGTCGACGGCGACACGGCGGCGCCGACCCCGACGTACCGGGGAGAGGGGTATGCGTTCCTCGGCTAACTCACGCCGGCACGTGGCGGTGCAGATATTCCCTGATCAGTGCCTTGGCCTCGGTCAGGACCGCCTCGTCGCCGGTCACGTCGCGCCGGAACGCCAGCTTGATCAGCGCGTCCGCCGACTCCACCGCGATGAGCAGGGCGAAGCGCAGCCGCGCCCGGTCCATCAGCTGGAACTGCTCCACCAGCAGCTCGGCGAGCCGGTCGGCGATGACCGCGTTGTTGTCCCGTTCGGCGTCGAGCAGGTGCAAGTCCACCACGTCGCCGAAGTGCAGCGTCCGGAAGCCCGGCACGCTGCGGTGCATGTGAATGTAGGCGTCGATCGCCGCGTCCACGCCGTCCCACCAGTGGGCGAACGTCTCGTTGGCGAAGCGGGCAGACAGAGACTGCAGGTAGGCATCCATGTTGCGCATGGCGAGCGCCTGGACGATCGCCCGCTTGTCGGGGAAGAACTGGTAGACCGAGCCGATGGCGACCTCGGCCCGCTCGGCAAGCAGGGTCGTGGTCAGGCCCTCGTACCCGACCTCGTCCACCAGCTCCGCGCAGGCGTCGAGCATGCGCTGGACCCGGGCAACGCTTCTGCCCTGCACCGGAACCCGCCGCAGCGGTCCGGTGGTGACGGTTGGTGTCGACACGCGTCGCCACTCCCTCTCAGCAGTGATAATCGGAACGTTACTCGGATCAACGAGCGAAGCGCATCGACGGGACGCCGGGGACACGCGGCATTCCCGGTTTTGTGCGACTGTCCGCTCGTCGGGAGGACAAAGCCGTTATGACCAGTGACAACTCATCCCCCGCGGCAGCACGTCAGTGGCGCAACTGGGGTGGCAACCAGCGCTCCGTCGCCAAGGATGTCCTGACCCCTGGCACTGTCGACGAGGTGGCCGCGCTCGTCAAGGAGGCGTCCGCCACCGGACACAAAGTAAAAGCGGTCGGCAGCGGGCACTCGTTCACCGACATCGCGGTCGCCGACGACCGGCGGCTGCTGCTGCACCGGCTGAGCGGGCTGGTGGCGATCGACGGCGAGCTGGTCACGGTCCAGGCCGGCATGTCGCTGCACCAGCTCAACCGGATCCTGGCCGAAAACGGCCTGGCGATGCCCAATCTGGGCGATATCGACCACCAGACGGTGGCCGGCGCGATCTCCACCGGTACGCACGGCAGCGGCCGGTCGCATTCCACGCTCGCCTCCTTCGTCGAGGCGGTCACCCTGGTCACGGGCACCGGAACGGTGGAGCGGGTCGATGCGAGCTCGCCGCTGTTCCCCGCGGTCCGGCTCGGCATCGGCGCGCTGGGCGTCCTGGTCGACGTGACACTGCGCTGCGTGCCGGCGTTCACGCTGCTGGCCGACGAGCGCCCAATGTCGCTGACCGAGGTGCTCGCCTGCCTGGATGAGGAGATCGCCGGCAACGACCACCTGGAGTTCTTCTGGTATCCGTACACCGACCGGGCCCAGCTCAAGCGCAACAACAAGGTGCCGGCCTCGGACCGGCCGCTGTCGGCGTTCCGCGGCTGGCTGGACGACGAGTTCCTGGCCAACACGGTCTTCGCGGGCGTGTGCCGGCTGGGCCGGGCGATCCCGGCCGCCGTGCCGAGCATCAACGCCGTCTCGGCGCGGGCGCTGGCTCCCCGCACCTATACGGGCCGCTCAGACCGGGTCTTCTGCTCGTCGCGCCGGGTGCGCTTCACCGAGATGGAGTACGCGATCCCCCTGGAGACGCTGCCCGAGGTGCTCGCCGCGCTGCCCCGGATCATCGAGAAGCTGCCGTTCAAGGTGCAGTTCCCGGTCGAGGTGCGGTTCACCGGCCCGGACGATGCCTGGCTCTCGCACGGCTACGGACGGGAGTCCGCCTACATCGCCGTGCACCAGTTCAACGGCACCCCGTACGAGCCGTACTTCCGCGCGTTCGAGGCGCTCTGCGAGCCGCTGGGCGGCCGCCCGCACTGGGGCAAGCTGCACTACCGCGAAGCGGAGTCGCTGCGCCGGGCGTACCCGAAGTTCGACGACTTCCGCGCCGCCCGCGACCAACTCGACCCCGGCCGGATCTTCACCAACGCCTACCTGGACCGCGTGCTGGGCGCCTGAAAAGGTTATCCACAGGCCTGTCCACAGGCCTGTGGCACTGCGGCACGCTGGTCCGGTGGACTCGGTAGTCACCATGGCGCACGCTCTCGCGCACCTGTCCCGCAAGACGGTGCGCCACCGGATCGCGACCGGGCGCTGGCAGCAACCGCACCGGTCGGTTCTCGTCACCCACAACGGGCCGATCTCCAGGGCTCAGCGCCGATCGATCGCAGTGCTGGCCGCCGGTGACCACGCTGTGCTCGCGGGAGTCAGCGCGGCCGAGGCCGGTGGCCTGCGCGGCTACGACGACAGCAACGTGCACATCCTCGTGCCGACCGGCCGCCGGCCCGTCGGGCTCCCAGCGGATGTCGTTGTGCACCGAACCACGCAGCTGGACGCCCAGGACATTCTGACGATCGGGCGGCCACCGCGAACGTCGATGGCGCGTTCCGTCGTCGACGCGGCCTCCTGGGTCCGCACGGATGACCAGGCGCGGGCCGTGCTCGCCGCCTCCTTTCAGCAGCGGCTGGTCGCCATCCACGGCGTGGAGGAGGTTCTGGAACGGCTCACCCACGCTCGACGCCGGCAACTGATCCTGCACACCGCACGGGACGCCGCCGGCGGCGCGCACTCCCTCGCGGAGATCGATCTGGGCCGCCTGTGCCACGTTCACGGCCTGCCACAGCCCGCCCGCCAAGTCGTCCGTCGGGACGCGACGGGCCGCCGCCGCTATCTTGACGCCTCCTACGAACAGTGGCGCGTATATGTCGAAATCGACGGAAGCCAGCATTTCGATCCACGGCATGCCTGGGCCGACATGCAACGACAGAACGACCTGTGGATAGCCGGCGACCGGGTGCTTCGCTTCCCCACCTGGGCCGTACGCGAAGCCCCCACCGCCGTGGCCGCCCAACTCCGCGCCGCTCTGCTCGCGGCCGGCTGGCGCCCATCCTGAGAGATCTTGGTAACCAGTGGCCCCCAGGGGGGCCACTGGTTACCACAAATCTCAGGAGCTCTGCGAAGCAGTCGCTTTCGCGGGGGTGGCCTTCTTCGCGGCTGGGGAAGCGTTGGTAGCGCGCTTGGCGGGAGTCGCCTTCTTGGCGGGAGTCGCCTTCTTAGCCGGCGCCTTCTTCGCGGCAACCTTCTTCGCCGGAGACGAAGAGGTGTCGGCGGCCTTCTTGGCCGGCGCCTTCTTCGCGGCAGCCTTCTTCTTCGGTGCCGGTCCCTTGGCGCGCTTCTCGGCGAGCATCTCGGAAGCCTGCGCGACGGTCAGTTCCTCGGGCGTCTGCCCGCGGCGCAGGGAGGCGTTGAACTCGCCGTCCGTCACGTACGGCCCGAAGCGGCCTTCCTTGATCACCATCGGCTTCTCGGTGGCCGGGTCGTTGCCCATCTCGCGCAACGGCGGCGCGGCGGCCCGGCGCTGACGGGTCTTCGGAGCCGAGAGCAGGGCGAGCGCCTCGTCCAGGGTGACGGTGAAGAGCTTGTCCTCGCTGTCGAGCGACCGGAAGTCGTCGCCGCGCTTCACGTACGGCCCGTACCGTCCGTTGGCCGCGAGGATCTCCGCGCCCTCCGGGTCCTTGCCGACCGTCCGGGGCAGTTCCAGCAGCCGCACCGCCTGCTCGAGGGTCAGGGTGTCCGGCGTCTGCGACTTGAACAGCGAGGACTTCTTCTCGCCGCTCTGCACGTACGGGCCGAAGCGACCCGACTTGAGGGTCACCGACTCGCCGGTGGCCGGGTCGTCGCCCAGGCTGCGCTCGCCGCCGCCGCCCAGGTAGAGCTCGGTGACCTTCTCGACGGTCAGCTCGTCCGGCGCGACCCCCTCGGGGATGGACACCCGGTCCTCGGGCGCCTCCTCGGTGACCCCCGGCATGGCGCGCTGCAGATACGGCCCGTAGCGGCCGACCCGGACCACCACGTTGCGGCCCTCGTCGTCGGTGAACAGCGAGATCGAGTTGACCGCGCGGGCGTCGATGTCGCTGAGGTTGTCGGTGACCATCTTCTTCAGGCCGCCGGCCTTGGCGATCGAGTCGTCCGCGCCGACGTCGCTGCCGAAGTAGAAGGAGGTCAGGAAGTCCAGCGACGCGTGGTCACCACCGGCGATGTCGTCGAGCTGGGACTCCATCGCGGCGGTGAAGTTGTAGTCGACCAGCCGGGGATAGTGCCCCTCCAGCAGGCCGATGACCGCGAACGCGATGAACGACGGGATCAGCGCCTGACCGCGCTTCTCCACGTACCCCCGGTCCTGGATGGTCCGCATGATCGACTCGTAGGTCGACGGGCGGCCGATGCCCAGCTCTTCCAGGGCCTTGACCAGCGACGCCTCGGTGTAGCGGGCGGGCGGCGAGGTGTGGTGGCCGATCGCGTTGAGCTCCTCGGCCGTCAGCGGCTGGTCCTTGACCAGGATCGGCAGGCGGCGCTCGGCGTCCTCGGCCTCGGCGTTCTCGTCGTCGGACGACTCGACGTAGGCACGCAGGAAGCCCGGGTCGGTGATGGTCTTGCCGCTGGCGCCGAAGTCGACCTCTTCGCCGGCGGTGGAGATCGCGCGGATCCGCACCGAGATGGAGTTACCCACCGCGTCGGTCATCTGCGAGGCGACCGTGCGGCGCCAGATCAGCTCGTAGAGCTTGAACTCGTCGGTGGTGAGCTCCTTGGCGACCTCACCCGGGGTGCGGAAGTTGTCACCCGCGGGGCGGATCGCCTCGTGCGCCTCCTGCGCGTTCTTGACCTTGCCGGTGTAGCGGCGCGGCTGCGGCGGCACGTTGTTCGCGCCGTACAGCTCGGCGATCTGGCGGCGGGCCGCGCTGATCGCGGTCTCGGAGAGGTTCACCGAGTCCGTACGCATGTAGGTGATGTAGCCGTTCTCGTACAGCCGCTGGGCCGTGCGCATGGTCTGCGACGAGGAGAACCGCATCTTGCGGGCGGCCTCCTGCTGCAGCGTCGAGGTGATGAACGGCGCGTACGGCTTGCGCCTGTACGGCTTCTCCTCGACCCGGGTGACCGTGAACGGGCGGTCCTCGAGACGCGCCGCGAGCCCGCGGGCCCCGTCGCCGTCCAGGTGGACCACCCCGGCACCGGGCTTGACCTTGCCGGTGGTCGGCTCGAAGTCGCGGCCGGTGGCGATCCGGTCGCCGTCCAGCGCGATCAGCGTGGCGCTGAACGAGCGGGTGCCCTCGGTCTTGCCCTGCACCGCCAACTGGGCGTTGATGTCCCAGTACTCCGCCGTGCGGAACGCCATCCGCTGCCGCTCACGCTCGACCACGATGCGCGTCGCCACGGACTGGACACGCCCGGCGGACAGGCGGGGCATCACCTTCTTCCACAGGACCGGGCTGACCTCGTAGCCGTAGAGCCGGTCGAGGATGCGCCGGGCCTCCTGCGCGTCGACCAGGTCCTGATCGATCTCGCGCGGGTTGGCGACCGCGGCCTGGATGGCCGCCTTGGTGATCTCGTGGAAGACCATCCGCTTGATCGGGACCTTCGGCTTGATCGTCTCGACCAGGTGCCAGGCGATGGCCTCGCCCTCGCGGTCCTCATCGGTGGCGAGCAGGATCTCGTCCACCTCTTTCGCCAGCTTGGTCAGCTTGGCGATCTGCGCCTTGCGGTCCTGGGAGACCACGTAGAGGGCCTGGAAGCCATTGTCGACGTCGACGCCGAGCCGCGCCCACGGCTCGCCCTTGTACTTGGCGGGCACGTCGGCTGCGTTCTTCGGCAGGTCACGGACATGACCGAAGGAGGCCTCGACGAAATAGTCGGGCCCCAAATAGCCGGCGATCGTCTTGGCCTTCGACGGGGACTCGACGATGACCAGACGGGTCGTCCTGGCTTTCTCCGGCACGGCACTCCCACACTTCTCGATCGATCGGCGGCCCGTCGCGGACGACGGATACGGACCTTCAACGTAACGCGCCGGACGAAGCTGCATTCCCCGGGCAACGGAGAAGTCGGATGGTAACGGTCCGGCCACCGCATGCGTCCGACGGCGACACCGTACACCGGGAACATAGCGTCGTGTCGGGCACAACCGAGGAAGATCACGCAGCTGCGGCGCCCGGCCACAGCCTTTCGGGTGCGGCGGCGGGCCGTTCGCCCACCAGCTCGGCGAGCCGCGCGAGACGCCTGCGACCTGCGATGACGTACGCCGGACCAGGCTGAAAGGTGCCGGCCAGGCCGACCCGGGTAAGCGCGGCCTCCGCGGCTTTGTCAAGAATCCCGTCGGGATCCAGACCGAGCGCGTACCCCTCGGGCCGCGGAGCTCCCGCCGCGGCGACCCAGAGCCGCAGCTGCGGCCCGGTCAGGGACAGCCGGTCGGCCGGCGGCGGCCAGGCCCGGGCGAGGGCGTTCAACCTGCTGCTGTAGGCGGTCCGGACCTCGAAAGAAACGGTACGGGGCTCCGCGTTCACCTTCTTATCTACGGCCCCGGCCTCGACGTCGTCGGGCTGGTCGGTGGTCGCGCCCTCGACCTCGGCTGCGGCCGGTTCGCCGGCCCGCTCCACGGGCTCCTCGGCAGCCTCCTCGACCTGCTCCTCGGCGGCGGCCAGGGTCTCTTCCAACGGCTCGGCCGTGAGTTCCGCCACGTATTCCTCCACGCCGTCGTGCGTCACCGGCGCCCAGGTGACCACCAGGCCCCGGGAGACCAGCTCCTCGACCAGCACATGAACCCGCCAGGCGGCGTCCACCCGGACCGCGACTCTGGCCGTACCGCCCATCCGGCCGAGCCGGCCGGTGCCGGTGAGCAGGCCGGCAAGATCGGCCAGCGACCTCTCGGCCGCCTCCACCCCGAAGATCGACAGTTGCCGGCCGGCCGGCACGGTCAGGGCCGCCCGGCGCCGGCCCTTCGGGGCGGGCTGCACCGGCGCGGGCAGGACCTCGCGCGGAATCAGCGGCCACCCGGGCTCGGTCATGGCTCCGTCATCGACACTCGGGCGCCTCATCGAACGCCTGCTTCAGTTCTTCCGAGTCGAGCCGGCTGGTGTCCAGCTCACTGCGCTGGTAATCGACGTTGAGGGTGTCGACCACGGAGCCGACCTTGGTGTAGAAGTCCTTCGACGGGCTGGTGGCCAGCGCCTCGATGCCGCTGCGGGCCCGCCCGTAGGCGTCGCGCATCGCGCCCAGCGAGGCGGCGAAGCTGTCGGCGACCTTCTTGCCCTGCTCAACGTCCGGAACGCCGGCCTTCTGCACGCCCGCCCGGGCCTTCTCGCTGGCCGACTCCGCGCCGCCGAAGAGCCGGGTCAGATTCTCCTTGGCCTGCGCCGGGGTGGTCTCGGCGGTCATCTGTTGCTGCGTGCGGGTCGCCAGGGTGCCGATCTCGCTGCGCCAGGGTGCGAGCACCGTGCAGACCGTGGCGGCCCAGGCGCGGGGCGCGGGACCACCCGCGCAACCACCCAGTGTCACAACGAGCGAGAGAACAAGGAGTAAGGGCGTGGTGCGGGCCGTGCGCATGGATTGCAGCGTACGGCCAAGACCTGGCGGAGGGCACCCGGCGAGTGCCGGGT
>Ga0307516_10008585_pt1 | contig 11532 bp, 9 predicted proteins | sample 19_EM_MG_FD_203310 | JGI IMG/M metagenome (GOLD analysis project Ga0307516, IMG submission 203310) | Populus trichocarpa ectomycorrhiza microbial communities from riparian zone in the Pacific Northwest, United States - 19_EM | ecosystem: Host-associated > Plants > Roots > Unclassified | place...
ACCGTGGCGGAGATTCTGGACAAGGAAAGGGTATGCCTGGGTCAAATCATGCAAAGCTAACATGTTTTCAAAAGCAGAAAGGTTGTATGGTTGTACAATGGAGTCGAACATCTCAGGTGAAAGGTGCAAAGATGGGTCGAAAGCAGAGCAAGGCTTGATAGTATGCGAGAGGTCTGGATAGTCAAGCAGGAGCGGGAATAAAGTCAGAGGTTCTTCAAGCGGAGGGACGAGACCTGCAATGCCACGCGAAGGCATGGTGAGAGGTGCTGCCGCAGAAAGAGCAAACGTGGAGAGCTTGGTCAGGGCTGTCGCCATGGGAGCAAGAGGAACCTCCTCTGATGTTGTAGTGGATGCAGATGCTCCGGCCTGAACTCGTAGAGAGGCGGCCATTACAGATGCAGGCCCAGGTGCGTGCCCCATTGGGGAAAGTTGCCGGTCCTTTGTCGCTCGCGTGAGTGTCAGCTGCATGTCCACGTCCCGAGCAAAGTAGGCAACAGGGCGGGAGCTGCGATTTTCTGTTGCCCGATGGAAAGGGATGGAAACGTGAAGTAGCAGGGGTGGTGGAGGTAGAGGGGGAGCAAATGGAAGTGGAAGGGAAAGTCTGACCACGACGGGGGGTGAAAGAGTTTGCACCTTGTGACTGGGGGCGCGGGGACCGATGATGCTCCAAAAACCTCTGCTCGAGGGTGAATGTAGCTCGGCGCTGCATGTACTCGACGTAGTAAATGCCATTGACAAAAGGTTCAGCGACGGTGCGGTATTTAAGGCGAAGTTCGATCTCGAGGGGTAGCCACGCTCTAAAGGATTTGATCCTGTCCTCCAAGTTCTCGAAGAAAGCCAAGTGCTGCTTGAGCCAGACCGCGTAGTTCCCGTCCGGGCCGTCTTCGTCCCTGTCGACTTGGAAAATCCGATAGTTTTTCGCCGCCTCGGTCCATTCTGCGCAAGAGATCGACAGTTCAGGCCCAAACCGTTCAGCGCAGATTTTCGCAACATCGAGAATACGAGTAGGCTTCGAGGAGTCATCCAGAGGGTTGGCCTTGATGAGGGGAAGTGTGCCGAGGTTCTCTGTTATATAACGAAGATTCTTGTTGGTGAAAAAGTGAATGGGAAGGGGATGGCTGATGTCGGTCTTCTCGAGGATCCTGACCTGGGAGAAATTAACCGAAAAAGGTACGCCAACAGCGCGCTCTGCAGCCTGCATTCTTCCCGAGAGGACCATATGCCGTTTCTCCACCGAAGCATCGGAGCGTTTCTTTGCCATCTCGTCGGAAAGGGAAGAAAACCAGTCGTTCGTCAGTAATGACTTAAAACGGTCGAAAACAGAAGGCTTCCGCAATTCCTCCAAATCTTCCGAAACGAGAGTAATCAAAGAAGCTTCAGGTGAGCCTGCGGCCGGGTACATCTGAGGATCGAGGGAATGATTCAGGGACTTCAGACGTCGCTCCTGGTTCTTCTGCTCGATCTCCTTGTTTTTGACTAGCTTGTCCGGGAGGGGAAGCTTGTTGAGCATCGCGATAACCACAGCTGAGATGTGAGTTTTTCGAGCGCGAGCTTGAGGTTCTTCAACGTTCTGGACCATAATGAAAGGAAAACGTAGGGTCGAAAAAGGAGAGTCAAAATAGAGATCGAGAATCGAAAAAGAGAGGGATTCAAGCGACTCAGCGGCCGAGGTTGCGAGGCGCGATGAGGTCGTGCAGATTTTTCCATGCACACACAGGGATCAAATATTTGCATGTATTAGGATGACATGCTAATGGAGTGTGCATGCTGGAGACTTGGCCGTGGGTCGCTATAGATCTTATCGCGGAATACGAAAACCCCCGTCCTTTTTGGAGGCAATGACAGGGAAAATAAAGTGATGCGGACGCAACTGCTATGTGGTGGTGGTGGAAGATGTTCTCGTCTGCAGGTCCTTGTTGGTTGAAGCATGGGCTAAACAGTTTTATCTCTTCTTTCTCACATTGGTTGCACAACTCAGACACGTACGGTTTGCTGGTACATGATTCTAATCACTTGCCAAAAGAATGCTTCTCCTTTGACACCATTTCTTCCAGAGACTACCCACGTAACCTCATCACAAAATCGCTCGTGGTAAGTATGCTCTAATATATGCTTTTCTAGGCTCTAGTTGGTTCGCAGCCCACACTCTATACCACTCTCCTCCTCAAGTGCAAAGCTTCATGACATGCTTGGGCCCACGGCGTCGCTTCCTCTAAAGCGACAGGAAGGCCTTGTTTTTTTGCGCGTACTTTCCCGTGAGTCTTTCTCTTGCTCCTTTCCATTAGGAACACTCGAAGCCATCGATTCTGCAGACGCGTCCAAGTTGGCCATGGACCGACTTGTGGCCCTCGCCACCTACCTGTGTGGTTCTGAAGGTCCCATGGTATTCTAGCATCTGCGCACTGGCAGTTTGTTCTGCGGCTACCGCTGTTGTCCCGCCCTCCCCTCGTTTTTTTTCAACGAATTCAACACCTCAAGGCGCGAGGCTGAGTTCTCCACCTTGCCCTGGTCTCGTCTTGGGGCGACGAAGATGCTTGCCTTCCGCGCATAACCCATCTTCATCTGGAGGTCCAACTAGCACACCGCATGGCGTTCTTCAACAACATCATTTTACCCCATCGCCGTCCCCATACGTCGTGCATCCCTCACGTGGCGGACGATTGTCCCTACCTTTCCATGACCCCCCGGGCTCCTGATCACATGCATCACGCTACGCGGTGTATGTCCATGCCACCGGGTTCAAGTGCGTAGAACAAGTCATGTCCAAAGCATGGCAGGAAATGGCCCCTACGTCAGACGTGCCGTTCATCAGCTTTTCCGATGTTCCTCCCGAACCGCCTGGTTACCGTGTGTTCGTGGCCGGGAGCCTCGAAGCGCTCGAGGACTTGGAGACACTAGGAGGGCCGGTTTCTTGCGGCATTTTTTTGTGCAGTGACTCCGGGAGACTGAAATTCCGACGCCTGCGTCAGCTGTCGCTCCGTAAATGGCGTCCCAGAGACCATGGGGGTTGACGTTTTGAAGACATGAGATGCAAACGGGAACGGGGTCTTCAGAGGTTGAATCTCCAAGATTGCCCCGAGGTTCGCGCCGATGAGGTTGTGAACTTCAATCGTGTCGTCATGCTCGTCGTTTGAGTTTCCAGTGGGGAGGAGGATGGAAGCGAGGACGCTGAAGAGGGAATGCGTGACGCGTTAAATTGAGTTCAAGGTAGGCGTGAAAGTGTACACCATTCTCGTCTCTAAACTTCTCTGGTTGGACTATTACCTATTTATTCCTCCCATTCGCTGTCTAGCTTGCGTCTCGCCGAATCTCGCATATACTCTTATCTCATATCTAGCGGTAAGTACCATTGCATATTTAAGGGTCAACTCAGAAAAAAAGTTGTTGGAACTTAATGCGCCGTTATTATGTGCATTACGGGGGAATTGGACCCCTGGTGGGTTGAGGTACAGAGTAGCTAACAGATTTATCAATATAGAGGTGCCGATCTCTAGTGGACAGCCACTCAAGTTCACCAGTTGGGATATTGGTATTAGCTGTGAGTATACATGTCATGATGAGGCTTCATGCAATTTATGTCGGCAATGGCCATGCGCTCATCTGGGTCATGGATGCCGATTTATATACGCAGCTAGCTCAAAAGTGAGCAATTGAACGTTTCAGTGATATGTTGTATGATGGCTAGCGCTGTCGGTGCCAGTTTGTATCAGACGGTCATACTGTGTAAGTTGTAATTTGTAAAAGCTGCTCGGCGCTTTGATCCAATACTCTCTTGTCCGCGGAACCGTCTTTTGCTGCGAGTGACAAACTCACAAGGTCGAAGAACTTGCTGTTCACAACTCTCGAATAACAAGCTTGCCGTATTCTCAGCACAGGCGCCGTCATGAATCCCGGAGTCGGCTCTCCTCTTGTCTCCCCTGGACAGACTATATATGATCGTCTATTGATGGGACGAGCCTGAGGTACAGTAGATAAGTAAGGGGACAAGTTATGAATATAGAAAACAGATCGTTAAAGTGGCAGATAATGGTTACGGTGAGAGGGTAGCCAACTACAACAGTTTGTTCAAAGAATCGTCGCCGACTGTAATACAAACGAGAAACCGCTCAGCTTGGGAAAAGGAAATAGCACAGCCATACCAACCGTGATCATAAGTCATTCACCACACTCGTCAATGACTTCAGTAAATCTGCTTGGATTGATGAGAAAACATGTCAAAAACAATGTGCGTGTAACCACGGACCGAGGGTAACATCCAGGGTTTTCTCAAGTTTCTGTATCTCAGCAAGTATCTCAGCCCCTGTACCACTCTGACGTCTGATGGGTGGAACAGCGGCGCTGGATACACCGGATGCTGCGAGGAGTGCGAGGATTGCGATGATGCGAAGCGAAGGCATTGTAAAGCGGGAGAGGACTCTTGAGAAGATGAGTTAACACTGGCAGTCGGGAGGCGTCGACTTGAATGCCACTCGAGTGACCTGAACAGAAGGCCGCGCGGGCGCCGGGCATTCACGGCGCCTGTCGTCCGCCGTCGTTTGTGAATCTATCCCAATTTGCAACTTGAGATCGACATGTACAATGCCGGCGTTATTTCGGACGTCTACACCACCACCAGCTGTCAGCTGCAGGCTTCGTCGGCTCAGCTACTTTGACTCACTCCCAAGTCCAAATAAGCATCGGCTTCCATGGCTATTTGCAGGTTCCACTGCATCCTTTGTTGATATCCTCGAGTGTGTGCACGCGGGGAAGACGAAGGTCTATGTTTCTATTTTGGAACGAGATGCAGCGGTTTGGTAAGGGAGGTCGGACGCAGTGGTCGACTTCGATGCCACTCAAGTGAACCGAATAGAACGCCGCGCGGGCGCCAGGGATTCAGGACGCCTGTCGTTTGAATACAATGGCGGTGCCATTGGTCCTGGCATGCAGAAGGGCGGCCCCATTTAGTAGATCCGCCTACAGTCATCGCCGATTCAGCTACCTGGACTCACGACTCCGAACAAGCATTTAATTACCTTCCATATGTGTAAATACAACGAATGGCTACTAGCATGCTCGACCAAATTCCTTTTTGGTATCTTCCAGCACGAATGTGAGGACCAGAAGCACGGTTTATGTCACATCACGGCCTGCCTACCGTCATTTCGTTTCAATGAATTCTAAATCCCAAATGAGAAAATAACTGATAAGAAAATGACGATGACACCCACAACTTACTCTATCTTGGAGATATGATCTAAAGAGATCATATCTCGTGCTGAAAGATCTTGCGAGAATGGGTGGACAGTGATTCCGCATACATGACGATACGGGATCATGAAAACGGCGCATGGAAGGAGATTATAAGACTTGTTGACTCCCGAGTTCGCCTGAAACGAAACAAACATCATGGTCATCCTCCCTAAAACTGAAGCTAACGGAGAAGCCCTCACCGTTAATCGCGATGCCATCTCACCACATACTTTTGGTCTGACTAGCGACATTCTGTCCCACGTGCACGCCGAACCAACTGTGACTATAGACGCATATTTACTCACCAAAAGTAACTCCTGGATCCCTCCTCGGGGCCTTGACCGTCTTCTCGGACCCTCCAATCCTGAAAAACTTGTATTCTCGATGTTTAATGAATAACCCAGTTGGGTGGTCCGTGTTCATCGTTGGCCGTCTGGACGACTGGGGTATCTTTGCGTCCGTGGATATTAGACGAGACAAGGCTCCGGGGATCGGGACAGTGGTTGGGTTCAGAATGTCGAGGGAGTCGAAGAGGTAGCTTGCGTCGTTGCATAAGATAAGAAACTCTGAGTTTTCCGTGATATGATGACGTGACTGACATGCACACACGTCGAGGTGGGATGGGGGTGCGGGTTTGCATGGAGTAGAGAAATACGGTCGTCCTCAGGATAGGATGGAGAAGAGGTGGACGGTCGGCGAGGGATGCATGCGATGAGAGTAGGAGCCGAAGGAGGGGAATAGATTTGCTGCAACAGGTAAGGAGTCAGAACGAGTCCGAAAATGCAGAAGAGTGGGGACGAGCGGGGGAAGTATTTGTTGTCCCCCTCGTGGCTTCCCTTGGCAAGAGCAGGGGCGAGGACTGCGCTCAGAAGCAGTGAGAGGCTGCCAGACTACTAAGAGGTTGAGACGATGGGCCAGAATTCCACTGATAGGTAGGTTGAAGAACTAGATGAAGAGTCGCTCAAGAATCGGACCAACACCAGGGATAGGAAGTGGGCTAAGTGGGTTCGGCAGGGACATTGGAGGCTGCGTCAGGAGTCTGCCTGACTCGGGTTGTTGGCGCCTGCGAGGCCTCTTCGTCCCAAACTTCTTCAGCTTGTTTGGGCTGACCTAGCTGGTGCGGATGTGTTCTGAGCCGCAGAGGGGGAGCGTGCATCTTGACGAAACCTGTATAATCTACAAGCATGATTCTGGACGGGGCCACGGCGTTCTGGGCTGATGGGGGACGATTGTGAGGGTGGTAGGCGGGACTGAACCCCAAGTGTGCGTGTGAAGGGGTGAAGGATGCACGAGCACAAAGATGGACCCTAAGCGTCGTTTTGAAGCAGACTATGATTCACGGGAGAATAGACGGCCAGTCCAACGTTCTTTCTACTCCACCCTTATGTTCCCCCAATTAAATATTTAAATGCACTGGTGCATATTCTCGCAAGATCGTTGATGGCGATGAGAGTATACCACAACAGTTACCCACCTCTCCTGCGCCAACAACTTTGTCGCTCTACGCACCGTCCCCAGTTCCGAGATCCTTGATACGTCCCAACAGCCTACCCATATTAGGTCTCGCACCCCGCACTTCCATCCCAGGTATAAACGAGCACCCTCACGAGCTGCGCGTGCGATGGCAAAGAGGAGGGGTGCAAACCACGCAATCGAACCTGTTCGTTTCCATATTCAACATCAAGGACAGAAAAAAAAGAAATTGGAAAATGTACCAAAAGATCGGATACACCACACCCTATTCGTCCTAACCTTCTTTCGACCGTTGTGCTCCCTGCTGTTCTTTACGCACGCCGTGACGACCTAGTCCAACAGCCCAATCGAAATATAACCTCGCTGCCGCCTGCGACGAGCAACATCATATCGACCCCGCACCCACCGTAAGGATTGTCAAACATGACTTGGACGGGTATCGGGATGCGTTGATGTGCATTAACGATGCAGCCGGGACAAAGGATGAGGACGAAGGGGAGGACACCCGGATGCGGTGTCCTCCTGTAGGGAATGTCGATCTGGAAAGTAACAAAGATGAGCGAGAATTGGAAAAAGGTGGGTCCAGAAATCACCACAGCCATCGCATCATCTAGTCTGACCAGCATCCTTCATCCTCACACGTAAGATGGCACGGATAGATCGAACGCATAGAAAGCGATAATTATCCATGGGAAGGCATATGAGGCATAGTAGCATACAGTAACGAAGAACGCCGGGAATCCCAGAAGGCTGTGATCGCACGTCATCTTATCAGCGCAGACGGAGAGAACGGGAAAAAGATGATGACTAACTGGACCCAATGAAACACGACCCAAGCCTCGAGCCCAAGGACACCAAATGAAACGATCCCACTGTCTCCTTTTGTTGCCCAGGATTGGCAAGCTGAACATGAGAACCTTGGTGTCAGAATCAGACTGCCAGTCCTTCAGCCTCTCCGGAATGGATTCGATCCGCACCTTGTATTGCAGTTCTGCGTGATACACCAGTCGGCCATCGCCTCTTGACAAGACCTCTCGCTTCCAATTTTAGGTAGTAGGTTTGTTGAAGATCTGGGTGGTGATCTGGTAAAACTTGACATGCGCACACCTTGACATACCATTCTGGTTTGTCCATCACCATGTTCATGGAGCACGGCATGGAACACTCTCAGTGAGTAGTCGGGACTCAGGACGAGTCTAGACGGGCTATATGAAGGAACCAGTTCACATAAAAGCAAACACCACGCACTCTAGTTGACCGCTGGGCCCTGGCCTTGGAATCAAACCACAACAGGGGTACTGTAGGCCTATGAGCGAGACAAGAATCACTTGTTATCACATGACAGGCGACCGGCTGGGCGGCACACGCCAAAAAAAACTGCCGAAACCGACTCGTCCCCAATCGTTATACACACCGCGCTGACGCGCTGATCTCTGTCTGCGATGAGTTTTCGAACCCCGCTCGCATGGCAGGATGATGCGGAACAACGGCTGGGAACGAGACTAGGCTTACTAACTTCGTTAGAACGTCGGAACCCGTGCCTTGTCCTGGCGCGTTTTCCCCAGCTTTCCCCCAACAAATGATGATAAGCAATGCCAAGGAGTGTCAACAGGACATCTTGGGTCTTGAAAGGTCTGGGAACATGTCCAGCAGTTATTAAACTTGGTTTCGTCAACAAATTTGCGTGTGCTCCAGGGAGGATCGGCCCGATCGGGAAATTCTTGGCATTCGGCTGGTCCGACACCCGAGACCGTCGCCAGGCGTTTCTTCGGCTGGATTCTTTTGTCCGAACCACGGTTCCAAGGTCATCAGTTTTGTCCGAACCGGTATACGGCCTCCGAAATTTTTCGAATTCTCCTGACGCTACCGTGCCTTCGGGCGGTCTTCGTGCGATTCTGTAGTATCTTTGTATTAGACAGTCTCCCAAAAAACCTTGCGCTTCTGAACCACAGTCTACTCGCAAGAATCCTCTAGCCAGTGCACCTCTCGGGGTTCTATTGGACTTTCCGGATGCATAGGAAGGGGCACCTTTCGTTGGGCGACTCGGAAGTAGGACTTCAAACTGAGATATTTGATTGCTCGGTGCCTATGCATGTCAGCATTTCGTAGGACACCACCGATTGGCGTCATCCGCTGTAATTTTCAATCCGAAGTCAATAAAATTGCGGTGGCAATAGGCCATCCATGGAAGCGTCGTGAGGGAGACCACGCAGTCAGTCTGACGCCAAGATGCAAGGCCTTTCTGTCGGCGCTTGAAATGAGGCGGGCTGTGGCAGGGATGTTGTAAACTGAGCGTTGGAATCGAGAACGTGTATTCCTGGTTGTGCGCCCTAGCGTTTCGTGGATTTTTTTTGGCGGATATCCCGCCACCCGACGCCCACCGATTGTCTGCCGCTGTGCCGCTCTTACATTCAGACTCAGACACACGATCGCCTTTGGCATCAGTGGAATCAAACACGCCATGCGGCCTCACGCACAATAGGTAAACTACTAATATCACCTTCGACAGACCGTTATTTTGAGGCGGTTGCATTGGTGGTTTTCTTTGACTAGGGAAGAACGATCCCAGGAACAAAAACAAGAAACACTTCGGCTCCGCTACCCTATAGATCGGCCAGAGGACCAAGGCGAGATTCGACTACACAAATAATACTTATACCCGACCGGTTATTAACAATTGGATCTGCTGGGATTTCCCGTGATTGGTATATCAAGCCAAGTTGAATATTTGACATCAACATCGCACCATGTACTTCAACCGCACCCTTCTCTTCTCCATCGCTCTCTGCGTTGCCAACGCCTTCGCGTCTTCAGTCCCATTGGGAGCGCGTGCCTTGGAAGGACGCGCGTGCTCTGGCAGAAGGGGACGCTGTACATTGACCAGCCAATGTTGCCAAGGTTTTAGTTGCACCGAGATACCTACCACAGTCAATGGGAACCCAGTGTACGCCGTCTTCGATGTCAGCGCCTCCTGATGATCGCAAGCTGATTCCCTGCTATAGAACCGTGTTACGATGCCTCTGAGCGTTGACCGCCCTGCACTTATGTTGATGAGCAGATAGCGGGGGATCTATGATTGGGAACGCTTACGACCCTGATCACAGTTCGCCACGATATTGTCAATCGCTTCGTGGCTCCACCTTGGTCTACTTTGATAATCTAGAACTCTTCGTGTGATCTCTATAAATTGAGTTGCACTTTATGGGATGTTGAATTTGAGTGTGCGCTTGGTGAAGGCCGTGCGCGTCCCATGACTGTTCGACCTTAGTCTTGGGGATACCCAGGGTACCCCAAGGCGAGTGAAGACCACAAGCCCTGGAGTTGGCCATTTCATGTTGATGCCACAAGTCTCCATAGGAGAGGACTGAATATTGACGCACCCTCAGCATGAGAGGCTGATGAAAACGGTAAAAAGATAACGTGAATTTTGGTCTGATGGAAAGATATGTCCCAGAGTGCTGATTAACTTACATTCGACAGGCAAGTGCAGGGTGAGACAAGGAGATGAGACAATAAAATGGCCGAATGCTGCGATTTTGCGTAGCGATGAAGCCGAAATAAGAAATCGGGGGCGTTGTGCGATGCGCCCATCTTTATAGCTCACTTGCCTTCTCACTCCTGAATCTTGATGATGGGGGCTGGAAAATATTGAGCAAAAGTGGGCATAATTCGACTTGTCTCGTATAAGAGGTTTCCCAAGCCGTTCACTTCCGCCCAGGAAGTCCTCTTGAAATAATAGGAACTTGTGGTTTCCACATCGACTGTCTTGTTCCTTTTTAGTTCCTCTGGCCAATCGCAAATGTCAACCATAGAGACAATCTGCAAAGGATCGGTCGTTCACGAATAGCGACCAGGAAGTAAGGCGCGACCCTCCTCATGTCACTCTTCATCAGTTCAACGTCTTCGTCTTCGCTATCCAAAGTTGCGAACACAACGGCCGGTGAGTGGTTGTCAGGGGGAATCATTCCTATTTGCCGCTTCTTCGATGTCGTAGTAGCGTCGCGGGCGGAAGAAAGAACACGAATAGACTGAGTCTTCACAGTCGGCGGAGGTGTCGACATGAGTGGGTCGCTCGACATCTGCTTGTTTTCTACTAGTAGTGTACGTGGATGTGCCTTCCATGGCGTTGTTGACCACAAATTTCCAGGACAGGAGTGTTTAGAAACCGATATGAGCAAGTGCTTCAAAAACCTGTACGCGTCTGAGTTGGACGTTGAGGTGGAAAATAAGAGATGAAACTTTTCAGCCCCACACTCTTCAACTAACGAGGACCTGCACCACCACGCAGCAGTTGCGCACGGATCGTTTGATTTTCTCTTGTCATTGCCTCCAGAAAGGACGGGAGTTTTCGGATTGATAGAGATCAGGATGTGCGTTGAAGCGTTTGATATATTCCGCGACAGTTATAAAAACGACCACGTCGCGACGGCGCGACGGATGTATATATACGGAGGATCCTGTAGCTCTTCAGTGGCTATCAGAGTGACAAAGAACAAGGGCTCATTACATTCCTAGCGTTCCTTCAACTTTCAAGTCCTTCGGCCGGAAAGTAACAGATATCCTCGATGCGGCCTCAGAGATTTCGTTCACGTAGTTCGCGCTCATGTCGGTTGAAAATGTTGTGGTCGACAACGTGGAGATGGACGCTGATCACTGCAGTGCGTGTCTGTGACTGTAGGTGACACGGTTAACTTAAACCACCGCCTAATATACCCTGGTGCACAGCCTCATTAGGCTGGGGTCAAACACGTTTTGACCTCAGCCTAATGAGGGTCAATCACGCTATTTCTCGACACCAGCGTTAGCTCTTCCTGGAAATCCTCCAAATAT
>Ga0307516_10008586_pt1 | contig 11531 bp, 17 predicted proteins | sample 19_EM_MG_FD_203310 | JGI IMG/M metagenome (GOLD analysis project Ga0307516, IMG submission 203310) | Populus trichocarpa ectomycorrhiza microbial communities from riparian zone in the Pacific Northwest, United States - 19_EM | ecosystem: Host-associated > Plants > Roots > Unclassified | place...
GGAGGACGATCTTGGACCCGTCAAAACTTGAGTACTTGAACAAAAACCATCTTATGGAAACGTGGTCGCAGCCCCACGGACTGAACGCTTTGACGGATCGCGTGACTGGTTCGGTGAAGGAGGCTTTTCCAGATAGGTGCGTTTCCACCACAGGGACGCATCGTCCATAACCCAACACTCATATCCCACACCAGTGGGTGTACTACCGCGGACCCATAAAACAAGTCATCTTGGCTCTACAGGTACGATACTTCCCCAACTCAGCTGAAGTGTTACTCACTCTGCCGATAGAGTCGGGTAACTAACATCCTTGACATACCAAAACTTGCCCCTCACTTCTTCATCGAACCAGACTATGGATCACGAGAGGCGGAATCCATGGTCAAGTCCATCTCCCAGGCTGACATCGGTAAGATCCGTCCATAAGTTTTGAGCCTTCTGGTTAATGCCGGGTGCTTTCTAGTAAAAATCTTGACCGATGTCTAGAGCCAGTAGAGACTTGAACGGAGGATGAGCTAACAACTCCCCTTCACGAGGCTTCTCATGAGCTTGGTGTTGTTCCGGGTACAGAAATCCCGCAATGTGCTTACGCTACGAAGTACGACAAAATCATGCCCTCTTCCGCAGGGTTACCTTCTTCTGCACGGATGCCTTTTTCTGCGGAGGGGACGCGCCCGGTTCAACAAAACCGTTGTCGACCCTGGAAACTACGAGGTAGATGAACTTTAATACATAATCCCCTTCGCAGCCCGCTGTATGCCCGTACGCCTCTAGGGAACCCGAATCGGGAGGCGATAGCGTAAACTCGAAGGGAGTCGGCGATGTCGGATCGTCCGAGTGCCTGGTGTAGTCGTGCTTCTGCCGCTCTGATATCGTATTTATCCGCGATGATTAGGCATTTCATGAGTGTGTCGAGGTTTCCGTCGAAGGATGGAGGGGTGAAGGGAGAGAACGAGCTTGTGGACTCGGAAGTCGTGGGCGGGTGGACCCAGAGCTCTCAGGATGACATCCCCGTCGGGAATGCTAGGAAGGTTCCGCCTCTCGACATCGCGGTGGTTGCGAGAGCGGGAGGGGGGCAGAGTGACCCTGGGGTGTCGAGTCTCATACTTAAAGGTGTGGGAAACCCCGGACGGTTTAGGGCGTGCCCTTGTCAGTCCATGCGCCAGTTTTCCCGGTAAGTGCCACACGGTCACTTACGGTGACCGTGAGTAGCGGCACTTCCCATAGTGCGCACCTGGAATTACGACCCGGCCATCGCCGTCTCAAATCGTTCCATTGCTCAGCTTCATCGGTGAATGCCGGGTGGAATATTTGAGTGTAAACGTCGAACACTGGCATGTACATGTTTCATTCTTTGTATACACCTTATTGTAAGGTACAAGAGAGACGAAATTCTGGGAGGGTACTGGTGAAATGAACGAACGAATCCTGGCATCACCTGAAGTAGATGACGCAGATGCTATCTTTATTACTAAACATGGTCAAAAGCTGGGTCAAGCAGAGCTTCAGCTGCACGGGGCCTCTGTGCGGGATCGAATATGAGGAATGACAGCATGATCCTGACGAAGGTGGCAACTTCTTCTGCGCCATTGCTGTGGGTAGCCAATTGGTTCAACTCGGATTCAATGGACGCCAACCTGGCTCCCTTCGTGGTTGCACACCTCAACAACTCTGGAGATAAGGAAGGTAAATAAAGTTGGAGGCTTTAGGGTTTGTTTCCTTGCCTTTGAGGTCATTATGCTTCTCTCTGATCTCGTATTGCTTCAATGTGACATCACTGTGGTCATGACCAGTACGTTGAGTCATCTGTGCAAGATGGACGACATCACGAGGTATATCATCTCTGGCTTCGGGTTTGAATAGCGAATGACCGGTCGCGAATTCATACATCTTGAGGAAGGGGATGGTCAGTAAATCGTCTATGAGGAAAGTGAGAGGAAGAGCCAATACCATGCACCCAAGGCTCCAGATATCAATAGCAGGACCCCATGCATGACCAAGAATAATTTCAGGCGCACGTAGAGCACAGGACTGCACGATGCCACTCGGGTGCTCTTGTTTGAAGCGTGCTGAGGGAAGCCCAACTCATCAGTTGCCCATAGTAGTGACTAAGTGTTGTGCCATCGTACCACACCCAAAATCCGCAATAACCCAATGAAACGTGGGGGACTCATCACGAGCGACGTAGGGGATGGGGGCTGACATAACTGGGGTGATAGGAACCTCATCATGTCGCGCCGTTTTTGGAAAGTCGTAAAGACTAGCTGGTCGTTCATGGAGCTCACGCAGGATGACCTTGTCTAGCTCGGGCGTCGCGAGGAGGATGCTTGCAGGTTTTAAGTCTACCTGATGGTCAGATCCGCTGATGACTGCCAAGAATCACGCAAGATGTACCGGAATGGATCACCTCACACTTATCGTGTAGATATTCCAGCCCTTTCAAGACATCCTTTGTGAGGCGCAAGATAAATTTGAGATGAGGTTGGGGTCCGCCGAGCTCCTTTTGAAGACCCGGAACACTGTAGCAAAGGACGTTCGTGACGAAACAAATGTGTTTGCCAAGGGAACTCTTGAATGCGAACTCGTCCAAAAGGTGAACCACGTGCTGAAATCCGGGCTGAAGTGGTGCTGAATTCGTGATCTTTCGGAGGATATCACGCTCTCTGAGCCGTCCTATTTCAATTTCTCTCGACGCGTAGGATGATAAGACCTTGAGGGCAACGTGACAATCATATCTGTCGACTCGAATCAGTCGTTTGCCAAAAGGGGAGACCATTTGGCACGTACTTGCGGTCTATAGCCAACCATACGCTCGAAAATTTACCCCACCCGAGCTTACTCGTGATGATGAACCGTTCATCGTCGAAAGGCTCGCCAATCCGTAGTGAATAAAAGCCACCGCCTTCATCGGTGGTCAATGAGAAGTCCTCTTCCGGCCACGCACGGCGATTTGGACCGCTCCTGGATTGATCTGGGGAGTTTACATGGCTTGAAGCCTTGAATACGAGACCTTCCGGCCAACCCTGGAGCCTCGGATCATCGACTTGATCTGGGGAGCCACCAAGACTTTGAGGCCTCGATACGATCTCGTCCGGCCACCCCGGAAATTCTGCATCGCAGGCTTGGTCTGGGGGGTTAGTCGTACTTGGGGGTCGGTGGGACATTCTGACACGTTGTCGCTGAGCGCTGAGTGGTGAGATCTAGTGCGGGGGATGCAGTGTGTGTTTGAGGGAGTCGTCCGGCTGAGAGGAGGTACGACCAGGGATCAAAGTAGTCTCGGCTCCATCCGGTTGGGATGGGGGATGGGGGTCCCCCCAACCCGCCACAACGGGCCCCGAGCATTTTTTTTGTATCTCAATTTTATCCCGCAACAGTACTGCTAAGGACTAGACGCGGCTGGTTAGGAATGTGGGTATCGAAGGAGTAAGTAATAAGAAGGGAGGTTAAAGCAGGTGAACGAATGTAGGGATCAGAGTGCGGGAACAACAATCGGGGATCTGTGGTCCCACAAGTCAGCCGAGTCAAGGGGCGCGCGGGTCCTGAGGAGGCGGGGGGCGGAACGGGGTGCCCAGCTTGGTGAGCACCCCGGAGCGCCCGAGGAAAGTAGTCTGCTAGTCGAGGGTCTCGTCGTGGTCGATAAATACGGCATCGACAGGGCACGAGCTCTGTTACGGATGCAACTGACCAAGTTCATCAACGATGCTCCCCTCAGAGTATACGCCATCGCGTCCAGGTTCGGGTTTGACGAGGAAGCGGAGGCGGCGTCCTCTCTCACGATCATCCACTACCTCCCCGCGCTCACCGACCTCCCCGACGACATGAAGTACGTCCCGGTCTCCGCCAACCACAAACTAGTCGTCCTTCACTCGGAACACCGTGATCCATTGAAGACGCTATTGACGGGGTGCTGTTTGAGCGTGAGGGAGAAACAGACAAAGTAGCAATCAGACCGTTCTTATCATCAGCAGCCCCGCGAACCCAAATCCCCCCCCCCCCCGTCGAAGTGGCCGGAATACGGAGGATACTTCCAGCCCTCAGCGGTTTCTGGGTCCATGGGTACGACGTCTGGCGCGTAGACCGTGAATCGAATTCCACGGTATTATAGGGTGGGGTACGAACCTTGATGAGCAGTGAGTAAAAGTGGCTTCAAGGAACGATTCCAGCCCTTCCAAACATACACCAACCCCCAGGTGTTGACCTTGGTGACAGACAGTGTCGAATACCTAGTAGGGTTGAGTACGCGAAACAGAGTGCGTTGATCAAGGGACATACACGAGAGGGAACGCTTCCGACAAGTAGTCATGAAACGGGCCCATCGGTTCCATATTGTCGTAGGATTCTGTTCTGTAGATACCGAACGCGATTAGCATCCTTGTCTCATTCTATCCGCAAGAGCGAACACACGAGATCTAGGTTGCACCACTGAGCCATCCAACCGCTGTGTTCTTGTACCCTTCTGACGTAGCTTCCCTGAGCAGACCTCCCAAATTGAGGTGTGTTGTTTTGGCGTGATGGGCGTTGGTTGAGGATATGGGTCAGAGGGAACGGATTTGTGGGGTGTGGTAAAAGAGGCGGCGGGGAGTGGTAGGGGAAGCGGTCGCGAAAAGAAAAACCAGGTTGACAATGTTGCTAGGGATGGGAACGGGGGATAAGTATATCGGGAGTCTAGATGAATGCAAACTTGGATGAAATACCTTCGCACGCGCACGCTACACCACCACCCCGAACCTCACACGGGTTACAATGTGCAACGTGGGCTATGCCTTGGCACAATAACTAGCGTCCAGAAAAGAAAAAGAAACCGATGTCGCTGGTGCTGGTGTCCAGGACGCGGGATCTGTTGCCGATCACCGGCCCGGGACACGAGGAAACCGCCACCGTGACGCTAGGTGACCTAGCTCACCATTCGAACCTTGGATAAACTGCCTTCGCAGTCGCACACATCCCGAGTATTTCCTACCAGGGGCCGCACCGGCTAACGCCAACTGCCCTGCTCCGTCGCAAATAATGGGACTTGAGTATCCCCCACTGCCCTCCCGCTTCTTCGCCTCCTCCCCGACGGTCGAGTTCCACCGAGGACGAGAAGGCTCGGTGAAACTCCATCGCATACTCGACCCATTCCACGTCGAATGCGTTCCCCTCGAGGCTCAAATAAACTCACGCTTCAGAGTGAACCAATGGTATATTGTATGAGGTGCCCTGACGCCAGGTGCCAAATGTGCCTCCCCTTCGCGTCCTCGATGGATGACATTAATCCTCCGGGCGGCGGATCGGTTATCAGCCAACTGTTGCACACTCTGCGGGAGCAAGTCACGTCTATCATGTTCGTTGGCTCTTTCCTCACGTCAACTACCTTCCTATCTGACTCTCGAGGAGGTGCGCGATTGACCGACTTCCCCACTCTGTAGCAACTTACTCGTTTCCAGGCTCGAGAGTACGAGAAGGGGATCGTCGATGTGCTCACCCACGCGAGATACCTCGTGAACTCGTTCAGCATTACCGTTCGGGTGCCTCCAGAGGTCCTCGGGATGGTCTGCTCCTCCCTCACCACCGAGGGTGTGTTTTCGGCATGCCAGTTTGCCACCATTGGCGTGCAGTCCTAGTCTCATCCCCATCACTGTGGACCCAATTTCCTTGTCGCAATATCCCCCGGACGATCATCAGTCTCGAGCGATACAAATCCCTGCCGATCCTGTTGCAGTTCTACCGAGACTCACCAATCGAGGCCATGGAAGAGGTCACCCTGCTCCACGGCAACAAGATCACCTCGTTGTCTGTGCACCACCACCCCGCCCGAACCCCACTATTAGGTCAACTATTCACATTTTCCGGACCATCCGTGGAGCGCTTGTACATGGGTCCCGAGGATGTAGCTGGATGGGGGGCTCGAACGCAAACAGCACATGGAATCTGGCAAGACTTGCCATCTCTTCACGAACTTTTTGTTCACAAATACTCTATCCCGATGAACCGCCTCGCCGCCTCAAACCTCGTACACCTAGCGCTGGAGCAGGCAGATATGGTCGGAACGTCACAGTTCAATGCATTTTGGATATCCTTCGCGGCTGTCCTCTATTGGAGACCCTCCTCATCACCGAATCGCGCGTCCTCACAAATCTAACTCCTGATCATCCTCCCGTTTCCATTCCACGACTCCGCAGCATCGAATTGGGTGAGGATGAGGTCCGCTCTGGATTGGCAACCCACCCTCAAAACGTCGCAGCGGGCCTTCGAGTGTTATTCCCGTCCGAAGTGTGCGGCGAGATTCTGTTCAGAGTTGGGGCCACAATGCAGCACGTGCTGAGGAGAATCTACATTTGCTACATTACGCTTGCGAAGTCCCGGGATCCCCAAGGGACCCTCGTGCTCCTCGTTCGTTTTGAGGGGCTGTATGGCTCCCTCGAAATCACCACAGGCACCCTGTATAGTATATGGACAACCTTCGGACCGGGTGTCCCACCGAGATCTTGCAGTGGGGAATCGGGAACGAAGTTCTGAACATATGGTCCGCTGCCGATACTCTGGGTCCCGTAAGTCCAAGCGAGAAGTTTACGGTACTGGGCTAATTCCGTTTTGCAGCACGTTCTCGCGACGGCACGCGGACGATTTAGATTTTGTCGATTTGACGTTGCTCGGTGAGGCTGCGCGGAGAATTTGTGTGGTAGAGGAATGGTACAGACGTTCACCATACTTGCCGGATTGGTGCGATGAAGCTAGAGGCTATGTCTATACTGGCTAAACGAAGTCATACCCAACCCCGTTTTGACAGGAAAGCTTAGATACGGACCGGTATATACACAATCTATGAATATCGGGTTACAGATCTAGTCACTTAGCGTGGCGGTACAATAGATGGAAGGCTGGAAAACGAAAGAAAACAAAAAGCATGGGGTACAGGGGGAGGAACCGCGGAAAACAATGTCCAGCACGGCAGCAAAGTCATGTCCAAGAGCAGACAGTGAGAAAAACAGACAAAGTGGAAGAGGAACAACGCGGAAACCCAAGAATACGGAAATTGACTTAACGTCGTCACCTGGGTGTCAAACCCTCGAGGCACGCGCTGAACCGTCAAACCGACGACCACTCATCTTCATCAATTTCACCATGGTACGTCCACACAAGGCTACCAGCCGCAGTCTTCGTGAGCAAATCGTATCCCATCCCATTCCAATTCCACAGAGCCAGCCTGTGCAAGCTCGGAAAGGTTGCCGTCAAGTCCCTCCCGATACAGTGAACTCGAAAGCTCAAATCGACGCGGTTTATATCCGAGATTGATGACGAGCGTGTCCTACGTGACGAGGTGGACGTGGTGAGAGATGAGTATGCGGAACGGGAGGACGCGGCGGAGGTGGTTGAGTGCCAGGAAGAAGTGGTGGATTGCCTTCCCGGTCGGGAAGGATGATCTGCCTTGACCGTACCCAATAAGTTGATGAGGCAAGGTGAAAAAAACGGCGTAGGTGGTACGGGAGATTCGGGTTCGTCGAGGTCGTTCTCGTGTGGTGGATTTGGGACCCACACGAGAGTGCGCAGTTTCTTCCAGGTCTTGTACCTAAGACCAGTTGCGACAAACTGCTCGAATATCTAGAACCGATCCTCACTGGTAAGGAACGAATAGTGAAGGTATCTGAAGGAGTCACTCACGTTCCGGCTGACATCCGACAGGTATATGTATTTGACCGAGGGGGTGTTTGCCGCGATGCAGAAAAACTTGGTCACATCCAGGTAGGTATCCGTCCTTCCAGCGCCCCACATAAACCGTAGTGACCACAACTGTGGTCCGAGTTGGTAGATCTTCTCGATCGCTCGAACCCCTTCTCTCAAACTCTGGTCACCGCCAGTGTACTCCAAGTGTCGCAAAGATGTGGGATTAAACTGTGGGTGTAATAAGAAAGGTGCCGTTGTGGATAGTGTTTGGATGGTATGCAAGACTCCTTCGCCACGGGGGTGGCTTATCGTCCGGGTCTCTAGAAAATCGTGTGAATCCGAGCAGGTCTCGTTGGGCGGAGAGAAAACGAAAGAGGGAATCGAAGAGAGGAGATTCACATGCGGAGTATTCGAGCCGAAACCGTGCCCTCTCCGCGAGCACCGCGTAAAACCATGGGGTGATTCGAATATCGAGGAGTTCCAGGCGATGAAGTCCCTCTATCATGCCCAGCACTTCCGCAACGTGAAGTTCCTGGTGAGGGCACAACCCATCGAAGGCGAGAGATAGAGAGGTGATGAGGGAAAGATCGCGGACTGGAACCTCGGAACGGTCGATGACGTATTCAACGCAGCTGGGACAGAGTTTGGCGGGGATCTCAGGCTTGTTTAACGATATTCGACGACTTGCTCGCTTCAAGGTATTGGATACGCCATCGGTGAAGGTAGAGGATCTGTTCCGTATATCCTTGGTGGATCTCTTGGCGGACTTTGGGGAGGATGGGAAGGGTCGCGCGGCTTCGTGGCTCCGGAACCCAAACATCGTTCCCTGAAGCGCATGTAAGTATGTATAACCTACTAAATATGATAGGTATTTCTCACGTTGAAAGGGGGTTCCAACGAAACGAAGGCAGGTGGCGGAGGAGCGAATCGGGGAGGGGAGTGGGGTGGACGGATGAGGACGGACGCGTACGTTGCACCCCGGTTATGATAAATAGAGCCATGACCGTGGATTCCCCATGTTTCAGGTTGGGAGAAACCTCATGGACAGCCGTTTGACGGAAACAAACAAGTGCGGCGTCGGCACGGCGTTGGGGAACAAGTGGCATCGGAATCCATCGCCGAGAGCTGGATCGTCCATCGGCAGCTTATCGCCTCGAGTAAAAGCGCATTTAGGAAACACGTTCTAGGCTTCTCCCCCACGAGGGTTGGGTGTTGTCGTGGAAGGGGTCATCGTTGTAGAGTGTCGGGCCCGGGAGCGCCCAACCACGTCGCGATCAATGATCCCGCGCGCTACTTCCCCGGAACCCCCCCCAAACCTTACTGCGCATGCGGGACCACTAAGCTCTCGGATGGGTCCAAATACATTTGCCCATGTGTGGAAAACTTTACTGTCTCCAAAAATCGCATGTCGGTCCCATGGTCACCGAGTTGTGTGATAGAGGAGGTTCTTTCTCAGCCCGCGCAACGCTCGCTAGCCAATAAAATGATGTTTATGTAAGTTAAATACAACATATGAACGAAATATGGGCGGTGTGGACCCATGGCGGGTATCCGGGAAGGGGGAGTGCCGGGGAAGCAGTTCCCACGGTTAATCATCCTCCCGGAAATACTTGATGGGAGCGAGGAGGCGAGGGAAGCACGGGGTTGACGTGTGATAGGTGTTTCCCACGAGTGCAACACCCGGAGCCCCCTGATCAATCGGGGATATCCCCCGATCAGCCGGGGGAGGAGGAGAAGCTCGTGGGAACGGCTGACAGCCGGAATAGAAACAGTGAATCAAAATCCGGGATAAGCGCTCAGCACTTCGCCGTTGGTTGAAGTTGGTTGAACGAACCCGCTGGTCCAATGGGGCAGCAAAATCAACCCTCCACCAAACGACACTCTCATTGTCCCCCTCACGATCCCTACGATGTCTTCGCCGTCCGACCAAGTCAACTCGGTCAATCCCAAACCCAAAGTCATGTTTAGGCAAGCCAGGGCATACAGTAGGACACCCGAAAGACGCGACGAGGTTATAGAGTATGTGCAAGATGCCACAGAAGATATCATAGAGGAGCGGAGGGGAGGGCCCAATTGTCTTATCACCCGCGGCGTCGCGGTTGTATCTTGGTGGGTCCCAATTTCAAATTCTTGGTAGGGCGAGTGCTGATGCTCAGAAAAGCACGACAGAGCATAAAACGAAGGGCGGCGACCAAGAGAATCATGTAACCGCTACATTTCTGGATGCAGACGGAAACCATATTACAAGATTGCACATTCCAATCCCAAAAGCTCACAAATCAGGTGAGCATCCTTCAGCAGGCGGAAAAATGAGTCAATTGCCATTTTGCTGATGGCCAGTGGCGACAGGCACCATCGCCACCATTGACGAGGAGGAAGTTGTTAGCACGTAACCATTGTGGTGGTGGTACATCCGGTCGGTTATGGGTTCAGTAGAGCGTCCGTTTATTATTAGGAGTAAGGAATGGTATGTCGTAAAGACCGTTGGGTGGGGAGTATTGTACAGTTTGTGGGGAATTATGCGATGGAGACGTGTGACTTAAATAAGTGAGCATCGTCAAGAACACCGATACACAGGTGCTGGCGTCGAACGACTCATTGGGCTTTGTCTCGTCCACGTTGTAAGCAACACGGAAGAGACTAGGGGCCCCGTCGAATTTCTGTTCGCAGAGACCAGAGGTCGTTGCGACCGTGAACGGCAAGGTAGTCCCACTATGTATCAAGTGTGGTTAGTACGTGGCCGAGGCTTCTGCCGTATGGAGGGCGGGGCTTACTCTTTGTCCAGCGGAGATTTCCCTGCCGGGCTAATAATTCCGCGTTAGATAAAAGGTCCGGGTGTGGATGTGGGCCAACTTACCACACCCCACTAAACTTTAGCGGGAGCAGGCTTCGGGGTCGCAGAGACAAAGTAGGGCGAATCGTTGTCTGGAGCGAGGACAGACACGCCATTGCCGGGAGCGATCGCCGTGATTCCGCTATCGGTCATGTCATAGTACGCCCAAGCGTTCGGGGTGTCCCAGGACCCAACCTAGGAAGGATACGGGAGTCGGTTTGGTAACGTACGTCGAGGCGATGAAGGGTTGGTGGTACTGACCGTGAAGGTTGTGGCCAAGGCTCCAGCATCAGCACCGGTGGTACCCTGAATGAGCTCGGTACCGTATGCGTAATCGTTGGGACCGTTGGGGTTGAAAAGCGGCGACTTTGAAGTGTCCACGGTTGGAGTAGGCACCGGATCCCAAAGCGTTGCACGCTGGACCGGCGTCTTGACGCTTTACGCTGGGAGCTCCGAGGACGGAGACGGCCATGATGGCGGAGATCAGGAATTGAGTGTTGAAGAACATCGCAAGAATGAGTGACGAGAGGTTGGGCGAGTGGGGAATAGAGAACAGAGAGAGAAAGTTGCGGTGAGAATGCGAACTGAGGGAAAACTCTCTGCTACCCTGGGGTTTCAAACGATTTCGGGACCCTCCCCCTGTACCCCAACCGCGTGCAATCTTTTCGGCCACCGGGGTCGTTGGATAGGAGACCGACCGAATGGGGCAATGACCTACGCTTGTGCCCGCTCGCGAGTCCTGTTGGAAGGCATCCCGTTCAGACTCTATCGGCAGAGTGAGTAACTCTTCAGCTGGGTCGGGAAGTATCATACCTGTAGAGCCAAGATGACTTGTTTTATGTGGTCCACGGTCGTATACCCACTGGTGTGGGGTGAGTGTTGGGTTATGGACGATGCGGCCGTGTGGCAGAAACACACCTATCTGGGAAAGCCTCCTTCACCGAACCAGTCACGCGATCCGTCAAAGCGTTCAGTCCGTGGGGCTGCGACCACGTTTCCATAAGATGGTTTTTGTTCAAGTACTCAAGTTTTGACGGGTCCAAGATCGTCCTCC
>Ga0307516_10008587_pt1 | contig 11530 bp, 7 predicted proteins | sample 19_EM_MG_FD_203310 | JGI IMG/M metagenome (GOLD analysis project Ga0307516, IMG submission 203310) | Populus trichocarpa ectomycorrhiza microbial communities from riparian zone in the Pacific Northwest, United States - 19_EM | ecosystem: Host-associated > Plants > Roots > Unclassified | place...
CCCCCCCCCCCCCCTAGGGTTAAACTATGATAAGTGCGAGGAACAAAGCCTTGCGGGGGCTTCTGACAAATTTGACTTTGGTTTTGTCTTGGTTGGACTGATACTTTTATTAGTTCCTTTAGAATAAGCAACCTTTAAAACTTAGATTCGGCACCTTATAGGGTCAAGGGATATACTTATCTATCTATACTTAGTATCCCACTAGTACCGCGGTGGTATTGTAAGACTGACCACCTCCCGCCCTTTCTACCCCCTCTGGGGGTTAATCTTTTTGATTTTAATAGCCCAGACACTGAGCCCTGGAAAGGTCAGAGTTTTATTTATAGACTAAAAGCTGGGGACTTTTTATTAATACCCTGGGGATAAACAGCCCTGAACCCTATTATTTTTATTTCTAGCTATCATATTATAACTTGTAGTTATAATCCTCCCTCTATTAGCCCTTAGGTCAGAGATAAACTCCTTTTAAGGGTTAAAAGTCAATTAATTCTCACTAACTAAACTAAGCTAACCGTCAAAAAGGTCAGAATAAAAGTCAGAAAAGGATGGGGAATAAAATCTACATCTTTACTTTAATGAAAGTTAGAAAAAAATCAGCAAAGAAAATAACTGAAAACTTATTCTGCTCAGTAAAAACACAATAAAAATCCTTCACTTTAGTTAAACCCTTAACTGAGTAAAATTTAACTGCAAAAGATAAAGAAAAAGACGAAGCCAGACTTAACCATTAAAGAAAAGGTTTTGTGGGTGAGATTTGTTAATCTTTCTTCTTTTGCTTATTATATGAAGGGTTTTTATCCGAATTTTAGCAAGAATACCCCTTGTTCTATAACTGGGGGATGAATTGCTATTAAACTCTAATTAAGTCTTAAAATAAAATATATGGAATTAGATAACTTGTTAAAATATAATTAACTATTAACTAATAATAGTTCGGATGCTGGAACAGTATTCGTTAGGCAGCGAGATAATTAGTAATAAAACTAATGTTCCTGCTGGCTTCCCAACCGTTGGGAAAATCAGTTAGTAATAACTGACTGGGAAGCTCCCATCTTCAAACTCGTTAAGAGTTAAGTGGGATGTAGTTCACTAGTGTTAAGACTTTTTTATATTTTAGTATTAACCCTCTGGCCTAAAACTATTAAAGGGGGGACAATAGTTTTAATAGTTAAGGATTATTAGAATATTTATATTCTTCTGGCATATTATTATTAGGTGTCGCTTGGTAATTTATCAGCAATAAAAGAAAGCCCTTTGGCGGAAAAGAGGAAGATGCCCTTTTATAATATTATAACCTTGGGTGCGATTAAAGTTCTAAAAGTTGCTTTTATAAAAGTTCTAAAGGTTGCTTTTTATTATTTTTGTTTAATCCTCTCGTGGTGATTAAGGCTATTAGCTATTAATTTAGGTTCAATTCCTAAGGAGGTTTCCATATCGGCCTATTTCCTCTATCAGTTAGCCAAAGGGGTCTGGTGCTCGGAAGCCGAAGGCAAGTGGAAGGCTTGCACCCTAACCCACGGTCTGACCTAGGTAGCTGAATATGATTTAGGTGATGTTGAAGTGGAGGGGTGTTTTACCCCCAGCTATTAGTCTAATAAGCTAATGGTTGTGAAATAGACCTAAAGGCCTATGACGCTGTATGAGCAGTTGTCCATTCCATCCCGACATTTTTATTAAATATTAAAAACAAAGTAGCAACAATATTCAATACATTTTTATCTCGTATCTTTTGCTCGTTTGGTGTTTTAGGTTTCGTTGGTCAGGTGAGAAATTTGGTATCGCTCGCTCCTCCGCTTCAAGGCTTAAAAGCTATTAAAATATATAGTTCGCTAAATAAAGCCAGTGAAAGAAAAAAATTATTAGCTGACATCGCTAATAAAGGAGGTATTGTTCTTTTTTTACCTCAAAATTCTTCTCTTTATGCGCTCGAAGGTTCTAAAGACTTAACCCATTATTTTTCTATGCTTTTTAATAAAAATTATTTAGAACTTTTAGCTAATTCTCGGGGTTCTTCTCCAATTAAAAAGCCCCAACTCCCTCTTAAATCTCATTATCGAGATTTATTAAAGGAAGGTTGAAAACACTATGATTTATATCTTTTAGAGGCTTGAGATAAGGATAATAAAGACCTAGATTATTTAGAAAAAAGATTAGCTCATTATCACACTAAATACCAGCCTGAGTTAAACTTAATGCGTTATGTTTCTTTAGCTAATGGTGAGATAGAAGCTGTTTATCAGTGAAATAATTTTAAAACTGAAGCGCAAATGTTGGCTGAAAACCAACAAAATACTTCCCCTAAGCCTTTATTATTTTATCAGATTAATGAGGGTTCTCCTTTAAACAAATTAAGAGCTAAAGTTTGATATGAGAATAAAGGAAAAACTGGTATTTATCGTTTAGTTAATCGGATTACTAATAAATCTTATGTAGGAAGTTCTTTAGATTTAGGTAATTCTACTAACTATTATTTTAATTTTCAGCGATGAACCAAACCTAACAAAGAAAATTATATTCTAGTTAAAGCTTTAAAAAAATATGAGTTAATTAATTTTAATTTGGAAATATTAACTTATTGTTCTGCTGAGGAATTAGAATTAAAAAAACTAGACTATATTCAACAATTAAAGCCTCAATATAACCCTAAAAGCCCAGTCCCCCAAGAAACTATTACTACTTCTATTTCTCAACCTGCTCCTTTTAAAGTTTCGCCTGTTTCCCCCCAATTAGCCTTACTTCCTCCCCCAGAAAAGAAATTAGCCTTACCTCCTCCTGTAGTAATTACTGCTTCTAAACCTGATATTACTCTTCCTGCTGTAATCTTCCTTCCTCCGCCTTCTTCTTTAGATAATAGCACTACCATTACTAATAATTTGGAACCAGTTAAAATTTCTATTGACCTTCCCCAGAATACACCTAAAACTTGGGCTTTATCGGAAACTACTCGCTTAAAACAGAGTTTAGCCCGACAAAAAAGAGTTAAACAACCTCATACTGGATTTGGATTATCAGTAAAAGTATTAGATTTAGTGAAAAACAAAACTACTCTTTATACTTCCTTAAGCGAAGTTTCTTTAGCTTTAAATATTAATAAAGGAACTTTAAGTCGTCGCCTACAGCAAGGGATTACTAAAGCTTATAAAAAGAGATATATTATTACTAAGTTATAGTTTACAGTTGCTTTTTTTTTCATCGGCTAAATTACTGGCGCTCTATTTTTCTTTCTTTTGAACCGAAGATTTATTTTTTGTTAAATAAACCTTTATCCCTAAATCAATTAGAATATTTCTTCAAAATAACTTCATATCTTTACATTATTACGCATCTATCAGTAGTAATATAACTGGATTTTGTTTGTTCAATTATCTTTTTATAACTATTCATACCATATTACATATCAATTCTGGCCAAAGAAGCAAGAAGCATGGAAGCAAAAAGAAAAATCACAAACCCAACAAGTCCTCAAAGACTATCTCCAGCCTTCGCTTGTTTAAAGAATTTATATAGGCAAGCTAAACCAATAACTATAGAGGTAATGGCACATCACCATAATCCTCCGTATCCATTTATCATAATTTACATCATCCGACAACTGTCAGTCGGAATATAACTAGGAATTTCCTGTAAGCATTGTCTTTCATATCTTTCAGTTTCACTATCACTTTTTTGGCAAAGTCCATTAGTTCGGCTTAATTCATTACTTAGGTTTATAGAAGTATTGCCATTATTTAATTCAGAATTGTTTACAACAGGAAATGAATGCCCATACATTCGTGCTATAGAAGTTGCTCATCTAATTATTGTTTCCGTATTATTTATAGTTTTCCCTTTATCTTCTATTTGTTTCGAAAAGTTTATTCCTAATACTGCCATATTGGCGAAATGCTCACAGTTTCTATTTTGTAAATTATAATTTCCTTGCTGAAATTTATTGTCCTTAGCTCAAACTAGTTGCTTTACTATATCACGGTAGTCTTTAAAGGGAATTATTGGATGAAATCTAATTAACTCACCTCCGCTTAAAGAAATAATAGGGTCTTGTATAAAATTTATCCAACTTTCAATTTTCGCTCCTTTATTATCTCCCGAAATATGACAAACTTTCTCATTACCTAAATAGACACAGACATGATAATAACTCGCAACCTGTTTTCTTAACACTCAAACTATATCTCCTGGCTTAATATATTTATCAGGGGATTGACCATGTAGATAATTAGCTATTGGCATATTTTCACCAACAGTATCATTAAAGATTAAGCGGTTGCTACCACCAATCATATCATCCGAGGAAAAATAAGTTTGGGGTGGATAAATATATCCTACTGGTAAATTCTCTTTCTTTACATACGGTCAGCTAACTATACTACTAAAAGAATTTCAGCTATCAGCATTAGGAAATACTTCTAAAATAGGATTAGCACTATTTTGTAAATTAGCTCTTAAATTAGTAGCTTTTCCTTGGGCACTGGAAAAACTAGTATAATTATCCTCTATTTTAATGGGGGCGATTATTTTCTCCATCTTTTCCTTAGCTGGTTCATAAACTACTAGGTAAACTAAGTAATTTCCCTCACTAGTAATCACCGTGGCACAGTTAGGATTAAATCAGGGACTAAATCTTTCTACTTCTTGGATAGTTCCTGCTATGCTAGTATTACTTTTTACTAATTCTTTTAGTCTAGTTTGCTCAGTTTCTTTTTTTCGCTTAGCAGTTAAACAATTAGAACAGTTGCGGTCATGATAGGAAATTCTAGTAGAACAATTAGCACATTTATTAGTATGATGAAAGCAATAATAATCAGAAAAGAGCGACCTACTGGAACAAGCTAAACAAGTTTTATTATGGAAAGAACAATAGCTCTGATTGAAAGCAATTCGAGCGGAACAGTTTTTTAAATCTTTATCATACCAATAACTACAAGTATTATTATGATTAGAGCAATGTTTTTCTTCATTTCGGTTGATTCTAACTTCACAACTTAATTCTTTACAAGTATTTAACAAAAAGTCAGTGGCGCAAGTGCTACATAGATTATTCATGCGTTCATGAAAATCCTTGGATTCTCGGCCAAATAATAGTCGGTTGCTTTCCTTAGGTTTACCTATTCTTTTGGTACATTTTTGACAAACGCGAACTTGGTGAGCCACGCAACAATCTTCGATGCTAGATATGCGAGCTAAACAGTTATCTTCATGACAAATATTATGATGGTCAAAGCAATAACTATTTTTATCCCTTCTTTGGCAACCTGATTCTTGACAACGGTAATAATGGTCTGAGCAATAGCCATTACTGCTTTTAGGATTAGAGCAATAACCTATCTGACAAACTACATTTTGGTGCTGAACACAGTAGCCATAATGTTCCGTCTGATTAGAACAATAATCATATTTACAAGTTCATTTGTGCTGACGGCAATAAATTTCAGGACTAACTGCTTGATTATGACAATTATAATTATTACAATCTTGTAAACTAACATTTAAGTGAGAATAGCAATAATCACATAAATAGTCTACTGTTTTTTCACAGCCTCGAACTTGGCAAAGTTTTTTGTGGTCTGAACAACACTGAAAGCAAGTACCGATTTCTTGGTCACAGTCTAGTTCTAAACAAGTTTTGCCTTTAATCAAGGAAAAATTATCTGGACTACCGAATATTTTGATTAAATCTGCTTCGGTTATAACTTGTTCATAGTTATTAATGACCTCTAAAAATCCTTGGCTTATTTCCTTATAACAGTCATATTCTTTATGAGCAGAACAATAATCACTATAATTATCTATTCTTTGCGAACAAGAACTAATTGGACATTCTTTCTCATGTTCTGAGCAATGAATTTTATCTTTTTGTTGAACTTTTTCTGAGCAATCAGCAAAAGAACAATCTTGACTATGGTCTAAACAGTAATCTAAATATTCAGGTATTTGATTAGTACAGTCCTCAATCGAGCAAACCTTTATTGAACTTTCAAAATCATCATGTAAAAACCGTTCTCCTTCCGAACCTAAAAAAAATGGTAAATAAAGTGGTCTTCTTGGCATAATTTTATTATATTATTATTTTACTTTTCTTTTTTTAATTAGTAATGCTAATAATAATAAAATTAAGCTAACTATTATTCCGCCAATTGCTATTTCCGCAGCAGTTAGTCCTTTACCTTTTTCTTGGTTTGGTGAATTAGCTTGGCTATTTTCCGCTAAGTCTTTTTCCTTTACTTTTTCCGTTAGATTTTCTTTGGCTGGTGAAGTATTACTACCGGGATTACTTTCTTTTGGTGAAACTGGCTTAGGATTAGCTAGGGTAGGTTCTGACTGAGTAGATGGAAAATTCGGACTATTTTCTGTATTACTGCTTTTGGAAGAGGCTAAATTAGTATTAGCCGAAGTTAATGGTTCAGTTGCTTCTTTTTCTTGCGGAGATTGCGGTTCTTGCGGAAAAAATGAAAATGCTATCTCCCGAGAAATTTCCCGTCCAAGTAAATTTTCTCAATTCCAATCACCATGAAAGCTTACTCTGTTCCTTTGCTCTCAGGATTTTATGGCCGGTTCTCATTTTTGGCGTTCAGCAAGAGGGCTTTCGCGGCTTCCATCCCATCGTTGGCTTTCAAAAAGACCAGTCTGAACGTGGTTTTCCAAGTAATTTCAGCACCAAATTTCATTATACTGACCTCTTTCGCCTCTTTCTAATTCTCTTCAAAGTTTATCAAAGGCTTGAAGACAATTATTGATTTTCCTGATAGTTCCACAATAAATGTAGACAAAGGTTTTGACATCATGACCCTCCGTGCAGCGAAACCCTCCTTTTACTCATTTATTCAAAATCGGATGAGAACTTTTAAAGAAATGTGACATACAACCTCCTATGCGCCCATAAATAGATTTTACCTTTGCTAATCATTCTATTCAGAGAGACCACTTTTTTAATTCTCAACTTTTTTGCTTCTGCTCGGCTTCATTTTCTAAGACTTCTTTGGAAATTAAGCCTTCACCAATAATAGTTTCTCCTAAATTATTTTCAAACTCTTCCAGCCCAGGATAGGTTTTCTGTGAATAAAACATTCCCCGAGTTAAAATAAAGTCCTCCATATTGGCTAGGAAAATTTCCGTTTGCTGGGGTGTTAGCATAGTAATAATATATATAATATATTTTAAAGGAAGTTAATAAGGAAAAAGAATGCTCAATAAATAGTAAAATGTTAAAGTTCTAATGAAACCATTTTGAGGTTTAACTAGCACAAAGCCCAAGGGGAATTAAGTATTTAGTGTTTACAGTTAAATACCTCAAACTATATTTGCTCATAAAAAAGCAACCTTTAGAACTATAAAAGCAACCTTTAGAACTGAACTTCTGAAATACTATAGGGGATTAGCTTTCTCCACTAGTGTAGGGAAACCCTCGGATATACTCTATCATCAGACGCCTCTTTATTTAGTTATTAAGTATTCATATTTATATACTAATGCTATTTATTATTAGTTGCTCCCAAGCTTCTTTTTTCAGAAATTGTCCGTGATAGATTAAAACTTTTAACAATTGGGTTAGGTTAATTTTTCGCTTTGTTACTTGATTAATCTTTTCTAACAATTTAGTTAAGTTGGCTCAGCTTTCAGCATCTAAGCGAAAACTTACTGGGTAAACTAATTTTCTTTGGCTAGTTAAAAGTTTTTCTTTTGTAGTGCTTTGATGCACTACATTTAATTTACTTTTTTGAGCTTTTTTTTGGAGCTTATTCATAATTAATAGAGAGATTTTTTTATTAAATTCTTCTTCATGTTCTTTTGCGCATTTGATTGATTTCCTCAGCTAAATTTTCATAATCTTTTAAAACTGGCGAATGTGGAGCGAAAACTTGAATTGGTTCATTAGCAATGCGGGCTTGGTTAATTACTTCCACTTTACGAATTTTAGTATTTAATAATCTTTCTTTTCAATTGCTCAATTCTCCTTCCACATATTTGTTAGTTTGTTTATTACGGCTATCATAATTATTCCAAATAATCGCAAAAGGAAAGTTTCACTCCTCTTTTATTTCTCGGCAAGTAGCTAATAAATCGGCCATACCGTCCAAGGCGCCTTTATCACTAGTTAGAGCAATTAAGATTAAGTCCGCGCTATATAAAGCATTAATAGTTAAGATGCCAAAATTAGGTGGGCAATCTAATAAACAATAGTCATATAACTTACTAACTTTATTTAATTGCTGGGTTAAGATTTTCTCACGGTGATACTTAGCGCTAATTTGCTCAGCAGTTTTCGCTAAGTAAATATTACTAGTGATAATTGCTAGTCTATTCGCTTTCATTTTAGTAAGAGAGCTCTTTTTAATTACTTTAGTAATGGGAACATTTCCTAAGTATAAATCTTTTAAAGTATATTTGTTTTCTTTAGGAGAACTGTCTTCTTCTTTATTATAAATGCTACCACTGTGTCCCTGAGGGTCGCAGTCTACTAGTAATATTTTTTTGTGCTTGGCTAATTCATAGGCTAGATTGACACTGATAGTAGACTTGCCAACACCACCTTTTTGGTTAACTATCGCTATTTTATACATATATTATTTTATCTTTTGTAGCGCACAAAAGCACTACCGTTTGTAGTTCACCAAAGCACTACCAAAAGGTAAAGCTGAGAAGTTCAGGGTTGCTTTTTGTGAAGCATTTAGGTGTAATAATAATATTTTAATGTCCTAATTTTTTTTCAACATATAAAATAATAATATAGCACAATGCTATATAAATTATAAATGGCTAACTTTTCTTAATAATTTCCTATCTCGGTTAGCCATTTATAATTTTAAGCTTTTAGCTTTAAATAAAAAAAAGCTCCTCCTCCTTACCTAAAAGTTAGAATTAAAATTACACACGCGTAGAAGTAGAAGGGTATTGCCCTGGTATTAGATAATAGCTAAAGCTAACTAACTATTGCTACTATCTAACTAATACCAGGTATAAAACCATCTAGCCTCAGGCTTAACTGTGCCACGACCTACTTGACTTATCCAACCTTATAGAGAAAAGGATTTTGTTTTATGGGTTATACATTCGGCTACGTGCTTCCTCCGTGAGGAGCTTCAATTTCTTTTCCTATCTCTAAAATACTAGCTAATAAAACCTATCCAGTTTTAGTTAGGTAATATCTTATTATAATTTAAATACTTTTTTAAAAATAGAAAGATAATTTTTGTTTTATATTTGCCCAAAGCATCAAGGATAAAAGCTTTAAGGATTATTTATTAAAATAATCCTAGACACGCTTCTAGCGAGTTTTAAGAGGTCTTGGCTGTAAACAGCAGAGAACTTTGTTCTCGCTATAAGCGGAAAAAAATTTACAAAAACAAAAGCAACCTTTAGAACTAACAAAAAAACCACGAAAAAGCAACCTTTAGAACTTTAAATTAAAAGAATGAAGCTTACAGCTATTCCCTTTTTATTTACCAAGCTACGCCCCCTTTTATTTTAGTCAGCGCTTAAAATATTTTCAGGCGCGACTGATACTTTTACCTTTCTTTTTTTAGTTTCCCCCTCCTTTTAATATTTATAGGGACAGACTCGGGAATAGTTATAAAGTTATTATATACCGCAGATGAGAGATGATGACAGCTTTGAAAAGAGTTTATCGCCTTTTTTTTATTCCGACATAAAGGAAGTACCCCAGACAGACCCTAGACAATAGAGTTTGGTTTGGTTTGATTACTGGGGGAGGGTTTAGAGTGTTTAAATAAAGATTAAAGGGGGAAGTCAGCAATTAGTCTCACCCTTGGGGTTGGGGCAAGTTTAAATACCAAACTTAGAATATTTACCATTAATTTGTTTAATTAGTAGATAACTTACTAAGTTATTAATAAAATATAATATATAGAGTTTACATTACTATCCCCTTAGGGGAGAAAGGAATTAATTCTCTATATAAAAACAAAAATAAATATCATGGTAAAAGTAAATAATACCCAAAAATACCGAGTAGGTAAAAATAAATATTTGAAAAGATTAAACCAAGAAAAAGTAGATAAAGTTATTATTGCTGAAAAGAAGCGTTCGCTTTATTCTATAACTACAAAGGGAATTAATAACAAAAAATGTGTAATTCGGGTTCGTGGAGGACACAACACCAACAAAAAACTTGTTAGCAACATTATAGGTCGATACAATTTTTATTATCAGAATTCTTTACCTAAGGAAATAAATGATATGATTGAATTACAAGTTCAATTTGCTCAACAAACTGAAGATAATCTCTTAATTGAAAATACTTTTTCAAGCTCAAATCATTTAGTTCCGTGAGATGCACTTGCTAGAAGAATGGAGTGAAGGGCAAAAGTTCAATCTGAGCAACAATTTAAGGCGTTTAATTCCTTACAAAATAATGAAGTTATAGCCAATTATTTTCATAATCCCCAGGTATGTCTCATAGAAGTTCCAGTGTGAAGAAGTCCTCGGAATAATTAAATATAGAGTTTACTTATAAAGACGGATTAGATTTTAATGCTAGTCCCTCCTTAAAAGGAGGGACGTTTATAAAAGCAACCTTTAGAACTTTTATAAAAGCAACCCAGAACTTTCATAAAAGCAACGGAGAACTTATAATTTTTCTCATAAAGATTATAAAGATAGATTATATTATTTCTTGGAGTATCTGCCCATTAAGAGACTTTTCCCCCCGCACAGGGATTTCTATAAGTAAACGAATTAATTGAAGTAATTCTATTATCCATCACGATTTAGCATGACACGGCTCGAGGCGTATGACCTGGCCTAGTCTTGGAAGAATATTATGTTAAATTAAAATTATTTTAAGCCATTATACCCTACGATGTGTTAAGTGTCAGGCCTTTTGTGCTGACGGGCATCCTATGGGGATTGGAGGGAAGTTAATATTAGAGGAGGGTGTAAAACCCTAGCACTAATACCACGGCTACGGCGTTATTGCAGGTTTATCCCAAGTTAAGGACTTAAAGTATTTTAGTGCTAAAATTAATATAATCATTTGACCTTGCCCTAGGTGTATCTACTTAAATTGGCTGAATTCAACCATTCAGAAGCCCCCGGTTCTTAATCATATAAACGCTTGTTGGGGGGAGACCCCTTGCTGAAACTAATTTTGCTTATAAATCCCTTTTTGAGGATTAAGGAGTTAGTTTCAGACTGCTAAAGCTCATTGAGGGGGAGATTTTTCATAATCTCCTCGGATGGTATTCTTTATTAGATTTCAGTAGAGGATGTTAAGCCCTGCCTGGTCTAGTACTAACCTAGTAATTATTTGCTTGCGCACTTTTATACCCTAGGGGAACAGAAGTGTACAAAGCAGTAAATAATTGTTTAGAAGAACTTATAGTTTTTCTTGGAAGATATTACACATTTTCCTTAGGGAAGTTTACTCTATCCTTTATTTTTAAGGAGGTAGAGAAAAGGATTATTCTCAGAAGCCTGCTCTATACACTTTGTCGACCGTGTATAACTGGATTCCCTCCTCAGCTAAATGTTAAGTCCATACGTTGTTATGGGGGGCGGCGCGCCCCCGCCCGCG
>Ga0307516_10008588_pt1 | contig 11530 bp, 9 predicted proteins | sample 19_EM_MG_FD_203310 | JGI IMG/M metagenome (GOLD analysis project Ga0307516, IMG submission 203310) | Populus trichocarpa ectomycorrhiza microbial communities from riparian zone in the Pacific Northwest, United States - 19_EM | ecosystem: Host-associated > Plants > Roots > Unclassified | place...
GCTCACTGCATGGCGCTGAACATCAAGCAGACATTAGTATTTTATTCCCTATTATATACGGAGTTCAACATGTCATCACATAAGCATTATATTCTATAATTTATTCCCTTTTTAATCGACGTTTAGAGAAGCCAATCACCGCAGTGTGTCAGTTACTTGACAGTGTTGTGACAGCTGGCTGACAGCGGCAACGACCGGCAAAGATCCAAACGCGTTAATTGTGATGGGAATCTCGATGAGTGCGAGGCCGAGGCAGCAGCAAAAATTTCATCAAGTCCAGCGGATATGCACACTGTCGCCGCGCGAGACTTTCACACCTTGTAACAAGAGCATTTGTACTTGATTTTTTCTTCCTTTCATTTTTGCCGAACTAACATATTTATATTGCCACGAACTACGTACAAATCCATTGTATGCAAAAAATTGTTTAGGGGTGACTACATATTGTACTCGGGAACAGGGGGGGAAAGAGAGGGCATACCTGCATCCGCCCCCGCAATGTGCATGTCGAAAACCCATAGCCCCTTCCCGCACTCTGTCCACAGACCCCTGTCCCACGCAGAAACGCATCGCAACGCGTTTTCCATCGCATCACGTGGGGCCGGAGAGAGTAGGGGTATCACCTTGGTTAGGTTCGAGCGCGTTGGGCGCGAGGTGCTGGCACAAGGGAGGGGATGGGCTGGAAACGCGTCCAACTCCTTGACACACGTTGACCAGTTCCGTAATGCGCGGCACAGGCGGTGGATGTGCGATGTACTCGCCTTGACCTCGTTGGTACGCGGGTGGGTACGGATTGGTGGGTACGAGGGGTCCGGGGCACAAGTGACGGGGGGCTGGCAACGCGGTCACGGTGGTCAACAAAGAAAAGAATTTGTTTACATTTATTGTAACAAGGTCGTGATGGCCCGATTGAGCAAAGCCGGAGAGTGCCGGGGTGTCAATCAGGCGGCTTCGCGGCTTCTTGATTTCATCTGAGCAGAGCTTCTGAGCTTCGCAACGACGTCATTCTTTGGGACAGCTGTGTTTTCCGAAATGATACAGTAAATAGTCTTATGTAATAAGATAACGTGATCGCGTCGCGCTGGTGCTTGACGCGATGCAATATTCAACATATGGTACTACGCGACACTACACGCTTTGGTGTGTTTGTTACAGCTTGCTACACCCAAAATCGGAGTTTGCTGATGCGATGAACTGCCCAACGGGACGAGATCACACCCCCGGCAAGTTTGCCGCCACCCACCCCGTCCCTCCGTTCCAGCATTAAACCTCTCGTCAGGGTGCAGTCATCCCAAGGTATTAAACCAATCCCATTGTCCACGTTTTGCAGCTCGGGCCTTGGGAATATCCACCTCCAGATCCCAAATCGCTGCCAATTCACCTTGTTTTCGCCACAACCTTTTTATCTCCTTGCTCAACTGGCGTTTCTTCCAGGGAAGATAGGCCTTATCCATCTCTGCTCTTGCACGGCCAATCCGCGCCTCGACCTCATCCAGAAGATCCCTGAACGTCTCCGGCTTTACGATGGCCTCGAGTTCCCGAGGTTTTAAATTCGCATAACACCTGAGCGATATCGTATCGAGTAGGTGGTACTGCGCGACGCTCTCGAGCCACTCAAAGTATCCGAGCGCCAGCATCCCCATCGCGTTCTCCACCGACACCGTGGTGACCACCTTCTCCGTGATCTCCTCTAAAAGCGCATCGTGAGGCGCCACAAAGAACAAGGAGATCGACGATAGGGAAAACCACGCGTCGGCCGAGTTGCCCGCCTTGACACCGAGCCGGTCGTTCGTCTGCGTATGGTCGATTCTGTTCGGAAGTACGGGGATACCGAACTTGCGGAGGTCGAGGAGGGAAGTCCGTGGCTGCTCTCCCACGTCGGCTGTACGGAACGAAAGCATCGTTGTCCGCCCCTTGAGGCGCTCCACGGAGCTAAAGTACTCGGAAAACCACGGCGACAGCTCAGTGTTCTGGTCATCGGCGAGGCGGAACACCTTCCGGATGCTTGGCAGGGAGACTGCATACTTGTTCGAAGGCCGGATTAAGCTGTCGTATCCTGACTGGCGCACAAAGCACTGTGACTCCAATACTGCTGCACAGAAGTGCTGGCAGTTCCGGAATACGGAGTTCCAGGTTGCGAGTCCCGGTTTCGTGATCATGAGGCTGACGAAAGAGCGCACTTTGGCCTCGACTAGGCCATCATAGCCTTTATAGGTGCCTTGGTATCGTATGAGATCTGTCGTTTTTTGCACGTTCTCGAGTCTGACCTGTTCTAATTTGGCATAACCCAGGCGCTGTACACTTTTAGCGTGTTGATATTTTAGTGCGGATGCGACAAAAGAGTCAAGGATGAGGTCGGACCCTGGATCTCTGTTGTTCGCCTGAAGAAAGATGCCGTCGATCGTTTGCTTAACAATGGCGAACGGAGAAAGTGCAGGAATCCGGCATTCCGTACCAATAGGGATCGTGCACAAATTGGTGGTGTCAATGCGAAACCGACTACAGTCTGTCCTGGATGTATGGGGCACAAGGCGCACTGCAAGGCGCTCTTCACGCGAATTGAACCGACACGTCACCAGGATGCCATCCACGCTGGAATATTCAACAGTCAACCAACGATCACGATAATTGCGTCTCCTACTTGATAATGGAATAACTTACAGGCTGTCATCGGTTTTGACGCCAGTTTCGAATCGCAGGGGACCGTAAACGATAGACCCGTGAGCGTTTCCCCAGTGCAGAGCGTTTTGGGTCGCAAACCGCAGATTAGGGCGACTGAGGATCCAGTCCACTGTACTGATTCCTGTTCCCAGGGTGTCTCCGCGATACTCCAGAAGGACAGAAGAATCAAATAATCCTACGCGCGTATTGACACTCAACGTAAGGACCGAAGGTTTACAAGTAGAGGCACTTACCAATCGTTTGTAACAGGCAGCGAGCAATATGACGAAATGCCTTTTCGTCCTCCGCCGGATTGAAGGGCTCGGGGTCTTTCACGTTTGGCTGCAGGCCAGCTAGATTCAGAGTTGCGCTGCTTTTTGACAGCGAGGCGAGTTTGATATTAGATCTTGTCGCGATCTCGAGTGAAAACGATACGGCCTTGTCGATGGCCTCTCTGGCGGAAAACCAGAAGATCTCGGTGATCGAAGAGACGATCGCATCTTCCCCTTGCTTTTCTGCGGTCGCCCATATCGGCCATGATCGTGTATCACCACGGTTCCGTACTCTTTCCTGAATCGAGGAACCTCCTATGTTGACCTGGTTGGACGACATAGATTATGGGTGAAGAAGCAAATTCACTTGGGGCCGCTTTGAAGGTTTCCAGAATCCAAAAGGGGTAATTTGGTAAAAGCCCGAAATCAGAAAAATGGGTGGCCCTTCATGACTTGTGTGCACTCACCAATTTTCGGTATGGGATGGCAGGTTGGTGTTACGAGCTTGACTCTAGTAGTATGTCTCTGGCTCCGAGTTACCTCGCAGCCTTTAATACCACTCCGACACACCTCTCGTTCGAGTGAATCCAACATGTCTACAACTTGCACACCGTGTCGACACAGCACAGGGTTCCAAATTTGGCCTCGCCAATGTTATTTTTAAATAGTTTGCGAAATAATATTTTCTGAAAAAATATTTGCAAAGACTTTTTGCAGCTGCAAAAGTCGAAGAAATGCGAAATTCGATATTTTGCACAGGCCAAAGTGGGTGCCTGATGTTTCACCTTCGCGAAATGTCAAATTTCGCGTGCCTTTGACTTTCGCAGCTGCAAAAAGTCTTTGTGAATATTTTTTCCAGAAAATATTATTTCGGGAACTATTTAGAAATAACATTGGCAGGGGCCAAATTTTGGACCCTGTGCTGTGCGATCTGCCGCTGTCATGTGGCAGTCGTTCCAATTGACTGATCCCCACGCATATGTACATGTGTTCGGAAAATTTGACGCTGCGCCGCGGCGAGACATGATGCAGGAAGGATGGGTTGGCGGAGTTTGAACCCCGGCCACGAGATCCCTCTTTCGTGTCTTCCCCTCACAGTCGGACCATCCCGTGCCCTGGGTCTCTATAAACTCGCAAGTAGGTCCATATGCACAATCTAAATGTCATGATTTGATTTGTATATTTTAGCATGGTGAGTACCGTGAGCCCCACCTTCCAGAGCTTTGTTTCTTAGAAATTCTTACCATAGAATTGCGTTGGCACACATCTGCACGCAACACACTGGAGTTGTGTGCCATGTTGCACAAGTTCACACAGCCTGAGGCACGCAATATTTACTGTCTCCACCTCTTTGAGGCTCTGACACGACAGATGATCGATGATCAGTTACTGAATTACGGCGTACACTGGCAGTTCCCATATCTAGGCGCCTTCTGTCCGACAGATATGAGTCATCATCGCCGCATCTGATGGAAGTAGTATGTATTAGGTCAAGTTGAACTCTCATGTCGAGCGCTCACAGTGCAACAGAGGCAGGCTCGGTATCGACAGCTTCCGTGCTCAACGCGTCTGGAACCGTCTCTGCAAGCACCCAGTCTGGTCGTGGCTCTCAAAACATTGCGGCAGTTCTAATGGCTTTTACAAGAGCGTTTGAGAATGGTGAGATCACTGGTCAGCATCGCTCCCCCTTGCCAACCTGAGGATCACTCTGACGAATACTTTGACTGTTTTAGGCTTACAATCCGTGAAAGAAGCAATTGATGGACTTGTCGTATCAATGGATAAGGAAGGGAATGATGCAGTGAATCTATCCTTCCTGGCCAATCTTGATGATTGGGCAAGGTTTGTGACGCTCTTTTCACGCAAGCTCGTTGGATCATCATCAGTTTGTGCATCAAAGTACACGAGAGAATATTGCCTTTGTCCCATTCGTGCGGTGTGCCATCTGGGCAGCAGTCAACGTATATAGCCTCCGGACGAAGGATGCTATCGACGGGTTCAGGGACAAAGACCGGATTCTTCTCCTCTGTGCTGAACCCACGGATCCAGAACTCATAGGCGCTTCTGCTTCAAGATACCTGAGGAACACTAAGAACTGGGCGTTATTCAAAGATAGAGCCACTGGTACCTTGTGCTTCGCCGTCCGTGGGACAGCCAGGAGTTCGCTCCTCGAGGCGGTAGTTGACAATATAACCAATATCGACGCAAGTGCCCACGAGGCTGTGCAGTTCGGCAGCGGAGTGAGAACGTTGCTGCTTTTTCTCTTGTAGTCAGATCGCACTGAAATCCAATTGTTGCAGAACGAGGATGCAGCCCCATTTCGTGCCCACCGAGGTTTTCTTGACGTCGCTCAGGCTATGTATCCTATCGTAAAAGATGTCCTCGCCCAAGCTGCAGCTCAATCCTCCGGCGGCGTTTTAATATTCTCCGGCCATTCGGCAGGAGGAGGGACAGCCTTCCTTCTGTATCATCTGCTTCGCTCGAAGGATGTTGACCTTTTCAACCAGTGTATGTCCAGCCTAAGTTTGACTGCCTAACCAACTGCATTGACCAATATTTTCTTTTCGTAGTCGATGCCGTGCACTGCATTACCTTTGGATCTGCGGCTATCGCATCGATCCCAAATCCCGTAGAGTTCGTAGGACATTCGACCGACCGTATCATCTCCTTTGTCAATCTAAGGGACCCCGTGCCACGCGCTGACCTTGCCTACGCCCTCTGGGTTGCGGATTCGCTTGGAAAGTATCTATCGCGGGTGGCAAACGAAACAAATATACCTCCATACTCACCTCTGCCGCAGCAGCAGCTGTTCCCCGGCGGAGAGATGGTGCTTCTTGATGAAGATGGAGAGACGGCGGCCAAACTGACTCCAGACGTGCTTCAAGGTCAAGCCTTCCTTGAGCTGCAAATACACGGGAAGCTGGCGTATATGCGTGCGATACAAGATATCCTTGGATAATAGATGTTGCAGAAATATCAATGCTGGGAGTTAGGGATCGGAAGTTCTGGGTTATAATAAATGGTTTCTACAGTGTTGAACACACACAGTCAACTTGTAGTGGCTCGGGCGATGGGATTGTCGGGGAAGACGGGTTCGTGATCTTCAACTGTAGATCCGTTTATTCGGAATGTGACGTCCCCTGCTATCGTGAAAAATTGTGATGATGGCGACGAAAGGAAGTTAACACAGTCGTTATTACTATACCCGACATCCAAAGATTCATTTGATCCGTAGAACTCTCACCCCGGAGTACTCACTGTTATGTGCTGGACATCGTTGACAGCGTTTCTCTTGCTTCAGCGGTCGTTGAACGTTGATTGACAATGCGCTAAAAGCTATTTACTAAGCGCATCAGTTTCTTCTGTCCTATGTTTATGATGAACTCTGAACGAATACAGAAAGCTTTCGACGGAGTGTCGACGTAATGGCAGGGATGCCCTCCTTTGGTCACGACTTCTTTCCTCTTGGCCCCCGCCAAAAAAAAATTGGGAATCCGTTATAACTTTAAGTCATTCATTCATGATCATCCGAGTTGATGTTGTACGAGATTGGCCACAAACTTGGATTCGATCTTTTCATTCTGACGAGCAGAATCGAGGCACATGAGAACTAGTACTTCCTGAAGATGACAGAAGGAAGGCGTACCATGATCCACATCGGAGAAAACGCGATGTGACGATAAGTCCCAAAGCTCTCGCATGTCCAGTAGGAAAGTATGAGATCATATCTTTTTGTGTCAAGTTCTGCTGCAGTGGAGACCCAGGGGCTGGTCCGTCAAGCACATCCGTTGCATTCAGTTTACAGAAAACCGGATGTTTCAAGTCATACAATGCGCTAATGAGGTGAAAAGGCACAACAGAGCATTTGAAGGTTCACAAACCCAGGATCATGAGCTGCGGGGTTTTTGCCAAGTATCCGTCTGCAGTGGACGTTCACGCCCATGAGCGGAATAAAAAGAATTATTCCAATTACATGTACGAAAAGTACTTCCATTCGGACTCCTGCGCATTTAATTTTTACCCTGCGCAATGAATTTAGCAATGGAAAAAAGAATCGGAAACAACCAGACGTACAAAATCCCTCAAAAGCCTTAGAACAAGCGAGAGGCCTTGGAGGTCGGCGCTAGCGACGGCATCACTAGGAAGAAATATGACCCCATCGCGTCATGCGAGGTCTTGTAGACAAAGAGTAACCACGCCACCCGATGTGATACAACCTCCCATAACAGACTGGCTGATCAATCGAGGTTCAGCGATGAACAAGACTGGGTAAACGCACAAACCAGTGGCGTTTACGATACGAGGCTGCTGTCACAGCTGCCTAAGTTGCGGACCGTAGTTGTTCTTCGTAGCTTCAATGATACAGTAGCTAGGGTTGGAGTGACGGACTCGAAAGGTGTTGGATATGAAACCGTGTTGACAGGGTAATTGAGGATAAAGCCTAGACCATGCGTAAACTGAACAGCGTACGTATGAATGGCAATACATTTGAAAGGAACAGCGGCTTGCAGACAACGAAGCACACCGTACAAGAGCCTTCTGGGCCTTCATCGTCGAAAGTGGTCTGCGGGATGGGAAACTCAGGCAGAATGTTGAGCTCCGCTACGTGACTCTGTTACATGGGAAGCCAGGCGACGGAGTATAATGTTGATCAGCATCTGGCATCCAGCCTGTCTTACAATCGGAGTGAGTAAGACAGTGAAGGACAGCGAAAAACACTAGCTCACAGTAAGCGATACATGGTTCCACACCAGCTGAATGAGCTTGATGGTTGCATTGAAGGAAAGTAATGCATCATCGATATCGGCTCTCCCAAGGGCCTCGATCTCCTCCCTTTCACCTGCGCATAGGCGAAGCGGCCGAGTGCTTATCGTGACTGTGGAAAGAGTAAACGTTCCGGCTCCCGAAAAACCTACGAGCGATTCCACACAATTGAAAGGGTGGATGAGAATTGGGACCCACTTGTAGTTTTCCACGGAGCTTCTCGAGGGCTAGGAGAAGATCTAGAGGCAGTCGTCGTCATTTTCATTTTCGGCAAGTGTTCCCTGGAATGTCGCCAGTATTGGCGAGTTAGTCTCGTCATTACAGCTAGTGGCGGAACTTACTAGGGCGGGACCCGATTTTTTGTTTCCGAATTTTGAAAGCCGATACTCAATTCAAATAAACAAACAAGTGGGAACAGTCGTGGCCTCATATCTCGCAAACGACGCAATGTACGAGCTAGAGAATAATATCAATAGCTTCAGTGAAAATAGACCTGTGACATGATATACATTATGTGAGGGACAAACCATTTTAAACGGGCCGTGGACGAAGTGGATTCATCATGCTTCTTGGGGTGTCAGTGTATCTTGACCACCACTATCTGTCCCTCTCTCTCGACTACACTCGCCCCCCGTCATTGACCAGATGCTTCGAAAACCACCGATCCACCATGTCCGCCATCATTACTCGCATTTGCAAGGAACAGCCTTCCTTCTATATCATCATCAGGAGTTCAAAACAGGTTCAAACAAGGCCAAATGGCTCCGTCAACGTTGCACGCGACGACGACACAATGCAAGACCCTACGAAGAACCGTGAGCGCGACCTCCCCGGGAGAAAAATCTCGTTACTGTGGGACCATTCTTCGTTTAAACTCCTCACCAAACGCAACCTTGCATCTTCAGGCATCAATTCATCGGTCTCTGTCACCAACAAATCCTGTGGCGACCCACAACACTGCACAAAGCTGAGTCCTGACCCATGTAATCCGACTGAGCGACACGAAAAGCAGTATACAGACGCGGTAGTAGATGAATCTGGATCCAAGGAGGAATTCCTTGACGCTCGATGGTGCGCATTCCGGCTTTCTCTCAGGTGGTCTTCCTTAGCAGAGCCCAGTCGCAGAGCTTCAGCCTCCGCATATCTCGTTATAGGCCAGAGGGATTCTCATCAGCCAGTGCCCGAACTCACCCGTTGTGAACCTCTGTAAGTTCCGAGCCTTCTGTTCCATCTTCTCAAACAATGACCATGTCGTTTTTTAACAGACGCATCCATCCACCTCAAGACTTGAGTTCCCTCGCCAAACACACCGTTACATCTTCAAACTCGTATCAGCCTTGTCAACACCTTCAACATCGAGTCCTCCTCCCACAAATGGTCGTCTCCCAAGCCGGCCGCTTCCTCCGCCGGCCCTCTCCCATTTTCCTCAAGCTACTACAATTAGCCCTGTGCCCAAATCTCTCTCCCGCGAGACGCCGTGTAGATTTTACTCAAACAAAGACATCATTCTCGTTCATAGAGCGACCATTCAATACTGCCAATCCATCTCAACCCCCTCTCAATCCCCGACCTCTTCTTCCTACGCCTGTTTATTACAGTGATACGATCGTACCACTACAATCCCTCCCTCGTCTGAACAATGTTAACGAAATAATCCACGCCCACGATTAAGAGAGCTCCCTCGGACTGGCATCTGCTGCTCCTGTTACTTTTAAATTTCCTCAATTAGAGCCTGAGGTTTATATGACGTCCGACTTGGAAGTTGCTCGCTATAATTATCTAGTAGAGCTTCGAATTCGAGAAAAATAGGGCTCGACGTTATATTAGCAACAATGTACTTCACCGAAAGTAGCTCAGCGATGTAAATGGCTAATGCCCTAGCATGGGTGAATCGAAGACAGCACCATTGACGAATCGCAATCCGACATCCCTTACCGGCCCCACTTCCCCTGAGGTTAAGAGGTAGGATGGCCCACCCAACTGAACCCATCGCACCGGAGAAAGGGAGGAGTTGCGGTCGGGGACAGGGACAAAGGATTACGTCTGGAGAGATGCAAGGAGGGAATGGAGAACAATAGTGTGAAGAAGGGGCCGCAGGGTTTTTTTCCCTGATTGACAAGTACGTCTCAGGGTGGCTTTAGAAATGCTTCCGTTTGGGTCCATCGAGCAGAGGGAATTCATTGTAAATCGCGGAGAGGACGACCCAACGGCACCCCTGTAAAAAAAGGCTGTACTGTGTGTGTGTAAACGCGGCATCATACCCCAGAGGTCTACGCTCCTTCCATCAATATCATTCAGGGTTCCGACCTTTTTAAATGGCGGTGAACGGAAGGGCATTCTCCTACCCTTTTCTCCCATACTTCAATGTCGCTCGATAGCCCACCTCATTCCAAGACTCGACGTCACTCTCGTCTCTCAAGAATGGCCCCTTATCAAAAAAACCGGTATTCTTTGCCCAAGCTTCATGTAACCTGTGTGGTGCGCTAATACAATTTTGTCTTCTCTGTCTGCACCGTGCCACCGATACTTACCTGAAGCGAAGGACCCTGAACATTTTCAAGACATAGTGATAATTATGCCAGAAGTCAGTTCATATATTGAATTTAGACACGTCAGTTTACTTCATTCCAATTCTAGGATCCCATCCACCACCTCGAAAATATTTTGAACCCCCCTCCGCGTGGTTTGGCTCATTTCTTCAGGGAGCGTGTCGATCGAGGGAACTGGATTGTGGGAAGGATGTTTCAAGTTGTTGTTTTGATTGTGAGGATGTCTCTCTTGCGCGGCAGGTTCGAAGGATTTACGTTTTCTGGCAGGATTTGCTGCGTGTACGAATTATAGAATGGTTTTAGCAGGTGTGAAGACGGTCATCAATCCGAGTCTCTGCCAAATCTTTCACTCCATAATTCGGTTCAATACTTCTGGCTGTTTTCGACACTATTCAACTTGACGTTTAGCACTCCATGTTCCATGTCCGAATTTTGGAAACTACAAAATGCATAGTAGAGTAAAAGAACAAAAGACAAATGCCAAGAAACAAGAACAAGACACCGACAGCAATAGTATATGTATAGAGCAAGTGAGTGACGAGGACAATGATCATAACCAATTCCACCCGAGACCAACAAAGAAAATGAGGAATGAACAAGGCACAAAACCCTCCTCACATCCCTCCCTCCCGACTAGACGCAACGATATTCGCCTCAGCCACATCCACCGCCTACAGGAGATCCATCTCATCATCATCCTCGTCCCCATCCCCCTCCTCCACCTGCACGCGCCCCGCTCCAGCCATCGTCGTCGTTCTTTTCCCCTTCATCACACCCTCCGCAATCCCCGCAATCCCGTCCTCAATCTCAGCATGCATATGGCCCTCCACCTCGGCGTCCGCATCAGCATCAGCGTCGACATCGGGATCAACATCATTGTCGACGTCATCGCACGAGGCGATTTGAATGGTCTCTCGTTCCCCGGTGCTCCCCGATTCCGGTTCCCGTCCCCGTTCTTCGACATAGTGCCAGCAGTTGACGCCGTCGCTCCTTCTAGTACGGCTCCGTGTCCTCTCGCATGTCCGATGGGAAAGAATGAGGTCGTAGCTTCTTCACGCTCATGAGCGGAACAAAGAGACCAATTCCCCAAACGGGTTGGTCCCCCCCGAATCGAGTACGATTACATGTATGAAATTCGTACTTCAGCGTGTGTTACCCTGTGCACTGAGGAAGTCAGTAATGGAAAAGGGAATTGGAAATAGCTAGGCGTACAAAACACCTCAAAAGCCCTAGAACGAGCGAGAGACCTTGGAGGTCGGCGCTAGCGGCGGCATCACTAGGAAG
>Ga0307516_10008589_pt1 | contig 11527 bp, 20 predicted proteins | sample 19_EM_MG_FD_203310 | JGI IMG/M metagenome (GOLD analysis project Ga0307516, IMG submission 203310) | Populus trichocarpa ectomycorrhiza microbial communities from riparian zone in the Pacific Northwest, United States - 19_EM | ecosystem: Host-associated > Plants > Roots > Unclassified | place...
TAGCCGGCGTCCGACTCAAGTCCCGAAGCTTGAAGGCCTGATCATCCACTTGTCCACTCCAGGGCCCCGGTAAGTAGTAGCCTCGAATTCTCTATCTCCTCGGAAACCCACAAACCGGATCTGGTTATCGCTTCAAGCCGCCCATCAGTTTCGCGAGTGTCGCTTGGCAATTCCAATCCACAGTGCGGGCCGTATATAAGGAGCATCCAGGGGGTAGAAAAAAAGGATAAAGGGACACCTTTGAACGCCCCGCCCCTGTGTGTCCGCCCCTTCCTCGACCGAGACCCTGCGGGACTCTCGTAACGGTCCCGAACTCAGCGCGCCTAAACCCTCACTCTCGAGCCCGATGTCGTCCTCCCTCCCACCAGAGATCCTCGACCACATCATCGACCACCTGCACGGCGAACCGGCCACACTCAAGGCGTGTTGTGTCGTCTCCAAATCATGCGTTCTGCGGGCGCGAAAGCACCTCTTCGCTCATGTCGAATTCGATGCCTTTCAATCCCACCTCGAAGTGTGGAAGAAGACCTTTCCGGATCCTTCCAGCTCTCCCGCTCACCACGCGCGCAATCTCCTCATTCACTGCACCACGGTCATTACTGTCGCGGACACAGGCGTAGGTGGTTGGGTTCGAACCTTTCACAACGTCACGCACTTGCGATTAATGCGCCTGGATCGGGCCGCCCTCGTCCCACTCTATGAATTATCGCCCGTCGTCAGGTCACTCAGTCTGGCTCATTCCACCATCGAGATTGTTGATCTCATCTGTTCCTTCCCCCTGCTCGAGGATCTAGAATTGAGGGCCCTTCACCCCGAGAATGACGCAGATCGACAGAAGGCTCCTCCGATGTCACCCAAACTCACCGGGTCCCTTGGTCTGTGGATGCATGGGAATACCCGGTCTGTCGCCCATCGATTGTTGGACCTCCCGGATGGCCTCCGCTTCTCCAAGATCACCACATCGCTCTTCGGAGAAGACGTTGAGTCGGTGACGGACTTGGTGTCGGAGTGTTCTGATACCCTGGAATGTCTCACTGCCCTTCATTATCCCTCGAGTGCGTTTCCTTTAGCTCCTGTGACCGACCAATACCTCACCACCGCCTGCGGCCGCAGACGTACCCGAGGTGGGTTTCCTTGACCTCTCCAAGGCCACAAAGCTCAAACACGTGAAGTTTCTGCGGACGAGGCTGATATCGGCCATCCATTGGATCACTACGACGCTCCGAACCGTAGAATCCAAAAGCCTTCAAAGCATCGCCATCTTCCCGTCCAACAAAAAGCACCCAGAAACTGTTGAGGAGGAGGCTTATCAGGAATGGCAAGACCTCGACCGTCTGTTGGTCCAATTCTGGACCTCCCACTCGATCCGCCCACAGGTCATGTACGTGGCAGAGAGGGGGAGGAAGGATCTGAGAGACGATGTGCCGAATTTGCTGCCAGAGTTGACTAGGAGAGGGCTCGTTGACCTAGTCGAGACCCGCCACTAGAGTGGGTACGGCCGTTTCTTCCCTATACGCGTGCTCTCCGGCGCTAATTCTATCTATGTTTGGGCTGCTGCTGAAGGGGCATAGGGTGGTTTATTAGGCACACACGTGGTATAAAAGTAATCACGCGTATCTGAGAATTGTGGTGGTATCTGTGTTGCTACCTGTCAGTGCAACTGCCGCGCTTCGATCGCAAATGGGTGTTTGCTATTCTTTCAACGAGGCGACGCAGGTTCCTCCCCGTGCAAGCGTTGGCTCGGGAAGCTTGGGTTCGGATGGTCCACATCAGAATCTTTGGGATGGTGGACGTCGTAGTCTCGTCAGTTTTTTCTTGTTCCATCTCACGTCCTTCTCTGTGTCTACGGTAACCACGCCGTGACCCTCCGAATCGCTGCCTCGTTGACTCTGGACCCGCGTAACGTCGCGACCGGGATAAATGTGGATTGCATCGAACCCGGCTGCAGCGTCTCCACCTCTCTTGCTTGGACCCCCGACTGATCGTTGAAAGGGAATAGCGGGCGTGGACCCCGAATATCAATTGTATTCGCCATTCACGTCCACAGTTGACTTGACGACCTTATTGTTATCGCCGTCCTCACCATTCCTCAACAGCTCCCAACCGACTTGCTCGGAACCTTGTCAATATCGTGGTGAATTCTTCGACCCGACGTTTCAGAGTCCGAGAGTTCAACGGTATGTACTATATCAGTCCATGGGCGAGGGGATGTGTAGACAAGGAACCGCAAGGAGGTGAAGGAGGAGACGAAGGAAACAACAAGATGTGATACAGAGAATGTGATCGATCTGGCAATGGGTGCGATCAATGAGATCTGAGGGTCATACGCACAGCTGTGGAGCGCTGGTCAAAGCGTGTCGAAAACCGAAACCCGGAACGAAAAGAGAGTAGAACAAGAAATAGGAAGTCCGTGGCTCCCGTTCCTGAGTTACAATATAAGAGGGCTCTCCGAAGAACCCCCCAACGTCAACACCACCCACTGCACCATCCATCCCACGACCAAGTCGTGCACATCCATCCCGACCACTCACTGGGCACGAAACATGCCGAAAGGATTGTACTCTCCCTCGGAGCCCGACGGCACACCGCCCCGGTTCGTCACGCTCTCCAATGCTGCAGACACGAAATAATCAGCACATCAGATCTCCCAGGAATTTGACGTAGAGCACGAACCATGGTCGAGCACCTTCAGTTCGTAGAGTCTATCGGTGTGGGGACCAACCAACCTCCTCACCTCCTCGAAGCACACACGACGTGCTCCCCGGTTCTTCGCCGCTTTCTGAGACTTGGTGAGCCAAGCAGCCGGTTCTTCAATCTCGGGAACCGTGCCTCCCAAAAACTGGATGACTGCATCACGAATAACCAGGTACATGTCAAAGATTGTTCCCTGGTCTCACTGTTCGGAAAAGCTGACATACGTTTCTGGAGGGTTGGGACTTCGCCTTCCGTTGAAGGAATCCCAATCACCTCGCGGATCTGAGCGAGGCGCCGGGCCTTCCCCTTGGTGTTCCTGACCCGGTCGTAGCCACACCCCGAACCGGAGGCAGCTGGGCTGTTTGACTATTGTCAATCCCGTTAGTATAAAGCACGATTTCTGGCGGGGTAAGAAAGAAAACTTACCTCCGACCGGGTACCGTTCTCTATATTTTCGGGCTTGGCAGCGGCCAAGCTCCTCGACTTCTCAACCTCTTGGACTGGGAAATCGTCGTCCCCTCTATCCTCGTCGTCGCCGCGATCATGGAGAGCTCCACAGCCCCAGGCATCGTGGCAGGGGGTAATTAAAGGTAGTGGGATCGTCCCCAGTCTTGGTGTTGGTGGGACCTTCCACGGGTAATAAAAGGTTGGTCAACCATTCGCTAAGAAAACACAGCACTCACCAGGTCGGCCCACACGCCATCGCGGAAAACCATCGACGCTGGTAACGTCCCCAGCATCGGCTGCAACGACCATGAAGGAGAATAAGCGTTTCGGTCATTCACTAACACCTTTGGGTAGTTACCGTGTAGGGATTGGCCATCAGCGGCGGCAAGGCCGCTAGGTCGATGCGGGGCAGTGGGTAGTCTTCACGAAAGATCCATGGCGGTTAATTGATGCGTTCTGGGTTATGTATCACAAGGTGCGGGTACACACTGAACGGATCGACTCCCTCAAAGCCTGGGAAGACACCCCACCACAACCTGTCATCTTCCTCGGGAGCGATCCCTGGGATGAAGGGGGAGGGATCCATCCAGTTGAGTATGCCTTGTGTTGGGCGGGAGTCAGATGACTATCGCATGTAGGAAAGGACACGTACCGGTGCTGTTGAATTGTTCTAGATCGTCGTTCGGGTGCACCCAATGGTGGTACACGACTGTTCTTGTCGGAGAACACTCAAGAGCGATACAACTTCAAGGGAGGGGGTGGGTATTATATATTGGAGGGGCGGCGGAACGTCCTCTTCGTCTGTGATGTACGCGACATTCACGACTGAACGTAATCCAACCTGCAAAGATGGTCGGATGGGCGGACGCACACACAGAAATCACATTTCGCCACGAGGACTTGCCGAGTCCCCCGGGAACCCACCAACGACAACCCCCGACTGAATTGAAAGACAAATTGGATCCGGAGGCGATGTGGAACGGGATACACGGCGTAAAAGTAGAAGCGTTGGGATACGGGGCAGTGAAATGAAACACGAACTGGCCGCAGACGTGCGAATACACGTGCTCAGTAACCCTCTCCGTTCGGGAATTGCGATTGAGATCGTCGTTGGGTGAGTCTGAAAGGCGGTGTGACGGGAGGGAGGGAGGGGGAGAGACGTGGGGGGGATAGCAACTGCTACAATTTATTGTGCTTGGACCCTCGAGCGCCAGCTGCGCTACCCCGCAGCGTGCCCGCGTGTATAGCCCCCATAGAGACGTTGTCGGAACTTGGACGTGTTGCAGTCAAGAGTCGTCGGTCAATCTGGCGAAGGAGGGAAAAAAGAGAGGCTTGACGGGGATTGGATTGAAGGCGGTCGAGAGAGGACGTGTTGCCGTGGGAAGAGAATAGCTGAAGTTCCACATGTCCGTTTTGACACCAGCACACTCGTCCTCTCCGACCTCGGCAGACACTGCCTCAGTCCTTGGAAACGAACGTGCTTTTCCTTCGCTTTTTTCCCCCCGTCTAAAGCGTCAGGTCACCCCGACGAGTACTTCCAGGATTTGCCCCATCGACCAAAGCGGAAGAGGGACACGGAAAACTCGCGGTATGGAAGCATTTCTGATGGAGGGTCGTCGAGGTGAGTCCCAAATTCGCAAGGCGAACCTCGAGGCCGCTAACGGGACACCCAGAGCGGTGCTAATCAGCGATGGTATCGTCATGAAACAGACCCCACGAACTGGAGAACTTGGACTTTTCCTTCTCCTGGTCTGCATACAAACCGGGACCACAAATACCGAAACTCATCGCCCGAGAGTTGGTCTTGAGCAAGAACCGTTTACTCCCCCAGAAATACACGTTCCAAGATTGACATCAACCAATGATACCGCGACTTCTTCCTGGGACCCTCGAATGAAAACCGTCTCTGCGTAGATCAGCGTGGGTTCAAGCGCCTCGTCCAAGGGGAGGCTCATCCACTCCGCCACCATCTGGATGATCCGAATCGTCTCCGGGTCATGCTGAACTCAACCACTCAGATCATACGGTACGGCGCGTCTGGGGTCGAGGCTCAGTTGAAAAGTATGAAAGTTCTGAGGGCGGAGTACGCGATCGTAACTTTTAGCCTTGGAGTTCTCCAGAACGATGGGGTCGTTTTTGAGCCGAGGCTGCCGACGTGGAAGGTGGATGTTATAGAGAGTATGACTATGGTACGGGGCTATGTCTGTTGTCAGATTTATTGACCGACCAACATGCGCCCTTCGTAGGGCATCTATACCAAGATCTACCTCCAGTTCCCTTGGAAGTTTTGGTTCGACACCGAGGTGAGAGACCCTGAGAACAAAAGATCTGTCGAAAATTCCCTGATAATGTGATATAGCTGGCGCTTTACGCAGACGCAGAGCGTGGAAGCTTCGACTATCCAGGCTACTTCCCCGGGTCGGGTGTCCTCTTCGTAACCGTTACGGCATGTCCACCCTTGTCTGAGATACGCTGTCCCCACCGACCCATCCCAAAGGGCGACTTCTCTCGCCGGATAGAATCCCTCACGGACTCACAAGTCAAATCCGAGGTCATGACGATCCCCCGAACGAAAATGTACCCACACCTCGCACCCTCGGAGATCCCTGACCCCATAGATTTCTACTTCGAGAGGTGGTGTAGGTGCGAGAGTCGGGTTCGCTGGGGAAGATACCAGTGCGAAACGTTTCGGTTCACCTAGTGGGTTTGAACAGCTCTGACCAGATGAATTTTTACTCGTGTTTAAAGGATTCTTGCATGGAGCGTATTTCTCCAGGATCGGAGCCGCGGATGAGATACGCGACCTTGTTCGAGCAGACGTGGCAAGCTGTGATAGTGATCATGGCAAGGTCGCGTTCCCGGCTCACCAGTTTCTTGGAGCGGTTCACTATCTATGGATTGTAGTCTAGATGTTGTAACCTTACAGCAGACCACGCAGCATCGGGGGAAATGACCCACGATTGTTGCTCACCCATACTTTTCCCACCTCGCACGGCATTCGAGTTGTTATTTATGGGGTTCATTTGGCCTTCGTGGATTCAACCGTCAAGATACAGGCAGTAGAAGTGAAGGGATGCGTAGCGAGCTAACTGTGAACGACAGTAATCTACAGTAATCCACTCGCAAAGCATAGGACCAAAGCCAAGACTCGGGCCAGGGGGTAAGCACAGCGAGTGACCATAACAAAGGCAGAAGGGAAGATAGAGGTAGAAGGTCCGTGGATGGTCGTGTGGGGAATCGTTGGAGAGGGTTCACGGGCGAGCTGATAGGTTCGAACACCTCTGAAAGGCTAGGGATAACAACCACGATGGAGGTCCAATTCCCCAACCACAACGGCAGCAGGACACCCGACGGTAGGTGGAAGAACGTGAGGTATGACATCGGTGATGGGTGGTACTGGTTCGTGGGTGCTGCTGGCGAGTAGAGTTGACTGTGGATGGGCCACGGATGAGACAAGAGGAGGGACAGTGTTGTCAGATGTGGGAGGGTTTGGTCTCTCTTGAACAGAAGCAGACTGGGTGTTTCTCCTCACGGAATTCTCTGGCGAACCTGGGTGGTCATTTGAGCGAACCCATTAGAATGTCAGTGACGGACACTCCCTGATGGCCACTCACACATTTCCCCCGCGGGCGTCGCGAAGTACCTTCAGAGGGCACAAAGGGCCGCCCTGGGCGTTTCGAGGGGACGGATGCAACAGGTATGACGGTCCGAGGACGCGTGGACCAGTCACTTCGGGAGCGACGTGCCCGGCGTCAAAAGTGGTGTGGAAGAAGTGGGAACCGGTTCCGTCGTATTATCTGGATGAATTCTGAAGCAAGGTTGGCGGGGAGAAAGGGGAGCTGGGAGGCGGAGACGTGTTCATGGAGTTGAGTGGTGACGGTCACCGGGTGACGCCGAACCAACTCCCGATACCTCCGCCTCAAATGCACCTCTCACGCCGGCCACGATAACGATGGTTCCAACAACCCCGGATGTGGGTCGCCCAAGGGTTCCTGCGTCTTCGGTACCAGGTAAGCCATCTCCGCTAGTTCACGTAAACGGCTCTGACTTGTGTCGTCTGCGCGTAGGGACAAACCTCACGGCTCGTATAGTGACCATTTGGTACGGAGGCAAATCCAAGATAAACCGCTTCTTCGGCAAGGCGCACGAATCGACCCGCTCCTTTCCTTTTCCGTATGAAATCGTGGAAATGATCATCGCCCACTTGGTCCACAACTTCGACAATCTCAAGGCGTGTTCATTGACCTGCCGCTCCTGGTATTCCGCCGCGGCCCCACTCCTTCACCACACCCTCACTCTCACCGGGGACAGACAGGTCAATCGCATCAAGCTAGAGTTGTTACCTGAGCTGCACAACCTAGGTCTAATGCCTCTCGTGAAGCAAATCCAAGTGTTGCAATTTTTCGACGAGGGCCCTTGGTTTGTGCCTCAGGCATTCAGCCACCCTCGCCTGCACTACTTTTCCGCTTTCACGAACGTTCAATCCCTGACGCTCGACGAACTGGACATCTATCTCTTCATACCAGGTATCGAACGCTATTTCGAACACTTCTCACCAACCCTCCGATCCATCACGCTATTCGACCCACATTGCACTCCTCGGCAGCTGTCACATTTCCTCTCCCTTTTCACAAACCTAGACAACGTCGAGATCCGGAACGCTTACACATACATACCCGACGCACCAATCCCAGAAACGGAGGTTGCTCCGCTCTCCCAACCGAAACTGCGAGGGCGGTTGCTGCTTTCCAACTTCAGTTGGGTCGAGACTTGGACCCACCTTATCACTCCATGCGGCGGCCTACGATTCCGTTACATAAATCTACGCTGGAGCACAAACTGTGCACGCACCCTATTGGAAGCGTGTGCCGAGACCCTAGAGGTGTTACGATTGAACACGACGGATAGTGAGTTCTTCATGGGCGTATCCACGGATTAGACCTGACTACGGACAGGAGTTTCTTCCGTCTCACTGCCAGAATTCAACCTATCAGGGCTCAAAGTCCTTCGATCTCTGCAGGTCGGGGATTGGCCAACCAATTTCCGTCTCGAGGACAACCGCCATACCCTCATCAGGGAGGTGTTCTCGACTATCAGATCCCCTGCGTTCTCCGAGTTCGTTATTATCCTCGTGGGCGATACTGCATTTCATTTACCCCAGGATGACATGTTGTACGAGACATTGCGCAGGATGAACGAAGCCAGACCGTTCAAACTTGTGTTTTTGTTCGAGGGCCTATACCGCGGTGTGGAGGAGGCACGACGCGTTTTGGCAAGAAGTTTAGAGTTGTTGATTATGAAGGGTCTCCTCGACTTTCTCCACTCCCCACCCATCATCCGCATCGCATGATCTTGTCACCTTGGATAGACACACTCGACCTCGATTAGATGCCGTTCACGCACCCCCGGCTCCACTACCACAAACCCGCGAAGTTGTAATGTATACTGCAGCCTCCACCCTAATACAGTAAATTGGCGCCAGGGAAAAACCCGTGGTATAGGTGGGCGTCCCGGTGCCTGGAGAACTCGGCAGATGGTGTACAGCTCCATAGCCGTCCATGAAACCTGTCGTGCCGTAACGTGGGTACAAGAGCCGGCTCCCTAGGGCGGCGCGACGCGGTCAAGGAGAGGAAGGTGCTTCGCCTCGACAATCATGTGAGCAGCAGATGGCCAGGTCGTTTACCTTGGGTGTTCCGATTGCGTGTCCCACTGCAACAGGGGGTTGGCCGTTGTCCCACAGAATCTCGTCGTCTCCCGCAAATGGAGGAGGGACGACTGACTGGGCGTGAATCGGTCTACTGAAGCAAAAACAGAGAAGGGTGACATCAGAACAGACCGGTGCTGGGACGAACGGAGACTCACGATGCTGGGGACTCTGGAGGCGGCTGTCCCGTTCGCGCCTGGTCGCATATCTGTCGGAGTTCAAGCTTTTGTCCCGCCTGAAGCCCTTGCGATATGTCCTCAAACGTCGGAAGCGCTGAGGGTCGTCGCAAAAGTAACCCAAGAGTCACCCGCTCAATGTCTTCCACAACCTCGGGCCGCAGTACGGATCGCCACACAATCACCATCCAACCTTCCAGCTCCTCCAAGAGATCCGCGTCGAGTGCTTCCCGCGACACCAGCTTGTCCAGCAAGCACCAATAATGAGAAGACAAACTCCGTGATCCTGCCGAAGAATCAATGACCCCACCCAACAGCCGCGCCCATTCATCCTTGTCTCCTATATCCTCCACATCGACATCGAGACAGTCCAACAACTGGACAACCTCCAACCCTGACGCCTCGAGCTCACTCCGGCACGTACGCTCGACGGCGTATATGCTCATCCGCCGTAACCTTTGGGAGAATGGAGTACCCCTTTTCACACGCTCGGCGAGATGACGTGCAAACGAACCAGCCGGTACGTGATCGCTATCCGCAATCCACGCACACGCGGCGTCCGCAATAACTTCGTCATCGTGGCTTGAGAATGCGGTTTCAAACACCCAGCCGCGATAAGACGTGTGATCCAAACCGAGGGCTTTGTGGTCACGGCCAGGCGCAAACAGACGGAATCCGATCTTGAGAGTTATGGGGAGAAGGTGCAGGCTCAGGTCGTCGAGTGGGTCTTCCTGGACTCGATGGCAGGCACCACCCTGACGAGTCGGATCCTCAGGTTCGGTTTCGGATAACTCTTCCTCACCGGGGAAGGGGAAAAATTCCAGACGTCGGGGACAGAGCTCGTGTTTGTTCTGTGGCGGGGGTGTTTTGGTGGTAGGGTTTCCTCCCTGACCGAGCCTCCTAGCCGCCTTGGAGATGGCGGAACACCACCGGTAAGCCATCGGAGTCAAACACGCCGGTCGGTCCTCCCACGCCGCCAGAAATGCCAGGAGATAATGGAGGTGCTGGAGGCCACTCCCATCCGAGTCAATAACGGCCATCACTCTTATCGATAAGTGAGAAAGTATGTCTTCCAATGAACCACTGGGGTACAAATTTTTAATTTTTGGATTGAATGGAAGAAAGGGAACGAGACCACGGCGTACGATTTGTCAACGGCCCAGAAGGTTTCCTCCTCAATTTTCCCGTCCATGGGTAAATATTGCCCGTCCGCGGATATATATCGCTTGTCCATGGATATATACCACACGAGGAGAATGTTGGCAATCATAGCTTTGTGGTCGATGACGGCCGCACTGAGGTATGACCCATAGGATTTCAGGATCAGATCCGGTCCCACCTGGGTCATATCCACAAACAAATTTGACATCCACAGCAAGTGATCGTGGGTGTTTGTGCCTCCCCTTGGGAACTCGAGGGTGGGGCTTTCGGGTTCATTGTTAAGCTCAAGCGTGTGAAGAATATGCCGAAGGTCGGGGTCGGTGTATTGGGATGAGCTCCAGGAACCAACCGGAATGGGATACTTTGGTGCACGTCCGCAGCATTTAGCCCTTGCCATCGTGTTGATTTGGAGGATGGCCCGTGCTGAGAAATACGCCAGGTCCCTCATTCCAGGATACGGCTGTTTGGTTGAGTCGAAACACGCCACAAAGGTAGAAACGATTAAATCGAACGGTGGGTTGTTGCCAGACTCGCCGTCGAACCACCGGATGGACCCCGCAAGACGTACGGCAGATTCGATCGCTTCGGGGTCGGTTATGTTTCGGAGGACCCAGCAGACACAGCGCGCATTGTCCGCGTTCTGTCTTTGAATGTTTTCCAGGTTCCACACACGCACGCGCAGCCCAGGACTGGTTGGAGGTGCGGGTGGTGGGTGGCCCGCGTCCTCGGCGGCGGTTGGGAGTAACGTTGCAGGTTTTAGTCTTCTAATCCCTCGGACCAGTCTTGCGGACGACTTCTGGATTGTGTCCCTGAGATATACGAAAGCCATTCTTGCTGGGGTTCGGAATGGGCATTCATACGCGGATGTTCCGACTGCCAGTATCCCGAGGTAGTAGAGGACGCCGAAAACGGTGAAGGAGATGATGAGGCGTGCAACCGAGACGTTGACCGACCACATGTACCGCGATAGGCCGCAGGCGAGGAGGAGGAGTGCAATCTGAAGCATGATGGGGAGGCTTTCGATGAATACGCGGAAGGGCCATCTCTCGAGGGCGTCGAATTTACGTTGGCGATGCCCGCAGCGTTCGATCACCGATCCTCCGGCGTGCCGGAGGTATCGGTTCAGCCACTGTTTGCCCAGCATCGCAACAAATGCGGCCAACAGCGAGATCACAAGGCTGGCATACAGGAGGTTCGCGGTCGCCACAATCCCCTCTGGTGGGCCGCTCCACGCAGGGGGAGCCACGGGGACTTCGCCGGGCGCGGCAGATGGGTTGAGGATGAGGAAAATCCCCCTGAGGTAGATTTCTGACCGTTCGCCGGGGTCTGGCTCGAGCTTTGACTG
>Ga0307516_10008590_pt1 | contig 11527 bp, 16 predicted proteins | sample 19_EM_MG_FD_203310 | JGI IMG/M metagenome (GOLD analysis project Ga0307516, IMG submission 203310) | Populus trichocarpa ectomycorrhiza microbial communities from riparian zone in the Pacific Northwest, United States - 19_EM | ecosystem: Host-associated > Plants > Roots > Unclassified | place...
TTGCTGACCGATCGTATTGGTAATTTTTTCCATGTGAGAAGGACACAGAACCGATCAGTTCTCTTGCTGTATCTCCATGCTCGAACCACCTCCACGTCTTTTCAGGGTCACTCGCCCTTCGGATCTTTACACTCCCCGCATCCCGGCCACTCCAGGCCAGGTTAGATGCCAAGAACGTTGTCCACCCTGACCGCGTTATCTCGAAAGCACACGAGGCCCCGGTCCACGTGTGTGAGGTTGATCCTACGTCCACGTATCTCGCATCTGGGTCCGCAGACGGGGTGGTCAAGGTCTGGGACATCCACAAAGGGTACATCACACATGTATTCAAGGGTCACGGGGGTGTGGTCAGCGCGCTAGCGTTCAACTACCCCCAGGATCCCTCGTCAATCACGACAGGGGATGTCAAGATGCAGCTCATCACTGGGTCTGTCGACACCAAGATACGAATATTTGACCTGGGCGCTGCTGTCGCGAGGACAAGCGGACGTCCGAAACCGGAAGCTGTCCTTGAGAGCCATGTCTCAGTTCCCAGGGGGCTTGACGTCTCCCGGGACGGAAAGTGGTTGCTCAGCGCCGGTCGCGACTCGGTAGCGCTTCTCTGGGACATATCTCCGTTACGGGTCTCTAAGCATACCGGAAAAGGGAAAGAGAAGCCTTCAGAGCCCAGGCTTGTGAAGACAATCCCTGTGCTCGATCACGTAGAGGCGGCAGGCTTACTTCTCCCTGAAGAACGGCTTGCGGGGTCTTCAAGGGATGCAACGTCCCCAGGCTTCCGCTTCTTTGTTGCAGGAGAAAGGGGCGTTGTCACCATTTGGGACACCGAAAAGGCCACTCCCCTATTGACCTTTGGAAAGGAAAAACCAAACGATAAGGACGAATCGAGACAAATCCTCGATGCCGTGTAAGCTTCTTCCCGCCGCCTCGCTATCGTTGAGAATTGCTTATTCGTCAAAATTTCCCAGCTACCTCCCAACCAACTCCACCATCGTCTCCATGCACGCCGATCAGAACATCCTCTTTCACTCCTTGTCTGATGCGTCACTTCAACGCCAGTTCATCGGATTTAACGACGAAATAGTCGACGCCGCCTTCCTCACAACATCTCCAGTTTCATCGCCCCTGAACTCAAAAAATGGGGGCCTCGACCGTGCACGCGGCGGACCCGACGATCGGCTGGCCGTCGCGACGAATTCGTCCATGATCCGCATTTACGACACTTCGGGCCTCGATGCGCGTCTGCTGGAAGGCCACGGCGAAATCGTACTCTGTCTCGATCGCAGCAACGACGGTGCCGTCCTGATTAGCGGTAGCAAAGATTCCACGGCACGTGTTTGGGCTCCGATTTCGGTTCCCCTGTCTTTGCAGGCGCTTGCCGGATCAAGGGCGGCGAACCAAATCGGTGATCACAATGACTCGCTTCCATTAGCGGGGAAATTACCCACTGGTTCAAACGATTGGCAGTGTGTCGCTATTTGCGACGGACACGCGGAGAGCGTCGGGGCAGTTGCAATGGCGCGTCAAACTCAAAACACCCTCGGGGAGAACATACCCGTCCCCAGAGACGTTGACGACCATGAGAACGTGTGGGGCAGGCGTCTAAAGTTCGCATTCACCGGAAGCCAGGATCGGACTATCAAGATGTGGGACCTTTCCGGTGTTTCTTCTGTTGTCAAGGACTCGTCTCACCGGGGTTCGTCAAACTTTGATTCCGACCCTGAATCTCGAGAAACCCGGGAGACACGGGGTTTGGCAGTGCTCGTCCGGTGTAAGAGCCTGTTCACCCTCAAGGCCCACGAGAAGGACATCAACTCGCTGGATGTCTCCCCGAACGATCTTTTCCTAGCGTCCGGATCTCAGGACAAAACTACCAAGGTTTACGAGATCGAGTATTCAACGAGTCCGGTTCGGGGAAGCTTCAGATTGATTGGAACCTGCAAGGGACACAAGCGTGGGGTATGGTGCGTCAAATTCGGGAGACATGAGAAAGTGCTTGCGACGGCGAGCGGGGATAAGACGGTGAAGCTTTGGAGCTTGAGTGATTTCACCTGTATCAAGACGTTCGAGGGCCACGCCAACTCTGTTCTGAGGGTTGATTTCTTGAGTGAAGGACAGCAATTGGTGAGCTGTGGGTCCGACGGGTTGGTGAAGATATGGAACTTAAGGACGGAGGAGTGCGTCGCGACGATGGATAATCACGAGGACAAGGTAAACGCATTCTGGTTAACTCGCTTCCCCACATTGACCGCGTTCCATAGGTTTGGGCTCTTGCCGTCAGTCGGGATGAGAAGATGATCGTCTCGGGGGCCGCAGACTCTGTTCTCACTTTCTGGGAAGATTCCACAGAGAAGAAGGAAATGGAGAAGGAAAACCATCGGGCTGAGCTGGTCTCAAAGTTCGTGTCGGTCGCTTGACCTTTTGCGGGCTACTGCTAACCCAGTCCGTTCATCAGAGAACAGGATTTCCTGAACTATGTCTCATTGCGTGACTATCGTAATGCGATCCTATTGGCGTTGGGGATGCAGCAACCCGGTCGCCTTCTTTCGCTGTTCAAGTCCGTCCGCGGCGGCCCTGACGTAGACGGACTTTGCCAATCCAGGTCGTTCACCGGGAGTCCAGCAGTGGACGAGGTGGTAAGGACCATGTCCTCTGATGACTTGATTACATTGATCAAGTTCGTCCGAGACTGGAACTCAAATGCAAAAACGAGCGAGATCGCACAGGAGATTTTGTTTGCAGTCGTGAAGCTCAGGTCCGCGGAGGAGATTACGGATTTGTTCAAGCCTCAAGTGACTTTCGCTGGGGCGGAGCAGCCGACCGATGGGGCTGGGGGGTTGAAGGAGGTCGTGGATGGCCTGATACCCTACACGGAACGGCATCTCGCGAGGATGGAGAGGCTGATTCAGGAGAGTTACGTAGTCGATTTCCTACTCGAAGAGATGGACCAGGGTATGTTGGGCGGCGGCGCTGATCTCATGGAAGTCGATGTTTGATGCGGGGTTCATGGTCCCAGCTCGCTTCGGTTATGTTTCAAGCAGTCGTCGCTGGATGCCCGTAGCGATTGATCCACACCTCCTACACGTGCTGTGCGAATTTGATGTTATATAGCCATCCTCGAGAAATTTCCACGGGATTTCGTAGGGTCCGGCGGTGCTCATGTATTACACACCCAGCCCCTGATACCCCAAATCCTCGGCGGCGGTTTATATATCTAAATTCAGTCTTCGGGGGTGACGATGTTAGAATCACATAGAACGGTGAATGGATGCGACGAGCAACGGAATTTGGCCATAAACGCTCCGAAACCACCCAGCTGCGGAGTGCCTTGCCTAGTCATAAACCCGTTAAACTCCAGGTACACGCGTAAACCCCCGTTCCCAAGGTCCGCCAATCGGCGGAGTTGAGTGTCGACTGGGTCCCACTCGACGCTGAACTCGTCGAGACCGTCTATTGGCGACCTCCTCGACGTATAAAAACCTAGGGTGATTCCCTCCAGGTGAGGGATGGATTTGAGGGAGGAGAGGAGCTGGATGAAGTATGTATGGCATTTGGATATTTCCTTCAGCTCGAGTCTGAGGGTACGCAGTCGCGTGCACGGGGAGAGGTCGGCCGCCCGTGTGATCTCCATTTCCCGGTCTGGCACCTCGGGTCCTAGGTTGGTTTTAAGATTTCCGGTGTAAGGTGAGATGAGGGGAACTCACCGCAGATTGTCAAATGCTCCAAGGTTGGGCCGCAGGTTACGAAGAAGTCGTTTAATGCGGAGATGTGCTGCTCGACTGGAACCTGCCACGAGAGGGAGATGAAGAAGGTAAGGTATAGATGTTTGAAGCGGAGCGGGAGGAATCGGAGGTGTGAACCGTAGTCGCCGGAGAGGGTTATTCGACCACGTCCTTGGAAACTGGGGGAGGGTGTAGGGAGGTTGTATGGTTCGTCGTCTGATATCGTGACCATTTCAATGTGCAGGTTGTCGAGGTGGGGAAACAGATAGATGAACTTCGCCATAAGGCCAGGGGAACACCGACTGGCCTCGATCCGGAGAGATCGTACGCTCTGGGCGGAGACTGAGAAGTTTGACAGCGTCGAGAGCTGGCGAGGGTTGCAGAGCGTGAGGTTGCGAAGGTGTATTTCCTCGAGATTCGCGAAGGAGGCGAACATTTCTGCAGCCAGGGCACAAACGTCTGGTGCGTTCTCGGTCGGTGGATCGAAAAACCGGTCACCGAAGGGGATAACGAAGGTCCGGATGTAGGATGGGATTATAGGGTGTGTGGGTGTGATTACCCTGGACCATCGGAGGAAGTGAAGATGGTGGAAGAACACCACCGTGCGGAAGAGTTGGCGTTGGGACTCGGCGACGAAGGCACGGGAGATCAGCGAGAAGTTGCGGAGGTCATGCTTGCCGAGGTGGGAGGCGATCGCACAGATCGTCTCTTGTGGAAGCTCGCCCATCCCGAAAATGTGGTAGGGAGGGTTCGAGCTGAAGATTGCGCGATGTACTTTGTTCTCTCACCGCACGGGTCTTGGGTGGACTGCTGCGCCAAGTGGTTCTGGAATTTGCCGAGCAATCGACAGCACAGGTCTTTGCGCACAATCCGTAAAATTCTACGCCTGTCCATTGGATGGACATAACCTCCCAAGCTTCGTCCCCTCAACAGCGTTAAACAGCAGTAAAATATCTCCGACTTTGAGATCTGTGATCAAGGTCTCACCCTCTACGATTTTACCCTCTTCCACTAATAGCCGACGTGCGACTCCAGGGAGACACCCGACTTGGAGGGGTGGGGTCACCCATTGACCCTCTCGCCAGAAGGCGATATTACGGATAGAGGTCTCCATCACTTGACAATCCGAGCGATATAGTACGACGTCATTGGGCGTTCCGGGTTCGACTCCAACGGCTGGGATACCCGTTCGGGCTCGAGCGAGGTCGTATACTTCGCGCCGAGTGGTTTTTGTGGTTGTGAATATGGAAGGGGACGTTGGCACCGTATCAATGTATACGGAGATGGGGGGTTTTGGTACCACCGGGGCGGAATTGGGGTTTAATGTAACGGCGACGAAAAGGTCCTCCGGGTTGGTTAACTTCGGGATGCGCGTGGATTCAACCAAGATTTTCCCCTGTTCTGAGAGGACGATGCGGATCTGCGAGTTGATGAGTCTGGGGATAAAACTGGGTGATATTATCCCTCGGCACCTTGTGGGGTTTACTGAGATCCTTGTCTTTTAGGCATGCATCACATCGACTCTCGAGCCGGTCAAACGTGAGCCCCGTGGGTACGGTCCAAGAGTGTACGTTGGCAGCTGTTATCAACCGTTCCACTGTCCACGAAAGGAGCAGGTACGGTGATTGCTTCCCACCGTTGCGAGATGTGTTCCATTCGGCGGAAGGTAACGCTTCTCTGTCGTATCGGAGGGCGGAGATGAGCTGATAGTTGGGTTCGTCCCCTGACATCATGATGGGGGTTGACAAGGTTGATCGTCGGAGGTACGCCGAGTGGAAGCTGTGGCACTCGGCTACACTGGTGTAACCAGTTACCTAGGACCGGGAGTCAGAGGGCCCTGGGGCGGGGCGCTCAATATCTCCCGTGCAGACTGCAGACGAAAGGCTCCAGGGGAGCAGGCTTTCGTCAGGCACAGAAGTTCTTGGAGAGGCGTGGCAATCGTGGGAACAGGTAGATCTTCCTCGGGGACCGCAGGTATGCCCGGAACCTGACCGGGGTGGCTGCGGTTGTCCTCGGTCATCGGTAACTGCGCGTCTGTAGGTGCCAGAGCAGGTAACGGGCTGAGCCTCTCCCCATTTTCTGGGGGGGTTTGGAGAATCGAGTCGTTTCCTCGTCCTCATGTAGTAAGCCTCAGACACCGTACCGGCGCGGAAGTACGCGCCATTTCAAGGGCGGACAGGGGTGAATCGATGATCCCCAGGAGCACAGCGCAGCACGTGACACGGGCGTGACCGAACTGCGGAGCGGGAGCTTGCGCACCCCTTGACACTTACTTAGCACCCTCATCTCGTCGTCGTCCTCTCCTTTCTTCTACAGCCATGTTCACCGTCAAGGCTTCGTACAAGCATGAGACCCGTAAATTCACCTTCGACTCTGATTCTTTCCCATCCTACACCCAGCTACACGAGCAGGTATGTTCTCCTTCCGGACCGTTCCTATTCGCGATGCTTATCTCCCGCTTTCCAGCTCACTCGAGTCTTCCCCATCACTCATTCTTTAGTTCTTTCTCGTTTGTTCTTCTCCCCACATTCCACAACCCCCGGGACCATCCTCATCTCCGTTCGAGTCACCAACCCCGACGAGTTCGACCGTTGTACCGCTGTCTACCGTAACAAGTCCTGGCCCGGTGCTTCGTTGCGTTTCGTTGTCCTCGAAGACAACATTCGTACTCCTACGGTTGGCTACTGCTTCGCAGCTAAACGAAAGAGCGACAATGACGAGACTGGGGAGGAACCCTCGCAGAAGCGCCAGAGCAGTTCCTTCTCTCCCATGTACCCTTTCTACCTCCCTACGCCTCCGCCACACCCAATGTCGACTCCCCACAGAACCCCTATTCCTTCCCCGTGGGCCACATTATCTCAACGTTCACTGCCGACTCCGCCACAATTCTCGATCCCAATCCCGCCCCCTCCTATTATCTTCCCCCAGGTTCCCATGGATGTCGATCCGAACCAGTCCCCCCAGTCCACTCAACGGCCGCCAGCGACTCACTGTTGCAATGCTACCAAGGCGAGGGCTGATGTTCAACGTGCTGCGGTTGACTTTATGAACAGCTTCGAGGAGACCATGGTTAGGGCCTTCGGCCCTGGGTACAAGCAACAAGGCGCTATGTCAGCTTCTTCGGGACCCCCGACGCCCCGAGTCGTTATCGATCATGAGATGGATTCTGCTGGACCTGTAGAGTTGCTAGTTCACGCAGGAGTTGTTTGCGACGTTTGCGAATCGACTATCCGCGGTGTTAGACACAAGTGCCTGGACTGCCCTGGTGCGGAACACTTGAGCCCTCTTCGTTTCTTATCGCTTACATCCCTGCAGACTACGACATGTGCACTCCCTGCATCACCAACAAGAGAGGTCGCCATGCGATGTCCCATGAATTCTTTGAAATCGAGGAACCCGGTCGCGTCATCGTTCACACCGTTTTTAGTGGCGAAGGCGAAAGGGAGACAAGACAGCCCTCTCCTCCTTCCCGATCCCCAGTTCCAGAGCCCGAACCCCAGCCAGTCTTGCACAACGCCGTTTGTGATATGTGCGACTCTCAGATCTACGGTGATAGATACGTACGTGGACTCCCTAATGGACCCGTCCAGTTATTCACATTGTTCTAGAAATGTCTGGACTGCCCTGACTACGATACTTGCAGGCGGTGCTTTGCGTGAGTGTCTGCCTTTGCCGTTCCCACTATGATGCTCACCTGTGTCAAAGGATCACCCCTGAGCAGCACCCACACAACTTTGTCAAGATCATCGACCCTCAGGCTCTCATAATCAGGCAACGCCCCCGTGAGCAACACCCCGCTCGTTGTGATGGTTGCCAGAAGAAGGTAGTCGGCACCCGTTATAAGGTACGCCGCCCAAGCCCACCTGTTCCAGCGGTTTGTGTAATCTTTCGGTTTAGTGCATGACCTGCCCCGATTACGATCTGTGCGAGAAATGTGAAGCTCACCCAATCCCGTTCCACCCACCCGCCCACAACATGTTGAAGATAAGGACTTCCGCTGTGCCCCTCCCTCACCGCCCTGATCAATTCGGTACCGTTCCCGTCCGACCCGTTCCCCCACCATCTCCAGCTCAGGTGGAGGTCACCACACCGCTCAACACGCCTGCCACTCCACCACCAGCGCCAACGGTTGTTCACATCCCCGCTGGTCCTCTCATCCCGGATTTGAATGTGTTGGTCGAAGAACCCCCGTCCTTCCCAACACCCACCATGAAACCCGTCGACGCTCCTTCAACGGATGTTCCCGCGTTAAACTTCCTGGAGAAGGAATCTGTTATTCCTGGAACCTTTGTGCCGGACGAGGAACCCTTTTTCAGGAATTTGGACCTCGAGCGTGAGCTCGGGGACTTGAATTTCGAGCGAGACTTCGGACAGTGGTTCAATCCTGAGGTGAAGTCCGACATTGCGGTTGCCCCACAACCCACCCCTGCGGAACCAACGGTCACCGGGGGTATTGAACCAGTCCCAGAGTCTCAGCCTGTCCTCCTTTCTCCTGTCATGTCCGAGAAGGCCGTTCAGCCCGTATCCTCCCCCGTCCCAGAGGCTCCCCTTCGAGCCACGTTCATCTCTGACAACAACATTTCCGATGGACACCTGCTCCCACCTGGTGCCGAATTTGTCAAGTCCTGGAAGATGCTCAACGACGGTGTTCGTGACTGGCCCGACAATACTCAGCTGATTTTCGTGGCTGGTGATAAGTTGGTCAGCGAGGAGAATACTGTGGTCAAGGTTGGAAAAGTTTCCGCCGGTGAGGAGATCGATATCTGGACCGGAGACATGAAGGTATGTCTTTTGTCTGTTAGTGGTGAGCTAGGTTGTTCACCTGCTACAGGCTCCTGAGGTCCCCGGAAAATACGTCAGCTACTGGAGGCTGAACGATGGAAATGGCAATCACTTTGGGCACTCGCTGTGGGCCGAGTACGTTTCTCTTTCTTTTCTTCCTCACATCCCCACCTAAACCCTTTACCAGCATCACCGTGGGCGAGCCTCACAATTCTTCCGATGAGGAGGGAACCATCTCTTCCTCCTCTTTGATCATCATGCCTCAAGCTGCTACCGAAAGGGCTTCCGTCCCTTCAGTCGGTCCCATTCTCGCTGCCACTGCGACCCGCGCCACCACCACGGCAACTACCGATACTCTTTCGGACGTCGGAAGTGAGGATTCGGACTTGTCCATCATTGATGTCCCCTCCAGTCCATCCTTGAGCTCGGCCCATTCCGATGCCTTCGAGGACCCACATGAGGAGCCTACTCCAGCTCCTCGTGCTCCTTCTCAGGGCAGCAATAGGGGTGCGACCGTCAACAATGATTTTGTGGTCCTTTACGAGACCGAGACCGATGACGATTGAACAGCGTCGCGTTTCCGGCGGTGATGGGGTTTCTTCAAGCTCTTTGGGTCCGTTTCCGACTATATTTATGTTATGCATCGGCTTGCACTGGTAGCGGAACCGCTTCAGTACCATTAGTTCCGCCTCAAATCTCGTATTCTTGTGTCGCCAATTCATTCCACCTTCTTGATCAGTTCTCCGTCTTTCATCGTTACATTGTACAATAGTTTGAGTGAGCCTCGTCTCCCTGAACCTCGCGATTCTCGCGAGTATAGTGCTAATACATCGAGACCAATTCCCCATCGCCTGAGGATTTGAATACCATCAAGATTCACTTCCGGGATGAGGGGATGATTTATGGGACAGAACGGGATGGGGACATCTAGCCAGTGACTTGGGGAGTGATAGAAAACGAAGGATACAAAAGTGGTTGAATACACGCCGAACGCTTCGTCGCGATAAACAGACTCATACAAATACTCTCGCTCACGCGTACCGTCGGGTTCAGCGCCGCACCTGTTTCCACGCCCTCCGATTATTCCGAGTCAGCCTCCTGCATCTTGACCCAAACCCCACCCTTCGCACAAGTCGTGATTTCAGACCTGACCCAGACCTTTTCAATGGCCTTCCTTCCTGGGCCAGACGCCCACGCGGCTGGGGGTTTAGCCTCAGGATTCGAGTCCATATCCAACGAGATCCCCTTGAAGGTCTGGACAAGGCGAGCGATTGCCATGGACGCTTCGTTGTATGCGAACTGTTGTCCAAGACAAATCCGCGGTCCGGCGTTGAACGGAAGGAAGATGAAAGGGTCAGGGACGAGGTGCTTCTTCACCCGCTCATCCAGGAACCGGTCAGGATCGAACTCCTCCGCTGTTGGGAGTTAGGGTTACCGACGAACCCCGAGGAACGGAGGCGTTGTGAATCGGAGCTTACCATCAGTGCCCCAGAGATCCTTCCTTCGTTGCATTAACCAAGGCAGGTAGTGAGTCTGCGTACCACTCGGAACGTGTATCGGCTTTCCTCCATCGAGAGCTGGCCAGACGACGCCCCTCTTAGAACATCTGACGTTCCATGGACTGTGGCTCCGTTCTCAGCCTGGTTACCAGTTGGGGGGTGTATTCATACGTACACACTCGGATACAATCTCAGCGTCTCTGCGGGAACTCAACACGGATGGCCGTCGGGATGTGAGGAATTGCTTACCGTTCAAAACCGCTCGAAGGTATTTCATTCCCCTCAGATTCTCGGGACTGACTTTCCCAGTGGACCCGATAGTGTCCAAAACCTCCTTTCGGAGACGAGCCAGGACATCCGGGTGTTCAGCGAGCATCGTCACCGCGAACGTAGTCAAACCAGCGGTCTGTCAGGGATCAACTGAGTACGCCCAAGCCTAATCGGTCCATTGAACGACGGCTCTCACCGTGTCACGGCCGGCCAATAGAATATTCAAGGTTTCATCCCTGATAACGCCGAAGGCTGCGTACCCTTTAAGTACGATGTGAGTCGGTGGCTCAGAGCATTACTCGTACCGTCCGTCTGTTGCACGAGGTGGTCGAGCAAGGTGCCATCATCCTTGTCCACCTCATACACTCCCTTAGCATCCCTCTTCTTCTGCAGAGCCGCGTGGATGAGGGGGTCGATGAACTGGTTGGTTATCCCCATCTGAATCTGAACCGTATCCTCCCAGAAGTCGAGCAAGCGCCAGGCACTTGCATATAACCCACGGGTGAAAACGTACCGCTGAGCTCGGTCGAAGGCATCGGTGAACCTGTCTGAAGGGTGGTCACGTGGGGGTATGTGTCCTCTGTACGTGGAAGGATAGGGTAATTCTCCTGACAGACCCTTCACGTCTTGGCCGAACAGGAATTCGGTCGCAGTGTCCGTGGTGTACCTGGATAAGAGGTCTTGGATATTGACGGAAGTTCCATGACCGAACCGTTCTTTCAGCTTGGAAATCACCAAGTCCGCGTGACGATCGAAGATCTCGAAGTCGCTGATTCTGTCCCTGCCGAAGAACGGACGGGTTATGGACCTGTGGAACCTAAAATGGGGTTGGTCAATACGGCCATCACGCCGCGGCTACGATTGGGACCGCCAGCTTACTTCCACATTTCCCCTGGGAAAGGCGTCAGACGTCAGTCGAAAAGGGGGATTCTGAAATATACCATCTGAGTTGAAGACTCCGGTCCCAAATAACGACTGGTAGGCATCCCTAAACACTTCGCCCTTCTCGTAATCTTCAAAACCTGTGGACAGAACGATCATCGAATATTTTCAGTGGGGAGATGATGCCATCCCGTGTAATCCCGCCTAATACCTTGAGGTGATGCGGTTCCAATGTGAAGATCTGTGGCGGCTGTCAGCCGCGCTTGGAGGTAATGTACGAAGTACACGAAACCAACATGCGAAGATCCCATAAATTGCACATCGATAGTTTGGCCGAATTCTGTCGTCCAGTTGATAACCTCATCGCCTGGATCG
>Ga0307516_10008591_pt1 | contig 11526 bp, 14 predicted proteins | sample 19_EM_MG_FD_203310 | JGI IMG/M metagenome (GOLD analysis project Ga0307516, IMG submission 203310) | Populus trichocarpa ectomycorrhiza microbial communities from riparian zone in the Pacific Northwest, United States - 19_EM | ecosystem: Host-associated > Plants > Roots > Unclassified | place...
GTTTATTATTGGGGCCATCCGAGTCGGCCGCTTCAATTTCCAGCTCCTGGATGTCAATGGCCGGTTAGCCCTTGTACACAGAACGCGACGAATCCCCACGTACCTGAAATCTGAACAAGGCCAACCAGCTATAGACCCCAAATTCCCTCCGTGGAATATCGAGCGGTAACGCCGGCACGAACAGTTCTCCAAGAATTCCCAGAATCCAGATAAGTGCTGGGAAACCGATCAGTTGCCAGGGTTTGAAAGTGGCATATGCTAGCGTCTCATCCGCGTACAATTGTGCGACGACGGGTTTCGACCCTGCAAGGTATGGTAGAACGTTAGCTGCACCGACGCGTGCGAGGGTGATGGCGAGCCGGTCTGGGGAGAGTTCAGTGTATCCCCCAGGTCCGGTGCCATCGGTGAAAGAAACAGCCTATGGAGTAGGTTGAGGTTAGAAGAAATGTCGTGTGTGGGGGTGCGACGGGACTAACGGTAAGATAGGGACGGTAGTTGCCGTCCAGACTGTTATCTTTCGTCATAGATTCGATGCTAGTGCGGTGGGCGATGGCAAACGCGTGGTATTTGTCCGTTGTATTGAGGTATCTAGTGTTTGTGATCGGATTTCCTTGGATATTACCACTCGGTGGCAGCGGGGTGCTGCCGTCCCCCTTCCCGATGGCCCGCAGAGCGGAGGGGGATACGATGGTTGCGTTGTACGTTTCTATGATCCAAGGTTCGTACTTTCGCACGCAAACTGCGGCATCGTAACCCATCCAGCGCCCGTCAACCGAGCTATTCAAGTATACAGGGAAACGACCGGAGGGCGCGTAGTCGCTGGAGAATCGGAGAAGGACTGTTTCGATGGTCGTCCATCCATGATCGTCACTTGGGTATGAGTCGTACAATGAGCGGATGCTAACACCCTCGCCGTTGGCCGGCACCCTCACTGTAGTGTCCGGATTAGGCACGAAGGATGCGAGAGGGATTGGCATGAGCTCACCGAGGTAGGAGATTGTTGAGGGGTCTATATTTGGGATGGTATCACCTAGTTCCATGGCACCGAACCCCGGATCTGTGAATGTTGTCGGTAGGTCCTGGCCGTACATCCCGAACAAACCCCGAAGAAAATCTCGAGGAACGAAGACGTAGGTGTAACTATGACTCGATAAGGGTATCCTGGAGTAGAAACTGGTCAGCGAGTTGGCTCAAGGAAGGCATGTTGAACTGCTTCACAAATTGACTTGGGGGTCGGGAAGCCTCTCACAGTGAATCCTGATTCCCCACTGGGGATATCTGAAAAAGGCCATCATCAGGGCGCCGGGCTACATCCCTAGCAAGCGTGTGGTGCTTACCGTAAAACCACGCCTGTGTTGCCCTTGGGTGGGTTCCTGCCTACCGACACGTTCGGGGTAGCCTTCAAACCGATTAACCCAGATGGACTGAGATTGAAAGCCCCAGCCCCAACACCTCCGGGGACGAATTGAGAAAGACTCGGTTGGGCGAAGTAGATGGTATCGTTGTCGTAAGCTAACTCGGCGGTGTCAGACGTGGTTCTTCCAGGGCGAAAGAACCATCCTTCATCCACCGCCCTATAAACATCCTCCTCGGATAGGTCCCCGGCGATCAAAACTTCACGGTACACATTGCGTTGATTCTATTCGAAAATTAGGGATACAAGGAGGCAAGTAGGTGGCACGTACGCGGACGAAAGTTTTGATTTCCATTATGCGTCCGAGTAGGAAAGGCAAGAGGGGACCCAGGATTGCGAGGAAGACGAAGAACACTAAGAACAGGGACCATGGTCGCTTGCTACAGCAACGTGAGAAGGTGCAGAGTGGGAGTCGATCTGGGGACGAACTCATATGATTTGCGCGAACCCCTGGCGGTCTCTTGATTCCCGAGACGGGACCGGAGAAGATGGAGGGCGGATGTGAAGCTTTTTGGGTCGCCAGAGCTTCTGGCCAGATCGCGGAGTTTCATCCCCTCCCCACCTTCGTGACTCATGTGCATCACGGTGGCCCAGGCTGTTTGAGGGAAACTGTCAGAAAATCTCAACATCCAACCGGTATGAACTCACTCGCTGCCTCAAGGTGTTGCGCTCCAATCGCGAGAAGAATGTATCCAAGGGCGAATCCGATCCCCGAACACCACGCGGAGACGATGAGTCGCACCACGAACAACGATTTGTCCTTCGCCAGTAATGTGAGGACGTAGAACGCCGGGTATGTGATGAGGGATAGGACAGTGAGGATCGTGATATGAGAGGGGCTCGGTCTTTCGAACCCTTCGAACTGAAATGGTTGCGATTGTGACGGCGACCCGTCGGTATATAAAGAATCCGTCGAGGATGACTGTGGGGAGGGCCAGGTTGGGTCGAACCCTCTCCTGTTTGGGGTTAAACGAGAGACGACTGCTGGAATGAATGACGCGGCCGGGTTTTCAGTAGAGCGAGAGCTGGAGTCGCTGTCCCTGCGAACATAATCCATACTGAGATATGAGAGCTGTTAAAGGAGAGGAAGTTGAGGGTTGTCTGAAGTTGGCCCGATTGGGGGTATATGCCTAGTAGCGAGTGATACGTTATCCTCAGCACAGGATGGGGTTAGTCCTAACGCTTTTCAGGGTATCACTGATATCCACCGTATCGCCGCCGTGGGGAACCCACCAAGCAGGCCCTCTCCCTGAACCCTGGGGCTGTGGCCATGGGATCCCATTGGATGGATGGAACACCGCCTTGTGTATGAAAGGCAAGAATAGACATGCGTTTGTGAGAGTGAGATACGTAAGTGAGGGGGACGGACTGGAATATGATGATCGCCACGTTCCAAGAGGCACACCCGGGCCGCGCGGTTCCGGGGTCAGGCGTTCCGTCGAAACACGGTCAATCGATGATTCGGTGATTCGCCTCCTAACGCCTGAAGCTCGAAGCTTGGGGCGCCATGATTTGCGGCTCTTTGGTCCCTCTCCGTTATGTATGCAGCTTGCCAAACCCCTTTTGCGCTTTGCGAACCTCTGCACCGGCGAGACGAAGCGTGAGAAACTCTACTCTCAGGCTCAAAACGAGCGGAGGTATAAAATTCATTGACAGATCCTCCTATATGAGACAGGGGCGAAACGCAGTTGATATTGAATCCGAAATGCTCCGGATCCAAAGAGGCGAAGAGAGGCGACAATGGAGTCGCCCTCAGTGTTGTGCTACGCGCGTGCGTGCGGGCCTTTCGCACCCGCTGGATGTCAAACTCGATCGGTCGTGTAGACAGCCGGAATTGCCGGGTGTCCGATTCGATTGCAACAGAAAGTCTATGTCAAGCAAAATACCTAGATATGGCTCCCTACATGGATGGCCGAAGAAATCAAGCAAAGAGTCTCTTCGTGTATCTGGAGGATGGATGTAGTTGTAGCAACTGAGAATTTAACCACAGGGCCTACTCACGAGTTCAGACCGTGAACACCCCCTTCGACTTGAGCGCTGGCAGTCCTCAGCTCGAATCGTACCGCTCCCGATTGACCTTGTCCCTCAGTTCATTCCCAGACCGTACACCGATAACCTGGAATGAGTGCTGTACGCCGGCATAGAGGTATGGCAGGAAGGCTTTGACGGATCCCTTGTCCTGCCCATCTCCGGAGACACCCTGCGCAGCCTCCACAGTGGATGACTCGGAGAAGTAGCGGGTGGTGGCGGCGTTCTCGTGGTTGGCGGCCATCTTTGCACTCTTGGGTCCAAGTTTGTCCTTTGAGGGACTGGTATGGTCCTTCTGCTCCATAGCCTCCTGTAAGGACGAGTTAAAGTGAACCGGCGAGATACCACGACACGGACCAGACTGCCAATGCCCCTGTAAGCCTTGACACGGATACCGTCATAGTAGAAATACTCTCCCGGTGCTTCCGAGGTGCCCGCCAAGAGCCCTCCCATCATTACAGCGCTGGCACCAAGGGCCAATGCTTTGACGACATGACCAACGTTGCTGATGCCACCGTCAGCGATCACTGGGACCCCGAATCTGTTGGCGAACTCGGACACAGGGTAAACAGCAGTGGCCTGGGGTCGGCCCACCGCCATGACTTCCTGGGTAATACAAATTGAACCGGACCCCATGCCGACGCGGAGACCATCTCCACCCGCGGCGATGAGGTTGGCAGCCTGCTCGCGGGTAACGACGTTTCCAGCGATAACTTCGAGCTGGGGGGGTGTCGCTTTGATCCAATGGATCATCTCCTCCTGGAAAACGGAGTTGCCTTGGGAAGAATCGAGGACCACGATATCTAGTCCGGCATCAACCAAGTGAGCAAGGCGATCGCGGTCAGCCGGGCGAGTCCCGATGGCGGCGGTGGCGTAAAGTTGTTTGGTATCCGGGTGCTTGGATGCGAGAGGGTATGACTGAGTTTTCAGGAGATCGGAGCGGGACAGGAGGGATTTGAGTCTTCCTTCGCCGTCGATGATCGGCAGTTTGCCCTTCTTGGATGTTCACAGAATCGCATTAGCTTCCTTGAGCGTGATACCATCTTGTGCAGTTATGAGCGACGTGGTCATGACGGATGAGAGGGGAGCATCGGGTTCCTCGAATTGGATGTCCCGGGAAGTGGTGATTCCAACGAGCTTAGAGTAGAGCCAAGTTTCCGGGGGATACAGGAGTCAGTTCCGGTCGGAAGCAATTTGCTGAGTGTATTGATCGAGGATTTTGCGGTCCGGTCGGGGTAGGGCGACTGGAGTGATGCCAGGAACTGGCGGATAAACTTTCGGAGGAGGGGATCGTTTGCGTGGATTGTTCACGACCGTTGATATCGCTATAGGTGGTTTAAGGACCGAAGTTACCGCGGGGTTGGCCCAGGACTACGTACCGTGAGAGCCACGTTTGCTACCGCTCCATTCCTGCGGAACAGCCAAAAGCACAAGGGAAGTCGAGAAGGTGAAGGGGAGGTTTGCCGGGCCAAAGTGGTCCTCATCCCATTCCGTTGTCGCCGATATGACGCTACTGGGACCTCTCCGCGATTGGTTATCCTGTAGGAGTTTATGAATGCATTTGGTGGGGAATCCAAGACTGCGGTGAGAGGGGAAGTGTGGAGAGAAGAGCTGGAGCCATTATGAGACATGGGGGGGGGGCGTATCCAGCTCAGGGAGACATGGACGTTACGTCGACCAGGTGGCAGGACATGATTGATGCACGAACCGTGTCCATTGACAATCCAAGTTCACCCTCTCCCCGTGATGAGCGTGATCCAAATTCCACCCCTCAGGGCTTTCTTCACTCAGCACATACCAATTGAACGTGAAAGCACTGGGTCGCGAGTGACCCCGGGAGATGTCCTTGAGCTGTCTGTCTACAGCGCTCCAATATTCTTCCAAATTCTGGCGATTCTGGTGTAAAACAGCACACTGCTTGGAACTTTGGACGGGTTTTCCAAAGCGCATCGGGGTGCATATAAGCAAATCGACGCGCATCGAGCTAGGGGTGCTGATCGAAGCGCATGGAAGTGCTTCCATGCGCTTCGAGCTCCAATATTTTTGACCCATGCGAGAGAATGCGAGCCCAATTTTATTTCAAAATGATCGTGATGGAATCTTCCATCGAATCACGAATTACGACGCCCACCAAAACACTGGTCATCAGTCCCAGCCGCAATTCAGAAATCGCCTACCCTCCTCTGAATTGAGGCTGGACTCCAGCCTATGGGGGCGGTTGCATGGCTGTTCTCCCTCTGGCTATTTAACACCATCGACGACGACGGCAGTTCCCCCTCTTGTCTTCTCCTTCGCTATCCGCCATTGGAGACGACCTTCCGGTAATTCGTGTCTATCGTTCGCTTTTCTTCCAAGAATACCTCACTATTTCCCCTCTGGATCCAGTATCAAACCGCACTCAAGGCCACGCTTTTCTAAAGGTTTCTCCCGACTGAGCGCATCCAAACTCTCGTCAATCAGGCCGCCGTTGCCGATGTACTACTTCCAACAACCCCCTGGGATAGGACCAAGCAGGCCACCATTGCCGGTGTACTACCCTGACAATTCACCATGGTCTCACACATACCATTCCGTCCTTGGTTCATCCAGTTCTAACGCGTATATCTGGATGCCTCCTCGGTCACCAGGCTACCCTCTTCCAGCACCTCACCCCCACATGCCCATCCAGACACCCGACCATCACCTACCGTTCCCACCCCACCAGCAGAATCAGCACCCGATGGACACCCAGAACAATTCCCAAGGGTGCGTCACCGCGGCGCAACCAATCATGACCCAGCGTTGGGAGGACGAGTCGTCCGAGGGGGAAGTACGTAACCCAGATAGTAGACATTCATTTGGATCCTCATGGATCATTCCGTTCTTGTAGGTGGCTTCTCAGTCCCGCGCTCGCGTGAGTCCTATGACTCCACGGACGGTATGGAACCCTTCTCCAACCTTTGGGCCCCCCTACTTCATGAACTTCACTACCCTCTGTCTCAACCGCATCAAACTATATTATATCCCTCCACAAATATCCAAACTGCGACACCTCGAATTCTTGGATCTTTCTTGGAACCTGCTACAGACCATCCCACCCGAGCTGGGGATGTTAACCAGGCTCAAGGAGTTGTACCTCTCCAATAACCGCCTTACCACAATCCCTCCCCAGTTAGGTACGCTCTACCAACTTCGGACGCTTGGGATTGGAGGAAACCCGATAACGCCCTCGTTGGAGGCGTTCATTTGGGAGTATGGAGCCGCTAGCCTAATCGATTACCTTCGAGAGTCGTGCCCTCCGCCTCCTCAACCACCCCCACGACAATGGCAGAATGTGGACAGTCAACAGGAGGATGTGGTGGCTGCTGATCTGAACCCAGAAGTGATCAGAGTGCTGTCTTACAATGTCCTTTGTGAACGGGCTGCAACGCCAGATCATTATTGGTACACACCATGGCGGGCTTTGGCTTGGGACTACCGGAAGGACCTCATACTCACCGAGATCATTGGGAGGGGTGCTGACTTCCTGTGCCTCCAAGAAGTCGAAAGTGCCCAGTACCACAAGTTCTTCCTGGAGAAACTCTCAGAACATGAGTACGGTGGTTCTTACTGCGAGAAATTGCAGGCAGGGGAAATGGATAAAGCAGGCAATTGGTCGGTTGATGGTCCTGCTATTTTCTACAACAAGGAAAAGTGAGCGGATCGAGCCATTGCCACGGTGTATCATGGGGAAGACTGACGGAGTCCACCTTGATAGGTACAGTCTGGTTGATGTATTCCCCATCAGCTTTCGTCATATTGCGAAGGAAAGGGAAGATTTCGAGAAGACGCCGGACATGACCAGCCGTCTCCTCAGCAAGAATGAGATTGCTCTCGTGTGCACATTCGAGACCAAGGAGACTGGGACGAGATTAGTTATTGCCAACGTGCATCTTCATTGGAACCCTCGGCTCCCTGATGTGAAGCTCGTTCAAGCGGCGTTGATGGTGGACGAGATTGACAAGATCGTCAACCGATTCGCGACACAGACGGCAGGCGAGATTGACAAGATCGTCAACCGACAGACGGCACGCGAGAAACCCGCCCCTGTTTACACCGATGGGTACAAGATCCCTCTCATCATTTGCGGCGACTTCAATTCGATCCCTGACAGTGGTGTTTACAAATACTTGTCTACTGGGAGCATTCCCCCGAACCATCCGGATTTCGGGTCGTACACGTATGGCACATACACTTCAGAAGGAACGAAACACTACCTCGGCCTCAAGAGCGCGTATTCGTTGATGGAAAACCCTCCGATGACAATCTACACGCCACGCTTCAGAGGCGTGATCGATTATATATGGTTTTCGACGCAGAACCTTTCCGTCAATGCTGTCCTCGGAGGGGTTGATAAGCAGTACCTTGACAGGGTGGTCGGGTTCCCCGATGATCATTTCCCGTCTGAGTGAGTCACGTCGCCTCAGTGTGGATATTACTCTTAATAACCCCCTCAGTCACCTCTGTATCATCGGAGAGTTCCGAGTAGTGAAACCCCCGAAAGACGGTAACACCGCAACCCAACGAACGCAAGGTTCCGTTGAGCATTCGGACTCTCTCTAATCGGGCGCGTTGGGGGGGCAATTTTTTTCTCACCGCTGATTGTGTTTGTGGTGTATTGTTTGTAGCTACAGTAGGTTTCTATGGCCATTCTCACCCCGCCTTCCTTGTTCCTGGTATTCCCCCCCCCCCTTTCCCCACCTTCAACCTGTGTTTGTGTACTATGTCCTGTGATTCATCAGATCCAGTTTGTTGTCCTGTTCCCCTCTTGGTTCAGCGAAAACGGAGTTGCCTTGGGAAGAATCGAGGACCACGATATCTAGTCCGACCTCAACCAAGTGAGCAAGGCGATCGCGGTCAGCGGGGCGAGTCCCGATGGCGGCGGCGGCGGCATAAAGTTGTTTGGTATCCGGGTGCTTGGATGCGAGAGGGTATGACTGAGTTTTCAGGAGATCGGAGCGGGACAGGAGGGACTTGAGTCTTCCTTCGCCGTCGATGATCGGCAGTTTGCCCTTCTTGGATGTTCGCAGAATCGCATTGGCTTCCTTGAGCGTGATACCCTCTTGCGCAGTTACGAGCGACGTGGTCATCACGGATGAGAGGAGGACATCGGGTTCCTCGAATTGGATGTCCCGGAAGTGACGATTCCAACGAGCTTAGAACCAAGTTTGCCATCCTTCGTAGAAATGATTGGTGTGTGCGATGTCATCCGCATTCACAAGAGCGCACCAGTAATCGGGATGCCCGCGGAGCCCTGGGTGGCTTTGATATTAAGGACTTCTTTGACCATGTGGTTTGGCCCCAGCACAACAGGAGAGGTGATAAAGCCGTTTTCGTGACGCTTGACGGCTCTGACCATCGCCGCCTGGGACGTGGGTGATTGGTTGTGATGGATCACTCCGATTCCCCCCAGAAGCTGACGAAGGGTATTGTCAGTGCGATTTCCACCGTCGACAGAAAGTAACTCACGGCCATAGAGATAGCCGTGTCTCCTTCAGTTACGGTGGCCATAGGAGAACTAACGAAGGGAGTGTTGAGGGTGATGTTGCGAGTAATCTTGGTTTGGAAGGTGACATCGCTGGCCGCGAACTCGATCCTCCCGGGAAGGATGAGGAAATCGTTGTAGGTGAGGGCACCGTGGATTTGAGTTCATGAGATCCTGGATGGAGAGGCCATCCTGGTGTTGGCACTTCTGGCGGACTTGCAACGCTTCAATGAGAGGGTGGGAGGAGATTTTGAGCGGCCATTTGTACACGTGACCTACCTTGTGACAACGAGTACGACGTCTCTCGGGCTTCTCGCGTCCGTTCCCTCGCCTCCTCATAGAATGCGTACAGGTGGACCCTGAACACACAGAACCACTCGGGATTTACGCCGCTACCAGACCTCACGGACTCCGATGAGCCGCGTACCAACCTGCATGCACCCACGGACAAGGGGAAGCAGCGGGCACCTGCTCCCGACCCCTCAGAGCGAACCCCTCTCTTGTCGTCCAACTCTTCCCATACGATTCACCAGTCTCACCCCCATCTTTCCCGTCCAGGACAATCCCCTCGTCAGAGCCTCGTCAGGAAACTCCTCATCGTCTTCTTTGCCACCCTCCTCACGTGTGTTGTCGTCTTGATCTTGATTCTGCTGTTCGCCTTCAGTTATTCATCTCGCGTGTCGACCCTTACCGCCCAGGACATACTCGATCGCGGCCTATTTGTCCAAGGACCGGACCGCGTTGACGTGTTGAATGCCACAAAGGAAGATGGTGTGTGGATAAGAGTCGACGGTCGGGTCGGGTTGGATATGGGCAGAGTCCTCCGCATCCATTCAGATGATAATGACCTTATCTGGACCGAACTTTGGAAGGGCGTCGGTCGGTGGGGTGTTCGGAAGATTGGAGGGATCTCGGTTGAACTCTCTCCCGTTATCGCGGTGTCCGGCAACGAGCCATCTCGCCGTAGTGACGGTCCCGGCAATTGAACTTCCACTCTCCCCAGATCCTCCTTCCGGTCTTGAGTGGCTAACGCCAGTTTCCATCTCGATCCACATCCGCCCCACCAACCACACGAAGGATCGTATTCATTTTGCGAAGGATTGCCGGATGTCTGGTGTTATCCAATTGTCACTGCCATCCATTCCGTACATGTGAAAGGCGGGAGATTAGACGAAGCCGGTTGGAGGGGTAGCTTCGGTACAGGACGTTCGAACGTTTCGATTGCCATACGCACGAAAAGTAAGCCACTTCGCCTAATGTTTTCAGTTTTGTCACTCAAACGTTTCCAGTACCACAGTTGCCCGGCTTTCCGGATCCCGGAAACAACACACCCTTCCCTTTTCACAATTGATCACCTTGAAGACATTCCACATCTCTTCCGATCTTACCCGGCTTCAACTTAACGCCTCTGCGACGCTTTTGACTCCTCTCCTAGCCTCGATGCAATCAACCATAACTTACACTACCGTTCTTAATATCGATCCCACGCCACCAAAACGACACATTCGCAACCGTCCTAGCCGCGCACGGAGAAACCGATCCTCTCACCCTAACTCATCCCAACACGACCGTCAATGTCCGCGGTCACGTGGCTGCACTCACCAGGGACTCATTCCCGGCGCTTTCCAGCTTTGTCACTTCGTACCTCAACAAAGAATCACAGATGATATCCCTGTCTACCCCTTTCCTCCCGGATTTGACAGTCGACACCGTATTTCCTGCTCCAGTTCCACGGCCTCAAGTCGTTCGAAACATAACGATCAAAGACATGAAGGTCCGACCACTTGCGTCGGGTACGATGCTTGCGAGTGGAACGGTTTTTGCGAAAATCGGATTGCCAAATGGCATGGATATGCTGCTACAGGTTCACGCGGTGTACCCGGAACAGCTGGTCTACGACGGTCCAGTACCTGACGACGAATCTACCGAAACGGAAGATTTACTGGGGGGAGAGGGTGACGACGACGATTTACCTGACAGGATGACAGGATGCCACTACCCGATCTCCTCTCCGCCAACACCTTCGCTCACATCCGCCCTGAGCAGTGGCTCGATTCGATTAGCGTTCCATTAGGACAGCAAGACGGTGAAGGTTCGGTTTTTTCGGTTTCTGCAGAAATGGTCAACATCCCGTTGGAAGTGCTTCCTGGCAGACAACGGGAGTTTAGCAACTTTGTTGGGAAGGTGCGGCGTGTTTCAATCGAGCCATTTCCAGTGTGATGACACTTGCTAGGTCATTTTCGGTGGTGGAAACGGCGTCCTTGCCGGGATAAGTGGCGTTACCGCTGTTCAGATGCAAGTTGTCGGGCTTGGGGATGATGAGGTACGATTAGATGGCTTACCTGTTTGTGGGGAGGTTCGGGTTGGTAAGAAGGCCACACTCGGTGTAGACGTTTGAATGGACAGTTTGTATCTATATACACGTGTTCTTCACATAGGTGCTGTATGCCTTATCTTAAGTACATAAGGTGTAGGGCCGACCAGCGGCAGAGCCCGGGACGGATCAACTCTTGACCTATGTTTCCCACAACAGCGAACACCCCACTCTCTCTATGTTGGGAGCGCATGAGTTCTAAGGAAT
>Ga0307516_10008592_pt1 | contig 11525 bp, 7 predicted proteins | sample 19_EM_MG_FD_203310 | JGI IMG/M metagenome (GOLD analysis project Ga0307516, IMG submission 203310) | Populus trichocarpa ectomycorrhiza microbial communities from riparian zone in the Pacific Northwest, United States - 19_EM | ecosystem: Host-associated > Plants > Roots > Unclassified | place...
ACGCCGACCGCGATGAACGCGGGCAGGAAGCACAGCCCCACCGGTGCGGTGATCAGGACGGCCGCCCGCCGGGCCCGTGCCGTCGCGGTGCGGGTCCAGTCGGCGCGGGCCTCCGCCGCGAGCCGTGCGACCGGTCCGGCGGCGGGGAGCCCCGACTCGTCGGCCCGTTCAAGCAGCCGGGCCAGCGGGCCGGCGCCCGGGAGTGCGGCCAACCTCCGCCAGGCGTCGGCCGGTTCGCCGCCGAGCCGTACCTCCGCCGCCGCCCGCGCCAGCCGTTCTCCCACGGGTCCCGTGAGGGCCTCTCCCACGGCCTGGGCAGCGATCACCGGCGAGGCCCCGGCGGCGATGCAGGCGGCCAGCAGATCGGCGGCGAGCGGGAGTTGGCGTGCGGCGGTGGCCGCGTCGCGCTCGGCGCCGGTGTCGCCGGCCATCTGCCTACGGCGCCACCACCACAGCCCGAATGCGACAGCCCCGCCCACCACGACTCCGGCGACCCCACCGACCAACACCCACCCGGCACCCACGACGCCCACCACGGGCAACCACCGCCGGGCGGCATCCCGAGCCTCGAACCGCCGCCCGGCAGACGGCACTTCGCGAACCTCCCGACCCTCCCGAATCTCACGAGATTCCCTAGGCAGCAGCCCGGCCAGCCGTCGCCGAGCCCGCCGCTCCCGCCGCAGCGCGTCCAGCCACCGCACCAACCACCCCACGACCAGCACCGCCCCCAGACCCACCCCCAGCCTGTGGAAAACTTCCGTACTCACGCGGTCTCCCTTCTCCGACTCCGACTCCCGGCGACCTCGCTCACGCCGCCTCCACGCCGCCCACGATCCGCAGCGCCCACCACATCCCCAGGCCCTCCAGCAACCCCCCGACCACCAGGCACCCCAACCCTGCCCCGCTGTGCAGCAGCACCCGCAGCGGATCGGCGCCCATCGCCGCGCCGAGCAGCAACCCGAGCACTGGCAGTCCGGCGAGCATCACGGCGGTGGCCCGTGCTCCGGCCAACTGAGCGCGCAGGTCGGCCCGTTGGTCCCGGTCCGCGCGCAACGCCCCTTCGAGCCGGTCGAGTCCCGCGGCGAGCCCGGCTCCCTGGTCCACGGCGACCCGCCAGCACGCCGCCAGCCCCAACAGGCCGTCCGCGCCCGGTTGTCGGGCCGCCGAGGCGAGCGCACCCGGTACGTCCCCGCCGAACCGCGCCGCCGCCAACACCGCGGCCTGCGCCTCCCCGAGCCCGCCGGAGTCGAGCGCGGCCCGCAGCAGCGCCTCCCCCGGCTGCCGTCCCGCGCGCACCTCCCCGGCGAGCGTCGAGCACAGCGCGATCACCGCGTCCCCGCGCGACTCCCGCGCCCGCCGGGCCTCCCCGGCCAGCCGCACGCGCCGTAGCAACGGCACTCCGACCGCCCCCGCGACGACCGGAACCACCGAGGCCCCCAGTACCGCCACGACCAGTCCGACGCCCAGCGACCACCACTCGGCCCGCAACCGGCCCCGGATCCGCCGCAGTTCAGCGGCGGCCCGCTCCCACGAGGGCGGTCCGACGCCCACCGCACCGCCGTCCGCGAACAGCAACTGCGCCCGCCGCGCCCCGGACTGCCGCCCGCCCATCTGCCAGACCAGGGCCCCGACACACACCGCGGCCACCCCGACCGACATCTCACTCGTTCCCACGTCCATCACCGCTCCCGCTCGCCGAAGTCAGCCCCGCACGCCTCTAACCCCCTTCGCCCCCGCCCCGGATCAACTTCCGCAACCGCTCCCACCCCCGCTCGTACGCGAACGCCTCCGCGCCCCACCGCAGCGCCGGTACTGTGCGCACCAGCCCCGACGGGTCCCGCTCCAGGACATGGACCTCGGCGATCCGACGGCGCCCGGCCCGGTCCCGTACGAGGTGCAGGACCACCGACAGCGCCGCCGCCAACTGGCTGTGCAGCGCGGCCCGGTCGAGGCCCGCGGCCGTGCCCAGGGCCTCCAGGCGGGCGGGGACATCGGCTGCGGCGTTCGCGTGCACGGTTCCGCAACCGCCCTCGTGGCCCGTGTTGAGCGCGGCGAGCAGGTGGACCACCTCTGGGCCGCGGACCTCTCCGACGACGAGCCGGTCCGGCCGCATCCGGAGGGCCTGGCGGACCAGGTCCTGGAGGGTGACGAGGCCGGCGCCCTCCTGGTTGGCGGGTCTGCTCTCCAGCCGTACGACGTGCGGATGGTCCGGCTTCAGCTCCGCCGAGTCCTCGGCGAGCACGATCCGCTCACCGGGCCCGACCAGCCCGAGCAGCGCGCTCAGGAGTGTCGTCTTGCCGCTGCCCGTGCCGCCGCTGATCAGAAAGGACAGCCGGGCCTCGATCACGGCCCGCAGGATCCGGTCGCCGCCCGGCGGGACCGTGCCCGCCGCGACCAGCTCGTCGAGCGTGAACGCGCGCGGTCGTACGACACGGAGCGAGAGGCAGGTGCAGCCGACGGCGACCGGGGGCAGCACGGCGTGCAGGCGGGTCCCGTCGGGCAGCCGGGCGTCGGCCCAGGGCCGCGCGTCGTCCAGCCGGCGTCCGGCCACCGCGGCGAGGCGCTGCGCGAGGCGTCGTACGGCCGCCGCGTCCGGGAAGGTGACGGCGGTCAGTTCCAGGCCACCGCCCCGGTCGACCCACACCCGGTCCGGGGCCGAGACGAGGACGTCGGTGACCGAGGGGTCGGCGAGCAGGGACTCCAGTGGCCCGCTGCCCACCAGTTCGGACCGCAACTGCTCGGCCGCGCCCAGTACTTCGGCGTCCCCCAGCACCCGCCCCTGCTCCCGCAGCGCCTGCGCCACCCGCGCGGGCGTCGGCTCACCCCCGCTCTCGGCCAGCCACCGCCGCACACCGTCGAGCATCCCTGCGGGCATGCCCGGAGCCGGACCGAACCCACCCCCCACCAGCTCGCTCATACGCCACCCGCCTCGACCAGCGCCCGCTCCCAGAACTCCCGGCAGAACCGCGCCAGCGGTCCCTTCCCTGCCGCCCCCGGCGGCGCCTTGCCCTCGTGCGGCCGCAACAGGCCCGATTCGACCGGCACTTCGCCCGCCAGCGGCAGTCCGAGCAGGCGGGCCACCTCGCGGTCGTCGAGGCCGGGGGCGTACGGCCCGCGGACAGCCACGCGCAGATCGCGCAGGACCATGCCGACGGCGGACGCCACCCGGCCGGCCGCCGCGACGGCGCGCAGCTCGGCGGGGACCACCAGGAGGCCCAGGTCGAGTTGGGCGAGGGTCTCGGCGACGCCGTCGTCGATGCGGCGCGGCAGGTCGACGACGACCGTGCCGCCGCGCCTTCTGGCCGCGGCGAGCACCGCGCGGACGGCCTGCGGCGGGATGGCGACGCAGTCACCGCGGTCCCAGCTGAGCACCCGGAGCGAGTGGAGTTCGGGGAGGGACTCCTCCAGGGCACCACCGCCGACCCGGCCGCGCGAGGCGGCGAACGCGGGCCAGCGCAGGCCTTCCGCGCTCTCTCCGCCGAGGAGTACGTCGAGTCCGCCGCCGAGTGGATCCGCGTCCACCAGGAGGGTGCGCAGTCCCTCCCGCGCGGAGGTGACGGCGAGGGCGCACGCGAGCGTGGACGCTCCGGCCCCGCCGCGGCCCCCGATGACGCCGACGGTGACCGCGGGGCGGCCGACGCCCTCGGCCACGTCGGCGATGCGGTCGACGAGCCACTGCTCGCCGTCGGGCAGCATCAGGACGTGGTCGGCGCCGATCTCGACGGCCCGCCGCCAGACCCCGGAGTCGTCCTGGTCCCGGCCGACCAGCACCACCCCGTGCCGGCGGGCGGCCCCGCGCACCCGTCGTGCCGCGTCGTCGCCGACCAGGACGAGCGGCGCCGTCTCCCAGCCGCCCCGGCGCTCCGGGACCCCGGGATGGACCTCGGGTGTCGCGCCGGCCGCCGCGCACAGGCGCAGCAGGTCGTCGAGGAGTTCGGCGTCCTCGGTGACGATCAGTGGTCCGCCCTGTCGCCCGCCGGCGGCGGGTGGCGGATCGTGTGTGACAGTTCCGGCCATTCTTTCCATCCCCCATCGATGTGTCTCTCGCGTGGCCCCTGCGGTCCCGCGATTCCCAAACGTGTGAAGAACCGGCGATCGGCCTCCATATGCACGGCCGACAGAAACCGGCCGAACGCGTCCGACAAACGGAACCGGCCATGAACTCGCCGCGAGCGAGGACGCGTTGGAATCACGGTGCGGGCATCACGGAAATCGTGTGGATCTTGGTCGAAAACTGTGGACAACGCAGGGCCTGTGAATATCGCCGTCACCCATACCGGTGCCCCCCGTACTGGCCTCTGTGCGAGTTCCGCAGCGCAGCCTCACAGCTACGCACAGTGACGGGCTCTGGGCATGAAAAAGGCGGCCTCAGCCGCCTCGGGTTGGCCTCACGACCACACGCAGGAAGGAAAAACGGGTCCGGACATGCGACGACCCCCACCGGGGGGGAGAGTGGGGGTCGCCTTCACGGCCGACTCGGGGGGGGGGAGGAGCCGGGCCGCGTTAGCACGGTCGCGAACGATCCGTGACTTCCATGGTGTACCCGAGAGCCCTCTCAGGCAAACCCACGCGCCACACCTTACGCCGAATGGGCTGCGCCTATGCTCTGGGTTGTGGAAAACCACTCCTTGCCCCGCACAGCAGCCTTCTTTGACCTGGACAAGACGGTCATTGCGAAGTCGAGCACGCTCACCTTCGGCAAGTCCTTCTACCAAGGCGGACTGATCAACCGCAGGGCCGCGCTGCGGACCGCCTATGCGCAGTTCGTCTTCCTCGCCGGCGGCGCCGACCACGACCAGATGGAGCGGATGCGCAAGTATTTGTCCGCGCTCTGCCGAGGCTGGAACGTCCAGCAGGTCAAGGAGATCGTCGCCGAGACCCTGCACGACCTGATCGACCCGATCATCTACGACGAGGCGGCCTCCCTCATCGAGGAGCACCACCGAGCCGGCCGCGACGTCGTGATCGTGTCCACGTCGGGCGCCGAGGTGGTCGAGCCGATCGGTGAACTCCTGGGCGCGGACCGGGTGGTGGCGACCCGCATGGTGGTGGGCGACGACGGCTGCTTCACGGGCGAGGTGGAGTACTACGCGTACGGCCCGACGAAGGCCGAGGCGATCAAGGAGCTGGCCCGGTCCGAGGGCTACGACCTCGACCGCTGCTACGCCTACAGCGACTCGGCGACCGATGTGCCGATGCTCCAGTCGGTGGGCCATCCCTACGCCGTGAACCCGGACCGCGCGCTGCGCAAGGAGGCACTCGCGCGCGGGTGGCCGATTCTGGACTTCAACCGCCCGGTCCGGCTCAAGCAGCGGCTGCCCACGCTCTCCGTGCCGCCCCGCCCGGCACTGGTCGTGGCCGCGGCAGTGGGCGCTGCGGCGGCCACGGCGGGGCTCGTCTGGTACGCGAGCCGACGCAAGGCGGCGACCGTTTACGCCGGTTAGTGACCCTTTGAACGCAAAAGTAAAGAAGCGCGGTAAGGGGTTCCGCTTCCTCCGGCGCGGGAGTACAAAGGATTCAACGGCCCGCGAGACCAAGGACATCCGAAAGGATCACCTTAATAACGCATTTGGCCCCACGGACCGCGCATGAACACCGAGCACCCACGCGACGTCGACCCGTCGATTACGGGCCAGCCGCACCAGGTGACGGGCAATGTTCCCGACCTGATGGGCAATATTTCGAGGACGCCTGGTAACCCGGTGGAACATGCCAGCGGCGGTACGAATCCTCGTACCGCCGCAACCCGTAACGGCCCCCTCCGCAGGGGGCCGTTCTCCTGTGTCAGGCGGCTCCGCGCTGCAGCGCCTCGCACACAGCCGTCGACTCGCGCGCCCCCAGCTCGACGGCGCGCCCGCAGTGCGTGATCCACGCGGCCATGCCCTCCGGGGTGCCGGAGACATAGCCGTCCAGCGCCGCCAGATAGGCCGCGCGCCCGAGTTCGGCGTGGCCGACCTCCGCCGGGCACACGGACTTCGGGTCGAGACCGCTGCCGATGAGGACGATCCGCTCCGCCGTGCGCGCGACGAGCCCGTTGCGGGAGGTGAAGGGGCGCAGCGCGAGCAGCTCGCCGTGCACGACGGCGGCCGTCACCAGCGCCGGCGCCGAACCGCCCGCGATGATCAGCTCCGAGAGCCCGTCCAGGCGTCCCGAGACCTCGGCCGCACCGGGGAGCGGCAGTTCGACGAGCGGCTCGTCGACCGGCTCGCCTTCCTGGCGCGGCCGTCCGACCTCGCCCTCCTTGCTCGCGGCGGCCACCAGGTGCAGCCGGGCGAGCACCCTGAGGGGCGACTGCCGCCAGATGGACAGGAGTTGGCCCGCCTCGGCGGACAGCCGCAGGGCCGCGCCCATCGTGCGGGCCTCCTCGTCACCGCTGAAGTCGGTGCGCCGACGCACCTCTTCGAGTGCCCAGTCGGCCCCGGACAGCGCGGCGGAGCCACGCGCCCCGCGCAGTGCCGCCTCGGCGGTGATCTCGTTGCTGCGGCGCCGCATGACCCGGTGCCCGTAGACCCGGTCCACGGCCTTGCGCATGGACTCGACGGACTCGGCCACTCCGGGCAGCGCGCCCAGGGCCGCGAGCGGATCGGCGGTCGCACCTGTCGTACTCATGAGTACGACAGTAGCCATCCCGGCGGCGCACCCCACGATGGAGTGGTCTTCTTCACGCACACCTGCCACATACAGCTATGACCCGACTACTATTCGTGAACATGAAAATTGCTTTCGTCGGGAAGGGCGGCAGCGGAAAGACCACCCTGTCCTCCCTGTTCGTCCGGCACTCGCGGCCACCGCCCAACCCGTCGTCGCCGTCGACGCGGACATCAACCAGCACCTGGGCCCCGCGCTCGGCCTGGACGAGGCGGAGGCCGCCGCACTGCCCGCACTGGGCGAGCACCTTCCCCTGATCAAGGACTACCTGCGCGGCAGCAACCCGCGCATCGCCTCCGCCGACACGATGATCAAGACCACCCCGCCCGGCACGGGCTCCCGGCTGCTGCGGGTGCGTGAGAACAATCCGGTCTACGACACCTGCGCGCGCTCGGTGGAACTCGACGGCGGCGCCGCCCGTTTGATGGTCACGGGCCCCTTCACCGACGCCGACCTGGGGGTCTCCTGCTACCACTCCAAGACGGGAGCGGTGGAGCTGTGCCTGAACCACCTGGTGGACGGGCGCGACGAGTTCGTCGTGGTGGACATGACGGCGGGCTCTGACTCCTTCGCCTCCGGCATGTTCACCCGCTTCGACATCACGTTCCTCGTCGTCGAGCCGACCCGGAGGGGGGTCTCCGTCTATCGCCAGTACAAGGAGTACGCCCACGACTTCGGAGTCGTCCTGAAGGTCGTCGGCAACAAGGTGCGGGGCGACGACAGCGCCGACCTCGACTTCCTCCGCGCCGAGGTCGGGGACGACCTGCTGGTGACGGTGGGGTACTCGGACTGGGTGCGTGCCATGGAGAAGGGCCGCCCGCCCCGGTTCGAGCTCCTGGAGGACGTCAACCGCCGCGCCCTGCGCATGCTGGAGATCGCCGCCGACGCGACGTACGCACTGCGCGACTGGGAGCGCTACACGCAGCAGATGGTGCACTTCCACCTGAAGAACGCCCGGAGTTGGGGCAACGAACGCACCGGGGCCGACCTGGCGGCACAGGTCGACCCCGGGTTCGTGCTCGACGAGAGCGTCACCGCCGCGGTGTGAGGCGTACGCCCTCCCGACCCTCTACTGCTTGACCGCCGGCGCCCCGGGCACGCCCTTCGGGGCCGGCGCGGGGCGGCCGGTCAGGAAGGACGCCCAGCCCGGCTTCGGCGCCTCGCCGACGTTCAGGGTGCGCAGCTTCGCCAGGGTTCCCGGGTCCTGGGCGTCCAGCCAGTCGGCCAGCTGCCGGAAGGAGACACAGCGGGTCTCGGGCTTGTTGCAGACCTTCTCGATGACCTCGTCGAGGGCCCGCATGTAGGTGCCGCCGTTCCAGGACTCGAAGTGGTTGCCGATGACCAGGGGCGCGCGGTTGCCGTCGTAGGCGCGGTCGAAGCCCTTGAGCAGGCCGTCACGCATCTCGTCGCCCCACTGGTCGAACTTGTCGGGGTCGCCCTGGGTCTGTGTGCCGGACTGGTTGACCATGAAGTTGTAGTCCATGGTCAGCTGCTCGTAGGAGTGGCCGGGGAAGGGGACGAGCTGCATGGACAGGTCCCACAGCCCCTCCTTCTTCTTGGGCCAGATCTGGTCGTTGACCCCGCTGGTGTCGTAGCGGAAGCCCAACTGGCTCGCCGCCTTCATGAAGTTGGCCTGGCCCTCCAGGCAGGGGGTGCGAGCGCCGACGAGCTCCTTGTCGTAGTCGAAGGGCAGCGGAGACGCCTTCTTCATCCCGGAGTTGGTCTTCCAGCCCTTCACGAACTGCTTCGCCTGGGCGATCTCGCTCTTCCACTCGGCGACCGACCACTCGCCGACCCCGCCGTTCTTGCCGCAGAAGTGACCGTTGAAGTGGGTGCCGATCTCGTTGCCCTCCAGCCACGCCAGGCGCAGCTGCTTCACGGTGTCGGCGATGCCCTGCTCGTCGTTGAAGCCGATGTCCGAGCTGCCCGGCGAGTGCTCCGGGGGCTTGTAGAGGTCGCGCTTGTCCTCCGGCAGCATGTACACGCCGCTGAGGAAGTACGTCATGTTCGCGTGATTGGCCTTGGAGACCTTGCGGAAGTGGGAGAACAGCTTCTGGCTGTCCTCGCCGGCTCCGTCGAAGGAGAAGACCACGAACTGCGGGGGCTTCTGACCGGGCTTGAGCCGCTCGGGTCTGGGCAGATGCGGCTGCGCCCCGGTGTACGACGTGGAGCCGTCCCCGATCAGGCGAACTCCGCTCTTGGGTGCCGGGGCGGGCGCCGCCTTGTGCGGACCGTGCGCTCCGTGCGGGGAACCGTTGTCACCGAGCGCGCAACCGGCGAGCGACGCGGCACAGGCCGCGGCGATCACGGCGCCCGCCGTGATCCTCTGGGTGGCGGCCATGTCCGCCCACCTTCTTCCTTCGTTCGGACCGACGCCGATCAGGGCGTTTTCTGGCGATGTGCCGGGATTCCCGGCAGCGCCGCCAAGGTCGCATGGGGCCGAAGGTGGGATTACTACGACAAGCCGATGAAATTCTCACTTCACCCCCTGAGGTAACTTATTAACCCATTTGCCCGCAAAGTCCATGCTTGACCTTTACTCTGCATTACTATCCATTTACCGAGCGTTGAGATATCCCGCCGCTGCACGCCGTGACCCACGGCCGCGACCGACCCCCGCCATCGACGGGGACCACCAGTTCCGCGACCGCGCTGCCCCGGAGGAGACGGGAAGACATGTCAGCCTGCGTACCCACCCGCGCCACCGACTCGAACGCCGATCGGACGAAGCGCGTCCACCCGCCCCACAGCCCGCCACCGCCCCCGCACCGCCGCTTCCGGATCGCGGGCGCGGATGTGTCGGCCTCCATCGCGGTCTTCCTGATCGCCCTGCCCCTGTCTCTCGGCATCGCGCTGGCCACCGGCGCGCCCCTCCAGGCCGGCCTGGTCGCCGCCGCCGCGGGCGGACTGGTCGCCGGACTGCTCGGCGGCTGCCCCCTCCAGGTCAGCGGCCCGGCCGCCGGACTCACCGTGGTCACCGCCGATCTGATCCACCGTTACGGCTGGCGGACGACCTGCGCGGTCACCGTCCTCGCGGGCCTGGCCCAACTCGCCCTGGGCTGCGTGCGCGTGGCCCGCACCGCGCTCGCCGTCAGCCCCGCGATCGTGCACGGCATGCTCGCCGGCATCGGCGTCACCATCGCCGTCGCCCAGCTGCACATCGTCCTCGGCGGCACCCCGCAGAGCTCGGTCCTCGCCAACCTCAGCGCCCTGCCCGCCCAGTTGGCGGACCTGCACCCCGCCGACGTGGCGATGAGCGCGCTGACACTGGCCCTTCTGCTGCTGTGGCCGCGCGTCCCCGGCCGACTCGGGCACCTGATGCGGAAGATCCCGGCCGCACTCGTCGCCGTCGCCGGGGCCACGCTCACCGCCTCCCTCACCGGGCTGACCCTCGCCAAGGTCGACCTGCCGTCCTGGAGCAGCCACGCGCTGGCCGGACTGCCCGAGGGCCCGGTGCTCGGCATCGCCGCCGCCGTCCTCACCACCACGCTGGTGTGCAGCGTGCAGTCGCTGCTCGGCGCGGTCGCCGTGGACAAGCTGGTCGCCGGGCGGCCCGGGCTCTCCGCCCGCGTCGGCCGCTCCGACCTCAACCGCGAGCTGCTGGGCCAGGGCGCCGCCAACATCGTCTCCGGCGCGCTCGGCGGACTGCCGGTCGCGGGCGTGGCCGTACGGAGTTCGGCGAATGTGCAAGCAGGTGCCGTGAGCCGGAACTCCACGATGCTGCACGGCGTTCTCGTAGTGATCGCCGCGCTGCTGATGGTCCCCGTGCTGGAGCTGATCCCCCTCGCTTCGCTCGCCGCACTCGTGATGGCCGTCGGCATCCAGATGGTGTCCCTGCACCACATCCGCACAGTGACCCGCCACCGAGAAGTGCTGGTCTACGCCGTCACCACCCTCGGCGTGGTCTTCCTCGGTGTCCTGGAGGGCGTGCTCCTCGGAGTCACCGTGGCCGTCGCCGTCGCCCTCAACCGCCTTGCCCACACCCGCATCACGCACGACGAGAAGGAAGGAGTCCATCACGTACACGTCCGAGGGCAGTTGACGTTCCTCGCGGTGCCGCGGCTCAGCCGCACCCTGCATCTCGTACCCCAAGGCGCCCACGTCGTCGTGGAGTTGGACGGTTCGTTCATGGACCACGCGGCGTACGAGTCACTGCAGGACTGGCAGAACGCGCACACCGCGCGGGGAGGCTCCGCCGAACTGACAGGCCGCCGTACAGGAGTCAGTGCCGGCGCGACGGGTGCGGAAGCCTGCCGCTGTCACCCCTGGACGCCGTGGCGCGAGCACCGGTGCGAGCGACCGCAGCCGGCGCCCCGCAGCGGCGGTGCCGCCTCCGGCCGTCAACTCGCCCGTGGCATCAGCGCGTTCCAGCGCAACACCGCACCCCTGGTGCGGGACGAGCTGGCCCGGCTGGCCAGGGAGGGGCAGCAGCCTTCGCAGCTCTTCCTGACCTGTGCCGACTCGCGGCTGGTCACCTCGATGATCACCTCCAGTGGTCCCGGCGACCTGTTCGTCGTGCGGAACGTGGGCAACCTCGTGCCACCGCCCGGCGAGGAGAGCGGCGACGACTCGGTGGCGGCGGCGATCGAGTACGCGGTGGACGTGCTCCGCGTGAGATCGATCACGGTGTGCGGGCACTCGGGGTGCGGGGCCATGCAGGCGTTGCTCAACTCCCAGCCCGGAGAGGCCCGTTCGCCGCTCAAGCGGTGGCTGCGGCACGGGCGGCCGAGCCTGGAGCGGATGGCCGACGACAACCGGCCCTGGGCGCGGTTGGCCGCAAGGGCGCCCGCCGACGCCGTAGAACAGCTGTGTCTGACCAATGTGGTGCAGCAGTTGGAGCATCTGCGGGGGCACGAGTCGGTGGCGCGGGCCCTGCG
>Ga0307516_10008593_pt1 | contig 11525 bp, 9 predicted proteins | sample 19_EM_MG_FD_203310 | JGI IMG/M metagenome (GOLD analysis project Ga0307516, IMG submission 203310) | Populus trichocarpa ectomycorrhiza microbial communities from riparian zone in the Pacific Northwest, United States - 19_EM | ecosystem: Host-associated > Plants > Roots > Unclassified | place...
GCGAGTACTACCTCAATGAACAGATGAAGGCGATCCAGAAGGAACTGGGCGACCTCGACGAGGCGCCGAACGAACTCGAGGAGATCGCGCGCAAGATCGCTGCCGCCGGCATGCCCAAGCATGTCGAGGCCAAGGCGCGTGCAGAGCTGAGCAAGCTCAAGCAGATGTCACCGATGTCGGCGGAAGCCACCGTCGTGCGCAACTATCTCGACTGGTTGCTGGGCGCGCCCTGGAAGAAGCGCACCAAGATCCGCAAGGATCTCGCCGCGGCGCAGGACGTGCTCGACACCGATCACTACGGCCTGGAGAAAGTGAAGGAGCGCATCCTCGAGTATCTCGCCGTGCAGCAGCGCGTGCGCAAGATGAAAGGACCGATCCTGTGCCTGGTCGGACCGCCGGGCGTCGGCAAGACATCGCTGGGCCAGTCGATCGCACGCGCGACCAATCGCAAGTTCATCCGCATGGCGCTCGGCGGCGTGCGTGACGAGGCGGAGATCCGCGGCCACCGGCGCACGTACATCGGCTCGATGCCGGGGCGGGTGATCCAGAACCTGTCCAAGGCGGGCGTACGCAATCCGCTGGTGATGCTGGACGAGATCGACAAGATGTCGATGGATTTCCGCGGCGATCCGTCGTCGGCTTTGCTCGAAGTGCTCGATCCCGAACAGAACCACACCTTCAATGACCATTACCTCGAGGTCGACTTCGACCTCAGCGATGTGATGTTCATCGCCACCGCCAACTCGCTGAACATTCCGCCGGCCCTGCTCGACCGCATGGAAGTGATCCGGATTCCGGGTTACACCGAGGCGGAGAAGATCGGCATTGCCGAGCGCTACCTGCTCGCCAAGGAAACCAAGGCGGCCGGATTGCAGGACAAGGAACTGGTCATCGACACCGACGCGGTGCGCGACATCGTGCGCTATTACACGCGCGAAGCCGGCGTGCGGTCGCTCGGCCGCGAGATCGCCAAGATCGCGCGCAAGGTGGTCAAGGAAACCGCGCTGTCTGCCGCGAAGATGAAGAAAGGCAAGGCCGGCAAAAGCGTGCCCGCGAAGCGTTCCACCACGCGCATCGGCAAGGATCGCCTGGAGTTCTATCTGGGTGTACCGAAGTTCACCTATGGCCGCGCCGAGCAGCAACCCGAAGTGGGGCTGGTCACCGGTCTGGCGTGGACGCAGGTCGGCGGCGATCTGCTCAGCATCGAAGCGAGTGTCATTCCCGGCAAGGGCAAACTGATCCACACCGGCCAGCTCGGCGACGTGATGCAGGAATCGATCCAGGCCGCGCTGTCGGTGGTGCGATCGCGTGCCGCATTGTTCGGTATCGACGTGGAGTTCAATCAGAAGCAGGACATCCACATCCATGTGCCCGAAGGCGCCACACCCAAGGACGGCCCGAGTGCAGGCATCGCGATGTGCACGGCCCTGGTATCCGCGTTGACGCGCAATCCGGTGCGCGCGGACGTGGCGATGACCGGCGAAATCACCCTGCGCGGTCGCGTGCTGCCGATCGGTGGCTTGAAGGAAAAGCTGCTTGCTGCGCATCGCGGCGGCATCCGCCTGGTGATCATTCCGGAAGAGAACGCCAAGGACCTGGTGGACATTCCGAAGGACATCACCGCGCAGCTCGATATCCGTCCCGTCAAATGGATCGATGAAGTGCTCGATCTCGCCCTGGCCGAACCCGTTCGGCCGAGTGTCGAGGTGGCACCGAAGGCGCCGGCCGATGTCGCGGCGACGACCGATGGGGAAGGCGAGTCCGACACCGGTGTGATCCGACCGCATTGATCGCTGCGAAGCGCGGCACGATGCGTGCCGCGTTTTGTTGCGCGACCCCAGGCCCGCTGGTATAAAGACGCCCCCACCGCTTCGGCTGATGGCGAGCAGGCAACAGTGCTCGCGTCAGTCGGGACTGGTCGACGCGCCTGCAATGCGCGAGCCGGTTCTTCCAGCGCATCACTACCCCATTCCCAGGGAGTACCCAATGAACAAATCCGAACTCATCGGCGCCATTGCAGAAGATGCAGACTGCAGCAAGACGGATGCCGGCAATGCGTTGGAGTCGCTGATCAACGTCATCAAGAAAGCATTGAAGGATGGAGAAGACGTTGCGATCGTCGGGTTCGGCACGTTCTCGGTGCGCAAGCGCGCAGCCCGTACCGGACGCAATCCGCAGACCGGTGCCGTGCTCAAGATCAAGGCGTCAAAAAATCCTGCGTTCAAGGCTGGTAAAGGTCTGAAAGACGCTGTAAACTAGTTTGCTTTGCTGGGGTGCTTAGCTCAGCGGTAGAGCGTCGCCCTTACAAGGCGAGGGTCGGGGGTTCGAAACCCTCAGCACCCACCATCGTGAGATGCGCTTTCCGTCGTGCAGTTTCACGTCGCAGCAAGTGTCACGTTGCAAGAGTCGAGGGCTGACATCTTCGATGCTCAAAGAACATGGAGTGGTAGTTCAGTCGGTTAGAATATCGGCCTGTCACGCCGAGGGTCGCGGGTTCGAGTCCCGTCCACTCCGCCATCTGAAGCGAGGGCGCCCACGTGGCGCCCTCGTTTTTTTTGCCACCACGCCGGGTCGACCGGTAAACCAGAAAGACCAGAGCCATGCTGCAGCAGATTCGAGACAAGTCCGGAAGCAAGTTCTTCTACAGCCTGTTGATGATCATGATCATTGGCGGCATGGCGTTCTTCGGCATCGGCGATTACAGTTTCGGCGGATCGCAGCCCTACGTCGCCAAGGTCGGTGACGAACTCATCACTGAAACCGAGTTCGCGCAGCGGCTGCAGGAAAATCAGCGCCAGATGCGCTCGATGATGGGCCAGTCGTTCAACGCCAAGATGTTCGATACCCCGACCTATCGGCGCCAGTTGCTGGACCAGATGATCGACGAAGAACTCGTCACCCAGGCCGGCGCTGCTGCCGGCATGGCGGTCTCCGACAAGAAGCTCAGCGAAGAAATCGCCAAGACGCCCGCATTCCAGACCGACGGCAAGTTCGACGACAAGTTGTACGAGCAGATCGTCAAGGATCGGCTGGGCATGTCGGTCACGCAGTTCCAGGAGCGCATGCGCCACGACATGTCGTTGCGCGAGCTGCCTGCCCAGATCAATGCCACCGCCCTGGTGACGCCGCGGGACGTGGACACGTTCGTGCGCCTGCGCGATCAGTTGCGCAGCTTTCGCTATCTCACCCTGCCTGCCCCGACCGCGGCGCCTGAGGCCATCAGCGACGAGGCGTTGAAGCAGTATTTCGACGGACACGCCAGCAACTACGTCGTCCCCGAGATGGTATCGATCGAATACGTCGAGCTCGATGGCAACAGCCTGCGCGCCGCCGCGGCGCCCATCGACGAAGCCGAACTGCGCAAGCATTACGATGATCAGTCGCAACGCTTCGGCACCAAGGAACAGCGGCTGGCCTCGCATGTCCTCGTCGAAGTGGCGGCGAACGCGGATGCGGATGCCGAGAAAGCTGCGAAACAGCGGATCGATGCGCTTGCCGCCGAGATCGCCGCGGGCAAGCCCTTCGCCGAAGTGGCGGAAGCTTCTTCCGACGATGTGGGCACGAAATCTTCGGGCGGCGATCTGGGCTGGATCGAGCAGGGCAGCCTTGAGCCGGTGTTCGAAGCGGAACTGTTCAAGCTGGAAGCCGGCACGGTATCGGCGCCGGTGCGTACGCCCGAGGGCTACCACCTGATCCAGTTGCGCGAAGTACGTCCGGCAGCGATGAAGTCGTTCGAAGAAGTGCGTGCCGAACTGGAAGCGGAAATCCAGGAAGAGCGCCGTCTCTCCCGACTTGCCGAACTCCAGGACAAGCTGTTCGATGCGGCAGACCAGAGCAGCGGAACCCTCGAGCCGCTGGCCAAGGCGATCGACGCGCAGCTCAAGACCAGCGAATTCTTTTCGAGCAGCAATGGCAGCGGCATCGCCGCGAGCCCGGAAGTCCGTGACGCCGCATTCTCTCCGGAAGTGAAGGATGACGGCCTGACCAGCGAACCGATCGACCTCGGTAACGAGCGCGTCGTGGTGTTGCGGCTGGCCGAGCGCAAGCCTGCGCAGCAGCGCAACTTCGAAGACGCCAAGGAAGAAGTGCGCAGCGCCCTGCTCGTCGAAGCCAACCAGAAGACTGCGCGCGAGAACGCAGACGCCGCGCTCAAGCGGCTGCTCGCCGCCGAATCCATCTCGTCGATTGCCACGAGTGTGGGTGCCGCCGTGGTGGAAGCGGCCGACACGGGCCGACAGGGCATGACCCATGACACGGCCCTGGTATCGGAGGCCTTCAAGATGGCGCGTCCGTCCGAAGGCGCCGTGACGCATGGCCTGGCCAAGCTCGACGACACGCGTTATGCCCTGGTCGAACTGTATTCGGTGGTCGATGGCGATCCGTCCAAGCTGGACGACGCTGCGCGTACCGCGGCTCGCGAGCAGCTCAAGCAGGAACTCGCTGCGACCGAGGCAGAAGCCTTCCGCAAGGCGTTGCGTGACCGCACCGACATCCGCGTCGACGAAACCAAGATCTGACGTCGTTGCCGCATCGATAAAAAAGGCGAGCATGGCTCGCCTTTTTTGTGCCTCATGCCCTGGCCGGATCAGATGCCGGTCATGCCCAGCGTGCTGTAGCCGGCGTCCACATAGGTGATTTCGCCGGTGATGCCGGCGGCGAGGTCCGAACACAGGAAGGCGGCGACATTGCCCACGTCCTCGATCGTCACGCTGCGGCGCAGCGGTGCGGTTTCTTCGACGTGGTCGAGCATCTTGCGGAAGTTGGCGATGCCCGCAGCGGCCAGTGTCTTGATCGGTCCGGCCGAGATCGCATTCACGCGTACGCCGTCCGGGCCGAGGCTGCGCGCCATGTAGCGCACGTTCGCCTCGAGACTCGCCTTGGCCAGCCCCATCACGTTGTAGTTGGCCAGTGCGCGCACCGCGCCCAGATAGCTGAGCGTCAGGATCGCGCTGTTGTGCCCGCGCATCAGCGGCCGCGCCGCCTTGCCGAGCGCTGCGAGGCTGTAGCTGGAAATGTCATGGGCGATCGCGAAGTTCTCGCGGGTCACCGCGTCGAGGTAGTCGCCCTGGATGGCCTCGCGCGGCGCGAAACCCACCGAGTGGACGAGGATGTCCAGCGTGCCCCAGCGCTCCTCGATGCCTTTCATCAGCGCCGTGATCTGGTTGTCGTCGGCCACGTCGCAAGGCAGCACGATGTCACTGCCGCAATCGCGCGCTGCTTTCTCGACGCGATCGCGCAGGCGCTCGTTCTGGTAGCTGAAGGCGAGCTCTGCGCCTTCGCGATGCATCGCTTCGGAAATACCGGTCGCGATCGATCGTTCACTCGCTACGCCGATGATCAGCGCGCGTTTGCCTTGCAGAAATCCCATGAAGCACTCCCGGGTCGAATGAGGTGATGGCCTAGGTTAGACGAGCTTGCCGAGCGACCATAGATGGCGGTGTTTGAATGCGGACTACTGCGGTGTGAGACGGATCGCCTGTCCCGGCCGCAATACGCTGGTGGCACCGAGCTGATTCCATCGCATCAGGGACTTGATGGCGATGCCATAACGCTTGGCGAGCAACCACAGCGATTCGCCACTGCGGATGATGTGCACGGTGCCGACGTTGCGGCTCGGAGGCGCCGCCGCGGCGGCATGCACCGGCAGCCAGCGCCGCGTCGCTGCGGCCGTGCTGTGTTCGGCCAGTCCGTTCAACCGGATCACCGCCTCGGCACGCTCCCGGTACCGCGTGCGCGCGCCGGCTGCATCGATCCGGGTGCTCACTGCGCGCCAGTCGACCCAGGGGGGTGGCACTTTGCGCAACGTGGTGCGTGCCAGCAGGGTGGCAGAGGCGGGAAGCAGCACGCGCAGGCCGCGCACGCGCGGCGTCACCGCTGCGGTCAGCGTCGGGTTCCAGCGGCGTATCGTCGCGGCATCGACGCCGGCGACGAAGGCGAGGAAATCCACGTGGATCGGCTCGGCGATGTTCAGCGGCAGCAGTCGTGCTGACGCCGGCGCAACGCTCGGCACCTGCCCGGCGGCAACGAAACAGCTGAACGCTTCGAGCTTGGCCAGGTGGTGCAGGGTGATGCGGCTGAGGCCCATGCGGTCCGGATCGACCGGCGTTGCCTGCCGAGTCCGGCGCAGTGCCGACTTGACGCGAAACTCCCCCGCATTGAAGGCCATGTCGACCAGTCGCCAATCCTGCTGGAACTGCCTGCCGAGGTGCGCCAGCAGCTCTGCCGCCGCGCGTGTCGCGCGGTGATAGTCCAACCGGCCGTCGTAGTCCGCCGTCATCGGGACGGCAAGACCGCGCGCGGTCTGCGGCATCAGTTGCCAGATGCCGGCCGGGCGGTTGCCGCTGGAGCGATAGGTGATGTAGCGACTCTCGACCATGGGCAGCATCGCGAAGGCGATCGGCACCTGCCGCCGCTCGAGTTCGTCGGCGACCAGTTCGATCAGCGGCTGCGCGCGCTCCAGATCGCTCAGTACCGCGGCGGACTGCGCCTGCAACGCGCCAAGCCAGCGTTCGGCGCGCGCATCCAGGCGGCTGCAATCGGGAAACCCGCCGTTCGCCTGGAAGCGCGACCACAGCGGCGCGCGCGGCACGGCGGCGGGTCGCGCGGGCTTTTCATCGGCCTGGTTGACCTCCGGCGTTTCGGCCGCTGCGGGGACCGCAGGCGCTGCCACGGGGTCGGCAGGGATCGGCGGCGTGTCCGGAGCGGCTTCCGGACGCGACGCCAGTTTCGTCGCTGGCGCGCACGCGGTGAGCGCGATGAGCGCCAGGCCGAGTGCTGCCCACGAGACGCGACGGGCATCATGCATCGTCGTGTCTCGCCACATAGGTATTCTTCAGTCGTCGCAACGCGGTGAAGACGTCGAGCCGGTTCAACAGGGGCGTCGCGACGGCGTCCTGCACACGCAGGCGAATTTCTTCCACATCGCAGCGAAGGAACGGGTTGATCCCGCGCTCGGTCGCGATGTCGCTGGGAATCGTGCTCAGTCCGGCAGCGCGGCGCCGGCAACTCTCTCGATAGTGTGCCCGCAGGGCGGTGTTTCCCGGTTCCCATTCCAGGGCGAAGCGCGCGTTGTCGCGTGTGTATTCATGCGCGCAGAACACCCGGGTGTCCTCCGGCAGGGCGGCCAGCCGATCCAGTGCGTCGAGCATCTGGGCGGGCGTGCCTTCGAACAAGCGGCCGCATCCGGCACTGAACAGCGTGTCGCCCACGAATGCCGCGCCCGGTCCGACGTAGGCGATGTGGCTGGACGTATGGCCCGGCACGTTCATCACACGCAGGCGCAACGGACAACCCGGTACGTCGATCTCGTCGCCTTCGCCGAGCGCCTGGTCAGCGCCGACGCGCGGGTCGGCGGGGCCGTACACCGGGCAGCGGTACCGGGCACGCAGCGCATCCACGCCGCCGACGTGGTCGGGGTGATGGTGCGTCAACAGGATGGCACGCAGGCGCAGCCGCTGAGCGCTCAGCCCGGCTTCGACCACATCGGCATCGCCGGGATCCACCACCGCCGCATCGCCGCCGGGCCCCTGCAGCAACCAGAGGTAATTGTCGGAGAACGCCGGAAGCGCTTCCACTGTCAGCTGATCAGACAGGCGTGTGAGCAGGTTCATCGTGGATTGGCTTCTCGATCAGGGCCGATTTGTATCACAATCGCCGGGTTCCCCCGCCAGCCTCGCCTGATGCCCCTCCTGCACTCGTCACCCGACCATTCCGACCCCGCCACCGCATCGCCTTGGGCGGGCATGCTGCTGCTCGCGGAGCGCAGCTGGCTGGCGCCGCGCGTCGCGCAGTCCGAACGCGTCCTTTGGCTGGGGCCGGCGCAGGTGTTTCCCGCGTTCGATCGCGCGCCTTCGATGCTGCATCTGTACCCGTCCGATGCGGGGTCGGTGCGCGGCGATCTCGAGGCGCCCCTCGACCAATGGCCACTTCAGGACGAGTCGATCGATCACGTCGTGTTCCAGCACCCGCTGGAATCCCGGCTTCCGCTGCAGCACATGCTCGGCGAGGCATTGCGCGTGCTGAAGCCGGAATCCCAGCTGTGGATCTTCGCGAGCGCCCGCGCGAGCCTGTGCAGGCTGCGGTTGAGCGCCGCGCTGCGTGCCGAGCGGATGTGGCCGCCGGCGGCGGGCATCGCGCAGACCGAATCCTGGATGCGCGCGTCGGGATGTGCGCAGATCGAACGTCATGCGTTTTCCGGTGTCCGCGATGGCCTGCTCAATGCCCGCGCGTCCTGGGCGCCGTGGCCGCCGCTGGTCTTGCTCGAAGCACGCAAGCGGCGCAGCGCACTGATTCTGCGGCCGCGCGGCATCAACGAATTTGCCACCGGTCGCATGCAGCCGATGCCTGCCTTGCCGGCCTCGCGCGTGGGTCTGGCGGCATGACGGCGACATTGCCGCGCGTGGAAGTGTTCACCGATGGCGCCTGCTCCGGCAATCCCGGTCCGGGCGGCTGGGCCGCATTGCTGCGCTCGGGACCGCATGAGAAATGGCTCAGTGGCGCGGAGCCCCTGACGACCAACAACCGCATGGAACTCACCGCGGCGCTGCGCGCGTTGCAGGCGCTCAAGACACGCTCTTCCGTGCGGATCACCACCGATTCGCGCTACGTGGAGCGCGGTGCCATCGAATGGCTGCCGGGCTGGAAGGCGCGTGGCTGGCGCAATGCGGCGCGCGAGCCGGTCGCCAATCAGGACCTCTGGCAGGAAATGGATGCCGCGCTGGCCTTGCACGAGGTCGAAATGCGCTGGGTGCGCGGTCACAACGGTCACGCCGAGAACGAGGCTTGCGACATGCGTGCGCGCGCCGCGATCGTGGCGATGCTCGGCGCACCGTCCTGAGTCCGGCGATGCGGCAGATCGTACTCGACACCGAAACCACGGGTCTGGACCCGGGCCGCGGGCACCGGCTGGTCGAGATCGGCTGTATCGAGCTGGTCGAGCGACGTCGCAGCGGGCGCGAGTTCCAGTGCTACCTCAATCCCGAACGCAGCATGGACCTCGGTGCCCTGGAAGTGACCGGGCTCACCGATGATTTCCTGCGCGACAAGGCCTTGTTCCGGCATGTCGTGGAGGAGTTCCTCGCCTTCATCGACGGCGCCGAACTGATCATCCACAACGCCGCTTTCGACATCGGGTTTCTCAATGCCGAACTGGCGCTGCTCGGCCCGGGCTATGGCCGCATCCAGGACCGCTGCAGCGTGCTCGACACGCTGGCGGTCGCGCGCGAACGCTATCCCGGCCAGAAGAACTCGCTCGATGCCCTGTGCAGGCGCCTGCAGGTCGAGAATGCGCACCGCCGCCTGCATGGCGCGCTGCTCGACGCCAACCTGCTGACCGACGTCTACCTCGCGATGACGGCGGGGCAGGGCGATCTTGGCCTGGCGATGATCGAACCGGTCGTGGCGCGCGTTGTCGGTACGGAAGTCGCCCGTCCGGCGCGCCTGATCGTGATCCATGCCAGCGCAGAGGAGCAGGAGCGGCACGGCGAGCGCCTGCGCGCGCTGGACAAGGCCAGTCGCGGGCAATGCCTGTGGCTGGCGAGTGTTCCGATCGCGGTTTTTTGAGCCGGCGGCCCGAACTTGCCCCGCAGGTGCCCGTGAGTGGCATAATCGGCGCGGCACCTATCGGAGTGGACGACATGCGCATGTGGATCGCTTTGGGACTGCTGATGGCCGGCGGCGCGTACGCCCAGAGCGCCGCTGAACGCATCGCTGCCTATCGGCATGAAGGCGTCGCCACCTGCGCGGCAAGCCAGTGCCACGGCGCGACCAAGGTCTCGGACACGCAGGCCGTGCAGATGAACGAATTCGCGCTGTGGCAGGAATTCGATCCGCATGCGAAATCCTATGACACGCTGCAGTCGCCTGCATCGAAAGAAATCTTGCGTAAGCTCAGTCTCGGCAAGGCCGACGGTGGTCCGACCTCAGGGGAATCGGAGGGCTGCGTGGACTGTCACACCGAGGCGGTGGCGGTCAACAAGCGCGGGCCGAGATTCCAGCTCGATGATGGCGTCGGCTGCGAAGCCTGCCACGGCGGGTCCGAAAAATGGCTCGCGACGCATGCCACGGCAACCCATGCGGAAAATCTCGCGGCGGGGATGTACCCGACCGAAGACCCCGTTGCGCGCTCGGCGCTTTGCCTGAGCTGTCACGTCGGAACCCCGGACCGGATGATCACGCACCGCATCATGGGTGCGGGCCATCCGCGACTGAGCTTCGAGCTCGATACGTTCACGTGGCTGCACCCGCACTACCAGATCGATGCCGACTACGAGGCGCGCAAGGGCCGTTTCGATGGCCTGCGCGACTGGGGTATCGGGCAGGGCACCGCGGCAATCAACATGCTCGACATCCTGCTCGACAAGGAGGTCGGCTGGCACGGCATCTTCCCGGAGCTCGTGTTGTTCGATTGCCACGCCTGCCATCGCTCGATGTCCGGCAGGCAGTGGGCGCCGCGCCAGGGCACTGGCCTCGGCCCAGGTACCGTGCGTCTCAACGACTCGGCCCTGGTGATGTTCCGCCACGTGCTGGCCGCGGTCGATCCGGCGGGCGCCGAGCGTGTTTTGCAGCAGAGCCGCGACTTGCATCACGCCACCACCGAAAGCCGCGACCGCACCCTCGCCGTGGCGCGCAGCTTGCGCAGCACGCTGGAGGAGTTCAACGTCCGCATTGCGGCATTCGACTTCGCACCGCAAACCCTCGGCGCGATCCTGGGCAGCATGGTGCGTGATGCCGACCGCGGTGAGTTCCGTGATTTCGCCGCCGCCGAACAGGCTGCGATGGGTGTGCAGAGCGTGGTCGTCGCGTTCGAGAACGGTGGCCTGCTCGATGAGACCTCTGCCGCGCAGCTGCGCAGCCGGGTCGATGCGCTCTATGCGACCGTCGAGGACGACGAACACTTTGCGATGGACCGGTTCGTTGCCGCGCTGAAGTCCGTGCGCGCGGCGGCGCCTTGATGTCCCCTCGCGCCGGGCCCCGGCCCGGCGGCGGCCGGCCCGATGCTTTCCCGAGGACCGGTTCGCCGTTCGCTCGGGTGGCCGAGTGAACACCGTGGTCACCGACGCGGTCGAGATTCCCGGCTATCGCATCGACAAGGCGGTCGGCGTCGGCGGCATGGCATCGGTCTACCTGGCGGTGCAGGAGTCACTCGACCGCGAAGTCGCGCTGAAGGTGATGTCACCGTCCCTTGCGGAAAACGCCGAGTTCGCCGACCGGTTCCTCAAGGAGGGGCGGCTGACTGCGAAGCTCAGTCACCCCAACCTCGTCACCGTGTACGACATCGGCCAGTACGGGCAGATCTACTACCTGGCCCAGGAATACATCCCCGGCGGCACGCTGCGCGAGCGCATGAATGCCGGGATGACCGTGCCGCAGATCCTCGACGTGGCCCGTGATGTCGCTCAGGGGCTTGCCTACGCGCATGAGAAAGGCGTGGTCCATCGCGACGTCAAGCCCGGCAATGTGCTGTTCCGCGCCAACGGGACGGCGGTGCTCGCGGACTTCGGCATTGCCAAGGCGATGGACTCGAA
>Ga0307516_10008594_pt1 | contig 11524 bp, 6 predicted proteins | sample 19_EM_MG_FD_203310 | JGI IMG/M metagenome (GOLD analysis project Ga0307516, IMG submission 203310) | Populus trichocarpa ectomycorrhiza microbial communities from riparian zone in the Pacific Northwest, United States - 19_EM | ecosystem: Host-associated > Plants > Roots > Unclassified | place...
GTGGGATGAAGACGTGCTCAGCTACCGCCCCACCGGGCAGCGCTGCGAGCGCTTCCACGCGCGCGACACCTTGCAGCCCGGCGCGCTGCTGCGCCTGGGCGGGCGCGCCTGGCAGGTGCTGGCCTCGCCGGGGCACGACCCCGATTCCGTGATGCTGTTCGACACCACCGGGGGCGTGCTGCTGTCCGCCGATGCGCTGTGGGAGCACGGCCTGGGCGTGGTGTTCCCGGAGATCGAAGGCGTCGATGCCTTCGACGCGGCGCAGGCCACGCTCGACCTGATTGCCACGCTGCCGGTGTCGGTGGTCGTGCCGGGGCACGGGCCTGCGTTCACCGGCGTGGCCGGGGCCTTGGCGCGGGCGCGCAGCCGGCTGGCGGCGTTCCGCGCCGAACCGGCCCGGCATGCGCACTATGCCGCCAAGGCCTTGCTCAAGTACCACGTCATGGAAGAGGGCGACACCTCGCTGGAGGCGCTGCACGGCTGGGCCGAGGCCACGCCGGTGATGCGGCGGCTGTGGCAGGGCCCCCCCTCTCATCCACGGGCCGCGGGCGATTCGCTGCGCGAGTGGACCGAGGCGCTGCTGGCGGAACTGCGGGACCGTGGGGCGGTGGCCTGCAGCGGCGGCCGGGTGCGCGACTGTTGAGGCGATTCGCAGGCCCAGGCGCCGCGGCTCGTCGCACTCTTTTGCTGCCTGTCCAGACGACTTGACGGCGTGTCGCCTGCGGGGTGTGCCGGCATGGGGCCGCCCGTACAGTGCTGCCTCATGGACACTCCCGCTTCAACCTCCTTCTCCGGCCGCTGGCAGCGCCTCAGCGCCGCCGGCCTGCGCATCTTCCATGCCTATGCCAACTGGCTGGTCGGCATCAGTTGGCGGAAGTTCCTGCTGCTGTCGGTGCTGCTGTTCATCATTGCCAGCATGCTGGAGCAGGTGCCGCCGTTCAGTTGGCGCATTGCACAAACCACCGTGGAGGAGCCGGTGCAGCGCAGCGCCCGGATGCCCAAGCCGCCCAAGGCCCCGAAGGCACCCAAAGCCCCCAAGGCGCCTGAAGCGCCCGGGGCGCAGACGGAGCCGATGGTCAAGATCCAGCCGCCCAGGCCTGGCGAGGACGTGGAAATCACCATCGACCATCGCGGTGTGCGCGTGGGCCCCCGGGCGCAGGCGGCTTCCGCACCGGCGCAGGCCGCCTCGGCCGCCAATCTGGCGATCGAGGCCGCGGTGGCCGCGGCAGCCTCGGCGGCGATCAAGGCCGAGGAAGCCGCGCGGCGCAGCATCACGATCAACGTGCCGCCGGGCGAGGCCGGCGATGCGGTGCGCGAGGCCATCGGTGCCATCCGCGAGGCTGCCGAAGAAGCGCGCGAGGCGGCCCAGGAGGCCCGGCAGGAGGCCGAGGAGGCCCGCCAGGAGGTCTTGCAGGAGGCCCGCGATGCCGCGGCCGCTGCCGATGACCGCCCGCGCAAGCGCACCACCACCACCGTGCGCGGCGGCGATTTCCTGCAGCCGCTGGCGATGGCCTTCATCCTCATGTCGGCGGTCATCAAGCTGGTCTACAAGGGCCGGGTGCAGGCCGAGGCCAAGGCGGCGCAGGCCACCGAGGTGGCCGAGGCCGAGTCACTCAAGCGCCAGGTGGTGGAGGCGCGCATGGCCGCCATGCAGGCCCAGGTGGAGCCGCATTTCCTGTTCAACACCTTGGCGTCGATCGACCACCTGATCGAGACCGACCCGCCGCGTGCCAGCCTGATGCAGAAGAACCTGATCGCCCTGCTGCGTGCCTCCATGCCGACCTTGCGCGAGGCCAATGCCCAGGGCACGCGCGACCTGGGGCAGGAACTGGCGGTGATCCGGCCCTACCTGGAGATCCTGAAAGTGCGCATGGAGGACCGCCTGCAGACCGAGATCCACGTGCCGGAGGGGCTGCACTCGGCCGCCTTCCCGCCCATGATGCTGCAGTCGCTGGTGGAGAACGCCATCAAGCATGGCCTGGAGCCCAAGGCCGAGGGCGGCCTGCTCAGCGTGCGGGCCGAGGTCTTGCACGGCAAGCTGGCGGTCACGGTGGCCGACACCGGCCTGGGCTTCGGCAAGGCGCCCACGGCCGGCACCGGTACCGGGCTGAACAACATCCGCGAACGGCTGCAACTGCTGTACGGCCACAAGGGGCAGATCAAAATTACCGAGAATCGGCCCAGCGGCACGGTGGTGACCCTCACGGTGCCCTACCTGTCGAACGCGCAAGGCCGTGACGAGCGCGATGACCCGCCGACCGAGGGAGCCCCCGCATGAACCCGGATGACGACGAGATGGATGCCAACGACCCGAGCGACGCTGGCGTGAACTTCACGCCAAACCCCGGCGCCCCGCGCGCGGTGCTGGCCGACGACGAGCGCTTGATGCGCGAACAGCTGCGTGCGCGCCTGGGCGAGGCCTGGCCCGGGCTGGAGATTGCGGCCGAGGCCCGCAACGGCAGCGAGGCGGTGGAGCAGGTGCTGCAGCACCGGCCCGACGTGGTGTTCCTGGACATCCGCATGCCCGGCATGACGGGCGTGGAGGCGGCGCGCGAGATCGCCCGGCTGGACCCCACGCCGCAATGGCCGGGCTGCGAGGTGGTGTTCATCACGGCCTACGACCAGTACGCGGTCGAGGCCTTCGAGCAGGGTGCCATCGACTACGTGCTCAAGCCGGCCGACCTGCAGCGCCTGGGCGTGACGGTGGCGCGCGTCAAGCAGCGCCTGGCGCAACGGCAGCAAAGCGGCAGCGAGGGCACGGCCGATGCGCTGCAGACGCAGATGCAGCGCATGCTGGCGCAGATTGCAGGCACCCTGGTGCCGGGTCAGGCGCCGCAGCGGCTCAAGTGGGTGCAGGCCACGGTGGGCACGCAGATCCAGATGATCCCGGTCGAGGACGTGCTGTTCTTCATCTCCGACGAGAAGTACACGCGCGTGCAGACGGTGCAGATGGAGGCACTGATCCGCAAGCCCATCAAGGAACTGATCGAGGAACTGGACCCCGACATGTTCTGGCAGATCCATCGCTCCACGCTCGTGAATGCCCGCGCCATCTCGGGCGTGCATCGCGACATGCGCGGCCGGCAGATCGTCACCGTGCGCGGCCATGGCGAAAAGCTGGAGGTCAGCCGCAGCTACACACAGTTGTTCAAGGCGATGTGAACCTGCGGTGCGGCAGGAAAAGGCGCCGCCCGGGGGCGGCGCCTGCAAACCGGCGTGAGGCTGCCGGTTCAGTCTTCGGTTACTTCAGGCCCAGCGTGTAGGTGCCGCTGCCGCTGTACCGGTAGGCCCGCACGTACACGGTGATGCTGGCCGTGCCGCTGTTGGTGACAGAGGCCGTGTCCACCGAGCCGGTGCCGGCTTCGCTGCTGGCGAGCTGCGTGCCGGACGCGTTGTAGATGTACAGGTCGAAGTCGGCCGAGCTCGGCGGCGTCAGCGTGGCCGTCAGCGTCTTGCCAGTGGCCAGTGTCACCGCATAGTAGTCGCTGAGGTCGGTGGACGACACCGAGCCGGTGATGGTCACCGGCAGGGCCGCCGTGATCGCCTGGGCCGTGGCGATGGTGTTGTTGCTGGCGGTGGTTTCGGCCACGGCGGTGGGTGCCGGCGTCGGGGCCGGTGTCGTTCCCTTGGCTGCATCGATGGCCGCGCTGGCATCCAGCAGGCCGCTGCCGCATTGGCTGCAGGTGGCAGGGAATGCCTTCGCGCTGGACTTCAGCCGGGCCTCCACCTCGTCAGGCGTCAGCGCCGAATTCACCGAGAGCATCAGCGCGGCCACGGCGGCCACGTGCGGCGTGGCCATCGATGTGCCGTTGTAGGACGCATAGCTGTCGGCGCCGGGCGTGCTGGTGCCGGCGTTCAGCGTGGAGTAGATGCCGCTGCCCGGGGCGGCCAGGTCCACGATCGTGCCGAAGTTGGAGTAGCTGGCACGACCGCCGGTGCTGGTGGTCGCGGCCACCACCACCACGCCGGTGCAATTGGCCGGCGCTGCGGTCGAGGCGTTGGCGGCCTCGTTGCCGGCTGCCACCACCACCACGGTGCCCAGGCTGCGTGCCGTGGTGATGGCGCTTTGCAGCGTGGCGGGGCAGGACGAGGTGCCGCCCAGCGACATGTTGATGACCTTGGCCGGCGTGGGATTGGCCGGCACACCGCTGACCGTGCCGCCCGCGGCCCAGATGATGGCATCGGAGATGTCGGTGAAGCTGCCGCCGCAGCGGCCCAGCACGCGCACCGGCTGCACCTTGGCGCCATAGGCGATGCCGGCGATGCCGGCGGAGTTGTTCGTCACCGCGGCGATGGTGCCGGCCACGTGGGTGCCGTGCCAGCTGCTGTTGCTGGCGGCGATCCCGGTACCGCATTCATTGGCGGCGTGGTAGTCGCCGGCATCCAGGGCGCTGCTGTCGCGGCCGTCGCCGTCGTGCGATTCAGCCGAGTCGCTGATGAAGTCATAGCCGGCCACGATGTTGGCCGCCAGGTCGGCATGCGGGCGATAGCCCGTGTCGATGACTGCCACCACCACGCCGGAGCCGGTGGATTTGTCCCACGCGGTAGGCATGTTGATGCCTGCAGCGGAGTTGAGCAGGTCCCACTGCTGCGTGGCGTAGAACGTGTCATTGGGCGTGAACAGCGCGTGCAGCCGGCCGTCAGCCTCGGCGTACTCGACGTTGGGGTCGTTGGCCTGGATCTCGCGGGCCAGCGCATCGGCTTCGTCGCGGGTGACGCGGTTGTTGAGCCGGAACACCTGCGCCCCTTGCGACAGCTTGCGCACGTGCTGCAGGCCCAGGCCGCGGCGTGAGGCCGCCGTGGTGGCCGTGCTCATGGTGGCCGTGTCCATCACGGTGGCCGTGGCGGCATTGCGGTACTTCACGATGATCTGCGTGGTGAACTCCTGGTTGCCGGTGGGCACGGGCTCGGTCGCCGGTCCCCCTGCAAGCGCGAACATCGGCACGCTCATCCCCAACATCACTCCCAGGCCGCCAAGCGTTTTCTTGCGGCTCAGATCGAACTTCTTCATTTATGGTCCTTTGGACATTCATCAGTAAGTCCGCGGCCGATGGGTAAGCCGGCACACGGGGTGAACCCGGCGGCATGTATGGCCCCGCGGGAGCGTGCATGTTCGGCAGGCTGAATCGGCATACAAATTGGGGTTTGCGCGATGAAGCATCGGCACCACAGCCGCGTGGCGGGGTGCATGGCCAACACCGTGCATGGCATTGCGCCAAGAGTGCGCGCCGGGCTCTTCATTGGCCCATCGATGCGCTCATGTGGAGCGCGGCAGGAAAGAAAAGAGCGCCGCCCGCAGGCGGCGCTCGGAATACCCTAGGGCGGGTATGTGCGGGTGTCTGTGCAGGTTATTGCGACAGGCCCAGCGTGTAGGTGCCGGTGCCGCTGTAGCGGTAGGCCCGCACGTACACCGTGATGGCGGAGGCGCTGTTGTTGGTGTAGGTGGCCGTGTCCACCGCGCCGGTGCCCAGCAGGCTGCTGGCCACCGCACTGCCGGTCGTCGTTCTGTAGATGTACAGGTCGAAGTCGGACGAGGACGGTGGCGTCAGCGTGGCGGTGAGGGTCTTGCCTGCGGCCAGCGAGATGGCGAAGTAGTCGTTGGTGTCGGTGCTGGGCAGCGTGCCGGTCACGGTGGCCGGGTTCGGCGTGACGGTCTGCGGGGCGGTACGCGAGTTGTTGGGCTCGACCTCGGCCACGGGGGTGGACGGGGGCGGGGACGGAGGAGTTGGCGGGGGGGCGCCAGTGGCCGCGGCCACTGCAGCCGCAGCGTCCAGCAGGCCCGACCCACACTGGCTGCAGCTGGCAGGGAAGGCGCGCGCGCTCGACTTGAGGCGGCTCTCCACGTCAGCCGGCGTCAGTGCCGAGTTGACCGACAGCATCAGCGCGGCCACCGCGGCCACGTGCGGCGTGGCCATCGAGGTGCCGCTGTATGACGCAAAGCTGTCGGCGCCCGGCGTGGTGGTGCCGGCGTTCAGCGTGGAGTAGATGCCGGTGCCCGGGGCGGCCAAGTCCACGATGGCGCCGAAGTTGGAATAGCTGGCGCGCGCGCCGGTACGCTCCACCGCGGCCACCGCGATCACGCCGGTGCAACTGGCCGGCGAGAAGCCGGAGGCGTTGGCGGTGGAGTTGCCCGCGGCCACCACCACCACCGTGCCGCGGCCGATTGCGGACGTGATGGCGGTCTGGAGGGTGGGTGTGGAGGCACAGGCGCCACTGCCGCCCAGCGACATGTTGATCACGCGCGCCGGCGTGGCGTTGGCAGGCACGCCGCTGACCGTGCCGCCGGAGGCCCAGACGATGGCGTCGGCGATGTCGGCATACGACCCGCCGCAATTGCCCAGCACGCGCACCGGCTGCACCTTGGCGCCGAAGGCGATGCCGGCAATGCCGGCCGCATTGTTGGTGACCGCGGCGATGGTGCCGGCCACGTGCGTGCCGTGCCAGCTGCTGTTGTAGGCGTTGCTGTCGCACTCGCCCGCCGCGGAGTAGTCGCCCGGATCGATGGGGTCGCTGTCGCGGCCGTCGCCGTCGTGCGTGTTGGAGGCATCGCTGACGAAGTCATAACCGGCCACGATGTTGGCGGCCAGGTCGGCATGGGGCCGGTAGCCCGTGTCGATGACGGCCACCACCACGCCGGTGCCGCTGGTGGTGTCCCAGGCCGTGGGCATGTTGATGCCCGCGGTGGCCTCGAACAGGTCCCATTGCTGGGTGGCGTAGAAGGTGTCGTTCGGCGTGAACAGCGCATGCATCATGCGATTGGGTTCGGCGTACTCCACGTTGAAGTCGTTGGCCTGGATCTCTTGCGCAAGGGCTTGCGCTTCATCGACGCTGATGCGCTGGTTCAGCCGCAGCACATGGGAGCCCAGCGCGGTGCGGCGCAGGTGCTTGAGTCCCAGGTTGCGGCTGGAGGCCGCGGCGCTTGCGGTGCTCAGGGTGCCGGTGTCCAGCACCGTGGCCGTGGTGGCGTTGCGGTACTTGATGATCAGTTGGTCGACGGTGTCGGCTGTTGGCCGTGTGTTGGCCGCTTGGACCAGCGGGCCGCCGGCGACCGCGCTGAGGGGTAGGGTCATGGCCAATGTCACGCTCAGGCCGGCAAGCGTGCGCTTGCGGCGTAGATCGAACTTCATTTGCAAACCTCTCCAAGTTTTTGAAAGTGAGCCCGCAGCCATCGGGTAAGCAGCATGCGGTGTGAGCCCGGTGGCATGGGTGACCACACGGGAACATGCATCGTGGGCATGCCTGGAGAGGGATCGAATGAGGGTTTGCGCTGTGAGGTGTGCCCGCAACAACTGCTCACTCATTGCAGCAAGATTGGCATGCAGGACGCGTCTGTTGAAAGCAGTGCATGCCTTGCTCCAAGAACGCGCGCCATCTGCTGCATGAGCAGCTTGAGTGTCTCGTTCAGGCCCATGCATGCGCACGGCCTGCGCCATCCTGGTGACGAGGTGGAATACAAAATACAAAACGCCGCACGAGGCGGCGTTTTGCTCAAGCAGGTGGCGCGGTCGATCGCGCCTGTAAACCTTTCACTGTTGCGTGAGATCCAGCTTGTATGTCTGCTGGTTGGCGGTGCCCGGTGCCACGCTGATGGAATTGGCCCGCACGAACACCGTGGCATTGGCGGTGCCGTTGTTGGTGACGCGCACCTGGTCGGCCACGCCATTGCCGGTGTTGGCGCTGCGCACGATCAGGTTGCCATTGACGTTGAAGATCGCCACGTCGAAGTTGGCCGTGGCCGACGGCGCCAGCCGGGCGGTGAGCGAGCGGCCTGGTGCCACGGTGAGGCGGAACAAGTCCACCGCGCCGACGGCGAGCGCACCCGACACCCGCGCCGGATTGGCCGCGATGGCCTGGGCGGTGGCGCGCGTGTCGTTCGGCTCGACCTCGGCGATCTCAGCCGCGGCCGGTGGGGGCGGGGGCGGCGGCGGGGTGGCGCCGCCGAGCGCTGCGTTCACGGCGGCGTTGGCGTCCAGCAAGCCCGTGCCGCACTGGTTGCAGTCACCCGCCGCAAAGGGCCGTGCGCTGGACTTGAGGCGGGCCTCCACCTGGTCGGGCGTCAGGGCCGCGTTCACCGACAGCATGAGCGCGGCCACGGCTGCCACGTGTGGCGTGGCCATGGAGGTGCCCTGGAACTGCGCAAACGCATCGCCTGCCGGTACCGTGCGGCCGGCGTTCACGGTGGAGAGCACGCCGTCGCGGCCGTCGCCGCCCGGGGCGGCCAGGTCCACGCCGGTGCCGAAGTTGGAGTAGCTGGCACGCTTGCCGGTGCGGCCCGTGGCGGCCACCGCGATCACGCCGGTGCAATTGGCCGGCGACGAGTTGGCCACGTCCTGGGCCTCGTTGCCGGCAGCCACCACCACCACCGTGCCGCGGCTGCGCGCACTGTTGATGGCCGCCTGCTCGGTGCGGCTGCAGGCGCCGCCGCCGCCCAGCGACATGTTGATCACGCGCGCCGGGGTGGCGTTGACGGGGGCGCCGGCCACTGCGCCACCCGAGGCCCAGATGATGGCATCGGTGATGTCCGCGGTGGAACCGCCGCATTTGCCCAGCACCCGCACCGGCTGCACCTTGGCGTTGAATGCGATGCCGGCCACGCCTGCGGCATTGTTGGTCACCGCGGCAATCGTGCCGGCCACGTGGGTGCCGTGCCAGCTGCTGTTGCTGGCTTGCGAGCCCGCGCCGCATTCACCCGCGGCGTTGAAGTCGCCAGGGTCGCTGCCGTCGGCGTCGCGCCCGTTGCCGTCACCCGCGCGGGCCGCGGAACTGATGAAGTCGAAGCCAGGCACGAGGTTGGCCGCCAGGTCGGCGTGCGGCCGGGCGCCAGTGTCGATGACGGCCACCACCACGCCCGCGCCGCGCGCCTTGTCCCAGGCCAGCGGTGCGTTGATGCCGCCGGCGGCCTCGAAGTAATGCCACTGCTGCGGAAACTGGGGGTCGTTGGGCGTGAACAAGGCGTGCACGCGGCGGTCGGGTTCGGCGTACTCCACGTTGAAGTCGGCGCCTTCGATCTCGCGCGCCAGCGCATAGGCCTCGGCGAGGCTGACGCTGCGGTCGAGTTGCAGCACTTGGGCGCCCAGCGCCGTGCCGCGCACGTGCTTCAGGCTCATGCTGCGGCGTGCCGCCACCGAGCTGGCGGCTTGCAGGGTGCCCGCATCCATCGTGCTCTTCGTGGTCGTGCTGCGGTACTTCACGATCAGGCGGTCGGTGACATTGGCATTGGCAGCGGCTGGCGCGAGGGTGGGCGACCCCGACGATGCATCGATGGGCCCGCCTGCCATGGCGCCCAGCGGTGCGGCCAGGGCCAGTGCCACGCCCAGGCCGGTGAGCGTGTTCTTGCGGCGAAGATTGAAGTTCATGTGCGTACTCTCCAAGTGGTTCCCGAGTCGTCCTGTCGCCGGCCGTGAGGCCGGCGTGAGGCCTGGTTCCTGAGGCATAAAAGATGGGAAGTTTTCCCTTGCTCCAGTGACGCCACCTTAACCGGCTTGGGGCGATCAGGTGCTACGACACGGTTCAATCCGTGACCAGCCTGCCGAACTTGCATCGAGTGGTGAGGCTTGCGGCGTGCGCCATGCAGGCCGGCCGCGCCATCGGGGCGGCACCGCGGCGAGGCGTGGAGGGCACTGCGCATATGCTTACGTCTTCCTCCACCGCGGTGCCGTTTGCACGGCACGTTCCCTCCATGACGTTCCTCACCATGCCTGGCGAGACCCAGCCAGCACTTCCCGGCGAGGCTCCGGCCACGTCGATGATCCACCTCATTGGTGGTGAAAAAGGCGGGGTCGGAAAGTCGCTTGTGGCCCGTTTGCTGGCCCAGTACTTCATCGACCGCCACATGGCCTTCACCGGCTTCGACACCGACCGTTCGCACGGTGCCTTGATGCGCTTCTATGCCGACTACGCGTCACCCGTGTTGGTGGACAGGTACGAGGCACTGGACGCCATCGTCGAGAGCGCCGTGGGCGTGCCGGGCCACCGCGTGCTGGTGGACCTGGCCGCCCAGACGCATGCGCCGCTGGTGCAATGGATGGACGACTCCGGCGTGCTGGACCTGGCGGCCGAATCCGGCGTGAGGGTGACCTACTGGCACGTGATGGATGCCGGGCGCGACTCGGTGGACCTGCTGGAGCGCCTGCTCGACCGTTTCGGGCCGCGCCTGCATTACGTGCTGGTGCTCAACCAGTTGCGCGGCGACGACTTCGGTCAGCTCGACCGTTCAGGCCAGGGCGCGCGGGCCCTGTCGCTGGGGGCCCGCGTGGTGCGGCTCAAGCACCTGCAGGACACCGTGCTGCGCAAGATCGACGAAGCCGACAGCAGCTTCTGGGCCGCTTCCCATGCGGCCAGCAACGAGGGCCCGAAGCTGGGGCTGCTGGAGCGGCAGCGGCTGAGGCTGTGGCTGGCGCATGCAGCGGCGGAGATCGAGGCCACCGGGGCTTGATCAGGCGGGCCGTGGGCCGGCCGACTTCATTCAGACTCCGGTTTGACCTCGAATCCGACGACACGGTGCGGGGGCTCGCTGCTCGCGGGTTTTTGCACCGGTGGTTGCGTGAGCATCTGAATGGTACGGTCGCGTATGGAGCCATATCTGGCGATCGATCGCTGCGCAACCTCGTCGGTATCGGCATCCTTGTTCTATTCCGTGGTTCTCCGGCGAATGAACTCGATATTGCTCTCGTAGAGCCTGTTGACCGTGTCAATAGCCTTTGTCCGCGGGCTGAGGTCCCCCGTCGGACTGGCTGGTGCCGCGGGGCGAAGACCGGTACGGCAAATCGAAGGCCAGGGCCTGCCTGCAGCCCAAGGCTCACCCCAGCCGCTGCCCCGACGCACCGTCGAACACATGCGCCTTGCTCGCGTCGATGTTCAGGTGCACCACGTCGTCAGGCCGGGCGAGGGTGCGGCCATGGATCACCGCGATGACCTGGGCGTCGCCCACCTGCAGCAGCAGCTCGGTTTCCGCGCCGGTGGGCTCGACCACGATGACCTTGGCCGCAATGCCGGTGCCGGGCGAGCCCAGGTGGATGTCCCCCGGCCGGATGCCGTAGTGCACTGCCTGGCCCGGCGTGCCGCTCACCTGCTCGGGCACCGGCCAGAGCGTGCCGCCCGCGGCCTCTACCGCCGTGCCATTGCCGCTGCCGCGCAAGCTGCCCGCGATCACATTCATCGCCGGTGACCCGATGAACTGCGCTACGAACAGGTTGACCGGGTGGTCGTAGAGCTGCAGCGGCGTGCCGATCTGCTCAACCACGCCGTCGTGCATGACCACGATGCGGTCGGCCATGGTCATGGCCTCGATCTGGTCGTGCGTGACGTACACCGTGGTGGTCTTCAGGCGCCGGTGCAAGGCCTTGATCTCGGCACGCATGGCCACGCGCAGCTTGGCGTCCAGGTTCGACAGCGGTTCGTCGAACAAGAACACCTTGGGGTCGCGCACGATGGCGCGGCCCATGGCCACGCGCTGGCGCTGGCCGCCCGACAGCTCGCGCGGGTGGCGGGCCAGCAGCGGCTCCAGGTTCAGGATGCGCGCCGC
>Ga0307516_10008595_pt1 | contig 11523 bp, 16 predicted proteins | sample 19_EM_MG_FD_203310 | JGI IMG/M metagenome (GOLD analysis project Ga0307516, IMG submission 203310) | Populus trichocarpa ectomycorrhiza microbial communities from riparian zone in the Pacific Northwest, United States - 19_EM | ecosystem: Host-associated > Plants > Roots > Unclassified | place...
ACGATGAAGTCTTGTGTGTATTGTCTTGTCTTAGAGAGAAAGGCAGGAAAAGTGAAAAGTCTGAATACACGTATATGACGTGATTCTACACGTGACAAAGCTGAACGAGTGAGATATTGCAACAGTTGATGCAGGCGGATTGCGAGTGATTTCGCATGCAACTTGCAAGGTGCCAAGCGTTTGCTAGCGCCTGCGCTTCCGTACGGTTTGGCTCGCTTACCGCAGCACGGCTTGCTGAATACGACGGCAAGGGCCGCAAGTCCACCCCTTTTTTCTTCTACTTTCATCATATCATACGCGCGACCAGCGCACTCCTCGCATCTTGCTATCATTTACGCTGCCTGCATCAACCTCACCGCCATCCTCATCGACAACGTACTCGTCGTGTCGCGTCGTATTGTACAACTTCCCACTGTCCCTGTGAGTGCGGCGCTAACAATTCATGAAGCTCGTTGATCTTCTCGCCGCGCCATATTTGCTATCGTCCTTGCCGCTGGCAGCCTCACCGTCATCCTCATTGACATCGTACTCGTCACGTCTTGATGTCATCCACGCCGCCCGCATCCTCTTTTCATCGACATCGTACTCGTCGCGTCGCGTCGTATTGTACAACTTCCCACTGTCCCTGTGAGTGCTGCGCTAACAATTCACGAAGCTCGTTGATCATCTCGCCGCGTCATATTTGCAATCGTCCTTGCCGCCGGCAGCCTCACCGCCACCCTCATTGACATCGTACTCCTCTAACTATCCCAGCCAATGACAGACGGAGTAGGAGAATGTGGGGTTGGGTCCGGCGCGTCAGGTAGTGTCTCCGAGTCCTCGCAAGAGCGCTCGGGAGAGGGGCGCTCGGGAGAGGAGGATGGGCGCCTTGGGGTCGGTGGGGTACGATTGGCAGCGCGAGGGGACAGCAAGCGTGGCCTCTGTCGGTAGCCGGAGGTGTCCCTCTGCGGCGAGCGGGAACGAGAGTGGGATCAGCGGAGGCTGCTGTGCTGTCGGCTCTCTCGCTGCAGCGAATTGAAATCCTGTAGCTGTGTTCGAGCGAGATCCAGAAAATCCTGATTCACTTGTGGGAGCCTATTAGCAAGCTGGTTCACCTGAGTAGATGTACGCCTCTGGTCTCGCTCTTGCTGGGTCGGTCGTGGCTGGCGCTGCCGGGACCTGTCGCTTATGGAGCGGACGGAGAGAGAAAAGGGTGTCGGTAGGGGGAGCGGGGAGCGGGGGCGAGGGAGAAATCAGTGGTGGTGGGTGTGGGGAGCGGGGGCGAGGGAGAAATTGGTGTTGGTGGGTATGGGGAGCGGGGGCGAGCGAGAAATTAGTGGTGGTGGGTATGGGGGGAGCGGGGAGCGGGGCGGAAGCTAGGACTCAGCGAGAAAACAGTTTTTGGTGGACTGGAATGGTCCTGGTAGTCAATCTACTGGTTTCGGTGTTGCTACCAATTGTCACGCAATGCGGACAAAAAAAGAAGAGAAGAAGAAAGTCATGTTGTTCTATCTACGAGCGGGAGGAGCTTGCTTCTTATATACCCATTGCCAAGCCCTTCCTGCGCAGTCGCTCTTCTGCTTTCGGCGGTGTGCAGCTCAGCGCCAGCCGGCCCGCTGTCCTCCGGAGAGGTGCTGTTCGGCATGCTGCCGTCCGGCAATGTGCCGCCGTGAGCAAACATGCACCTGTATGACACCATCCCATGTACCCATACCGGCTTAGGGTCACAGATATTGAAGAGCTTCAGCGCTGACGCCGTGTCGGTCCACTCGAGAAACTACACAACACCCTTACCGACATTCTCAAGACTCCTCAACGCCGTGACACATTCGAGGAGATTGTTCGACGTCTCTACGTGGACGAGACTATTTTCACGGTGTTTGTCGGCAACATCACACGCTGGTCTAGTGATTACGAGAGTATTTTACGTGCCTTTCATCTTCGCGAGGTTGTTGACGAGTTCACCAATACGGCCATCCGTCAGAACGTCAATGGAGAACAAGATTTCAATCAGCAAGATGCTCTGGTTCACGACGAACTCTTGGCACGAGATTGGGAGTTCATTGCTTCTGTCAAGGAAATTCTAGCACCTTTCAAGGAATGGACGTTGAAATTACAAGTTTGATACAGCAATGGATGTTGTTGCCGAAATCCTACCCGCAATGGATGAGCTGTTGGATCATCTTGAGCTGTGCCGTGTACAGTTCCGTAGTGACGAGCACCTGCTTGCAATGGTCAACCAGGGTTGGGCGATTCTCGATAAGTGAGTACACACCGTGGGGATGGCTGCTTCTTACTAACGTGTGCTCTGTAGATATTATGCTAAGGTAGATCTTTGCCCTGCATATGTCATCGCCGTCGCACTTCATCCCAACATGAAGCATGCATACTTTCGTGAGCAATGGAAGGAGAAGCCTGACTGGATTGCCTGCGCGGAAAGTACTGTTAAGAAGGTCTGGAAGGAGTCCTACCGTGGATACCGTGCAGCCCACCGAAGCCCTACACCACTACCGGCTCATGAAGATCCTGCACACTTGAGTCAGTTCGACCGAAAGCGTCAAGCTCTCAGTCGGACAGATGTCAACGTTGACATGATGTAGCGCTATCAGCAGGATCTACCACTAGCGGGTGAACAGATCCTCGATGTTGTCTCTTACTGGCGTGCAAAGATGTTGGAACCGCAGTGGAGAGATCTTGCAAGGATGGCGCTTGACTATCTGACAATTCCGGCCATGAGTGCGGAGCCTGAACGGGTCTTCAGCGCTGCAAAGATCACCATAACTGACCGGAGATGTCGCATGGGTGACGATGCTATTGAGGCCCTTGAGTGCCTCAAGAGTTGGCAGAGGGATGGCTTGATCGCCGCAACGAAACAGGATATCAAAGTTATTGAGGACCTGTTGAACGCATTATGCGAGGAGGATTTGGCTTAGTCTACATGAGATTGAATTTATCACCTTGCTTTTTTCTACGATTCTTTCTACAACCGCCGTGATGTGCCAACTACTACTCCACCCCACTCATTAGGCCTCGACGGATGTCTGGCCCATTGGATCGCCGCCATAGGCACTTCAGCTACTGAACCTGCCGCCAGCAAGAAATAATTGGGGGCTCCGGAAATAGCACTATTTTGGTGGCGCCTTGGCAGTCGACCGCCGTCGACTACAGTCCGTTCCATTCTTGGACACTGCGGACGGTGTACCGTCCAGTCCAGAGATTGGACTGTGAAAGTTTGCCCGATCGCCGTTCTTCTGAGAGTCTTCACACTAGCAGAGAGAGGGAGAGAGAAAGAGATTTGGCGAGATTATTGTATCGTTGAAGTGTGTTGATCTTCTATTTCAATGCTATATGGAAGTATATAAAAGAAGAGAAGAAAGAATGCCAAAGACGCTGCTATGAGAGAATGCCAAGCCGTCGTTGCCAGGATCCCTTTGCCACTGCCGTTGCTATGCCATTGCTCTCCACAGCGTTGCTGTCGTCGCCGTTGCTGTGGTGACGCTTCCACCGGCGCGCCACGCCGGAGCGGCGAGAAGCAATTCCAACATGGACGGACGGCCAGAATTTTATATAGTCCCATCCGAGGCCCAGGACGGACGGACTGGACTATGCGGAACACTGGCTGAAGGAAGGAAAACAGCAGCTGCAAACGACACATCAAGCGCCATCTGAGCAGGCACCCAGGAATCAGTCACCAGGCCCGTCGATGGAGTGTGCAAGAGTATTGGGGCGCCCCGGGCCACTAAGCTGGGTCCCAGGCGCCACGGCCACACCGCCCCCAGCGATCCTCGCGCTTGATGAGGGAGGCAACCCAGCAATCCCGGCATGGACGGAGGACGCGATGGAGATCGTCAAAGAGGAAGCAAGTGGCACCGCCCCACCAGTAGCCGTCTGATGGCGAACCTACGGGAACCAATGCTGCTAAAGATGCTGCAGCACAATTGCGCTCACGGAGGCCAGGTGATGGAGGCGGTGTTGAAATCGGCAGTCAAACGAGGAGTGAATCTGGTGCTCCTACAGGAGCCCAGGGGAAAGAAAGAGAGCGATAGCACACGCTCACACCACAGCTTGACGTTCATCAAGGAGGATGAGGGCGTGGCAGGGAAGTGCCGGATCGCAGTAAACCGAGAGTCAAGATGCCGGGTGACGGAGCTGAAAACGTTGACACGGGAGTGCCGGAATCACGTACAGGTGGTGGAGGTTGTCCCCCCGGGTGGGGATACAATCATCATTGCCAGCGTGTATGACCGACACGAGGGAAGAAATGAGGCGAATAGGCCAGCGCAGCACGCGGCCTGGGGCGAAATCGTCAAACACCGGAGGGTGATTGTCGCCGGAGACATGAACGCGCACAGCAAGATGTGGAACCCCAAAGCAACATACAGCAAAAACCACACTTTCTGGGAGCGGCTCATTACGGAAGAGAACCTTTTCGTGTGGAATAACGAGGAAGCCACGAGGATGGGGCCGGGGGCGATGAACCACTCCATCATCGATCTCACTCTGTCCTCGCCTAATATGGATCTGAACTGGTGCTTGCTTGGTGAAGAGGCGACCGGGTCAGACCATGAGGTCATTGCGTGGGATGTGCTGGGCAGACCCGCCCGCAGGACCTCTGCTGGACCTTCCGCTCTGGACGCACCTTGAAAAGGTTGTCTCGCGCCCGCGTCTGGCACCTACACCAGCACTGAGCGGTGGAGCGGTCCTTCACCTATTGTAGGTACAGCCCAGTTTGGGCGTGCCCTGTCTTCACCTGATAGAATCTTGAGGCCTGCCGCTTGGAACGACCTGCGACCGTGATATCTGGCTGCTGTGTACGCGGCATCATATATTTGTTCTAGGAAGTCCGACCTCTAGCCCACTGCCGGGTCGCTGCCCACTTCTCAGTGATCTCTTGCTTGAATGTCCGAGTGATCTGGGGCTTGCCATCGCAGGAACTCCTGTCCGATTCGGGTACCCTATCCATTCCACCCCGCGGGTGTCAGGCTCTTACACTACTATGTTGACCCACTCGTCAGCCTTGGCTACTAAGGTGAGTGGATCCGGAATTCCGATCTGAACTTTCAACGGTTGGCAGCGCAGTATGGTCGCAGATACCCTGGAGGTGATGTACCGTACGATCCCGGGAAGCTGGATGAGGGTCAGAAGGGGGGGGACATGGTGATCGGGAGAAGTTCCACATGCGGGTCTAGAAACCCTACCAGAGGACGGCATGATAGGAAGCGGTAGTGTGTATGGAGAATCGAATCCAGCATGGCGAAAATTCGTGTCACCGACACTTGGGTAGCAGCGATTTACGGTTCGTAAACAATGGATATTGACAATGTGTACGATCAACTTTCTTTATTCATCAAATTTTGATCTCCCTATGTGCTTTTGTTAAGGGCTGTATACCAGAAATCCAACCACGCAAATGCTCATCACAACGCCCAGGCACCTGCAGCACTGTATGGCGTGACCTGACCGAAGACGCCAGAGCCTCCTCCATACGCAGTCGTATTATCACCCACAGCTCCGCCAGCCGTAAAAGCTGTCTCATATCCACCATCGCCGACACCACCCATGGCGTGGTCCTGTCCTACAATCTTATCACCTCTGTCACCCTCCTCACGGAAGGTGTTTATGACCGCCGCGAGCTTCTCCTGTAGACACTTGATTCCCTGCTGCATTATTTCATCCGGCGGCATCGAACCAGCACTCTCAATGTTCATGAAGAAACGACTCGGGACAGCATCGTAATTGAATGGTTCGTCTTTGATCGGAGGGTCTTCCCACGACGTAAACTTGGATTTCGGCCTTGCACATCCCATCAGCACTACGCAATATCATCAGTTCAGGGGTGCTTACCATTCCTTCTTCGGATCGGTCTCGTACCAGTGGTCGATATGCCTGAGCTTATTGTGCGGATCATATTCGAAGCCTACGGCAGTCACTGGCGACCACTTCGCATGCTCCTTGCCTATCCCCTTCTTCGCAATGCACTTCATCTTGAGTTCCTGATTCTTTCCAAGTTTCGTGATGATTGGACCCCGTTTATCTGGATCAGCAGTGATCGGCGAGCCCAGCTGCGCTCCTTCCGTAACTGCCAAATCCCGAGCGTACACGGTAATGGGGTAATCGGAGGTGCAGCGAGCGTGAAGGGTGAGTGTAACCGAACATTGCTCGCAGTACTGGTCGCACGAGCAGTCACGACTGTAGAGGAGCTTGTCGTCGATGTTGGTGCTGTCCAGCGGAATGAGACCAAGACGGTGCGAGACGAACTCGTCCGGGATTACGGAGGTGTTGGTTTCGATTTCTACGAGGTCGATTGCTGGGGGAGGTTAGCTCCGTGTATATGTTTTTGTTTGCCGTGGTGCAGGGATTAGGAAGGAATACCAATCGTGGGGACCTCCGCCATCATTACTCTTCGCCACGAGTTTGCGAAACTGCAACACGCTAGTAAGCTACAACGCCGCAGGATAAATGGCGGAACGTACGCAAGATCGCAGTTGGAGAGCGCGATTTGCGCATGTCGGAAGTCCGCTTCTATGATGGTGATTTCAGCTGAGTGGGTAAGAATGGTTAGCCGTTGAAGATGGTGCAGGCATATCCAGCAGACTCACGACCACGGCCATTCTCGTAAATTTGCTGAAACTCATCCATATCGATCGTACGATTGGTTTAGAGGAAGGGGGTCGTTAAAAAAGTGGGTGATTTGGTGCACGGGTGGGGTTGTGTCGCGCACGACACTGCGAGATCGCCAAGATATGAGATGATGAAGACGAATCTGAGGAAAAAACGGGAACTAAAAGCTATGCTTAGCGCGGCCCGTGACCTTTTGTCAGCCGTCTTGGCGAGCCCTGCGATTGCAACGCGGCCGTCACGGACCCAAATGTTCACTGCCCCCGTGAAGAACCTCAAGCACAATGCCAAACGGACAAAAAATATAGAAATTAGTCAACCACTTTTCGTAAACAGGCCTAAAACAAACCCCGTGCGCGGGCAACCGAAAACATTCCATCCGTAAAAGTTCAAAAGGAGTACTACGGACGAGCTTCCTAACCTGTCATACCCTGACAGTTTGAGAGAATGCCGACTAGAGAATAGCGCGACTAAGCCAAACCAGCCATGCAACCCAAGGAGTAAAGCCAGCTGATGAGAGAATAAAAGGAGAGTTTTGGTGGGAGAGTTTCTGAGTCTAGACAGTGTACGAGGATAAGATCCGTCGAATACTGGCAAAGTGGCTTGAGGTAACTTGATCCTTGGGGCCAGTTGCGGGTTAGCACAACATGGCTAGAAGGGCTCGAGGAAGTGTTCGAAGGATCCCAGCATTGGGAAAACCTTGGTCATGTCAAGGGCGCCCTGTTTGAGAATATTCAGCCCTAAGGACCAGGCCAGCAATGCGATCAGGGGTCAGCTAATGAGACCTCTGGGGAATCCTTTTCAACAAACAATGGGATTTCTAGCTAGCGCTGCCTTTACTGAAGAAAATCGTTGTAGACCGCAAGAATGTGACGCATGACTACGCTTAAAAATTCATGAGAGCGTAAAATGCAGTGTTCGACATAGACCAGATGGTCTGCAGACTTGCTCTGTACGGTTTTCTGAAAGGACGACCAGACCTGGCATTTCACGGTCGGAATAGAAAATAGACGGTCCCGACCGCAGTGTGGCGAGTAGGGCAGATATCCCGATGTCTTCCGACGTCAGGATAAGTCCGGCTTGGCACTCATTATTTGCAATTGTGATAGTCGTCAATCCACCCTCAAATAGAGTATCGCCGGGCCGTGCCGGGACTTGATTATGATTATTACCCATAGGTCTTGACGTAGCAGCTTGTTCGCAATGAGCTGTAACGTCCTTGCCTCCTTTCGACGGATGCCACATTGATCGGCCTCCGCCGCCCTTGTCTGAACTAGGCCCTGTTTGGGAGGGCGCGTCCGTTTAGGTTTTTTGGTGGGAGATGTCCGCTTGCTTCCGTTTACATGACTAGCGTCCGTTCCCAAAAAAAAGCAGTGTCTGGACAATCGCAGTCCGTCTTCCGTTTCCGTTCCTCTACACCAAAAAGTCTTCCGTTCCCAAATTGACCTCGCGAGGTCTTTTTCACTTCCGTTCGTACAACAACCCGCCCCATGCCTCCCAATAGCAAAATTTCACCCGATAGGATACGTCGTAAGAAACAGCGCCCACACTTCATTTGTCTTATTCTGATATTCTATAATCAACGATCTCTATTGCGAAATCCTAAATATTTGCACTTCCATGCTTTCTATGCATCATCGGTCACAACAGTATGGTGCATGCGGTCAAGAAGGGCCCCTCATCGATTAACTCTGTGCACCGGAAAGTATAAATATTTCTGCGTGGCAACAGCCGACCCCAACAAAAAATAGCGTTGCTACGAGACAGATAAGCTTTCAAACATGGAAATTCGACACACGCTGAAAACTCTAAAACCAACTCACTCGTGCTGGTGGTTTGCGTCGTATGAAGGTTCACGATGTGGAGGGATGAAGACGGATGATGAAGTTGATGAAGAGGTGGAGATGATATATCTTGGATTCGCTGAGTGTTCGTGTCGATGATCCTCTAGCAGGAGAGAAGGACTCTCAAAAGAAAGAAAGTGTTGGAATTGCTTCTCGCCGCTCGCCGCTCCGGCGTGGCGCGCCGGTGGAAGCGTCACCAGAGCAACGGCGACGACAGCAACGCTGCGGAGAGCAATGGCATAGCAACGGCAGTGGCAAGGGGATCCTGGCAACGACGGCTTGGCATTCTTTCTTCTTTCTTTCTATATACTTCTTCATAGTAGAGAAAAAGACGACGCATCACGTTTGAGCGATACCATCAAACTCCAACGATATAATCATCAAGGCAAACTTTTACAGGTTATGAGCCCGGAGCCGTAACCGCTCCATATACGATCAAACCTCACTGCGTCAAACTCTCGCGCGATAAATAGCTCCTCAGGAGCCAGTGATAAACGCGGGGGCCGGCGATTCCGAGGCCCTTTCCTCTACGTCTCACCTAGAAGATCTCTCCTCTAAATTGATTGCTAACCATCCTAGCGACAGAAGACCTCTGACGGCCGAAAAGAACTTCCCTCCTTACGCATCACTATTCGACGAGAATCTACAACGATCTTCATAATGAGCGACGAAACGTTCAAACACCCTCTGGGCAACGTCCGCCTACTCGATCGTACCAACTACGCAGTCTGGAAAAAAGATTGCATGAAGGTTCTACAAGGAATCATGGCGTGGGACATCGTGATGGAGAGAGAAGAAGAACCAGAAGATCCGGGAAGACCCAACGACTTTACCAGACCTCTCATTCTGGCACGGAAGGCATACAAGGACTACAAACAACGGAAATTGCAGGCCGTGGCCATTATCTACGGATCTTGTACCAATGCTGTCAAGGTACACATCAAAGGAATGGAGGATCCCGTCCAGATGTGGAAAGAATTGGAGGCACGCACAAACACCGCCAACTCATCGGTCGGTAGAATGTCGCTCTTCCGGAAATTCAGTACTCTCCGCCCCACTCCCAGACAGCCGCTAAATGCCTACTTCGCCGAATTGCTCGACATCACCACTGAGCTCGCAGGCTCCGAAGAAGCGGTCTCCGACATGGTCCTTAAGAACCACATCTACACCACTCTTCCTCCCGCCTATGCAGTCACGATTGAGATTCTTCAATCTCGTGCAGGAGTCACTATTCACGAAGTCATTGATGCACTGAACGAATGCGAAACAAATCGATCGATGACAACAAAACCTGATGCCGTTTCAGAAGCTCTCTACACACAACAAGGAGCAAGGGGAGGACGAGGTGGCTACCAGGGACGATACCAAGGAAATGAGCGTTCTCAGCGGTGGTGTGATTGGTGTAAGACCGGCACTCACTCTACCTCAAATTGCTGGAGTAAGAAGAACAACAAACGGGCACGAGACCAGAATGACTGCTACTACTGTGGAGAAGAGGGCCACATCAAGAATGACTGCCCGGCCAGGAAAAAGGGACAGGCCCTGTGAAACAGCAGAGGAATAGGACGCGACGGAGGCGAAGGAAACGGACATGACAGATGCGAACGTGACGGACGCGAAGGAAACGGACGCGACGGACGTCATGGACGCGAAGGAAATGGACGCACTCACAATACCTCGGGCAACCTGCAATGACTTGCGGGATCTACCTCCCTCAGCTTGGAGGTAATGGTGGCGTCATATCAATCGGCAATAACAACAAGGACCTGGGTAATTGATTCTGGAGTATCTCACAATTACGGCAACAATCTACGAGATTTCCAGAAGAACTCAGTGAAGGAAACGGATATGATCATCAAGTTAGGAGATGATCACCAAGCTCAAGCAAAGAAGAAAGGAATTCTACGTCTGGGAAGAGTGGATATTGAGGCGTTTTTCGTTCCGGAATTCCGAATATCCCTCATATCAGTAGGACAACTCGACTCACAAGGATACACAACTACATTCCGCTCTGGGATTTGCTCGATTGCCAATGCAAAAGGGCAGAAGGTCCTAGGCACCAACCTTGAAGACGGCTTATACATACTATCAACAGATGGATCAGCACATATTTCCGAAATCAGAATGCTTCGAACAAGTCCACATTCAAATACGATAAACATGTGGCATCGACGCCTCGCGCACCTTAACCATCAAGACTTGAGACGACTACTGGAATCCTCAGGAGAACGTATTACGGATCCTTTGAAGTCTTCAGTCAAGCGCATTTCCGATTCTTTGGACGTGCAGCCGGTCGTGGATCCGGACGTCGAACCGGCTGCAGACGCAGAGATAGAGACGGTCGCGGTCCCGGATATCGAGCCAATCGCGGATCCCATGGACGTCGAGCTGGTGACGGATCCTATGGATGTCGAGCCGGTGACGGATATGCTGGTGACGGACCCTAGGGATGTCGAGCCGGTGACGGATCTCATGGACACGAGTCCTCGCTGGGAAACACCTGGATTGTGTCGGACATGCATTCAGGCAAAGTGACAACAACATATTGTACGCACCAGAGCATCCCGGTCCTCAATGCCGTTTGCACTTGTGCACTCAGATCTCTGCGGGCCGATAAAGCACAGTATCGGAGGCGCCCAATACTACATCATCTATATTGATGACTGTATGAGATACACAGAGGTGTATTTTTTGATCACAAAAACCGCGGAAGAAATATCGGCCAAGTTTCAACATTACCAAGCCTGGGTGGAAAGGCAAGGATTCCATATCAAACGGTTTCGAAGCGACAACGGATCTGGAGAATACAACAACTCGATATTCCTAGGTTTACTGGGAGAGAAAGGAATTACATTTGAACCCTCCCCCCCGTACACCCAACACCAGAACGGAACGGCCGAGCGGATGATCCGGACACTGAATGCGAAGGCGCGAAGCATGATGTTGGATGCCAACGTACCGATTGTTTTCTGGCCCGAAGCCATCAGGACGGCATGCTATCTACACCGAAGATCCCCAACCTCGAGTCTGACAGACAATCGGTCACCTTACGAAGCACTGTACGGCACTATTCCAAAAATAG
>Ga0307516_10008596_pt1 | contig 11523 bp, 10 predicted proteins | sample 19_EM_MG_FD_203310 | JGI IMG/M metagenome (GOLD analysis project Ga0307516, IMG submission 203310) | Populus trichocarpa ectomycorrhiza microbial communities from riparian zone in the Pacific Northwest, United States - 19_EM | ecosystem: Host-associated > Plants > Roots > Unclassified | place...
TATTCAAAATATCGGAATGCCGGCACTGGGCGCCTAAAAATGACATTTGAGCGCTAACGTCGTTTCTTCTCTTCTTTCCTTCGCTTCTCCATCAATTCTTCAGCTTCTTTGCTCGTTCTGGTATGGGAGTTGGACTGCAGAAGTGTGCATTCCTTTCTCATACTATAATGGTCATTATTCCTTCAGTTTCTTCTGCTTCTTGGCGGTTCTCGTGCGAGGGATAACTGCTAGACGTCGGCAGTCATCTCTTGCATCAGGATAGTCTTCTTGTGCGATAGATGGCTACGATGAGGCTCTGTTGTGCTCATCCTTCGCATCAGGATCGCTTGATATTGACGTTATCTTCCATGTTCACTGTACCAAACCTGTTTGGTGCGTGACACCGGTCGCATTGCAGCTCTACAGCTCAACTCCAGTCGCTCACAGTTACTCCGGTCATGGTCGTCCAGTTATACTTCCGTTAAGTATGATCCTTGGTCTATACTCCATTCACTCTTTACCACACCTCACCGTCTACCCTCCCTGTTCGTGAGTTCTCCATGTTCTCAATATATCCTGCACCTTGTATCATTTTCACCAGACCTGGTTTATTTTACCCGGACCTGACCTAGTACCTTCTCCAGTTTTCCCTTGTCCACTTTTTAGGCTGTTTACTTGTCACCGTAAGTACCTGTCCCTAGTTCTTACTTAGTATAAGTACTCCATAGATTATCCTGTACTCGGCAGTCTGAAATCAACCATAGTCATCTACTCCTGTTCTTGTCCATCTCCATCTCTGGCTCCGTCTTCCCCTCTTGACCGGAACCTATGCAAGGGATCAACGCTCATTGTCCTTAGTCATTGAATCCAAGCGGTCACCAACTCCAGCTGGACTAACCTCTTATCCAGCCCTCTGCTCTCTTCCTTCGTCCATCTTCATCCGGACTTGACTGGACCCCCTACCAGAGTAGACCTGGACTTGACAGTATTTCAGACTGCCACTTGTGTGGGTTCACTATACAAACTCGTATGCAAACTAGTTTCCATTTCCCTATGACCATGACCATGCGCTCTCGTGCTCATACTGGGGCTGCACTCGCTGAAGAAGCAGGTGCAGTAAATGACCTCCATCTTTCTGCCGCTCAGCAAGCCCTGTCTAACCGCAGGCAACCTCTGGCTTCTGTTAGCCAATTCCGGAGCTTCACAGCTCGAAACCCCACAGCATCTGTGACTCCGCATCGAGATGCTGCATCTCAGAGCCTTCGTGGTTCTGCAGACTTAGGTCACCATGAATCTGTTTCTGGTGATCAGTTCCCCTACTGTCATGACTCCACTCCGGAGCATCACGAACCCAGTCGTTTCCAATGGTTCAGCCCTGAGGATGGTCCTGGAGATGATCCGGACGACCCCGGAGATGACAACAACAATGATGATGACGATGATGAATTTCTCGACACCACGGAAGAGCTAGACCCTAGTCTGGCTGTCTTCCACAATCTTGCCATTGCTGTCAACCGTCTCTCCCACTCCTCTTGTCATACCAACAACTCCTCTTCCTCCCGTGCCAAGGTCCGTGAACCAGACACCTTCGATGGTACAGACCCAAAGAAACTCCGGACCTTCTTGGTCCAGTGCGAACTATGCTTCCAGGATCGTGCTAAGGCTTTCTGCCAAGATAGGGCAAGGGTAATGTTCGCCCAATCCTATCTAAAAGGTATGACACTGGAATGGTTTGAACTGGACCTCCTCAACTCCGGTAATCTGGCTGACCATCCACGTTGGATGGACAGCTGGGTCCACTTCGTCGCAGAACTCCAGAGTACCTTTGGTCCTCATGACCCAGTTGCTGATGCTGAGCACCAACTTGAGCATCTCCAGATGAAAGACTCGTACTGGGTGACACGGTACATCGTAGATTTCAACTGCCTCGCTTCACAGGTCCAGGACTACGGGGATGGTGCACTCCATCGCCTGTTTTACTCCGGGCTCCTGGACCGTCTCAAGGATGAGATCGCACGAGTCAGGAAACCCCTGACTCTGAATGGGTTGAGAGCCCTTTGTCAAGAGATCGACACGCGCTATTGGGAGTGCAAAGACAAGATCTCTCGTACGACGAAGAGCCAGTCTACCTCGTCCACTACTAAGCCCTCCAACTCCAGAGGGAACACCCCCAAGTCCAGTCAAGCCAAGACCGGCAACTCCCCCAGCTCCGCCAACACCTCTGGCTCGTCTAAGGCAACCAGCAACCAGTCCTCATCCGGTTCCAAACCAGACTTGACCAACAAGCTTGGTAAGGACGGGAAACTGACTGCTGACGAATGCAAATGGCGGCTCGAAAACAACCTCTGCATGTTCTGTGGAGGTACTGGACACTTCGTGGACAACTGTCCAAAGAAGTCCAAAAAGGCCAAGGCTCACGCTGCGGCTGTCGCTGCTGAGTCCGGTAAGATGGATTCTACCAACTCGGGTCCCAACTCCAAGTCAAAAAAAAGAGTAAGCAGCTCCCAGCCCTCCGCACAACCAGCGAGCTGCATTGACTCCGGAAGTGCACCCAAGGAGGCCTGCCTCAATGTGTCCACTCTTTACAATCCTAATTCCCTTATGCCACATGTTATCCTCTTATCATTTGACTCACCTAAAACCTGTGCACTTGTGGACTCTGGGTCCACGCATTGCTTTGTAGATATAAAATTTGCACACAAAAACAATATTACCACCTACTCCGTTCCTCCAATTACTCTCTGGCTCTTTGACGGTACATCAAACTTTGTACTCACTCAAGCTGTTGATATATCAGTGAAATTCCCCACATCCGGTGATGTCACCCCTATGACCTTTTACCTCGCTCCATTAGACTCTGAATGCTCGATTGTCCTTGGACATAACTGGCTCACCTGCTACAATCCATTGATTGACTGGGTACTGAGCAGTTTAACATTCCGGACTCCTGCAGGAAGTTTGCTAGCGCCCCTGTCGACTCCCTCTCCGGTTCAGTCCAGTAACCCTGACTCCGGCCCCTCCGGCCAGTCTACCCCAGGCCCAGCGCCATCTGTTGACACTCCAGTTTGCACCCCTCCACACATCTCTCTAATCAATGCAGCCACATTCGTGCATGCGTGCAAGTTGGAGGGATCCACCAAGTACCAACTTCAACTGTGTCCCTCTGACTCAGCTAAGGCTCATTCTTCCTCCGCCTCTACTCCGCCAGACTTGGACATTGTCCCTCTGGAGTATCGCAATTATGCGGATGTGTTCAGCAAGGTGAAGGCCTCTGAACTTCCCCCACATTGTGACTACGACTTGAAGATTGACCTTGAAGAAGGTACCTCCCCACCTTTGGGAACTCTCTACTCACTGTCTCCAGTTGAGCTCTCCGCTCTCCAGACCTTCATCGATGAGAATCTTAATACAGGTTTCATCCGTCCTACCACTTCCTCCCATGCTGCTCCAGTCCTCTTTGTAAAGAAAAAGGATGGCTCACTCCGCCTCTGCGTTGACTTTAGAGGCCTAAACAAAATCACCAAAAAGGATCACTATCCACTCCCCCTCATTTCTGACCTACTGGACTCACCCAGCCGTGCTAAAATCTATTCAAAGATCGATCTCCGGCACGCGTATCATTTAGTCTGGATTGCTCCGGGCAATGAATGGAAGACCGCCTTCCGTACACGCTATGGGTCCTACAAGTGGTTAGTAATGCCCTTTGGCCTCACTAACGCCCCAGCAGCATTCCAATGTTTTGTCAACACCATTTTTGCTGACATGCTAGATGTCTGCATCGTCATATACCTCGATGACATCCTTATTTACTCTGAGGATATGGAGTCCCACCAGCAGCATGTCCGGGAAGTGCTCTGCCGTCTCTGGTTGCATGGCCTCTTTGCCAAACCAGAGAAATGTGAGTTCCACTCGGACTCAGTAGAGTATCTTGGCTACTGCCTATCTCCGGAAGGTTTGACTATGGCTCCAGACAAGATCCAAACCATCTCCAACTGGCCTGAACCTCGAAAGGTAAAGGACATCCAGTCCTTCTTGGGCTTCGCCAACTTCTACCACCGGTTTATATTCAACTACTTGGACATTGTGGTCCCTCTCACCCAGCTCACCCGGAAAGATGCTCCTTGGAATTTCTCTGAGGACTGTTGACATTCTTTCAATGCTCTCAAGCACGCCTTCACTACTGTGCCCATTCTCACCACTTCATTCCGGATACTCCTATCATCGTGGAAACTGATGCCTCCGACTATGCTGTTGCTGGTATTTTGTCTATCACTTGTGCCGACGGAGAGATTCGTCCAGTCGTGTACTACTCCTGGACCTTAACTGCTCCAGAGTTGAACTACGACACCCACAACAAGGAACTCCTTGCCATCTTCAAGGCATTCTGGAACTGGTGCCACTACCTTGAAGGTTCTGCCTCCCCTATTGATGTTGTCATGGACCACAAAAACCTCGAGTATTTCTCCACATCAAAAGTACTCTCCCGCCGGCAAGCCCAGTGGTCTGAATTCTTATCACAGTTTAATCTTGTCATTCGTTTCCATCCCAGAAAACTCAGTGCCAAGCCGGACACCCTCACTAGACAATGGGACATCTACCCAAAAGAGGGGGATAGTGGCTACGCCTGGGTTAGTCCCCAAAATCTTAGGCTGGTGTTCACTCAAGAACAGCTCTCTAATTCCCTTCGTGCTACTTACCTAGAGTTTCCGCTCCTCCATGCAGTTGCAATCATGGATGTGGAAACACTCCATAGTGACATCCTCTCTGCACTACCCTCTGATCCCATTGCCCAGGTCCACCTTGCAGACCCACCGGACTCTCGTTGGTCCACCGATGAGGCTGGATTCCTTTGACTAGACGGTTGCATATACATACCGGACTTGGATGATCTCCGTCTCCGGGTACTCCGGTATCGACACGATCACCCACTCGCTGGTCATTTTGGGCAAAACTGGACTCTAGAGCTAATCTGGCATGAGTATACCTGGCCTGGTCTCAGAACCTTTGTCAAAGACTACGTCCGGTCCTGTACCTCCTGCGCAAGAGCTAAGACACCGCGCCATAGACCCTACAGACTGCTGAAACAGCTCCCTGTACCAGAGAAGCCATGGAATTCCATCTCTATGGATTTCATCGAGCAACTCCCTTCATCTACCGGCTTCACAGCCATCCTGGTCATGGTAGACAGACTTTCTAAACAAGCCATATTCATCCCTACTCATGACACCATCACTAGCCTGGAGCTTGCAAAACTCTTCCTGCTCCACGTTTTCTCTAAGCATGGTGTTCCCGCCCACGTCACTTCAGATCATGATACAGAGTTTGTTTCACATTTCTTCCGGTCACTTGGAAAGGCCCTCAACATGTGCCTCCACTTCACCTCCGGTTACCACCTGGGGACCTACTCCCACTGGCGGAGTTCACTTACAACAACACACCTAGTGCTACCACCGGAGTCTCTCTGTTCTTCACTAACAAGGGCTACCACCCTAACATCTCTGTCTACCCAGAACGTGATATGACCTCCACAAGGGCTTGTGACTACACAGTCGACCTCGAGTCGCTGCATCAATACCTTCGAGGAGAAATGGCCAATGCACAACTTCGCTACCAAGGTCTGGCTGATGCCAAACGCACTCTGGCACTGGACTTCAAAGTAGGTGATCAAGTATATGTGAAAGCCAAATACTTCTGGTCTACTCGACCATCCAAAAAGCTATCAGAGAAGAACTTGGGGCCCTACAATATCATTGAGCAAGTAGGCTCCCTCTCTTTCACGCTCCGCCTTCCAGATTCCATGTGCGCAGTTCACCCCATCTTCCACGTCTCTCAACTAGAACCAGCAATACCCAACACCATACCGGACCGGATACAACCCCCTCCACCACCGGTCGAAGTAGATGGTGAACCGGAGTTCAAGATCTCTGAGATCCTCGACTCCAAGGTTGATCATTGACGCAGATCGTGCAAGCTATTGTACCTGGTGCGTTGGTCCAGTTACAAAGGAACTGATGAAGAAACGTCATGGCTTCTCGCCACTGAACTAGGCAATGCAATGGAACTGTTAGAAGATTATCATGTCCGGTACCTGGACAAACCCAGACGACTCATGTCCATGTAACAATACTCTTGCTCTCTGTTTTCTCTTATCTGTTTCCTTTATCTGTCTCTCCTCTCTGTTTCATTTTATCTTGTAATATCACTCACTAAACTCAGATCACTTTTCTTTATAAACAAAAGTAAAACTAATTTACATTCTATTTACAAAGATCTGGACCGGACCACTTACTCCGGAACAGCGCTGTCAGGGTTCTCCTGCTCCTCATGGAGCCCCTGGACCTCCTGTTTGACCTCCTCTGGGTCGACCTCTGCCTCACTATCCTCCAACTCCTCGTCCTCGTCCCAAGGTGCCATGAAGAAACGGCACTCCTCGAGAAAGGTCGCGAGGCCGGCGCTCAGGTGGTCGTTGGACTGCGATACAGATCGTGTGGAGTCCGCGATCTGGGACATCTGTCCCATCATCGCCTCCACCACGGCTGTCAGCCTGTCCATCCGCTCCAGGAAAGCCCCGGAGTTGAGTCCGGACCTGGAGCCGGACGGACCTGCCACCTCCACTATCTCGTCGTCATCAATAACGACTTTCGCTGTCTTCTTCTTCTTCCATTTCTCGCCACCTCACAGTGACATCGCCGTGCCTTGCTCCTTTGCCTTGCCCTTTCCTTTGTCTGCTACTGGACCTGGTCCCCCCACCTCTGGCCACTCGCACCGCTCCTTGAGCCCTGCACACTTCATACACGTGTGCTGCTTGGGCTTTTCTGGGTCTCGTTTGCACTTGGCCTTGTGCTTCGCACAGCGGACGCACCTGCCAGGAAGTTAATAAAAAGTAGCAAGGAATAAAAAATAAAATACTTACCGGGCGTTGTTGCTCCGGTCACCACTTGGACCTGCCTCTGGCTCTTCCCTTGCTCTTTTCTTTGATGCCTCCTGCGCCAGTGCCCTCTGCCTCGCAGCGACCTCTGCAGCCCTCCACTGCACCTCCGCCCTGTCCTTCTCTGCCTGTTTGTGCGCCTGGCACTCTGCCTCCTCTCTGGCCTTCCGCTCTGCCTCCACCTTAGCGTGTTCCGCCTTCTCTCTTGCCCTTGCCTCTGCTTCTTCGCATGCTCATCTCTCTGCCTCTTCCTTGCACTGCTTCTCCTCCCTCTTCACTTGCTTGCGATGATGGCGCTCCTTTGCTTTGGTGTCGAGAACATTGGACTCGTCCTCACTACTGGACTGTAACTCCGGTGTCGAGGCCTTTGTCCAATCCCTGGACTCGGTGGCAATGGGGGCAATGGGGCTGGTGGACTTAGTAATGGCTGACATGTTAGAATCACGGAAAGAAAACTGGGGGTAAAGGCAAAACTGGTCTGATCTTTATAGATCCAAAATTCATACTCAGACATTCACTCCGGACTCCGCATTGTTCTAGGTGACCACATGTCAACCTCATTGGAGCCTCATGGGTTTGGCCCCTAAAGGGGGGATACTGTTACGACCATGCCCAACTCTGGGTCTTATCCGGTTACTCCAGTCGCATCGCAGCTCTACAGCTCAACTCCGGTCACTCACAGTTACTCTGGTCACAGTCGCGCAGTTATACTTCTGTTAAGTACAATCCTTGGTCTATACTCCATTCACTCTTTACCACACCTCGCCGTCTACCCTGCCTGTTCGTGAGTTCTCCGTGTTCTCAATATATCCTGCACCTTGTATCATTTTCACCAGACCTGGTTTATTTTACCCGGACCTGACCTAGTACCTTCTCCAGTTTTCCCTTGTCCACTTTTTAGGCTGTTTACTTGTCACCGTAAGTACCCGTCCCTAGTTCTTACTTAGTATATGTACTCCGTAGATTATCCTGTACTCGGCAGTCTGAAATCAACCATAGTCATCTACTCCTGTTCTTGTCCATCTCCATCTCTGTCTCCATCTTCCCCTCTTGACTGGAACCTACGCAAGGGATCAACGCTCATTGTCCTTAGTTGTTGAATCCAAGCGATCACCAACTCTGGCTGGACTAACCTCTTATCCAGCCCTCTGCTCTCTTCCTTTGTCTGTCCTTGTCCAGACTTGACCGGACCCCCTACCGGAGTAGACCCGGACTTGACAGTGAGACTCCATATCCTTGGAGTAGATGAGGATGTCATTGAGGTATACGACAACGCAGACATCCAGCATGCAGCAAAGATTGTGTTGACAAAGCGCTGGAATGCTACAGGGGCATTAGTGAGGCCAAAGGGCATTACTAACCACTCATAGGATCCATAGCATGTATGGAAGGCAGTCTTCCATTCATTGCCTGGAGCAATCCGGACTAGATGGTACGCATGCCGGAGGTCGATCTTGGAATAGATCTTACCATGGCTGGGGGAGTCCAATAGATCAGAGATAAGGGGGAATGGATAGTGATCCTTTTTGGTAATTTTGTTTAGGCCTTGGAAGTCAACGCAGAGGCAGAGTGAGCTGTCCTTCTTCTTGACAAAGAGGACTGGAGCAGCGTGAGAGGAAGCGGTAGGACGGATGAAACCTGTAGTGAGATTCTCATTGATGAATGTCCAGAGAGCAGAGAGCTCGACCGGAGACAGTGAGTAAAGGGTTCCCAAGGGTGGTGAAGTACCTTCCTCAAGTTCAATCTTCAAATCATAATTGCAATGTGGGGGAAGTTCAGAGGCTTTCGCCTTACTGAACACATCCACATAATCACAATATTCCAGAGGGACGATGTCCAGGTCTGGCGGAGTTGATATAGAAGAAGACCAGACCTTTGCTGAGTTGGCAGGATGCAGCTGGAGTTGGTACTTGGTGGATCCCTCTAATTTGCACACATGCATGAATGCGGCTGCGTTGATTAGAGAGATATGTGGAGGGGTGCAAACCGGAGTGTTGACAGATGGCACAAGGCCTGGGGTAGACTGGCCGGAGAGGCCAGAGACAGGGTTTCCAGGTGGAACTGGAGAGGGAGTTGATGGGGGCACTAGCAAACGTCCTGCAAGAGTCTGGAATGTTACACTACTCAATACCCAGTCAATCAACGGATTATAGCAGGTGAGTCAGTTATGTCCAAGGACAATCGAGCATTCAGAATCCAACGGAGTGAGATAAAAAGTCATGTGGGGAACTGCACTGATAAATCAATAGCTTGAGTAATTACATAGGCGATGGAGTTCGCCATCCCCATAGTCCTGGACCTGCAAAGCAAGACAGTTGAAATCCATGATGTACGGTGTAACACGGTACGAGTCTTTCATCCGGAGATGCTCAAGCTGGTGCTCAGCATCAGTGACTGGGTCATGAGGACCAAAGGTACCCTGGAGTTCTGTGACAAAATGGACCCAGCTGTCCATCCAGCATGGGCGGTCAGCCGGATCACCAGAGTTGAGGAGGTCTGGTTCGAACCATTCCAGTGTCATACCTTTCAGATAGGATTGGGCAAATGTTACCCTTGCCCTATCCTGGCAGAAAGCCTTGGCACAATCCTGGAAGCACAGTTCGCACTGGACCAGGAAGGTCAGGAGTTTCTTTGGGTCCATGCCATCAAAGGTGTCTGGTTCACAGACCTTGGCATGTGAGGAAGAGGAGTCATTGGAGCAGCGAGAGGAGCAGGAGAGGTGGTTGACGGCGATGGAGAGATTGTGGAAGATGGCCAGACTAGGGTCTAGTTCCTCCGTGGCATCAAGAAATTTGTCGTCGTCATCGTTGTTGTTGTTGTTGTCATCTCTGGGGTTGTCCGGATCATCTCCAGGACCATCCTCAGGGCCGAACCATTGGAAACAACCAGGTTCACAATGCTCCAGAGTGGAGTTGCGATGGTAGGGAAACCTGTCACCAGAAACAGATTCATGGTGACCTAAGTCTGCAGAACTGCAAAGGCTCTGAGACACAGCATCTCGATGCAGAGTCAAAGATGCTGTTGGGTTTTGAGCTGTAAAGCTCTGGAATTGGCTAATGGAAGCTGGAGGTTGCCTGTGGTTAGACAGGGCCTGCTGGGTGGCAGAAAGATGAAGGTCATCCACTGCACCTGCTTCTTCAGCGAGTGCAGCAGCAGTACGAGCGCAAGAGCACATATGTAGTCATGGTCATGGGAAAGAGAACTAGTTTGCATACGAGGTTGTATAGTAAACCAACACAAGTGTGAGTCTGAAATACTGTCCAGTCCATTGATCTTGTTTTGCCTTCGCCCATAACCAATGAACCCAGTAAACTATTTGGAATCATTAAGTAGATATATATGTCCGAAGGTTGCAAAGCTTACACTCTGACATCCAATCATTTTTATTTGTGTCCTTTGGAATGTCCATAGTCCAGAACCATGCCAAGGAGTCATGGCAATGTCACCTTGCATTCAGATTGGACACCACAGTACTCACTGTGAGATCCTTCTTGTTCAGTATTTGATACCGGTCAAGAATGCTTTGGTCGGCTCCCAATGCAACCATTTGCTTTCGGCACTGATTATAAATCATGGAATATCTTTTGACCAATGTGTCCAGGTCCAATACCTTTTTCCAAGCATGGGTTGTCACAGCATAGTTTCTGCCATGTTGGACCTTGGTGCGAAATAAAACTGCCTTGTCTGCAAGAGCAAGTCATATTTCATGCAAAGCATTGTTGGCCTGACCTTGTCTGAGCTGGAGTTCTTCCTCTATGAGGCCATTCAGCTCCAATGCACCACACCGTGGCAAACCTATATAGGAAGGCAGTGGCAGTATAGCGTGTTCTGCATTCCCAGGGGATACAGTAATGAAGGTACCATCTTCATCACTCCCTGAGTCACCATGTGCACAGGCATCAAGTCCACTGTCCCAGTCAGCTCCCACAAATGTTGCCGCAGTCTGCACCAAGCCATTGATTTGAGACTGTAGCCTGTCACAACGGTGGGAAATGTCAAGCCTTTGGCTTTTGGTAGTTCTTGAATTGATCCTGCATGCATCCAATAAGAGCACTATCTGAGACTCCTCCACCTTCAGGGCCCTTGCCATCCATGTGGTGGATCCTCGCAGTGCCCCTGCCATGGATTGCATTCCTATGAGGCTAATCTCAATGGATTTAATGCTTGGTGCTTTCCATGTCATTTCAGCCTTTTTCTGTACTTGTTGCCATAGGACCTACCCTTTTCCAACTGGACTTTGAATATATCCATGGCCTTTGCATTGGATAACCTCTCCACAAGTGCATTCCTTTCTTGGGCCTTCCAAATATTATGAATGTCTTCAGGCACAGTTTCATCCAAATTTGCAAAGGTATCACAAGAGGATGCCAGATTTCATTGTGCAGCAACCAGTTTCCTCTTCAAAGACAGAGCTGGAATGCATGAATGTGGTCACAATATCTGTCAAGTCCGGGTCTACTCCAGTAGGGGGTCCGGTCAAGTCCGGACAGAAACGGACGAAGGAGAAGGGCAGAGGGCTGGACTAGGGATTAGTCCAGCCGGAGTTGAGACCGATTGGATTCAACGACAAGGGGGTCGAGCGTTGATCCCTTGCGTAGGTTCCGGTCAAGGCGATG
>Ga0307516_10008597_pt1 | contig 11521 bp, 1 predicted proteins | sample 19_EM_MG_FD_203310 | JGI IMG/M metagenome (GOLD analysis project Ga0307516, IMG submission 203310) | Populus trichocarpa ectomycorrhiza microbial communities from riparian zone in the Pacific Northwest, United States - 19_EM | ecosystem: Host-associated > Plants > Roots > Unclassified | place...
GCACTGACGCTTTCGGATCTGGAGGCCGCCTGGGGCGCCGATTTCCAGCCGGTGAACGATGTCGGTCTCGACCAGATCCACCAGGCGCTGGCCGCCACACCCAACGCGACGGCGATGTTCATCATCGACCCTCTGGGCGGCTCCATGCACGCCTACTCATGGGTCGGTGGTGTGGCAAACGATGGCGCGGGCCGGCGTGGCGTCGTCACCGAGATGGACACCCAGGTGCCGGGCGTCTCCGGCACCGAAGTGGTGCGCGGAGACGCCCGCGAGGAACGTTTGAATCACCCGGGAAGCCGCTTCCTGCTCTTCGACGAACATGGACGGCCGAGCACCGTGAGTCAGCTTCTCAAGCGGCCGGTCACCGCCATTTCTCCCAGCTCCGCGGGGGACCGACCCGGACGTCTGGCCGAGGCCTTGGTGGACCCGGGACGGGGCCGCCGCGGTGTCGGCCTGGCGCCCGCCGAGTTCCCCGACCCGCTCGCACGCACCGTCCCTGACCGAGCACCGCGGCCGCTCCCGCGGCAAGCGGCGGGCGGTCTCGACGAGGGCGATGCACTGCCCGTGCTGGGGGATGATCTCGGTGGCGTGGTCCGGGCACCGGCCAACGGTGAGTGTCTCCTGTACGCCACGCTCATGTCCGATCCGCGGAAAGTCGCGGCCGGCCTGCGTCACTCGCAGGCCCTGCTGGACTCTGAGGTCGATGCCTGGCTGAGCGATCCGGCACGGGTCCGCCGAGAGGGCGCCGAGCTGGCCTTGGACCTCTCCGAGCAAGGGTCGCTCGCGCGGATCGCCAACGAACAGACCCCACTGTCCCGTGCTGCCGACAATCTACGGCTGGCTGCGCTGCTGAAGCTCGACGAACTCCACGATCGTGCGAACCGCGACGACGAAGACCACCAGCCCTGGCCGCCGGCCCTGCTCGAACACATCAAGTACGCCTTGGACGACCTTCGGCTCGAGCCGTTCCGTGGCACCACCCCGAAGGGCCGGCAGGCCGCGCGTGCGCAGGTGCTTGCCTTTCTCCGGAGCGCCGGTGTCGCCCCGGGTTCGCCTGAGCCTTCGACCACCGAACTGCGTAGACAGGCGCTCGACATAGCCAGCATGACGGACGTGGAACACGCGCCGAATGGCCGGCTTTCTGACGTGGCGTTCGGGAAGCTGAGGGCGGCGGTCCACGGCTGGGGCGACTCCTATGACACGCCGCTGGGTGAGGTATTCCTGCCGTTGCTCGCGTACGCGCTCAATCTCCGACTGCAGTCGGTCCTCTGGGCGGCGAAGGACGGCTCGCCACACGAGCCGGAGCGTGTGCTCGCCGCCCAGACGGTCGGGCCGGCCGGCGCGCCCCTGATCCGGCTCTACCACCGTGCCGACCATTACGACGCCAGCGCACCCGTCGAACGACAGACGACGAGTAAGCCGGCGCAGGTCGGTCAGCAGGTGGCGGGTGAAGGCGCGACGGCCGGGCGGGCGGCAGCACAGGGCGGCGCGCAGGTCCGGCGACGGGTCGCACGTGCTCGTACCATCGCGGCGGTCGCACCGCCCCCGAATCCGGCTCCGCGTACCGCCACACCGACTCAGCAGAAGCTGGAACGCGCCGTGTCGGAGCTGACCGGCTGGCTCGACGCTGCCGCACCGCTGGACGGATCAAGATCCCCGGATGCCCGGGAAATCTATGACACCGCGATCCGCAACGTCGCCGATTTCATGCGGACGCTCACGATCGCGGAGGATGTCACCGGCGACATGCTGGGCGATGTCGGCGGCCGCGGCGGGCCGCAGGCCACATGGGCCTCGATTCTCCAAGAGTTCTCGTGGCTGACCCGCCAACAGTCGTTGTGGCTGGGCGGCGGCCGAGCCGCGGCGCGTCCGGCGGAGGTGGTCAGCCGGCTTCGGGGGTTCGTGGCTTTGCTGCGCCCGGCGATTCCGGAGCTCGCCGAACTCCATGACCGTGGCACGCGACTGACCCGTCGCGCGTCATATCTCGACGAGGTGATCGATGTCGACTTTCAATACGATCGATGGCTGGACTCCGACATCGGACGCTCGGTCTCGCTGGACCCACCGCCGGATCCGCTGTTCGCTGCCGTCCGGAACGTGGATATCGGGTCGGTGCCCAGGACCCAGGAGCCGGACGGCGCCGGCGGCATCTGGTGGCGGACGGACCGGCAGCCACTCTTTCGCCAGGACACCCGAGCGCCGCACGAGATATTCAGTACGGGATTCGATTCGTGGAACTCAACCAACCCACTCAGCTTCCGTCGATACGTGAAGTGGGTCGATAAATTCAGCCTGGTCTCGACAACTCGGTCCAAGCACTTCGCCGCGACCTGGCAACCCAACGCAGGGCGTAAATACGTCTACGAGATCGATGCGCCGGGCGGTATCGACATCGTGGCGACGCTGAAACGCGAAAACCACGTCGGCCAGCAAGAAGTGGTGTTCCCCGGTGGGATACGCGCTGAATTCATCACTCGCTGCTGGTGGGTGGACGAAAACGGCACGCAGCACGTCATGGACAACCCGAATCGTCGCACGTCGGCGCTGCCCGCGACCGGTCTGGCGGCACCGCCCGTCCTCATTTCCTCAGCGCCGTTGCCTGTCTCTGCGAATGCGGATGAGCCGGTGCTCGGCATCGCAGACGTCACGTATCCGGCATCGAGCAGGCCGGGTTACGGCGGTCCGTACGACGGAGCACGGCTGCCATCGGTGGTACATCGTGGCGAGTTCGAGGTCGAACAGCACGAGGGCAAGCCGCACGTCCGGATCTACACCGTGGCACCCGGAGCGCAGAACATGGGAACCGCCGATCCGGTCACCCGGATCGCGCCGTCCACCCTCGGCGACGTGCGGCAGGACCCGGCGTCGGGGCAGCTGGAATTCGGCATGAGCACGTCAGGCCGGCAGACGACGGTGATCGGTGGCCGGCCACTGGCCGCATTGAAGATCGCCGGCGCGATGGAGCGAGTGCAGCAGGACGTGGGGGTTCCGGTGGAGGAAGAAACCGCGCCGGTGATCCGTTCCTTCCTGATTCCGCTCAATGCCTACCAGCGCCTGAGCGAGAACGCGCTCGCCGTCGACGACCCGAGCACCGAACTGGCGGCGCGCAACATCCGGCCGGAGCTCGAGGCGAACATCTTCTCGCTCACTCAGGAGGTCCTGGCTTCGGACATCGCGCCGTACGCCGTTCCGGGATCCCTGGTCACCTACACCGACCGACCGGATCTGGTCGCACCGAGCAGGGGTGCGGGAGACGTGCGGCACGCCGCCGACCTGCGCGAGGCGCTCAGCGTGCCGGAGCAACGGCTGTCCATCGATGACGACCCGTGGCCCCGGGGCCGGGAGTTGCAGGACAGCAGCGTGGATTTGGCGCGGGTCGCGGAGATCGCCTCGCGGCTGCGCCGCCACTTGGCCACCTGGCGCCAGGCACAGCAGCCGGATGCGGCGCGGACGGCGGATCCGCTGACAGCGGGGGAGGAGCAGGCTTCGTTCAATCAGCGGCGCCGCTCGGTCGAGGCGTTCCTGCGGCGTCACGATGTCAACCCGCTCGACGTGACCACAGTGGATAGGTTCATTGCAGAGGTGGTGCAGCCCTGGGCCGACCAGGCGGGCATCGCGGTCACCATGCTCGACGACTACCACCGGATGCGGTGGGACCTCACGATCAACGACGACGTTCCCGACGTCGCCTTCGCAGCGCAGCGGGAGGGCCGCGAGGCACGGTCGGACCGGCTCCGGCGTCTTGGCGGCGATCTCGAGGAGATGTGGTCGCGGCCCGGCGACCCCACCCGAGACATGATCGATCACGTGATCGTCCAGCTGCCCGAGCTGGCTTCACGGTTCGACGAGATCGCCGTGTGGAATGAGAGGTACACGTACTACGAGCACGTCCAGATGGTTCTTGGGCAGTATCGCAAGCTCGTCGGGGACCGGCCGGGCGCGTGGACCACGGCGATCGCCAAGGCGATCATCTTCCATGACATCGACAAGGTGAATTCGAAGCTTCAGTTCGGCACCGGAGAAGCCGAGCGGCATGATGCCGAGGCCGAGCACGTTCTCGCGGTCCAGTTGATGGACCGGTACCAGGAGATCTTCGGCAGCGAACAGGAGAAGCGCCTGGCCCGCAGACTCGTCGACTCCGACCCGTTCGGCTTCTATTTACGCGGGAAGCACGACGCGGATGAGGTGTTCGCGTTCATCGACTCCGCCGTCACCGAGGTGTACGGCAGTGCCGATCCGGCACGGGTCCGGGAGATCTATCACGCGGCGCATCAGTACTACCAAGCTGACTTCTCGTCATATACCTCGGACAGCAGCTACCACCCGCGTCCCGAACTGCCCGCTCGAGGTGGCCTGCCGTCGTTCGACGGATACTTCGTTTTCGGCGGCGATGGCCGCCTCGGCGCCTCCAACGGGCGATTCCGGTACGCGGAGCCGTACGCCTCGAAGATCGCCCGGCTGGACGCGATGTTCGCCTCCGACGCCGCGGTGGCGACACATCAGCAACGGCTGGCGGCGCGGGCCGAGCAGGATGCCCGTGACGATGCCGAGCTGACGCGACTCACACTGGCGGACGATCCTTTCGCCCACGGACTGGGAGTGGCGCAACGATTCAGCGCAGACTTCGTGGACCGGACCGTCACCGCGCGACTCGGTGGCAGCGACGCCACGAGCCGGCGCCGAGCGCAGCTTGAGCAGATGTACGCCACCGCCGTCGCGGACGGGCGTCTGCGGACAACGCCGCCGGCGGACGCGATGGCACAGCTGACCCGATTGGCCGCCCGGTCGGCCGTCGCCGTCGATTCCTCGGCCTGGCTGCGGGCCGCCCGACAAGGTGAAGCGTCGGCCGTCATCGCCGCCGACGTGCTCACCAAGGCGTTGATCGCGCAGGGCCACGGCCGTAGGTCGGGCATCTTTCACGTGCTCCTGGACCGCGATGTCGCCACCGAGATACTGCGAGACGGCGCCGCGCTCCGGACTCCGCTTCCCGTCTCGGCACTGGCCCTGCCGCCTGGACCGGGGCAGGTCGAACTGGTCATCAACTCCTCGGACGTCGTCGCGGCCGGGCCGCCGGGCGCCGAACTGCTGTTCTTGCCGTCGACCGCGACATTGGCGCTCGGGTCTGTCCCGGGCGCCGCACCGACCCCCTCCCGCTGGCACGCGACTGCCAATGCCCGCCCCGTACCCACGGCGCAGGCGGCCGCGATCGCGCGAGTCTATAGCGGACATCTCCCCGGAAACTCGCCGCAGCTGCTGGAACTGCGAGATGCGGTCTGGGTCGCGCTGGCCCATGGCGCCGATGCCGCAACCGCGAACGCCGTGGCGGAGCGCCACGCCGTCACCCGGGGCCTGGGGCATCCGCAACAGGCTGAGCACCATCGGCAGCCCGATGGAGCGTCGGCGGCGCCGCGAGACCTCTTGTCGACTTCGGTGCAGTTCGCGAACGGCCGTGCTGAACTCGATCCGCATTTGCGGCCAAGCGTTCAGGACTACGCACGTCGAGTCGCTGCCGAAGTCGCCCACCGCTGGCGAGCCGGGCAGCGTGGCATCCGAATCCACGTCGAAGGCGGCGGCAACGGTACCTGGCAGTCCCGGCTTACGAACGAGAGCCCCGGTGCCGACACGGGGCGGCGGAGGGCCGATGCGGTCGGATCCGACCTCCGGCACGCCCTCCGGATCGAATTGCTGCGTCAGTTCAACGGAAAGCTGCCGGTCGACCCCGACGCGCTCATCGTGAAGACCTCACGCGGCAGCGGCCCTTCACAAGCCCCCGGCGCGCCCGGCCTCGGCACCAGCGACGCTCGCCGGAGAGCGTTCGTGTGGATCGCCGAGGACGCTCCCAGGCGGCGTCTCGACGTACCGGATGCCGCTGGGCTGTACCTCGAGGACCGCCGCAACGTCGTGAGATACATCAACGATGCGATTCGCCACGACCGGAGGCAGAACGTCAACCGGCTGCTGTCCGAGATCAACAGGCATGGGGCCTTCGACTGGTCCCATGCTCTGCGCCACTACTACCAAGCGGCCCTCCGGCGGACCCGAGCCGCGGAGCCCGCCTCGCCGGCCCGATCCAGCGGATCGACAGTGCCGGGACCGGTGTGGACACGGCCCGAAGCGGCTGGTGCGACCGAGCTGAACCGTGCCCTGAACGACCTTCCGCCGTGGGACGGAACGCCGGACGGTGTGGCGCGCGTGAACGGAATTCTGGACGTGCTGCGGGTGCCCGGCCCGGACCCGGCGTCCCGAAACGTTGCGGCTGATTCGCCTCCAGCTGTGCGGCTGAGCGGTGAGTTCCAGACAGCCGTCGCTTCGGTGTTCGAGCACCTGCTGCCGGGCGCGTTGACGATAGTTCGAGCGAGTGCTCCGGGGCAGCCACGAACCGAGATGATGGTGTATCGAGTGCCGGACGGGGTCGACAACGAACTGTTCGATGCCGAGCCGGGCACCTTGGTGCTGATCGACACCCGGGCCGTGGCGGGGGATGGCCGGTACGAGCGGTTCGATGTCGGCCGTGACGCGGCGGGCCTGGGTGACGTGCCGCTGGCGCTGCGCGGCTCCCTGGACGTGGTGCTCGACGATGACGGCCGGTTGGCGCAGGTGGTGATCGCGGGCCCGCGCCGCGTTCCGTTGGGGTGGGGTCCATCGGTGCTGGACGAGCGCCTGGTCGCCGCGCTGACGGAGCCGTCGCTCCCGTCGCCGGGGAACTCCCGGCCGGAACGCGTGATCGGTGGCAATGGTCCGTCACGACAGCCGCCTCCGCCGCCGGAACGGAAGGTCGCACCCGACGACGTGCGATGGATCGCCGATCTCGCCGGCGAATTGTCCCAGGATCACCCCGACCCGAAAAGGAACCTTCTCGGTGCGCGCTATCCGGTCGGCGTGCAACGCGCCGGCGTGGGCGGGCCGGGGGCCGGCTGGCTCCTCGATGCTCCTCCGGACAGCCCGGGCTGGCGCCGGATCGGTTCGTGGGACGACCTCGTCGCGGCCTCGGCCGAAGCCGGGCCTAGCGGTTTCACCCTTGCTCGTTTCGCCGGATCGCCGGACGCCCTGGCCGTGCACCGGGGCCACGACGGCGTTCCGTGGGTCATCGAGCTGAGCCACGGGCGTCCACCCGTGACCATGTCGCTCGATCAGTTCCTGTCGCAGGCACATGAACTTCCTGAGGCCGCCGCGGTCATCGACCGATGCGGAGATGTGCGTTAGCCGGACGGAGCCGTCGCGCTGCTTCCGTGCCGGATCCGAATCGAAATGAAAGGCAGTCGCATGGCCGTTTCCGTGAGCGCCGCAGCACCCGAGGCCGGCAGCTCAATCCCGATCACCCTGCCGCCGGACGTGCGGTTGATCTCCGATCTGGCGGCCACGGTCCCCACCGGTGACCCCGTACGCGGACTGTTCGACGTTCGCTTTCCGGTCGGTGTGCGGCTCCGGAACGCGACTCCCGGTGAGCCGGGATCGCTGACCGGATCGACGTGGCTGATGGCATCGGCGCCGGACGGTCCCGGCTGGCAGCCGATCGGATCGTGGGGCGAGCTTGCCGGACCGGCCCGGACCGCCGGACGAGGTGGCTTGACCCTGTTGTGGTTCGCGGCCGGCGCCAGCGACGCGTTCGCCGTGCACAACGCCCGGGACGGCGCGCCTTGGCTGATCCACGTCCGTCGCGGCCAGGCGCCCGAAGTCGTGCGTCTTGACGAATTCGACCCGGCCGGTCACGCCCCACCGGTCGCGGTCGCGGCGATCGACTGGTGCGCAGAGGTGCGTCACCCGTCGTACAGGCCGGGTGGCCGCACCGAACCCTGTTGACCCCCGGCGCTGACCGGCCCAGTGGCGTAACCCAAGAACGGAATTCCCCGTGAAGGAGATGTGTCGATGAGTGATGTTCGTTCCGGCTCTGGCGGCAACGGCCGCACGTTGACGAACGACTGGGGACGCCCGGTCGGCCTGGACTACGCCGGTCATCCGTCGGCCGCCGGCATCGCAGCCTGGACCGCGGCCTGTGATCGGGCGTACACGCGGCTCCAGGAGGACGAGGCCCGCCGTGCCGATGGGGATCGACGGCACCTAGACGTCACGGCCCTGTGGGCCGCGGACACACGGACGTTCACGGTCATCGCGCCGGACTCGATCGACGGCCGAACCCTGGCCGAGTACGTCAGCTCGAACCCCGATTTCGTCGAGCAGTGGCTCGACACGGACTTCCCGGTCCGTTCCATCACCCTGGTGGGCAGCAACGCCGGAGCCGAGTTCCAGGCCGAGATGGCCGCGCGGGACTTCCCGGTAACGGTCTACTCCTCGTCGTCATCGATGGAAACCGTGGATCCCGGGGCGGACCCCGATTTCCCGCAAGGCGGCTTCGTCCACCGCGACGGCGCTCACCCCGAGGTCTTCGGCACGCTCAACCGGGCCCACAACGACGCCCTCGTGCGTGAGCTGGTCGCCGCGCAGCAGGCCGAATGGAAGTACGCCGAGTCGTCCAGCGACCCCTGGGCGCGTGTTTCCATCAGCAACCGGATGCGCACGCTTTCCATGATCGACATCGCTTATCAGGCGGCCCGGACCAGCCTCGCGCAGGATCCGACCCGACTGGACCTCGCCGAGCTGGACCCGATCATCGCCGGTCACGCCAATCCGGATCTGGCTTGGCGCGGTGTCATGCGGCTGCTGCGCGACGATCTGGCTGCCGTGACGACCGTCGTGGACATGTACCAGCAGTCCGGTGTCTGGAGAAAGGTCGGCATTCCGCTCGAGGTACGGCGGATGTTCACGGTCACCGGCCACCACGTGTTCGACTCGAAGGTGGGCAGCGTCGCCGTCGTCGTCACGCCGGCCGGCCCCCTTCGCAGCGGAGCCGCGGCCGAGACGCTGCCAAGCGTAGACCAGGCGCTCGGTGCCCCAGGACCCGATGGGCGGTCCGCGACGGTGGCGTCGCCCGATCTGCAGGCCACCGCGTCCTGGCTGGCGGAGACCGCGTTCGACCGGTCGGGAAGCGACGCGGACCTGCCCACAGTGCGCCTGTCGGCGCCATCCGCGGACGACGCTCGCACCATCCGAGATCTTCTGCACGGCCTGGTGACCGCCGAGCTGCGACGCCTGAGTGTCGACGGCGACGCCGACGATGTCGCCCACCGGATGCTGCCGGCGCGGGATGATCTCCAAGGGTCTTCGCCGAACGAGGTGGGTGACGGTGACCGCGCCACCGTCACGGTCTCCGAGCCGGCGCCGAAGGTCGGCCACGGCTTCACCGTCGCCGCCGAGCGGACGCCCACGCGGAGCGACGCCGACGCCGACCGGGACGCGCTGGCCCTGTTCCATTCCGCCGTCCGCACCGAACTCACCTCCAGAGAGACAGCGCCGGACGATGCGGGCGACGACACGCCAGAGTCGAACCGCCGGAGTGCTGCTGCAGTCCGGGCTCACCCGCTTACCGGCAATGAGCGAGCAGCGCTCGCATCCGTGCTCCAGCAGGCCGGCCACGAGGTGGCCCGGGAGTACGCTGCTCTGCTCGCCATGGATGCCGTGGACTCTGTGGCCGGTCCGGAGGGGGCCTACTGGCCGGCGACTTACCTGGACGACGTGCTCCGCAACCTGAACGCTCTTTCGCCGGCCAGCGCGCAGGGCGCGGACGGCCGCGCCGATGCCGTGGCCGACCTGCTGAGCCTGCTGCACCCCGAAGGCATCACGGGGCCCGACCGGGCCACCGCCGTCGCGACCGACATCGATGACGTCGTGGCAAGCCGCGTCCCGTCCGGTGGATGGGCCCGGGTCGGCTCGCTCCCCGCATTGGCCCACGAGGTTCAGCGGGCCTCGGCGGCAGACGGCGACGTGATGCGGCCGCAGGTCGCGGTCGTCCTGCTTCACCTCCCGGGGGAGCAAGCTACCCGTCCGATGATTCTGGTCGGCACCGCGGCTGGTGTCCGCTGGGTGGACCCGGCCGGCAACACCGCGTTCCGGATCGGCGATGTGCCGGACGAGGTGCGCCGGGCATCCGGTGCCACCGCGATGGTCGTCGACATGCGGGGCCGGGTTCGCCCGGCCGAGGACGCCTCCTGGTCGGCGCCGCGCGGGGAGAGCCGTCGGCGCACTCCGGACGCCGGAAAGCCGTTCCACGATCAGACCCAGCTGCTCAACGTTCGCCTCCGGCGTCGCGACGGCGTGCCCATCCCGGCCGGGGCGCCGATCGTCCGCCGCCGGGACGGGCTGGTGGACACGACCGCCGGTACGAGCAACGCGTGGCGCGGAGCCGACAACGTCTGGTACGACAACGAGGACGCGATGCGTGGCGCCGGAGCAGAGTTCGGCGTCACGGAGAACGAGCCGGGACCGGTCACCTTCCCGGTTCCCGATCTGGCCGCCGCCCGAGGGTCCGCCGATGCCGTTTCACCCGCCCGCCGCGACATGGTCAGCCGTTTCCTGGCCGCTCCCCGCGTCCAGTACGACGACGGCGTCGAGGGTGCCCTGATCACTGATCTCTTCCCGGCGCCGGAGTTCGAGGTCGCTCCGGAGTACTCCGGCACCGAGGTGTTGGTGTATCCGAATCTCCATCGAAGCGGCCCAGCACGATCGCAGGCGTCTGTCCCGGTCGCGCTGGGCGGTGGCGTGCTGCGGGCGCTCGACCTCCTCGCCGATCACACCGATCCGGACAGTCGCCGCCGTCTGGCCGCTGCGAAGAGCTTCGGCCTCGAGGTGGCGCGGCATTTCGTCCGGATGCGCGACGGGGGTGACCCGTCACCGGACGACGTCTCGCGAATCGCCGCGGCGGGAGGACCGGCCGCCACGGTCGTCGAGCTGATGACACTGATGCATGTGCAGCTCACGGCGGCGCTCGAGAACGTGGCCAACCCGGGACTCGGTGCGCGTGCGCAGATGGCCGCGGTGTCCACCCAATCGATGGCGGAGCTCCGAGAGGCCGCTGGTCCCGCGGTCGAAGCCTTCCTGACCCGGCACGGCGAAGAGATTCGCGAGATGTTCGCCGAGAGTATCGCGGCGAACTCGCCGACTTTGCTGGACGACCTGCGCGCCGAGCTCGGTCTCGATTCCGGCGATGAACTGGACCTGTGGGGCGTACCACTTCGCGACGAAACCACCAGTTCCCAGGTCAGCACCCCTCGGCAGTTCGTCAAGGAGCTTGTCGACCCCGATCCGGCCGAAACCCGTCTCGGACAGCACATGTTCGGCATTGACACCGGCGAGCACGGTGACACTGCTGCGCTCAGCCGGAACTCCTACGTAGACCTCCAGATCCAGCGCTTCGAACCGAAGGTGGACGATCAGGCGCGCCACGGCGACACGCCCCCGGAACAGCGCCATCTCGATCTACTCGACGGCCTCCGGGACCGGCCCGACACCCCCCGGACCTCGGACCCCGGAACTCCTCAGCCGGCGGATCCGTCGCGGAACTCGGGTTGGCCGGTGGATGAGCGGTTTTTTGGGGTTCCGGTGGTGGATGAGGGGGTGGAGCGGGCGCGTTTGGTGGCGTCGGTGGGTTTGCGGGGTCGGGTGGCGTTGGATCCGGTGAATAATGTGG
>Ga0307516_10008598_pt1 | contig 11521 bp, 12 predicted proteins | sample 19_EM_MG_FD_203310 | JGI IMG/M metagenome (GOLD analysis project Ga0307516, IMG submission 203310) | Populus trichocarpa ectomycorrhiza microbial communities from riparian zone in the Pacific Northwest, United States - 19_EM | ecosystem: Host-associated > Plants > Roots > Unclassified | place...
CGGCCCAGGCCGCCGGCCCGGTGAACATCCTCTTCAACGGCGCGGGCTACGTGCACTCCGGCACCATCCTCGACTGCGACGAAAAGGCCTTCGACTTTTCGTTCGATCTGAACGTGCGGGCGATGTATCGCGTGACCCGCGCGTTCCTGCCGGCCATGCTGGCGTCGTTCGAACAGGGCAAGGGCGGCGGCTCGATCGTCAACGTGGCCTCGGTCGCGGGCAGCATCAAGGGCGCGCCGAACCGTTTTGTCTACGGCGCGACGAAAGCGGCGGTGATCGGCATGACCAAGTCGATCGCGGCCGACTTCATCACCCGTGGAGTGCGCTGCAACGCGATCTGCCCGGGCACGGTCGAGTCACCGTCGCTGCGCGACCGCATGGCGGCGCTGGCGAAGTCGACCGACCAGACCATCGAACAGGCCGAGGCCTGGTTCGTTTCGCGCCAACCGATGGGGCGCGTGGGCCGCACCAGCGAGATCGCCGCGCTGGCGGTCTACCTCGCCTCCGACGAATCGGGCTTCACCACCGGCACCGCGCAGATCATCGACGGCGGCTGGTCCAACTGAATTCTTACTCTCCTCAAAGGACACTGAAATGAAATTGCTGCGATACGGCGCCAAAGGCGCGGAAAAGCCTGGGCTGCTCGACGCCCAAGGCGTGGTGCGCGACCTCTCGGGCGAGCTGGCCGACATCACCGCGACCACCCTCACGCCGCACAGCCTGCAGCGCCTGCGTGAACTCGACCCGGCCTCGCTGCCGGTGGTGGCCGACCCCGGCCGCATGGCGCTGCCGTGGAGCGGCTGCAGCAAATTCATCGCCGTCGGCTTGAACTACGCCGACCACGCGGCCGAGTCGAACCTTCCGGTCCCGGCCGAGCCGGTGCTGTTCACGAAGACCGTGTCGTGCATGGTCGGTTGCAACGACGCGGTCGTGCTGCCCAAGGGTTCGGTCAAGAGCGACTGGGAAGTCGAACTCGGTGTCGTGATCGGCTCGAAGGCGCGCTACGTGAGCGAGGCTGAAGCGCTGAAGTTCGTGGCCGGTTACTGCGTCATCAACGACCTGTCGGAACGCGAATACCAGATCGAACGCGGCGGCACCTGGGACAAGGGCAAGGGCTGCGACACCTTCGGCCCGATCGGCCCGTGGATGGTCACCGCCGACGAAGTGCCCGACCCGCAGGCCCTGTCGATGTGGCTCGACGTGAACGGCACGCGCCGCCAGACCGGCAACACGAAGACGATGATCTTCAGCGTGGCGCACCTGGTGAGCTATATCAGCCGCTTCATGACCCTGATGCCCGGCGACCTGATCACCACCGGCACGCCACCGGGCGTGGGCATGGGCGCCAAGCCGGTGCCGACCTATCTGAAGGCCGGCGACACCATCCGCCTGGGCATTCAGGGCCTGGGCGAACAGAGCCAGCGGGTTTACGCTTGGGACCCGGCCTTGATCGACGGTTAGGAACGACAGCCCCTCGGCCAAGTACGTTGGCCGATCCCCCGAGGGGATGCGGGCCGGCTGGGGGCGGCCCGGCGCTCGGCCCTCGCCTTGAACACCATCATTGGAAAGACCATGTCTGACGCTCTCGTCATCCGCATCCACCCAGCCGACGACGTGGTGATCGCGCGGCACCAGCTCGTCGGCGGCACGCTGCTCGCGAGCGAAGGCGTCACCGTGATCGGCCTGGTGCCGCCCGGCCACAAGATCGCGGTGCGCGCCATTCCCGAGGGTGCGCCGGTGCGGCGCTACAACCAGATCATCGGCACCGCGAAGCAGGCCATCGCGGCCGGCCAGCACGTGCACACCCACAACCTGGAATTCAGCAGCTTCGCGCGCGACTACGCGGCGAGCACCGACACGCACCCGACCGCGTTCGTCGACACGCCGGCCACGTTCATGGGCATCAAGCGCGCCGACGGCCGCATCGCCACGCGCAACTACGTCGGCATACTGACCTCGGTGAACTGCTCGGCAACGGTCGCCCGCGCGATCGCCGACCACTTCCGGCGCGACACCCACCCCGAAGCGCTCGCGAAATACCCGAACGTCGACGGTGTGGTCGCACTCACCCACGGTGGGGGCTGCGCCACCGACAGCGGCGGCGAGCCGCTGCAGGTGCTGCGGCGCACGCTCGGGGGTTACGCCAAACACCCGAACTTCGCGTCCATCCTCGTCATCGGCCTGGGTTGCGAGACCAACCAGATCTCGGGGCTGATGGAGCAGGAAAGCTTGTCGAACGGCACCCAGTTCCACACCTTCAACATCCAGGACACCGGCGGCACGAAGAAGGCCGTGGCGCACGGCATCGAACTCGTGCAGTGGCTGCTCGAAGAGGCGAACCGCGTCACGCGCGAGCCAGCGAGTGCGGCGCACATCACGGTCGGTTTGCAGTGCGGCGGCAGCGACGGTTATTCCGGTATCAGCGCCAACCCCGCGCTCGGCGCGGCGGTCGACCGGCTGGTGCGCCACGGCGGCACCGCGATCCTGTCGGAAACGCCCGAGATCTACGGCGGCGAACACCTGCTGACGCGCCGTGCAGTCAGCCCCGACATCGCCGAGAAGCTGATCAAGCGCCTCCAGTGGTGGGAGAAATACACCTCGCGCAACGACCAGGAGATGGACAACAACCCGTCGGCCGGCAACAAGGCCGGAGGCCTGACGACCATTCTCGAAAAGAGCCTGGGCGCCATCGCGAAGAGCGGCACGACCAACCTGACCGACGTGTTCGAGTACGCCCAGCCGGTCACGACCAAGGGCCTGGTGTTCATGGACACGCCCGGCTACGACCCGGTCAGCGCCACCGGCCAGGTCGCAGGCGGCGCCAACCTGATCTGCTTCACCACCGGCCGCGGCTCGGCTTACGGCTGCGCGCCGTCACCATCGCTGAAGCTGTCGACCAACACCGCGCTCTGGGTCAAGCAGGAAGACGACATCGACATCAACTGCGGCGAAGTGATCGACGGCAGCGCCAGCATCGACGAAATGGGCGAGCGCATCTTCCAGCTGATGCTGGCCACCGCCTCGGGCGACAAGACCAAGAGCGAAGTGCACGGCTACGGGCAGAACGAGTTCGTGCCCTGGGCGCTGGGCGCGGTGATGTAGAGCGCGGAGCGAAGGGCGAGGGGCCCCGCCAGGGCCACGAAGGGGCCACTTCGTGGCCCTGGGGGATCGACCAGCGCAGCGCTCGGCGAGTGATACGGGCTCGATGCCCGTATCGCGAGCGCGCGGAGCCTCAGGTTTTCGCCGACTTCTTCGTCGCCTTCTTCGCGGCATCCAGGTTCTCGGCTTTCTTCGTCAGCTTCTCGGCGCGTGTCGGCTTGTTGCCCTTGGCAGCGGCCTTCGCCACCTTGGGCTCCTTCGCGGCCTTGGCTGCCTTCGGTGCAGCGGGTGCCTTGGTCACTCTCGTCATCCAGGCCGGCTGTGGCTTGGGCGCCTTCGGCTGGGCCTGCAGCGTGGCCTTGGCCGCCTTGAGCGAGCGACGTTCTTCAAGCAGGGCCTGCTCGGCCTCGGAAGCCGGTTGGTCGGCGCCTTGCGAACGGGTGCGCGTCACCATCGCCAGATGAAGCCTCACGCCGTTTTTCTGGATCTGGTGGGACAGCGATGCGGTGCGGATCGGCATGGGAGTGCTCCGGGTTGGATGGGGGCCAAATGTAGGTCAATGCGCGGCGCCGGTGTCTGGAGACCTTGATCCCGGCGTGCCAAGGTGGCCTGAAGTTGAGGGCCCACCGGTGGTACAACAGCGGCCGGCATGCGCCCCACCCCGGGGTGCGGTGCCGGCCTTCAACCACACGAGATCACCATGAGCGCAGACAAAGACCGCGGCATTCGCAGAGAGAAACAGAAGCGGGCGAAAGACAAGAAGAAACAAGCCAAACAGCAGCAACCCAAGCCCGCCACGCCGGCGGCCGGCTGACCGCTTCTGCTCGCCTCACGCGCGGCCGGCGGCGGCGCCTGGCACGGCCGGGCGGCGCAGATTCAGCAGGTTGCCCAGCAGGATCAGCCCCGCGCCGAGCACCGTGAACGTGTCGATGCGCTCGGCGTAGACGACCCACCCGGCCAACGCCATCAGTGGCACACGCAGGAAGTCCATCGGCACGACCGTGGTGGCTTCGGCGTGGCGCATCGCCCGCGCCATGCAGTAGTGCGAGAAGGTGCCGCAGAAGGCGATCACCAGCACCCAGCCCCAGACCGGAGCCGAGGGCCAGCGCCACGTGGCGAGCGCGGGCACCGCGCCCAGCAGTGACTGGATCACGAGCATCCAGAAGATGATGGCGACGGCGCTGTCGGTGCCGGTGAGCGACTTGGTCAAGGTCAGCGACACCGCGAAGCCGACCGCCGCGGCCAGCGCAATCGCCTGGCCCACGCTCAGGCCCGCCGCGGCCGGCCGCACGATCAGCACCACGCCGAGCAAGCCCAGCACGATCGCGAGTGCCTTCCAGCCATTCAGACGTTCGCCGAGAAAACCGGCGGCGAGGCAGGCGGTCCAGATCGGCATCGTGAACTCGAGCGCCACGACCTGCGCCAGCGGGATCAGCGTGAGCGCAACGAACCAGCCGAACTGCGCCGCGTAGTGCACCGTGTTGCGGGCCGCGTGGTGCCAGGGGCGCAACGTCTTCATCGCGCGCAGGCCACCGCTGGCGTGGATCAGCGGGTACAGCATGACCAGGCCGATCAGCGAGCGCAGCTCCATGATCTGGAACACCGCCAGCTCGCGCGTGGCCTCGCGGCCGGCGATGGCGATCACGATCATCAACGACAGCCAGCCGGCCATCCACAGGGCGGCTTTGGGCACGGAACGGGAAGCTTGCATGCCCCGAGACTAGCCGATGCTTCGCCATGTCCCCGGCCGGGCTCTCCCTACTCGATCGTCACCTTGGCCTCCTTCACCAGCCGGGCGAATTTCTCGGTTTCGCCCTTGATCTGCTGCGCCATCTGCGCGCTGCTGTCGCCGATGGGCTCGGCGCCGATCTCGTCCATGCGCTTGTGAAACTCCGGCGACTGGATCACCTTGACCATCTCGGTGTTGAGCCGTGCCACGATGTCTTTCGGCGTGGCCACCGGTGCGAGCACGCCGAACCAGGTGCCGATGTTGAAGCCCTTCAGGCCGGCTTCGTCGAGCGTGGGCACGTCGGGCAGGGCCGAAGAGCGCTTCGCGGTGGTGACCGCGAGGGCCCGCAGCTTGCCGCTCTTGATGTGCTGAAGCACCGGCGTGACCGTGTCGAACGACATCGTGATCTGCCCGCCCAGCAGGTCGGTGGCGAGCGGGCCGCTGCCCTTGTACGGCACGTGAACAATGTCGGTGCCGGTGAGGTTCTGGAACTGCGTGCCGATCAGGTGCTGCGCCGTGCCGTTGCCGTTCGAGCCGTAGGTCGACTGACCGGGTTTCGCCTTGGCGAGCGCCACGAGTTCGGCCACGGTCTTGGCCGGTGTGCTGGCGTTGACGACGAGCACGTTGGGCACCAGCGCCACCGTGGTGACCGGTGCGAAGTCCTTCTGGAAGTCGTAGGGCAGTTTCTTGAACACGCTGGAGGCGATGGTGTGGTGCACCGCGCCCATCAGCAGCGTGTAGCCGTCGGGCTTGGCCTTGGCCACGTAGTCGGCCCCGAGTGTGGCGCCGGCGCCGGGCTTGTTCTCGATGATCACCGTCTGACCCAGGCTTTGCGAGAGCTTCTCGCCAAGCGCACGTGCCAGCACGTCGGTGGTGCCGCCGGGTGGGAACGGCACGACCAGGCTGATCGGCTTGGTGGGCCAGGCTTGTGCCATGGCGCCGCCGGCCGTCACGGCCAGCGCCAGTGCGAGCGCGTGGGCCGCGCTGCGGCGGCCGAGTGTGTGGAGCTGTTGCATGTCAGGCCGCCTTGCGCTGTGCCGCCGCGGCGAGCAGCCCGCACACGGCTTGCGTGACATCGGCGGTCGTCGCTTTGCCACCGAGGTCGCGCGTGTGCAGCTCGGGGTTGGCGGTGACCTGCTCGATCGCGCTCATCACACGCTGGGCCCCATCGAATTCGCCCAGGTGTTCGAGCAGCATCACGACCGACCAGAAGGTGCCGACCGGGTTGGCCAGGCCCTTGCCCATGATGTCGAAGGCCGAGCCGTGGATCGGCTCGAACATCGACGGGTAGCGGTGCTCGGGGTCGATGTTGCCGGTGGGCGCAATGCCCAAGCTGCCCGCGAGCGCGGCCGCCAGATCGCTCAGGATGTCGGCGTGCAGGTTGGTCGCGACGATGGTGTCGAGCGAGGCTGGGCGGTTGATCATGCGGGCCGTCGAGGCGTCGACGAGTTCCTTGTCCCAGGTGACGTCGGGAAATTCTTTCGAGATCTGCAACGCGATCTCGTCCCACATCACCATCGCGTGGCGCTGCGCGTTGCTCTTGGTGACGACGGTCAGCAGCTTGCGGGGCCGCGACTGCGCCAGCTTGAAGGCAAAACGCATGATGCGTTCGACGCCGGCGCGCGTCATGATCGACACGTCGGTCGCGGCTTCGATCGGGTGGCCCTGGTGTACGCGGCCACCGACGCCGGAGTATTCGCCTTCGGAGTTTTCGCGCACGATGACCCAGTTCAGGTCGCCAGGGCCACAGCGCTTCAGCGGGCCGTCGATGCCGGGCAGAATGCGTGTCGGCCGAACGTTGGCGTACTGGTCGAAGCCCTGGCAGATCTTCAGGCGCAGGCCCCATAGCGTGATGTGGTCGGGGATATGCGGGTCGCCGGCCGAGCCGAACAGGATTGCATCCTTGTTCCTGATCGCGTCCAGGCCATCGGCCGGCATCATCACGCCGTGTTCGCGGTAGTAGTCACCGCCCCAGTCGAAGTTCTCGAACTCGAAGCGGAAGCTCTTGCTCGACGCGGCGAGCGCTTCCAGCACTTGGCGGCCGGCGGGGATCACTTCCTTGCCGATGCCGTCTCCGGGGATCGTCGCGATGCTGTAGGTCTTCATGGTTGGTCTCGGTGAATGGGTGGGCGGGTGCTCGCACTGTAGAAAGTGGACGGCCCTCCTGCGCACCGCTAAAGTGAATCCATCGTTAACCTGAGGTCAACAATCGAACCCGCATGAGCGCCGCCATCCAACCCGCCGACCTGGGCTTCTTCTCTGCACTTGCGAGCGCCGGCAGCCTGAGCGCGGCGGCGCGCGAGCTTGGCATCACCACGCCGGCGGTGAGCAAACGCCTGGCGCTGATGGAAACGCGTGTCGGCGTGGCGCTGGTGAACCGCACGACGCGGCGCATGAGCCTCACGCCCGAAGGCGAGCTCTACCTCGAACACGCGCGCCGCATCCTCGGCGACATCGACGACATGGAAGCGCTGCTCGGTGTCTCGAAGGCCACGCCCAAGGGTTTGTTGCGCGTGAACGCGACGCTCGGTTTCGGGCGCAGCCACGTGGCGCCGCTCATCTCGAAGTTCGCACGCAAGTACCCGCAGGTCGAGGTGCAGCTGCAGCTCTCGGTCAACCCGCCGCCGCTGACCGACGACTCGTTCGACGTGTGCATCCGTTTCGGCGCACCGCCCGACGCGCGCGTGATCGCGCGCCACATCGCACCGAACCGGCGGCTGCTGTGCGCCTCACCGGCCTACCTGGCGAAGCACGGCTTGCCGACCGTGCCGAACGACCTGACGAAGCACAACTGCATCGGCATCCGCCAGGGTGAGGAAGCCTGCGGCGTCTGGCGGCTCGCCAGCGGCCGGGGCCTGAAGCTCACGACCGAAGCCGTGAAGACCCGCGGCAGCCTGACCACCAACGACGGCGAGATCGCCGTCAACTGGGCTCTCGACGGCCACGGCATCGTGATGCGCGCCGAATGGGACATCGAGCGTTACCTGAAGAACGGCCGCCTGGTGCAGGTGCTGCCGCAGTACCACACGCCCGACGCCGACATCCACGCGGTCTACCCCCAACGCCACCAGCGGGCGGCGCGGGTGCGCGCGTTTGTCGACTTCGTGGCGCTGTCGTTCAGCCAGCGGGCCGCGACCGGCAAGCCCTAGAAGCGCTCAAGCCTTGAGCGCCGCGGCCACGGTGTCGCGCAGCGGCGTGGTAGCGCGGCCGATCAGCGCGCTCAACTGGCGCCCGCCGTGGAACAGGCCGCCGTTCGACGCACCGATGTCGGAATCGGCGAGCATCACGGCCAGCGGCAGCGGCAGGCCGAAGCCGACCAGCGCGGCCTGGTAATCGGCCTCGGGCAGGTTCTTGTAGACGACGGGCTTGCCCGACTGGCGCGCGATCTCGGCGGCGAATTCGGCCAGCGTGTAGGCCGTGTCGCCCGCCAGTTCGTAGACGCGCCCGGCCTGGTCGGCGCCGGTCAGCACGGCAGCGGCGGCGGCGGCATAGTCGGCACGTGCTGCCGACGCGATGCGGCCTTCGCCGGCGCTGCCGATCACGGCGCCGTGCGCGAGCGCCGCGGGCACCGAGCCCGCATAGTTTTCGGTGTACCAGCCGTTGCGCAGCAGCACGAAGGGCAGGCCCGAGGCCTTCAGCATCGCCTCGGTCTCCTTGTGCTCGAGCGCCAGGCCGAGCACCGACGTGTCGGCCTGCAGCAGGCTCGTGTAGGCGACCAGCGCGACGCGTGCGCGCACCGCGGCGTCGATCACGGCGCGGTGCTGCGCCACACGCTGGCCGACTTCGCTCGACGAGATCAGCAGCAGCTTTTGCGCACCGGCAAGCGCGCTGTCGAGCGTGGCGGCTTGGGTGTAGTCGGCCTGGCGAACCTGCACGCCGAGGGCGGCCAGGTCGGCCGCTTTGTCGGGGTTGCGCGCCAGTGCGACGATGTTGCCCGCAGGCACGGTTTGAAGCAGGTTCTGGATGACGAGCCGGCCGAGTTGGCCTGTGGCTCCGGTGACGACGATCATGACGATTTCCTTGCGAAATATGAATGAAGGCGTGCAGAATACCGGCCAAACTTACTTTTCGTAAGTACGTACCTAAAGGTTAGCTTGAAATGACCACAACCCCTCGCACCGCATTGCGCACCGGCGCCTTGTCGGCCAAAGCCCGGCGTGGCGAACTGATGGCCGCCGACTGCCCTTCGCGCGAAGTGCTCAAGCACGTGACGAGCCGCTGGGGCGTGCTGCTGCTGGTGGTGCTGATGGACGGCGTGCACCGCTTCAGCGACCTGCGGCGCAAGGTCGGCGGTGTCAGCGAGAAGATGCTGGCGCAGACGCTGAAGGCGCTCGAGGCCGACGGCTTCGTGCACCGCGAGTCGTTCGCCACCGTGCCGCCGCACGTGGAATACACACTCACACCGCTGGGCCGGCAGGTCGGCAAACGGGTCGAGGCCCTGGCCGACTGGATCGAAGGCAGCCTGCCCGACATATTGGCCGCGCAGCGCGCGCGCAGTGCGGTCGTGAAGCGCGCTGCGCCGGCCGGCCGCCACCGCGCCGCGTGAGCATGCAGTCGCCACGAACCGACGTGCGGCGCCGCTCGTCTGCCGTTGCCGCCTGGCTGCGCGCCTTCTGGCCCGAACCGATCAGCGTCGACTGGCGCGAGCGCCTGCGCGTGGTGGCCGGTGCCACCGTCGGCATTCTCGCCACCGCGCTGCTGTGTCATGCGCTCGGCACGACCGCGTCACCGGCCTGGCCGTGGCTGGTGGCGCCGCTGGGCGCGAGCGCGGTGCTGGTGTTCGGCGTGCCGGCCAGCCCGCTGGCCCAGCCCTGGGCCGTGGTCGGTGGCAACACCTTGTCGGCCCTGGTCGGCGTGGCCTGCGTGCGCTGGGTCAGCTCACCCGAACTGGCCGCGGCGCTGGCGGTGGGCGGCGCCATCGCGTTGATGTTCGCGCTGCGCTGCCTGCATCCGCCGGGCGGTGCGTCGGCACTGCTGGTGGCGTTGAGCGGGGTGTCCGACCCGGCCTTCGCGCTGTACCCGGTATTCGTCAACTCGCTGCTGCTGATGCTGGCCGGCCTGGCCTACAACAACGCCACGCGGCGTGCCTACCCACACGCGCCACGCCCGGCCCTGGCCGAGGCCGCGCACGATGCCGACGGCGAAGCGCTCGACGCCGCGCTGGGCGCGGTGCTGGCCCGCTACAACCAGGTGCTCGACATCAGCCGCGACGACCTCAAGGCGCTGCTCGAAGACACCCAGTTGCAGGCCTACCAGCGCAAGCTCGCGAACCTGCGCTGCGGCGACATCATGTCGCGCGCGCTCGTCACCGTGCAACGCGACACGCCGCTGGCGCAGGCCTGGGCGTTGTTTCGTGAGCACCGCATCAAGGCCCTGCCGGTGGTGGGCGCCACCGGCCACATCGTCGGCATCGTGACGCCGGCCGATTTCATCCGCAGCACCGAACCCGAAACCGGCGGCGGCTTCGACGTGCGGCTGCGCGAAGCCTCGGGCTGGACGCGCACGCCGGGCGAAGACCGGCCGCAGGTCGTCGGCCAGATCATGACGCGCCAAGTGCGTGTGGCCAGCGTGAACCGCCACCTGGCCGAGCTGATTCCGCTGTTCGGCAGCACCGGCCACCACCACATCCCGGTCATCGGCGAAGGCGACCTGCTGGTCGGCATCATCACGCAGTCGGACGTGGTTGCCGCGTTGTCGCGCTCGGGCGCGGCCTGACGGGCGGAGCCTCAGGCAATGAAACTTTGCAGCGCCCGCACCAGCACTGCGCCGTCGGTCAGCGCCACGAACGCGATGCCGGCGAGCGCGCCGCCCAGGTGCGCGTCGTGGTTGATGCGCCCGCTGTTCTGACGCGCGGCGTAGTAGCTGTAGGCCAGGTAGGCCAGCGCGAACAGCGGCGCCGGAATGGGCACCGGAATCGGCAGGATGAAGATCGACGACTTCGGAAAGTACAGGATCGACGCGAACAGCACCGCGAGGATCGCGCCCGAAGCACCCAGGCTCTGGTAGGCCGGGTTGTGGCGCTGCTTGACCCAGGTACCGAGGTCGCTCACCGCCAGGCCGAACGCATAGAGCGCGAGAAAGCGCCCGGTGCCGATGCTGCGTTCGAGCGAGAAGGCGAAGGCCCAGAACGTGAAGGCGTTGAACAGCAGGTGCGTCAGGTCGGCGTGCAGGAAAGCACTGCTGATCGGCGTGAAGTACTGGCGGCGCGGTACGAGCCAGTGCGGGCGGAACAGGCCGCGATCGAGCCACTGCGGCGCCACGAACAGGCCGACCAGGCTGGCGACCAGCATTGTGGCGAGCAGCAGCGTGGCGCCGGGCGCGCCACGGGCAAATGCAAGGGATTCATCCACGCGACGGGTGCTTTCTTTTTGGTGAGGATCGGTGTTCCTGCTCGTTTGCGCACAGCGCGCGCTGCCCTGCGAGCAACATGGCCCGCAGTCTGGGGCACATTGGGCACTTGCACGCGCCGCCACCGGCACGCGCCGGCGCACCGAGGAACAAGACGATGTGGATCATGACCGTGGCGCCGCGAGGCAGCAACTTCTACGAAGCCGACTCGTTGTGCGGCAACAAGACCCTGATCTCCGACACGTGCGAAACCGTCATCTTCGCGCGCTCGCAGGGCGCTGACGGCCACCAGCTCGTCGCCCAGCGCGGGCGCGACACCTTCCTCGTCGGGCCGGCGCCTGTGCG
>Ga0307516_10008600_pt1 | contig 11519 bp, 9 predicted proteins | sample 19_EM_MG_FD_203310 | JGI IMG/M metagenome (GOLD analysis project Ga0307516, IMG submission 203310) | Populus trichocarpa ectomycorrhiza microbial communities from riparian zone in the Pacific Northwest, United States - 19_EM | ecosystem: Host-associated > Plants > Roots > Unclassified | place...
GCGAGGCGTTGGGGGTGACCTGGTACAGGAAGACGGTGATGGTCGGGTCGGTGGGCGGGTCGGCCGGGGGTTTGCGGGCGGCTACGTCGACGGCGAAGGTGATCTCGGGGCCGAGGGAGTTGGCGAGGTGCCGGCGCAGTGCCTCGGTGACCGTGGCGATGGCCAGGGAGTTGCTCACCGCTGGGCCTCCTCACGGGTCAGATAGGTCTCCAGGCTCAGTGCGGGGCCGGTGCGGCCGGGCCGCTCGGTCCGGGCCGTCGGGGCGGCGGGCCTGCGGTCGGCGGCCTTGACCTCCAGCCTGCCGATGCTGACGTGGACGACCCGCTCGGGCGCTCGCCGGCCGCGCCTGCCCTCGTCCTTCGCGTTGGCCGGGGCCGTCCGGGGGGCCGGTCGGGCGGGTGCGGGCACGGCGGCGGGGCGCGCCGGGCCGGACGGCCGCTGGGATGCCGGTCCCTGACGGCCCGCCGGGCGGCCCGGCGGCGTACCGGCGGAGCCGTCGGCGCGCGGTGCGGCCGCTCGGCGCTCGGGCGGTGCCGCGCTCGGGGCGGGCGGCAGCTTGGGCGGTACGAGCAGCGGGACGGCCGGGACCGGCGGGCGGCCGGTCGGCGCGGACTCGCGGGGGGCCACCGGTGACTGGAGGACCTGGAGGATCTGGAGCGGCGCGGGCCGGGCCGGCTGCCGGTCCCCGGCCGTGGCGGTGACCGGACGGGGCGGCTCCGCGGCCCCGCCGGGACGGGAGGCGGCGGGCTGTCCGGCTTCGGGCACCGGCGGGCCGGCGCCGGGGCCGAACGCGTCGATGCGCTCGAACGGCCCGGGCAGGCGCGGGCGGACCCGGACACCACCGCGCGCGGCGCCGTCCGGCGTGCTCCGCCCCACCAGGCGGTCGAAGAAGTCAGGCATCGGCGCACAGCTCCAGGTAGTAGCGGCGGCGCAGCGGGCTGAGCGCCAGGATCTCGGGCTCGCTCCAGCCGTAGGCCGAGGCGAGCAGATGGATGTCGAGGAGGATGCCGCGGGCCCAGGCGTCGAGCTCGGCCCAGAGGTAGGAGACGATGTCCAGCTCGGCCGAGGCCTGGTGACCGCATTGCGGGCACTCGACCTTGAGCGTCACATCGGCGCACGGGTCGGCCTCGGCGGCGGTGCGGGCCACCAGCCGCCGCACCCGTTCCGGGAGCCGGTCGGGCGGGGCCGGTTTCCCGGCCCGTACGGCTTCCAGGACGCATCTGGCGACCAGGGCCGCCCGGGGGTCGGCCGCGTCCTCGACGGCCGCCAGATCGTCGGTGGTCGGCAGCCGGAACCGGACGCTCCAGCCGTCGGCCTCGATCTCCAGCGGGCCGGTCACCGGGGCGGCGGCCCGGATGACCTCGCTCGTACCGAAGCCGAACTCCATCTCCTCGGCGCAGCTCTCACAGGTGACCCGGACCTCCATCCGCTCGCCGAACAGCCTGCTCCGCAGGGCGTACAGGTCGGCGTCCCGCTCGCCGACCGGCACCGACCGCAGTTCGTCGGGGCCGGCCGCCGGCCGGGCGGCGGAGTGCAGCAGCAGGGCCCGGTGGGCACTGCTGCCGCCCGCCGCGGCTCCGGCCTCCCAGATGGCCAGCAGGGCTGCCTGTTCGACGCTCACAGCAGTGCCTAGGCGGGCTGCTGGAAGCTGGGTTCTTCGGGTTCGGGCACCTCGTAGTCCCGCTCCCAGCCCTCGACTTCGAGTTTCAGGCTCTGGATGGCGACAGCGTTGGCGTTGGCGTCGAGCTCGCCGAGGATCTGGTATTCGCTCGGCCAGGCCCGGTAGATCTTGTGCGCCACCGCGACCTGCCCGGCTTCGTTGAGTACCTGAATGACCAGGTCCTTACGGAAATCGGCGAGCGAGACCTCCGATCCGCGGCCGGAACCGACCTGCCACACCTTGTTCGCCCAGCGGTCGAATTCCGGGTCGTGGGTGACGCCCCGTTCCAGGGTGACAGCCTCGAATTCGGTACGTCCGGGCGATTTACGCGGCGAGCTGGGATCGCCGCCATGGCGGTGTTTCACCACCTCTGTCGTCCGCTTGAGCGGGCTGATCTTGCTGATACCTGCGACGACGCGTCCGTCCCACACCACCAGGAACTTGAAGTTCTTGTAAGGGTCGAACCGCTGCGCATTGACGGTGAACTCGGCCATGAAGCTTCCTATACCTCGAACTGTCCGGCCAGCTGCTCGATCTTGACGATCACGAATTCCGCGGGCTTGAGCGGCGCGAATCCGACGACCACATTGACCACCCCGCGATTGATGTCGTCCTGGGTGGTCGTGGAGGAGTCGCACTTGACGAAGTACGCCTCGCGGGCGGTGGTGCCCTGGAAGGCGCCCTGCCGGAAGAGCGTGTGCAGGAACGCCCCGACATTGAGCCGGATCTGCGACCAGAGCCGCTCGTCGTTGGGCTCGAACACCACCCATTTCAGCCCGCGGTACAGGCTCTCCTCCAGCAGGAGTGCGAGCCGTCGCACGGGTACGTACTTCCACTGCGAGGACAGCGCGTCGGCGCCCTGCAGGGTGCGCGCGCCCCAGATCACCGGGCCGACCACCGGGAAGTTGCGGATGTTGTTCAGGGCCAGCGGGTTGAGCAGCCCGTTCTCCCGGTCGGTGGCCGCGACGGTGAGTGCCCGGACCCCGGTGATCCGGGTCTCGGTGCCGGCCGGGGCCTTCCAGATGCCGCGTTCGCTGTCGGTGCGGGCGTAGATCCCGGCGATGGCGCCGGACGGCGGGAAGGAGCGCAGCCGCCCGGTGAGCGGGTCGGTCAGTTCCAGCGCGGGGAAGTACAGGGCCGCGTGGTTGCCGCGTACCGAGTCGAAGGCGGACAGTCCGGCGCGGGCGGCGTCGACGCTGTCCCAGGACGCGGGGGCGTCGGCGATCACAAAGAACCGCTTCTCCTCGGCGAGTGCCTGGGCAGCGGAGAGCACGGTGATCTGGTCGTTGATGTCCTCGTAGGCCGCGAGCTCGGGGAGCACCAGGAGGTTGAGGTCCTGGACATCGCGCAGTGCCTGGATGCCCGTCTTGCCGGCCTCGCTGCCGGTGAGGTCGGTGGGACCGGGGGCTCCCCCGTCCTCGCCGCCTGTGAGCGCGAAGACCGGCGGCTCCACGGAGCCTTCGAGACCGAGGTTGTTGGCCGCCTCGCCGATGAAACGGACGGTGTCCGCCGGGTCGGTGGAGCCCGCGACGACCTGCAGCCGGTTGCCGAAGGCGGTCACCCTGGTGCCGGCGAAGGCCCGCTTGCCCGGCGCGTCGGGGAGCGCGCGCAGCTTGCGCTCCAGCAGCAGGGCGAGTTGGGCGACGGTGGTGGGGGCCGCGCCGTCCTGGTCCGGATCGTGGATGGTGAACTCCCGTGTCACCTCCCCGATCTTGACGCTGATCTCGGCGGTCAGGTCCGGGAGCGTCTCGGCGAACGCCTTGGAGACCGTCCCCACGGGGTCCGGCCGCCCTTCGGCCAGCACCTTCGCCTCGACCAGCGACGACCCCGAAGTGATGATCACCGCGGCGAAGTTGGGGTCCGACTCCCGCGCCGACAGGCCGGTGAACGACTCGCGGGCCCCGCCGGAGACGTCGAGGATCTGCAGGTTGAAGGTCTCCTCGGGCGCCGTCGTGTCGTAGTCGACCGCCACCCGCAGCCCGCCGCCCCAGGCGCCCGGCTCCTTGGCGGTCAACTGCAGTACGGAGGTGGCCGTACTCGTCTGTGTCGAACCCAGCGCGACCGAGGCGGCCTTGCCGCTGGCGGCCGCCACCGCGCGTACGACGACGGCGACGGTCCCGCCGTTGACGAAGAACTGCTGAACGGCGTAACTCACCGCGCTCTCGGTCGCGAGACCGCCGAATTGCCGCTCGAAATCGGCGAAACTGGTGATGGTGACCGGCCTGTTCACAGGCCCCCGGCGCGTGTGCCCGACGAACGCGGTGACCGAGGTGGTCACCGCCCCAATGGTCCGGACGCTACTGGGAAGTTCTTCGATGTATACACCGGGATAGGTCGGTGTTGTGGGCATGCCCCCTCCATTCCCTTGGGACACCAAGAGGAGCGAGGAGGAAGAGATCGTCTGGCCGGCATCGCAGGAAGGCGCACCGGCGCAGCGCTCACCAGTTTCCCCCGTCAGGCTGATGCCTGTAACGCCTGGTGTCGCAGTGCCTCGATGTGATTCTTGCGTCGGACCTGAATTGCAGTCAAGACATCGCGGAAATCAGCAGTTAACAGGTTTCAACACCGATGGCCGAATTTCGCGCCTCATATGAGCGATCATCACCGGTCCTCCACCGCAGGTTCGAATCGCGCCTCGCGCCCCACCGGCCACGGGGCACGTCACGGAGCACCCGGCGACCATCCCACACAGGCTTCTCACAGGTTTCACCGGTCGCCCCGGCCTCCGGCCCGGCCGCGGCTTGCCGCATCGGAAGGTGTCATCCACATGTGACCGGAAACCGCCTCTGGGCTACCGCCCGGACCGGAGTGCCTTCAGGCCGTGCGGCGCAGCAGCGCCAGGTACATGGCGTCCGTGCCGTGCAGGTGCGGCCACAGCTGTACGTCGGGGCCGTCGCCCAGGTCGGCGACGCCCGGCATCAGGGGCCGTACGTCGATCCACTCGGCCTTGGCGTCGCGCAGCGCGTCCTCCACGACCGCCCGGGTCTCGGCCGGGTGCGGGGAGCAGGTCGCGTAGCCGACGACCCCGCCGACCCGGACGGCGCGCAGTGCCTGGGCCAGCAGGCCGCGCTGGAGCGGGGCGAAGCCGGGGACGTCCTCGGCGCGGCGGCGCCAGCGGGCTTCGGGGCGGCGGCGCAGGGCGCCGAGCCCGGTGCACGGGACGTCGACGAGGACGCGGTCGAAGGCGCCGTCGGCCCAGGCGGGCCGGGTGCCGTCGGCGACGATGACCTGGTAGGGGCCGGGGTTGCCGGACAGGGCGCGGGCGACGAGCCGGGCGCGGTGCGGCTGCTTCTCGGAGGCGACGAGCACGGCTTCGCGCTGGGCGGCGAGCGCGGCCAGCAGGGCGGCCTTGCCGCCGGGACCCGCGCAGCCGTCGAGCCAGAGCCGGTCGGGGCCTTCGAGGGGGGCCGCGGCCAGCGCGGCGGCGACGAGCTGGCTGCCCTCGTCCTGGACGCCCGCCCGGCCGTCGCGTACGGCCTCGACGGCCGCGGGATCGCCGCCCTCGGCGAGCCGGACGGCATACGGGGACCAGCGGCCCGGGGCGGTGGCCTCGGGGGGCAGGGAGCCGGCGATGTCGGCGGGGGTGGTGCGGCCGGGGCGGGCGACGAGGGTGACCTCGGGGCGCTCGTTGTCGGCGGCGAGCAGCTCCTCGATGCCGGCGCGGCCGCCGCCGAGGGCGTCCCAGAGGGCCGAGACGATCCAGCGGGGGTGCGAGTGCACGACGGCCAGGTGGGCCTCGGGGTCCTCGTCGTAGGGCGGGGCGACCTGCTCCAGCCAGGCGTCGAGGTCCTGGGCGGCGATCCGCCGGAGCACGGCGTTCACGAACTTCGCGCGCCCGTCGCCGAGCACGACCCGGGCGAGCTCCACGGTCGCGGACACCGCCGCGTGCGAGGGGATCCGGGTGCCCAGCAGCTGGTGCGCGCCCAGCGCCAGGACGTCCAGCACCGGCGGGTCCACCTCGCGCAGCGGGCGGTCCACGCATGCCGCGATCACCGCGTCGTACGTCCCCTGCCTGCGCAGCGTCCCGTACACCAGCTCCGTGGCCAGCGCCGCGTCCCGCCGTTCGAGATCCGCCTTGCGCAGCAGCGGCGGCAGGACGAGGTTCGCGTAGGCGTCGCGCTCGTCGACGGCCCGCAGCGCCTCGAACGCGAGGATCCGTACGGGATCGCGCTGGGGGCGGCGGTAGGGCTTGCCGGTACGACGGCGGGCGGGCGCTTCGCTCACGTGAAAGGTGCTCCGGGGATATCGGTGACTGCGCTGTTCACGCCAACTCTACGTCGGCCCCGGACAGGCCCTACTCGCCCAGCCGCTCGCCGGAGGCGATGCGGGCGCCCCGCGCCCAGTCGGCGGCGGCCATCCGCTTCTTGCCCTGCGGCTGTACGTCGCCGAGCCTGACGGCGTAGCTGCCGGTGCCGGCGTAGACCGCGTTCTTGGCGACCTCCAGCTCGCCGGGGGCCAGCTCCCGCCGTTCGGGGTGCGGGACGACCGGGCCGAGCTTGAAGCGCTCGCCCTGGAAGAGCGTCCAGGCCCCGGGGGCGGGGGTGCAGCCGCGCACCAGGCGGTCCACGCGCAGCGCGGGCGCCTTCCAGTCGACGCGGGCGTCCTCGACGGTGATCTTGGGGGCTAGGCTGATGCCCTCGGCGGGCTGCGGGTGGGCGACGAGTGTGCCGTCCTCGATGCCGTCCATGGTCGCGGTGAGCAGTCGCGCCCCGCTCTGCGCGAGGCGGGTGAGCAGGTCGCCGCTGGTGTCGGTGGAGCGGACGTCCTCGGTGACCACGCCGTACACCGGCCCGGAGTCCAGCCCCTGCTCGATGAGGAAGGTGGCGGCGCCGGTCACCTCGTCTCCGGCCATCACGGCGTGCTGCACGGGCGCGGCGCCGCGCCAGGCGGGCAGCAGCGAGAAGTGCAGATTGACCCAGCCGTGGGCCGGGACGTCGAGGGCGGCCTTGGGCAGCAGGGCGCCGTAGGCGACGACCGGGCAGCAGTCGGGCGCGATCTCCCGCAGCCGGGCCAGGAAGTCCTCGTCGCGCGGCCGGGCCGGCTTGAGCACCTCGATACCGGCCTCCTGCGCGCGCTGCGCGACCGGGCTCGCGAGGAGCTTGCGGCCGCGCCCGGCCGTCGCGTCGGGCCGGGTGACCACGGCGACGACCTCATGCCGGTCGGATGCCAGCAGGGCGTCCAGGGCGGGGACGGCGACCTCGGGGGTGCCGGCGAAGACGAGCCTCATGTAGGTGCGGTGCCTTTCGGTGTTCGCTGTGCGAGCGGCCGTACGAGGGTCAGAGCGCGCGGCCGAATGTGCTGTGCGGCGAGTTCCTGACCTGCGGCGGGACCTCCCCGGCCCACTCCGCGTCGCGGATCGCCTTCATCGCGTCCTTGCGCTGCGCGGTGTCGAGCCGGTCGATGAAGATGATCCCGTCGAGGTGGTCGGTCTCGTGCTGGATGCAGCGGGCCAGCAGCTGCGTGCCCTCGATGGTCACGGGCTCGCCGTGCATGTCGAAGCCCCTGGCCACGACCCCGTAGGCGCGCTTGCAGTCGTAGGTCAGTCCCGGCAGCGACAGGCAGCCCTCGGGGCCGTCCTGCTCGTCCTCGCTGAGGCTGAGGTCCGGGTTGACCAGGTGGCCGAGCACGTCGTCGACCCAGTACGTGAACACCCGCAGCGACACACCGATCTGAGGCGCCGCCAGGCCCCTTCCGGGCGCGTTCCGCATGGTCTCGGTCAGATCGCTGACGAGCGTACGGAGCTCCTTGTCGAAGACGGTGACAGGCTGCGCCGTCATGCGCAGCACCGGGTCGCCGAAGAGGCGGATTGGCTGGACGGACACGCGGCAGACTCCCGGAGTGGGCGGGCGGGGACAGCGGCCCAGTCTATGGGCTGACGCGCCGCTCGCGGCGGGGGGCGTGCGCGCCGCTACGCGCCCCCCGGGGCCCGGGACGCGCCCCCTGCTGCGTGACCCGCAGGGAGTCTGGCGCGTTGGTCAAAGGAGATTGACCGAGAAGTGACCGAGAAGTACCGAGAAGTCCCGGGCAGATGATGGCAGCGATGGCAGCGTCGGCCCGATCCATGATCCATGCCGGAGCCGGTTCGAGAGGCCTGTTGATGCCCGAACACGCAACGCACGACGCCCAGGCACGGGCAAGCCTGCACCTGCTGGTGCGGGATATCGAGAGGGTCCGCCGCCAAGTGGACGCCCTGCGCACCCTCACCGCCCAGCTGGGCAATGTCTACCGTCCACGGCGCAGCGGTCCCGCCGCCGGATTCGTCGTCTACGGCCGCGCCCCCGCCCCCACCGTCCGGCTCGCCCAGGAGCTTCGCGACAGCGTCGAGACGCTGGTCACGGCGGCCGTGGAGTTCGACCGCTCGCTCGGCTTCTCCTGGGACGCGGTGGGTTCCGCCCTCGGCGTCACCAAACAGGCCGTGCACCGGCGCTACGGTGCCCGCCGCACATCAGCCGCCGGCCCCGACGAGGCCCCCGAGGGCACGCTGCCGCCGCTGCCCGCGGTCCCCGCCGCCCGCTCGGTCCCGGTACGCGACGAGGCCCTCCCCGGCACCGTCCCCAGCCCCCGGACCGGCTGACCCGCCACACCGCGCGCACCGCGCGCACCGCACGCATCGCGTACGCCGCTCCGCCCCGCCGCCCGCCACGCCGACAGGCCGGGCGCCGGGGCGGCGGCGCAACAGGACCCCTGATCAGGCGACCGGCTCGGCTACCCGATGTCCGGCGGATCGATCCGCACCCGCACCGGGTCGGCCTCCTTGCGCGCGATACGGGCCGTCTGCGCCGCCTTGAGCGCGGCCGCGAGCGCCGCCCCGTTGCCGGGCCGCACCCGCAGCAGCACCCGCTCCCACTGCTCGCCGGGCGGCGGATCCCCGGTCCGCCGGGGCCGGCCCGGCTCGACGACGGGCAGCGGCACCGGGCCCAGTACGTCGGTGCCCTCGGGCAGTAGGGCGGTGGCCACCAGGTCCGCGACGGCCGCCGGCTTCCCGGCCACCGCCGCCATCCGGGACACCGGCGGAAAGCCCAGTTCGGCGCGCTCCGCCAGCTCCCGCACCGCGAAGCCGGCCGGGTCCCAGCGCACCAGCGCCTGCACCGGGCGCAGCGTCGGCTCGGCCAGTACGACCACCGTGCCGCCCTCCGTCGCGGGCCGCACCAGCGCCGCGGCGCCCGCCCAGCGCCGCAGCGCCTCCTCCCCCGCCCGCAGGTCGGGCCGGTTGAGCAGCGCCCAGCCGTCCAGCAGCAGCGCCGCCGCGTAACCGGCCCCCTCGGCCACCGGCTCGGCGCCCGGCGTGGAGATCACCAGCGCGGGCGCGTCCGGCACCGACGCCAGGACCGCGTCCCGCCCCGACATGCGCACCGGCACCTTCGGAAAGGCCCGCCCCAGCTCGTCCGCCGTCCGCCGGGCGCCCACGACCTGCGCGCGCAGCCGCAGTCCGCCGCACTCATGGCAGCGCCAGTTGGTCTCGATCCGGCCGCACCACGCGCAGGTCGGCGCCCCGCCGCCGTCCCGCAGCTCCAGCGGCCCCGAGCAGCCCTGGCAGCGGGCCGTCTCCCGGCACCGCTCGCAGGCCAGCCCCGGCACGTATCCCCGGCGCGGCACCTGCACCAGCACCGGGCCGCGCGTCAGCGCCTCCTTCGTCACCTGCCACGCCAGGCTCGGCAGCCGCGCCGCCCGCGCCGCCGCGTCCCGCGCCTCGTCGTTCTCACCGACCGTACGGATCAGCGGCACCGCGACCCGCACCTGCTCACGGCCGGCCGTGATGGGCAGCGCCCAGCGCGTGTCGACGAGCTGGGCCCCCTCCACCGTGCAGACGAAGCCGCCGAGCAGGAACCCGGCCCGCTCCTCGGTGGCCCTCAGCAGCAACACGTCACGCGCATGCGGCATCGGCGCGTGCTGCTCGGAGTGGCTGGAATCGCCGTCGTCCCACAGCGCGACCAGCCCCAGGTCCGCGACCGGCGCGAACATCGCCGCCCGCGTCCCCACCACCGCCCGCACCGTGCCCCGGCTGACCGCCAGCCACCGCCGATAGCGCTCCTCGGGGCCCACGTCGGCCGTCAGCAGCGCATGCCGCCCCTCCCCCAGCAGCTCGGTCAGCGCCGCGTCCACCCTGGCCGCCGCCCTGCCGTCCGGCACGACCGCGAGCGCGCCCCGCCCGGACGCCAGCGTCGCCGCCATCGCCCGCGCCAGCTCGTCGGGCCACCGCGGTCCAGGCAGCGCGGTCCACACCGCCCTCGGCGAATCCCCCCGCGCCAGCGCCTGCACGAAGGCCGCCCCCGTCGGATACCGACCCCAGCTCCCCGGATCGGGCATCGCAGGCGTCGGCGGCGCCGCCCGCTCGGGCTCCGACTCCACCTTCGCCCGCCTCGGCGGCACCGCCAGCTGCACCACGTCCGCCAGCGCCCCCGCGTACCGGTCCGCCACCGCCCGGCACAGCCTCAGCAGCGACGGCGTCAGCACCACCTCCGGCGACAGCACCTGCGCCAGCGGCGCCAGCGGCCCCCGGTAGTCGCTCTCCGTCAGCCGCGCCACCACGAAGCCGTCATGCAGCTCGCCGCCCTCCCGGCGCCCCTTCACCACCCGCGCCCCGAACCGCACCCGCACCCGCACCCCCGGCTGCGCCTGCTCGTCCATCGCCGCGGGCACCGCGTAGTCGAAGTACTGGTCCAGATGCAGCAGCCCCTTGTCCACCAGCACCCGCGCCACCGGCAGCCCCTCCGCCAGCGCCGCCCCCCGCCACGTCCGCGGCTTCGCCCTCGGCTCCTTGGCCTGCCGCACCGTCTCCCGTATGAGCGCAAGCTGCTCTCCCCCGGCGGCCTCGGCCGACGTGGGTGTGTTCCGCTGGTTCTCGCTGCTCACAGCCTCAGTGTTACCAGACGCCACCGACAACGGCCCCGGACCGCCAGTGCGGTCCGGGGCCGTGAAGGCGAGCAGTCGTGCGTCAGAGCCCTGCGGCCTTGCGCAGTGCCTCTACGCGGTCGGTGCGCTCCCAGGTGAAGTCGGGCAGCTCGCGGCCGAAGTGGCCGTAGGCGGCGGTCTGGGAGTAGATCGGGCGCAGCAGGTCCAGGTCGCGGATGATGGCGGCCGGACGGAGGTCGAAGACCGTGGAGATGGCCTGCTCGATCTTCTCGGTGTCGACGGTGGCGGTGCCGAAGGTCTCGACGAAGAGGCCGACGGGCTCGGCCTTGCCGATGGCGTAGGCGACCTGGACCTCGCAGCGGGAGGCGAGGCCGGCCGCGACGACGTTCTTGGCGACCCAGCGCATGGCGTAGGCGGCGGAGCGGTCGACCTTGGACGGGTCCTTGCCGGAGAAGGCGCCGCCGCCGTGGCGGGCCATGCCGCCGTAGGTGTCGATGATGATCTTGCGGCCGGTGAGGCCGGCGTCGCCCATGGGGCCGCCGATCTCGAAGCGGCCGGTGGGGTTCACCAGCAGGCGGTAGCCGTCGATGTCGAGCTTGATGCCCTGGTCGACCAGCGCCTTGAGCTCGGGTTCGACGACGAACTCGCGGATGTCGGGGGCGAGCAGCGACTCGAGGTCGATGTCGGAGGCGTGCTGCGAGGAGACCACGACGGTGTCCAGACGCACGGCCTTGTCGCCGTTGTACTCGATGGTGACCTGGGTCTTGCCGTCGGGGCGCAGGTACGGGATGGTGCCGTTCTTGCGGACCTCGGTGAGCCGCTTGGCCAGCCGGTGCGCCAGCGTGATCGGCAGCGGCATGAGCTCGGGGGTCTCGTCGGTGGCGTAGCCGAACATCAGGCCCTGGTCGCCGGCGCCCTGCTTGTCGAGCTCGTCCTCGTCGCCCTCGACGCGGTTCTCGTACGCGCTGTCGACACCCTGCGCGATATCCGGGGACTGGGCGCCGAT
>Ga0307516_10008601_pt1 | contig 11516 bp, 4 predicted proteins | sample 19_EM_MG_FD_203310 | JGI IMG/M metagenome (GOLD analysis project Ga0307516, IMG submission 203310) | Populus trichocarpa ectomycorrhiza microbial communities from riparian zone in the Pacific Northwest, United States - 19_EM | ecosystem: Host-associated > Plants > Roots > Unclassified | place...
TTTCATTCATTTGTCACCTCATTTTCAACATATAGTTTTAATCAATTTTCTTCTTTTAACTCACTTAAAGAATTCTCCCATGAACTTTTCCTACCATTTATTTATTCCTTCTTTTCACATTCTTATTCTTATGATGTTTCTTCACTTGTTCATATTTTGAATACTTCAAATAAGATAAAGAACATCATTTCTCAAACATAAAACAATCAAAACCTCATTCCTATATTTCCTCATCCTTAATTACAAGTTCTTTTCTTCAAAATTATTCAATTTCTTTCTTAATTACTACTTACATTCACTATTTCTATACTATTCTACCTCAATTCCATCATGTTTACTATTTTTCTCAAAATCCTCAAATTCTCATAAGAATCCTAATTTAAAAAAAATCAAGATTATGAGAAATTAAATCAAATTTAATTGTCATTGTTTGATAACTTACTCAAATAAACCCAAAAACACTTCATTCAAGTAAGAATCTAAACCTTTCATGCTTACCAATCTAAGTTCTCCCAACTTTTCTTCTCCTCCTAGTGTGGCCATCCCTCCTCACCTTTCTTATATCTTCCTTCACTTGATTCTTCCTTAATTTAATGTTCCAAGTCTTTCAATCTTACAAGTTTCAAAGCTCTCTCACTTTTTCTTGTTTTTCTCTTAACTTCTCACATTCTTCTCTTATTTTCTTTCCTTTTTTCTTTCCACATTTGTTACTGCCCAGTCGGCAGTTCATAACAGAAAAGGGGCTGCCTTGTTTTATTTTTAATGGCAAATTACCATTTTACCCTTAATGAGTCTTTTTGCTTCCATTTGACGGTCCTTATTCTTTGATAGTACTACCGAGCTCCGTTCATCCTAAAATTTTAACCAGATTTTATTTAATATATTTTAAGGTTCCTCATAGAATTTTAGCTCAATCTGATGGTTGGATTTAAAATTACGTTCAATAACGTAAAACTAGTCAAATTATGATTTTTTGTCAAATTTCTGAATTTCTCTAAAAATTCTGAAATTTTAACCCAAGCTAAGAAATCATATTAGAAGGTTCAAAAAAAAATTTCAAAATTTTCTGATAACCTGATCAAGAGTTACAAATTTGTTTCCTTTTGTTTTACATGAAATTAGTCAATTTATAATTTTTCGCCCAGAGGTTTTACATATTCATCATTGTATTAATTTCATTTTAGGTGTTATGCCTCCAAACAAGATAACCTATCAAACATATAAAGTTATAAAGGCAAGTTGATGGGCTAATTTCAAAAGGCTTGGTGAGGGAAAATAAGAGTCCATGTGTTGTGCGTGCTTTTTTGTTCCAAAGATAGTCATGGAGAATGTGCATTGATAGTCAAGCAATGAACAAAATCATTATTGACTATCAATTATATATTTCTAGGCTAGATGACTTGCTTGATCATTTTTATGGTGTTATCATATTTTCAAAGATTGATCTTAGAAGTGACCACGATTAGATTTGAATGAGAGTTGGTGATAAATGGAAAATAGCCTTCAAAATGAGGGGTTACCTTTTTTAATTGATGGTTATGTCATTTGACCTTTCTAATGCACCTAATACTTTTATACAAATGATGAATCATATGTTTAAACCTTTTATTAGCACATTTATTGTTGTTTATTTTGATTATATTCTTGTATACAATAAGAATAAAGAAGAGTATTTTAGTCACTTATAAGAAGTATTCCAGATTTCAAGGAGTTAAAAGTTTTATGCTAATTTGAAGACGTGAATTTTTCACTAGCATCCATGCTTTCTTGGTTTTTGTTGTTTTCAATGAAAGAGTGAAAATAGATTCTATGAAGATTAAAGCAATCCTAAGATGACTAAATCCTCAAACTCTTCATGATATTCAAAATTTTCATGTCTTAACATCTTTTTTTATCCGCATTTCATAAAACATTTCAACACTATTATTGCTTTAAACAATGAATGCTTGAAAGGAGGTAGTTTCAAGTGGATTAATGAGGCAGAAAAAAGTTTTGAACTTATGAAGCAAAAGGTGACAAATGCTCATATTTTTTCTTTACTTGATTTTTTAAAGAAGTTTTTGAATTTGAATGTGATATGTCTAATGTTAGAACCGATGTTGTTCTTAGCCAAAAGAGTAAGCCTATTGCTTTTTATAGCAAGAAGCTCAACGATTCATAGAGAAAATATTTAGTTTATGAAAAAAGAGTTTTATGTCATTGTCCGTGTTTTAGACTATTGGTATCAACATTTTCATCCAAAACTATTTGTGTTATTTTTCTAATAATGAGGCTTTAAAGTTTCTTAATAGCCAGCAGAAATTGAACTGAATTGATATGAACGCCATGATCACGCGGTCATGTAACCCACACGCCAACAATACAACTCTCAGAAAGCTAAAAAATCAGGTTTGAAAGTGTGACACGGAGATTACCTTGAACCTAAAATCTGAAACCCCCGCCCAACAAATAACAATTCATGAATAAGAAGTATATGATTATGCAATGAAAACATTTGTTGTTTGATAAGTCGATTAAGTTCGTTACAAAATCAAAGTATAATAATACTCTCAAACACACATATATTTTATTCATTAAAGTATGAAACCTTTACACTCCCTTTCAAAAAGGTATTTATAATGTCAAAGACCTAAAACTTAATGGCCTGAACATAAGACCACAAATACAATAAATTGAATTTTATAACAATTAAAATAACAAAGCTCAAAATTCAATGCAATTCGTTACATTATCAAAGTATAATAATACTCTCAAATACACATATATTTTATTCATCAAAGTCTGAAACCCTTATACTTCCTTTCAAAAGGGTATTTATAATGCCAAAGACCTAAAACTTAATGGTCTGAACATAAGACCACAAATACAATATATTAAATTTTATAACAATTAAAATAACAAAGCTTAAAATTCAATGCAAGCATGAAGCCAAAAGTGTCATTGAAAAAGGAGGTTGATAGCCTTGTGTTTGGCTCTATAAAGACTTCACAACTCAAGAAAATCTAGTGTTTGCTGCCTTCCTGTTTTTTATTTTAAATTTTATTCAAGTCTCATTACTATCTCCTTTCTTGATTACATTAATTAAAGTATATTTATCCTTTGTTGAAGTCTAAACACTTATCTTGGCCCAAATATCTTGAATCAGCCTAATCAATACCTCTTTAATTTTCTTGGCCCTTGATCTTATAATTGACCTAATTGGTAACTCTAGAGAATCATGTGATAATGTTTGTTGATTCTCATTATCCTTTGTGTTAGTTGGCTGGTCCATATCACAAAGACATGCTCATTGGATTGAATTTCTACAAACTTTTAGTTTCTCTATGAAGCATAAATATAGGGTTCATAATATTGTTACTAATGCTTTGAGTCCAAGACATTTATTATTGAATAATATGTAAGTGGAAATGACAAGTTTTTAAGTGTTATAAGATCTTTATAAGCATTATTGTGATTTCAGCAAGATATGGGATGATGCAAATGTGGGGTTTCCATGCATTTTGTTATATTAGAGGGTTATATTTTCAAAGGAAATTGTTTGTGTATTCCTCAAGGTTCTTCGAGGGAAAACATTATTTTTTAAGCTGACAACGATGGACTTAATGGACACTTCAGAAGAGATAAAACACTTGTTGTTATCAATGATAATTTCTTTTAGCCAAAGATGGAGAAAGATGTTACAAAGCTCATACAACATTGTAGGACATGCTATATTGCCAAATCACATAGTCAAAATTCATGTTTATACACTCCACTTCTGGTAACTGTTGCGATGTTGTGGCATACAAATTAATTACCCTAGCTTAAAACACACAAGATAGTATAGAGCAAGTAAGGGGTCGATCCCACGAGGAAGGTTTAGTTCAGATTTTTATGCTATACGTTATGCAATTGGGGGGGAGTTTGATTTGTAATGATTTAAACTATGGCAGAAATTAAACTAGCAAAAAAAATCAATTAAAACTGAAATTTATCAAGAAAACAAACCTTGGTCGCAAGCATACATCCACCAACAGAAATCAGAACCGATCCTTGAAACGAAACTCCAGTTTATATTCTGAATTTTTATCTTTTCTTAACGTTGGTTAATTAACGGATCCGCCGTATAACTAACCCTAACCAACAAACAATCACAGTGTCCGCACTAATGATTTAATCCAATGGCAGCCTTAAGATCTAGATAAATTTATTAATCTTAACAACCAAGTTGTCTGCTTGTGTTGCTTTGATCGAATGTTCTCCCTAAGTTTAATAACATAGTTCTGCTACAATTATCAAGCTTAGTTGCTTCACAAGTTTATATACCACAACTCCGGTTTTGATATCAAACTTAGCAATAGATTGTTCACAATAATAACTTACAGTCCGCTCTAGCAATTAAGATAAACAATCATATGAAATATGCATAGGAAAACAAACATACTCATTCATAATACAAACTAAAAATAAATGGAAGAATAAATCTCACAGTTCTTGAAATCTGAAGGTTTTTGCGTCCTTGCAACCAAGAAAATGAGCTTATCCTTGCATATCTATTGAACAACTACTCCTAAAGATAGAAGAAAGCATTATTTCTAGTTTGTAGAGGGGAGAGTTTGTGTTTCTTCTCTTATGGCTACCACCCTTCTTTCTTTGATTCTACTGCACTCTCTCTCCCTCTCTCTTGGCTCTCTTAATAACATAAACTTAGCTGCCTATTTATACACAAATTGTAAGTAAGAAAAATCAAAGTTCAAGTGTGAACATCAATAGATGGTGGTAGTGTGAAGGCGGCTGGCGGCTGGTGGCTGGCGGCTGGTTTATGGTTGGTGGCTTGAGGTTGGTGGCTACCTTCCTTGACCTTCTAGATTGATTTACTAGAGGAGCTAAATTGCTAAAATAAAAACTTGGATGTCGGTTTGGATGCTTCGGGATATAATTTAGATTCGTTTCTTCATGAAACCTGTTTGCTGGCAGAATTCAGTCGTCATCTTTGAAAACTCATATCTCCCTCATATGACATCGTTTTTGGCTAAAATTTGGAGCGTTTTTATACCTTTGAGTCAGGAATCCAAAAAAATTTAGTTTGCATAAATTAGACTTCTGAAGCTCCAGATATTGAATTTTGAATGACCAAAGGTCAACACTGACAGAATGCGAGATTTGACTTTGAAGGATGTGATTTCCATGCTCTTTGTCTTTTTATTTTTCTTAACTTAGATTTCCAGAAAGGTATGGATGTTAGCTTTCTAATGCCACTGGAATCACTTCGTTTCAACTTCTAGAACTCACGCTCTGCACAAACCATCGACTGAACATCAAATATGCCAATTACCTTCAATTTACTCCTTTTTGCATCTTTCATCTAAAAGTGCCTTCAAAACATAAAACAAAGAATATCAAGGCAATTCATATAAATAACATAGGCAAAACACTAGTTAAATGTGGGTGAAACTATCGAATAATATGGTTACATCAGTAACCAAAACTCCTTGGGAAGATATTAGCATGGATTTTGTGATGGGCTTGCCTAGAAGTTCAAGAAATAAAGATTCAGTTATAGTGGTGGCTGTTTATTTCTTTAAAATAGTGCACTTTATTCCATATAGAAAAACACTTGATGTTATTACTATTACTGATTTATACTTAAGGAGATTGTTAGACTTCATGATATTCCAAAAACAACAACTTCAGATTGAGATTCCAAGTTCATGAGTGATTTTTGGTGTATACTTTGCAGGAAACTTGATACTCATATTCAATTTAACACTACTTGTCATCCATAAACTGATAAGCAAACTAAAGTCGTCAATAAGAGTTTAAGAAGTCTTGGGATAAGTTTGGTGAAGAAGAATATTCAAGATTGGGATATTGTATTATAACAAGCTGAATTCGCTTACAACCATTCAACTAGCTAGAGTGTAGATTGTAGTCGTTTTCAAGTTATGTATGGTCAGAATCTATTGATTCCATAAGACTTAATTTCTTTTCCAACATGTCAAAATTTTAATGGTGATGTTGAAGAAAGGGCCAAACAACTTAAAAAGTTGCACGAACAAGGTTATGACAAGATTGAAAGGCAAAACTATAAGTATCATTCTCAAGCTAATAAGCATAGTAAGTATATAGATTTCAAAGAAGGTGATTTGGTTTGAGTGCATCTCAATAAGGAAAGGTTTCCACAAGGTAAGTTTGTTATGCTTGAACCTAGAGTTGATGGTCCATTTAAGGTTCTGAAGTAGATTGATGAAAATACCTACAAGATTAAGCTACCCGCATATCTAGACATTTTAGACACTTTTAACGTGGCTTACTTAGGTCTTTTCTGTGGTGATGATAGTACATATAACCCGAGGATGAGTCTTTTTCAACTAGGAGAACATGGCACAAGTGTCTTGTAATGGTCCTAATGATGTTGGTTTACTTGAGTTTGGATTGGTAACGTAAATGGATAAAGTTTTTTATGTTATTATTTTCATCCCATGGGCCAACTTTGAGCCTTATTTTGCATGTCTTCGTTACATGGAAAAATAAGTTTAGCATATGTGTTTTTCAAGTTTAAAATGTGATCTTTCTAGATTGTTCAACCATGTATGCATTGGAGTTTTCTACAATAAGTTATGCATGTTTTAATTTTTGAGTTTTCTAAGTGTTTGTTTGTGTTTCTTATAAGTAAAAAATATGTGATGATTATTATTTATCTAATTTTCTATTAAAGTCATTTACTTAGGTCTCAATTATGTTATTTTAGTGTTTTTCTAAACTTGAAGGGTTGTTTCAAGTATATATTATTGAATCAGATGACATATTGAAATTTTTTAGCAAATTTTGAATAGAAAGTTTTTGACAATCTATCAAATTTTATATATCATTTGTAAGTTTACTTCTAACTTTGTATTTGATTTAATTTGTATCTTTAGAGTTATTGGTATTTACAAACACTAAATCTTAATTTCTCTAATTCACTTGAAAACTTGACAAATTTATTTTTGCTTCTCCTTTTACAACCCACACTTTGGTCCCACTCCTCCTTCTATTGGAATTCTAAAAAATTTATCATTTTTTAATTTCAATGGTAACAAATTCACGGGTTCCATTCCTCAGAAAATTGAGTTGCTAAAGTCTCCAATTGAATTAACCTTTCAAGAGAAGGATATGCGGGCCCTGCTTCGAGATGAAGAAACAATAAAAGACAAGTTGATATAGATTTGTTGACAGTCGGGGACTGTGATGGATGTGGGTTTATGACTATGCTTGGCTTTGGTCTAGTGGTGGTTTATGAGACGGGGAAATGGTGGTAGTGGCTTTTAACAATTATTAAGTGTCCCCTAGTACACGACACCTCACTGTGTGGATTAACAACAATATCTCTTTTTGTGAATTTCAATGATAACACAAATACAAAATGACTAGCAGTAGATGGTCAAATTTAAGTGCTTCAATCCTAGGACAACCACCTTGTGCCAAAGCCTAATCCATGTCTGAAAATTGCATATAAGTGTTGGCACCACATGATTACACTCTTTGTTCTGTCGTTTTGCTACACCGGCCAAATAAAAGCTATGGCAACAACTGCAGAGATCCGGGAGCTCAACTTTCCAAATCGGTGACTTATAGGTGCTCTTTTTGAAGAATGAAAGAGATTCTGAGAATAAATACTTAGTAAGGCTCTTTCAAAAGTAAATGTTTTTGCTTCCTTGGAAAAAATAAATAGCTGCAATTGAGTTAGCATTGAAAGTAGATGTTGAATTAAAGACACTAGAAGTAGATCCAAATGGGCAAAAAATAAAAAAACTAAGGATCCATTTCGAACTTCAAGTGTTAAGAAGCATAAGTGAGATTTATCTAACTTTGTTGCTAAGGAAGGAGTTGTAAGACATAGAGAGATTTAGGCATGATTTGTTTTAGAGAAAAATAAGAAATTATGTTATTTTTGTTATTTCAAGTCACTAGAAACATTTTAGCATTAAATTAAATATAATGGTAAATTTGTAAATAATACAATATTTTTTGTTGATTTTCTTTAGTCAAAATAAGAGGATGTAAAGTGTTATAAAATTAATAAAGTTGATAAGAGAAAGTGTAATTGTAAAACCCAATAAAAAGATAGTATTAGGCCTACGTATGCTAGGAAAAAATTAAAAGAAACCAACCAGCCTGCTCTAGGTAGAAATTGAGGGGGGAACTGGCATATCCTAGGTGGGAATTGTAGGGAAGTAACCAGCCCTAAGATAACCAAAAAGAGGGATAAGAACAAACATGACCAACACCCAAATACCCTCATCTCATTTAAGAGGGGTATAAATACATGAGAGAGAAAAGAAATGACTTTTTCCTCTCCCCCAAAACCGGCCAGCAGCCTTAACTGCAACAGCCACTCATTTCCAAAAAGAAACGTAACCAAACCAGCTTGCATGCCATTTCTCTTGAGAGTTTAAGTGAATGGAGAGAGAAAGAAGAGACAGACGAAATCATGAAAGAAGGAGGAGCCTAAAAGGTCGGCTGGAACAACAGAAGAAAGAGAGAAAAATCAAGAGAAAAGAGGAAGAAAACCACTAGAACCTTTTCTAAAGCTTGCTTAAAATTGTGTGGTAAGAATAACATCGCTTTCTTACATGTTTCTTTAAGATTTTAGGATAAAGAGAGAAAGAAACCTCAAAGGGGAAAGACTTAGGCCTCTTGCACTCATAGATTTGGAAAGAATAAATGGAAAGATTGAAGGAAAAATAGGGGTGAAGGGAATATAATTTCAGAATCTTTAATAAAAAGAAATGGATGTATATAGATGAACAAACCCTAACTAAAGGTTGGCCAATTGAAATGATGAAAGGAGATGAAATGAAGTGATGAAATGTGTAGTTTGTGACCTTGTTAAACTCCTAGAAAAATTCTTGAGCTTAAACAAAATTCATGTTTATGTTAATGTCTTGATTTTTCATATATGATTGAAGAACTTGTGTGAAAGTGAGATGAAATGATGGAATGTGCACAATTGCAATCTTGTTAAGCCCTTAGTGACATGTTTGAGCTGAAACAGAAATCATACTATATTAATGTTTTGATCTTATCTATATGATTGATGAATTTGCATGATTATGAACCAAGTGAATAAAGGTGTGATTGTAGCATGTTGTTGTAAGTATACTTGTGATATAAATGATGAATTGCATGTGTAATTGGGAGAGAATGGACAACAATGTCCAGACAAAGAAAAAAGGGAAACCATGAAGGAAACTTTGCATGATGAACACTCTTATAGAAATAAGACATGAGATGGAAATGGGACTCTTGTGAAATGTGAATTGACTATTACTTTGTGTTGATGAATTGACATGATAGAATTGAAAACATAGAATGTATGATTGTGGCAACATTAGGTCTCGGTCTTGAAATAATGGTTAAGAGAACCTTTGCAAAATGTATATGTTGAGACTTGATTGCATATTGGTTGATAACCTTGTGATGAATTGGATGTGAATTGGTGACGATTTATGTCCAACTAGGTTGGGGTATGTTATAAGGGGCAAAGCTTAGCTTAGACCTTACGTTTAGCCTAGGGAAAGAGTAAAAACCAGAAATGACTCAATTGTCACTAACGATTTCTGAGTCAACAGTAAATTGGGCTCGTTGACAAATCCATGTGTCAGCTGTGAAATTGTGTTCGTTGATGATTTTTGAGTTGGCAGCGACTCAATTTTTGTCGATAATTTCTGAGTTAGCAGTGAATTGGGTTCGCTAACGATTCTATGCGTCAGCCATGAAATTGTGTTCGTTGAAGATTTCTGAGTTGGCAGCAACTCAATTTTCATCGATGATTTCTGAGTTAGTAGTGAATTGGGTTTGCTGACGATTCCATGCGCCAGCCGTGAAATTGTGTTTGCTGACGATTTCTGAGTCGACAACGACTTAGTTTTCATTAATGACTTCTAAACCGAAAGTGAATTGTGCTCTCTGACAATTCCATGCGTCAACCGTGAATTCGTTTTCGCTGATAATTTCTAAGTCGATAGTGACTATCGTGGTCACACAAATTAATTACTCTAACTTAAATAAACAAGATAGTATAGAGCAAGCAAGAGATCGATCCCACGAGGAAGGTTTAGTTTAGATTTTTATGCTATGCGACAACCAATTGAGAGGGATTGGGATTGTTTAGGCTATAACAGAATAAAACAATCAAGCTAAATTAAATAAATCAGAAAACTATTAAGAGAACAAACATTGGTTTCAAGTAGACGTCCACCTACGAAAATCAGAACCAATTATTGAAACGAAACATCAATTTATATTCTGAATCATTATCTTTTCTTAACATTGGTTAGTTAACAGATCCGTCATATAACTAACCCTAACCAACAAACAATCACAATGTCCGTACTAGTAATTTAATTCAATGACAGCCTTAAGAACTAGATAAATTGATTAATCTAGACAACATAATTGTCTGCAGTTCATGTTTTGATTTATTCTCCCTAAGATTAATAACATAGATCCACCACAATTATTAAACTCAGTTACTTCACAAGTTTATATACCACAACTCTGGTTTTGATATCAAACTTAGCAATAGATTGTTTACAATAATAACTGAGTCTACTCTAACAATTAAAATAAACAATCATAAGACGTAAACATAGGAATACAAATATATTCATCATATAAACTGAAAAGAAAAGATAAAAATAAATCTCACATTTCTTGAAATTTGAAGGTTTTTATGTCCTTGCAACCAAGAAAAAGAGTTTAGCCTTGTATATCTATTGAACAACTAATAAAAAAGAAAGAAGAATGCATGATTTCGGGTTATTAGAAGAAAGGGTGTGTTTTTGTTCTCTTCTAGCCGCACACCTTCTTTCCTTTCTCTCTTTCTTTTTATATCCTAGAAAACCCTAATCTCTTTTTTACAAAATAATCTTTTTCTAAGTAAACAATTTACGTTTAAGTATTTCACTAACAATTTTCCAAAAAAGAAAAAGAAATAGCCTTGCATAAAATCTTCAAGCTTTGAATTTTGACCTAGAGGAGCTAAATTGCCGAAATAAAGACTTGAATGTTGATTTGGATGCTTTGGGAAGTAATTTGGACTTGTTTCTTCACAAAACCTGTTTGCTAATAGAATTCATATGTCATCTTAGAAAAATCATATATCTCTCATATGATTTTTTTTTCTGTTGAAATTTGGTATGCTGATAGGCCTTCGAGTCAGAATTCAAACAAAATTGAGTTTGCATCAAATAGACTTCTTTAGCTAAAGATATTTAAGTCAGAATGGCCAAAGGTCAACAACCCTAGCAGAATGCGAGATTTGTCTTTTAAGGCTGTGATTTTCATGTTCTTTATTTTTTATTTTTCTTTCCATATATGTATATAAAGGTATGGATGTTATCTTTATAATGCCACTAGAATCACTTTGTTTCGACTTCTAGAGCTCAAGCTCTGCATAAAACATTGATCGGAGGTCAAATTTATCAATTATCTCTAATTTACTTCTTTTTTATTCTTACATCCAAAAGTGCCTTCAAAACATAAAAAAAAAA
>Ga0307516_10008602_pt1 | contig 11516 bp, 8 predicted proteins | sample 19_EM_MG_FD_203310 | JGI IMG/M metagenome (GOLD analysis project Ga0307516, IMG submission 203310) | Populus trichocarpa ectomycorrhiza microbial communities from riparian zone in the Pacific Northwest, United States - 19_EM | ecosystem: Host-associated > Plants > Roots > Unclassified | place...
GCACCGCACTGTCCGTGCTGACGCGCGCGCGCCAGGCCGATGAGGAAACCGAATTCACGCAGGAACTGCGCGTCACATCCCCCACCAGCGACGTTTTCGAATACAGCGCCGGACTCTATTATTTCTGGGAAGACGATCACGGCTTCGGCGCGCAGTTCTACGGAAAAGACGCACCGATCTGGATTCTGGGCGCGAACAACCAGACACTTCAGGACGCGCTGAACGGCGTCGGCATCGTTTCGCAATCCGATCCCCGGATCAATTCGTTCGCGGCCTTCGGCCAGGCGACCTGGCACGTCACACCGCAATTCGACGTCATCGGCGGCGTGCGGTATACCTACGAGGAGAAGTCGGGCTCCTATTTCCAGAACGTCGAAGGCGGCCCGGACCTCTCCACGCTCCCTCCGGCTGAAGTTCCCGTCATCCTCGCAACCCGCGCGGCGCTGGGTCTCGTCAACAAGCCCTATTTCAAGGTGCTGTCGGACAAGGGCGAGCCCGCCGGTCTCGTAACACTGAACTACCATTTCAACGACGACCTGAACGGCTACGCCACCTTTTCGCATGGCGCAAAATCCGGTGGCTTGAATCTGGCCGCGTTGCCGCCGGGAACGCCTTTCGTCGTCGAACCTGAGTTCGAAGACAATTACGAACTCGGATTCAAGTCGGTTCTCTTCGATCATCATCTGGTGCTGAACGCCGACGCGTTCTGGGACGAAGACACGAACTATCAGGCGACCATCGTTCAGATCGATCCCATCGTCGTGAACTACATCGCCAACATCCCATCGGTGCGTTCGCGCGGCTTCGAAGCTGATCTGCACGCTGAGATCGTCGATGGGTTGTCGGCATATCTGTCGGGCGCCTACACCGACGCGACCTATGTGAAGTATCCCGCCGCGCCGTGTCCGATCGAAGACTACCTCGTCAATCCCGGGCCGCCGGCGAAGCTTGTCGTTCCGCCATCCTGCGATCTGAGCAACAAGGCACTGCCCGCGACATCGAAATGGGCGTTCTCCTTCGGCGGCGAATACGACCGTTCGCTTGGCGAAATCGGCTGGGGCGCGTGGAGCGGTTATCTGGGCGCCGATGTCAGCTATCGCTCGAGCTATTTCAGTTCGTCCGACGATTCCATTTACGGACGGGTGCCGAGCTACACGCTGACCAATCTGCGTATTGGCGTGCGTTCGGATGACAGCCGGTGGAATCTTGAGGTCTGGTCGCGCAACGCCTTCGACACCCACTACTACCAGACCATCGGCAAAGCCGCATTCAACACGGGCGCGCTCGCCGGTCTACTGGGCGATCCGCGAACCTTCGGTGTCACGCTACGTCTCAAATATTGAAGGGGGCGCCCATGACCGTCGTAGAATCGCTGCCGAGATCGCAACACCGGCTGCGCGACACACAGGTGGGACAGTTTGCTCTGCGTGTATTGCAGGAACCGCTGCTGCATTTCCTGGCTCTGGGCGCGCTGATCTTCGTCGTCGCCGATGTTCGCGACGGCGGCGACGATCAGCATCGCATCGCCATCGATCGGGCGCGCATCGCCAAGCTTGCCCAGACCTACACGCAGCAATTCGGCGGTCCGCCCTCGCCCGCGATACTACGCAAGCTGGTCGACAACGATGTCGACGAGGAAGTCCTCTATCGCGAAGGCCTCGCCATGCATCTCGACCGCGACGACGAGGTCATACGGCGCCGCATCGTCCAGAAGGTCCAGTTCCTGGAGCAGGACCTGAACCCGCCATCCGCCCCTTCGGACGCGGCACTGCGCGCGTTCTATGACAGCCACCATGCGCGTTACGTCGCGCCGCCGCGCATCGCGTTCACGCATGTCTATTTCTCGCCCGACAAAGGCGGCGACGCAGATGCGCGTAGCCGCGCGCTCAAGGTGCTGGCGTCGCTCGATGCCAAAACCAAACGCGCATCCGAGCGTGGCGATGCCTATCCCGATCTATACGACTATGCCTCGATCCGCCCCGACGACGCCGCGCGCCTCTTCGGACAGACGCCAATCGCCAAAGCGATCTTTCAGATTCCTGCGGGGCGCTGGGCGGGCCCGTTCCGGTCGGGCTATGGCTGGCATCTCGTCTATGTGACGGCGCGCGAACCGGCACATCTGCTCGCGTTCGAAGACGCGCGCGACACCGTCCGGTCGGACTATCAGGCGGACCAGCAGGATGCGGCCAACCGCGACGCGTTCGCCGCGCTCAAGAGCCGCTATACCATCGTGCGCGCGGACGCCGCCAAATGAAGCGGTTCGCACTTCTTCTGGCGACGCTCCTGCTCGCGATGGCGGGCGCTTCGGCGGTGATCGCGCATGAGGTGCGCCCCGCCTATCTCGAGATCAATGAGACGGCGCCTGGTCATTATGCCATCTCGTGGAAGCAGCCGGTTGTCGGCGAGTTGGCGCTCCACCTAGTGCCGCATCTCTCCGACGGATGGCTCGAGCAGCAGCCGTCGAGCACCTATGCGACGCCGTTCTATCTGATCAAGACCTGGCGGATCGCATCGCGCGCGCCGCTGGCCGGCCAGACTCTCGCGGTCGAAGGGCTTCGACGGTCGATTACCGATGTGCTCGTGCGGGCGAATGTGCGCGACCAGAAACCTTTCCAGGCGATCCTACGCCCGGACACGCCGAGCCTTGTCTTCGCTTTTTCCGGCGCCACAGGTTTGGCGCTTCCTGCTTATCTCTCGCTCGGCGTCGAGCACATTCTCACCGGCCCGGATCATCTCTCTTTCGTGCTCGGGCTGATGCTGCTCGTGGGCCTGCGCTGGCGGCTGATCAAGGCAATCACGGCGTTCACAGTCGCGCACAGCATCACCTTGGCATCGGCCGCGCTTGGCTTCGTGCAGTTTCCCTCTGCCGTCATCGAGGTGCTGGTCGCGATGAGCATCCTGTTCCTGGCAAGCGAACTCATCCGCGCACGCCAGGGCGAGGACAGCCTGACCATCCGTTATCCGTGGCTGATCGCGTTCACATTCGGCCTGTTGCACGGTCTCGCTTTCGCCGGCGCTTTGGCCGATGTCGGTCTGCCGCCAAATGCGATCCCGGAGGCGCTGTTCCTGTTCAATGTGGGCGTCGAACTCGGCCAGCTCATGTTCATCGGCGTAGCCGCGCTCGCGATGATCGCGCTGACCTGGCTGTCGCATCGCCTGCCGGCCTGGTGGGAAAGCCTCCGTGGCGAAATCCCGCCCTACGCCATCGGCACCTTTGCCGCCTTCTGGTTCATCGAACGTCTTGCAACCGTCTTTTCACAGGGAGGAGTTTCATGAAATTCACTTATGCCGGCCTGTTCGCCACCACTGCGCTCACGGCCATCGCCTTTTGTGTCGGCGCACATGCTCAGGGCGCGGCGCCGGCCAGCCGCCAGGCCTGGTTCGGCGACCTGCATCTGCACACCAGTTTTTCGTTCGACGCCTGGGCATTGATGGGAACGAAGATCACACCCGACGAGGCTTACCGCTTCGCCAAGGGCGAAACGGTCCCTTATCTGGGCAAGCAGGTCCATCGCGCCGATCCGCCGCTCGACTTCCTCGCGGTCACCGATCACTCCGAATATCTGGGCGTGATGCGCCAGCTCGACGATCCCAACAGCAGCTTCGCGCAGTCCGAGATCGGCAAGAAGATCAAGGCCAATCCCGTCTCCGGCTTCATGTCGATCTTCCATGCCAATGGCGGCTCGGCACAGATCGGCGATTTCGACGCCACTCCCGTCATGCGCGACGCCTGGCAGCGCGAACAGGACGCGGCCAACGCCAACTACCAGCCCGGCAAGTTCACGACCTTCATCGCCTATGAATGGACCAGCATGCCGAAGGGCCGCTACAACCTTCATCGCAACGTGATCTTCTCGGGCGATCACGCGCCCTATCCGTTCACGTCGCGCGACTCGCAGCGTCCGGACGATCTCTGGACGTATCTGGAAAAAGCGCGTTCCGAAGGCAGCGACGTCATCGACATCCCGCACAATTCCAACGCCAGCGGCGGGCTGATGTTCGACTGGGTCAACAGCGACGGCAAGCCGATCGACGAAGCCTATGCGCAACGCCGCATCACCAACGAACCGGTGGTCGAGATGTACCAGAACAAGGGCGGTTCGGAGACGCATCCCGAACTGTCCTCGGCCGATGAGTTCTCCAATTTCGAGATCATGGACAAGCTCCTCATCCGCGACGTGAAGAGCGCGCCCCCGGGCAGCTTTGTGCGCGATGCCGAGGGCCGCGGCCTCGTCATCCAGCAGAAGATCGGCGTCAATCCCTATAAGCTCGGCTATGTCGGCGCGAGCGATTTCCACAACGGCATGAGCACCGCGCGTGAAGATGCCTTCGCCGGTTTTGTGTTCGGCGTCGATCCAAAGACGACCCTCCCCAATACCGAAGCGGCGAAGAAGGTCCTGACGCCACAGCCCGCTCTCATTCCGGAAGATCCGGACGCCGCCGAGGCGAGCAACATTCCGACGCCCGTGATTCCGGACCTGCCGTACAATCCCGGCAAGTTTACCGATCCGACCGATTTCGGCTCGGCCGGTCTGACCGGCGCGTGGGCGGAGGAAAACACCCGTCCGTCGATCTTCGCCGCGTTCCGCCGCAAAGAGACGTTCGCGACCTCGGGCACGCGCATGCGCATCCGCTTCTTCGGAAGCTGGAATTACGAGCCCACCCTGACCAAGTCCGCCGACTGGGTCGCGACAGCCTATGCCAAAGGCGTCCCGATGGGCGGCGATCTTCCGGGCGCTGCACCCGCAAAGGGCGCGCCACGCTTTGCGGTGTGGGCGATCAAGGACCCCGATGCCGCCAATCTCGATCGCATCCAGATCATCAAGCTCTGGACCGAAGGCGGCAGCTATAAGGAAAAGGTGTTCGATGTCGTGCTGTCGGGCGGCCGCAAGGTCGATCCGAAGACGGGCCATGCGCCGCCGGTCGGCAACACGGTCGATCTCTCGACTGCGACCTACACCAACACGATCGGGGCGACCGAACTCTCCGCGACATGGAAGGACCCGGAGTTCGATCCGTCGAAACCCGCGGTCTATTACGCGCGCGCGCTCGAGATTCCGACGCCGCGCTGGACGACGATCCTCGCGGTCAAGGATCACCTGCCCATTCCCGACAACGGCCACGCGATCCTGCAGGAGCGGGCCTGGGCATCGCCCATCTGGTACACGCCTGCGAACGCGAAAGCGGCGCAGGCGAAGCGGGGCACTTCGCACGGGTAAGCATCGGCTCTTCCTCCCGGCCTTGGGGATCGATGCTTGCTTGTGTGAAGAGCGGAGGGCGGCGCGTGGTTCGCTTGACGGGCTACGCGCCGCTTGCCGCGGTATCAATCTTCTGAACGCCAGGGCCAGCGACATCGACTACTGTTATACGTCGCGCCTGCCCGGCGAACCGCATGCGGGCGTCAACGACATCCACACTCACCCTGCAGAACCGCGCGAGTTCCGGGTTGCCGTAACGGCACGGTTGTAGCGTCAATTGGGGCTGTCGCGGATGCGTTGCCATTACTCTACAAAACTGATATAGATTTAACGCTTAGGGGCCACCATCACCTTGACGTATCACATGGACAGCAACGCATTGAACGACCGGCTGGCGCAGCTCGCCGACAAGAGCGGCGAGGACTTGGCCAGAGAGCTCTCGATCGAATTCACCAACCTGTACCGCGAGCTCGCGACCCTGAAGCAGGAAGTCTCCGCGCTTGCGCGGGATCGGGCGGGATCACCGCCCGAAAGCGTGACGATCGAAGCGCACGAGACTTTATGTTCCGAAGACGGCTTCTACAGTCTGGAGCAGACACCGGCGGGAACGCCATTCCGCTGGACCGGCCCCACGCCTGAATTCCGTTTCAACGTCCTTCTCGATCGTACCGCCGGTGCGGACCTTCACCTGGTTGCGCTTTCAAGCATCGATTTCGAAGCTCAGAAGAATGTGGCGCTGGCCGCAGATGGCGAGCCAATTCCCGTGAACGTAACGACCGATCCGCCCGGATTTTCTCTGACGGCCTTCCTGCCGCCACGCGAGGGCCGGCGTGTCACGAGCCTGGTCTTTTCACTCCCCGCCGTTCTCGCTCCGCCTGGTGGCAATGACGAGCGGCTCCTGGGCATCGCATTCTCGCGTCTTTTCGTCACCGCCCGCACTGCCGATGTGGCCGAAGATGACGGCCAAGAAAGATTTGCGGCGCAGTAAGAGATTGCAGCCCGAATTTCAGAATCTGAATCAGGACATGGTTGGCCTCTCTGCGTCAGACAATAACAAAGAGCGCGCATTGACGCGCTGGTGAACCGCAGCTTGGCGGTCCGACAGGGAGAGTACAATGTTCAACATCAGGGCCTGGGTGCTTGGCACCTGCTCGTTTCTGGCGTGTTCCATGGTGCCGATGCAGGTGTCGGCAGATTCACTGAAAACCATCCATACCTTTACGGCGATTCAGAAAGGCGCACGTCCTCGCGCCGGTCTTACGATCGACAACACCGGTGCGCTCTATGGAACGACATACACCGGCGCAAAGGACGGCAATGGGACCGTTTTTAAACTAACGCCACCCAGCGACGGCTCGAGAAAGTGGATTCAAACGGTCCTGCATCGCTTCACGACGAAAACCGAAAACGGGATTTTTCCGGACTCGAGCGTCATTCTGGATGCCCAGGGAAATCTTTACGGCACGACGTCAGAGGGCGGGACCAACGATGCCGGCGTCGTGTTTGAGCTTGTGCACCCCGCCCAACAAGACGGGAAGTGGAAGGAGCTGGTGCTGCACCGGTTTACCGGAGGCACGGACGGCGGCTCGCCTCACGGCACGCTTGTGTTCGGTCCCGATGGCGATCTTTATGGAACGGCAGGTTTCGGCGGCACGAGCGGCGCGGGCGTTGTGTTCAAGCTGCAGCCCGGTGGCCCTGGCCAATGGAAAGAAACAATCCTTTTCAATTTCGCCAACGATGCCAACGGCGGATATCCGTATTCGACACCGATCTTCGATGCCGCCGGCAATCTGTATGGCACAACGCTGAACGGCGGAAACGCGGGCAACGGCGCCGTGTTCGAGTTGTCACCGGCGGGCGGACGCGGTGCGCAGTGGACCGAAACCGTCCTGCACAGCTTCGATGACGCCAGTGACGGCGTCGAACCGCGGATGGGCGTCATCATGGACGGCGCCGGCAATTTGTACGGCACGACGGAATCCGGCGGCAGCATCGGCTATGGCGCCGTTTATGAACTCAGTCCACCTGCCGGTGGCCGCCAAACCTGGTCGGAAACCATCCTGCACAATTTCGGCTTTTCTCCCGACGGCGGCACGCCCGGCTACTCCAGACTGGTACTGGATAACAGCGGCAACCTTTTCGGAACCACACAGACCGGCGGCACGCTGCACAACGGCGTGGTGTTCGAGCTCTCGCCGCCCGCGAAACGGGACGGCGCCTGGACCGAAAACGTGCTGCACACCTTTTCCGATTCACCGGACGGTTCTCAGCCGGAAGCAGGGCTGACCCTTGCCACGGACGGAACGTTGTTCGGAACGACGTTCTTCGGCGGAGCGGAAACCGAATCCGGCACGGTGTTCAAAATCTCCCATTAAGGGAATCGGCGTCGCTGTTGACTGCAACGGTAAAGACGGCATCGGGGCCGAACGACCCCCCGGTGCCGTCAGTCTTTTGCGCAGATGCAGTGCTCGACCGGAAGCATCCACGCCTGGGAGGATTGGGGTCGGAAGATTGGTGTCGGAGTGGGAACTCACGCTCGGCGCGAGCGATGCATCCCGCACGCAGCGCTTCGCGAGCGAAGGCTGGCGCTCCCAAGGGGAGCACCTCAATCTAGGAAAATCACCGGAGTTCGGGAAAGTGGGGCAACTGAGTCTCCCTTTGCGGAGCAATCACGGTCAGCTGTTTGCATGGGAAGGGATAGATCGTTCCGCCGGGGCCGGCATTGCCAATCGCCATGCCTTCCCGGGCAACTTGCGGATGCTCCCGACCACAAATGATGGTTCGCGACGCGCCGGCAATCGAAAAGAGAACGCTATCGGAGCCGTCCGCCGGAATATGCCCCGCACGCGTAATGCGGATTGGGGAACTGCGGGCCCACATCACACTGAGGTTCGGCCAACGCCGCTCGACAACCTCACCCTGAAGGGGCTCGTCTCTCAAGACTGCGATCTGGCTGCCAAATGGCATCTGCGCAAGCTCGCGGTTGACAGTTGGAACAAGCCGATCCGTCGCTTGCTCATCGGAGGTCATCCGGAATTCGGCGGCGCCGTTTCGCGGGGACGCACGCGAGCGCTCGGAATTCGATTGGGATGGCGGCATGTGAGCAAGTCTGGGGCAACCTGCCGCGACTATAGCCCAGGAATTCGTTTCCGTCCCAATTCACTTCGTTTCCGTCCAAGCGGATACCCGGTCCGGCACGTATCGTGATGTTCGGCCCGACCGAAACCGGGGAGACCCTCATGCATCGACCGAATTCGCGAACTTTGGCAACCCTGCTGCTCTGCGGCGTTTCGGTGACGGCCGCATTCGCGCCGACACCGGCCTCGGCCGTGCCGGCGATCGGCGTGAGCCCGGCGTCAGATCATCCCGGCGTGAAGGTCACGATCACCGGCTCGAAATTCGGCGCGAGCGAAGCGATCGACATCTATTTCGACAGTACCGACGAGATCCTCGCCGTCACCGATTCCAAGGGCGCATTCGCCAAGCACAGCTTCACGGTTCCAGTGGACGCCTTGCCGGGCGAGCACTGGATCACCGCCGTGGGACGTCGCGACGGCGATGGCGCGCAGAAGCTCTTCACTGTGGCGACGACGTGGGGCGAGCACGGTTTCAAACCCAACGGCAAGCGGAACAACGCGTGGGAAAACGTTGTCTCGAGCAAGAATGTCAAGAAGCTCGATATAGCGTGGGTCGCATCGACGGGCTCATACATAGTGTCGTCTCCCGCGGCAGTAAACGGCACGATCTATGTCGGGTCCGGCGACAAAAAGCTTTACGCCTTTAGCGCCGTAACAGGAGCGACACTCTGGTCTGCATCGACCGGGAATAGCATCGACTCGTCGCCGGCCGTAGCGAACGGCACCGTCTATGTCGGCTCTGACGACGGCAAGCTCTACGCCTTCAACGCCTCGACGGGCGCGCTTTCATGGACTGCATCGACCGGTAACGCCATTCAATCATCTCCCGCAGTCGCGAATGGCGCGGTCATTGTTGGATCGGGGGATGGGACGCTCTACGCCTTCAACGCCAGCAGCGGTGCACCTCTATGGAGCACGGCGACGAACGGCCTGATCTACTCATCTCCCGCGGTCGCCGACGGTTTTGTGTATGTGGGCTCCGATGACGGCAGTCTCTGGGGTTTCCATGCCGACACTGGTGTTGCGAGACTACGCCTTTCCCTCAGTGGCGTCTATTCGTCTCCAGCGGTTGCAAACGACATCGTCTATGTCGGGTCATTCGACAACAACCTCTACGCCGTTGAACCGTTCCTTGGCCGAGTCCTGTGGGCGGCAGCGACGAGCGGTCCGATTTTTTCTTCGCCTGCCGTGGCGAATGGCGTGGTCTATCTCAATTCCGACGACACACTCTATGCATTCGATGCGGAAACCGGAGCCAGCGCATGGAGCGCACCAATACACGAGAACTCTCAGCGCTCGCCGCAATCGGCACATCAACGCACCACTTCCCCGCCATTCACTTTGTCCTATTCCGCGCCTGCAGTTGCAAACGGTGTCGTTTATGTCGGGTCGACCGACACTAACATCTACGCCTTCGACGCATTGACGGGCGCCGCGCTGTGGAGCGCGACCACAGGCGATGCGATCGTATCTTCGCCAACGGTTGCCGACGGCTTTGTTTATGTTGGCTCCAACGACGGTCGCCTGTACGCATTCGCAATCGATGGCGGCAACAACGCCTCCTACAAGCGCCAGCACACGCAGCCACCCTCCTTCGCTACATTGCATCCCGACTATCGCCTAAAGCAGACGCTCTAAATTGGAGGAACAAACTTCAATGAGAATCGGACTTCATGTGGCTGCGTCGTTGGCAGCTATCACACTTGGGGCCATGGCATCGTCCGCTCTTGCTGCGCCGGCGATCACCGTGACGCCGGCTTCCGATCACCCGTCAGCCAAGGTCGGCGTGACCGGCGCCGGATTCGGAGCGGGAGAAACCATCGACATCTATTTCGATACCACGGACGAACTGCTCGCCATCAGCGATGCAAACGGCAGAATATCCAAGCACACGTTCAAGACATCGGCGGATACGCTCCCCGGCCAGCATTGGGTGACGGCGGTCGGCCGCCGTGACGGCGATGCGGCGCAGAAGCCCTTCACGGCCAGCACAACTTGGGCCGAATTCGGGTTCAAGCCGAAGGGCGGCCGCAACAATCCGTGGGAGAATGTCCTTGCTCCCAGCAATGTGAAGAAACTCGACACTGCCTGGAGGGCCCAAGGGGGAGACTACAGATTCGGGGCAGATTCCTCTCCAGCGGTGGCGAACGGCATTGTCTATGAGGGCTTCGATAACCCCGTTTGCTGTTCAGGACTACTTGCGGCTTTTGATGCCACCACGGGCGCCCATCTATGGACCTTATCGGGCGATGCAATTGAGGCTTCGCCGACAGTCGCGAATGGCACACTCTACATTGGATGGTGTGACAGTGGGCTTCGCGCTTTCAATGCCCAGACCGGTGCCTCATTGTGGGTGGCGGCGATTGTCAGCTGCTATTCATCCCCAACCGTTGTTGGCGCCATGGTCTACATTGGTTCCGAGGACGGTCACCTCTATGCCCTCAACGCCACCAGTGGTGCTCAGTCGTGGACGGCGGCAACTGGCGGCCCTGTTATTTCTTCGCCAGCGGTAGCAAATGGCATCGTCTACATCGGATCAAGCGATGGCAACCTTTACGCCTGCGATGCTCTGTCAGGCGGCATTCTTTGGACCGCGGTCACTGGCGGCGAAGTCGATTCCTCGCCTGCCGTCGCGGACGGGAGAGTGTATATCACGTCGGTCGACGGGCACCTGTACGCCTTCAATGCGGCGACTGGCGCCATGTTATGGGCTGTTGTGGTCATGAACTCCATATTTCCCTTGTCTCCAGCGGTTGCAGACGGCGTTGTCTACGCCGGGTCGGGGGACGGCGAGCTCTATGCGTTCGATGCCAGGACGGGTGCCTCACTGTGGAGCGCACCTACAAGCAATGATATCGAATCATCCCCGGCAGCCGCGAACGGAGTTGTCTACATCGGTGCGGGCGATGACAGGGTTTACGCTTTCGATGCCCTGACTGGCGCCAGATTGTGGACGGCACAGGGCGGTGCAATATCGTCGCCGGCAGTCGCAGACGGCATGGTGTATGTCGGATCCGGTGACAGCTTTCTCTACGCCTATGCGCTCGATGGCGGGAACAACGCGAACTACAAGCGCCGGCATACCCAGCCACCGTCGTTCTCGACGCTCCATCCGGACTACCGGCTGAAGCCTTAAACTGCCCAGTTCAAGCCATCACCAAGGCGACAGCGAATTGCACGA
>Ga0307516_10008603_pt1 | contig 11515 bp, 10 predicted proteins | sample 19_EM_MG_FD_203310 | JGI IMG/M metagenome (GOLD analysis project Ga0307516, IMG submission 203310) | Populus trichocarpa ectomycorrhiza microbial communities from riparian zone in the Pacific Northwest, United States - 19_EM | ecosystem: Host-associated > Plants > Roots > Unclassified | place...
GTGACCCCCCCCCCCCCCCCCCCCCCCCGGCACTCTGTCCAGCGGGCGCTTCGCCACCGCAGCTCGCGGGTGATGTCTGGTTTCGCTCCGTCGATATTGAAGGCCCACGCTCGCAGTCGACGGCCCGTGGAACGGATTTCCGTTCGCCCGTAGCCGAGTAACCAGGGACATGGGCCGTGCACTCGTATCAGCAACTAGGTAGGTAGGTGGCCGGCGGCGGTATCTCGGTGTGGAATGGAACCGGGAAAACATCTTCGGGTTTGGTTCGCGGCGATATGTACTGATTACTCATTTAGCCAGTGTCGACTTGTTTTTTTTTGTGTTTTTTTTTTCGGGCGACGGTATACCTAGTATTGCTGTGAGGGTTCGTAGATATGTATGTAACTACATCCCTAGTGTAGACTAGGTACATAGTTAGTTACTAAAACCGCAGGACCAACTCCGGCGACCTACTCGAGGGCCCTGCTTTCGGCGGGACGACGGACTGGCCTTTTCGTGGAGAGTACCGTTGCCAACGACAGACGCGCGGCCGCGCGTATCTATCGTAGTTGCAGCCTATCTAGCCCGCGGAAAGGAATCCGAACCCACCCACGACTACCCACCGCTGTTACCGATGCGTATTTTACTGCACACTGGCTGGCACGTATGCACGCTTCTTCTTCTTCTTCTTCTACGGGTACAATGGTGGTCGGGACTTGCGAGCGGGACGAGTGTGCGGTGTCCATACCTTTACCCGAGAAGTCGCTGTCACGATCGGGGTGGCTGGCGAAGAACACGGCAAGAACCGACACCGTGTCGATCTGGCGGACTTGTATGTGTATACGCACGCAAACACCCGTATCCCGCTGCGGCGTCGATCTACTCTAAGAGGAGGTGGCGGGTCGCTTTATATACCTGGAGTGTTATCTTACTCTTTCCCGAGGAACAACTAACTGAAAACGGCGAAACGGAAGACTGCTCCCCAAGGTGTCCGTGCCTGGTAGATAACTATGTACACTGTATCTAACTACATAGAGTACATACACAATGGTATGTACTCTGCCTTGACGAATCTGACTAATCCATCCGTCAGACGTCCAACTACATAGCTAGATATCTGCCCAAGCATACAGCGCCACATCCAACGCGCGCAAAAACACCACGCGTCGCGTCAACGTCACGCCACGTCGAGTCGCGGTACATCCAGCCCAGTCGCACCCGCCCACCCGCAGCAGCACGAATGTCCAGCGATACCTCCCGCTCCGCCGACGACCCGGGCGACCCAGGCGTCCTACGGTGGACGCTAGGCTTCCTCTTGGTGGGGATGGCATGGTTCCCTCCCCCTCCCCTCCCCCTCCCCCTCCGGCTCCAGCTCTAGCTCCGGCTAACGACGCCGTCACCGCCAGGGGACTGACGAACCCGTTCATCCGTCGCGCGGCGCTCACGTACACGCCATCCGCACACGCACCCACGCGCAATCCGGCGGTGAAGTTGCTGCACGTGGCGGCGGACCTGCTGCGACACCCGGCGTACACGATCCCGCTGCTGCTGAACCTGACCGGCAGCGTCTGGTTCTTCCTGCTCATCGGCAAGGCCGAGTTGAGCCTGACCGTGCCCATTGTCAACTCCCTCGCGTTCCTGTTCACCGTGCTGGGCGATTACTGGGCTGACGGGAAGGTCGTCGATCGACGCACTTGGGGCGGGATCGTGGCTGTGTGCGCCGGGATCGCGTTGTGTGTTTGGGGGAAGAGCTGAAGAGGAAGGGATGCTGGTCTGGTGTACTTACGATTGAAATGTTTTTTTTCTGTGGGGGAGACGAATCCATTCGTGCCGGTCAAGACATGTAGTCTCAGGAAGCTACCTTCCCACACTGCCCACGCCTCCAAGGGCCCAAAATCACCAATCACAATGAATCGATCGAGTCAACCATCAATCCACCAACATGGACCGAGTACCAGTTACACAATAGCGAGTGACATCCAATGATCCGCCGCGGCATGACACAGATGTATGTATACATGCCTGTGCTTGCCAAAAGAAGCAGATATCAGAAAAGATACAACGACTGACAAACAAAACTCAAACCTAGAAGAAACAGCGATCGATTTTGGAAGATTTTATACGGAGAAAAAGAAAAGAAAGAGTGAAAGCAGACCCGCACCATCCATACCAATCGTTTTGTTCGACCCTAACCTAGAACGAACGGCACTTCGTCAGTGAATGGTAAAATATAGGGGAACGATTGTGGGGAGGACTGACGTATTTTTATTCCCGAAACTCACGTATATCATCACCATCAAACACGAACCATCTGCACCGTCGTCTCACGCCACACCACCGCCTTCTCCCCAAGACCAGCTGCCGCATTGGGCGCTGTGCGGGACGCCCTCAGGCAGTTGCTGCCCGGAAGAACGTCCTCGCTATGAGCGAGGTGACAAAACCATCAATCTGTCTCATGCGTCAGTCCACTACACTCCTCAACTAGCCGGACGAAGGAGACTAACCGTCGTAGTACTCATCCTCGTCATCGACGTCCTGGAGCTGCTCGAAGTTAACCTTATACCGGAGCATAGCACCGATACCGCCGAATCCTTTGACGAACTGGTTTCCCTCGGAGGATCGGTCCGAGACGAATTCAAGGGTGGCACCAAAGTCCTTGTACTTTTCGGCGAGCCACTCGAGGAAAGGAATCTGCCCGATCACTTCCATCTCTTGGCTGATCTCCTTGTCCATGAACTGCTCGCGGTTCTGCTCCTGCTGCTTAGAGGTATGAAGGACCACTTCACCGCCGGCAGATGGCTTGAGTGTCCAGCGGGTGATGTCCAGATTCTCGAAGACGATAAGAGCTAAGTACGATTAGTATAAAAGATCCCGTATTCTGGCGAAAGTAGAAAACATACTCTCGGCGGCACCTAGCTCCAGAGCCTTCAAGGTGTCGTCAATACCGTAGCAGACACGTCCACTGTCTTGCGAGATCTCGTCAAAGTACTTCTGAATGAGCTTCTTCTCCTGGATGAACTTGACGTTGCTCAAAGTCTCGGCGGCGAGCTCGATGGCCTGGTTGAATCCATTCTCTCCACCGTAGGAAACATCCACGACCTTGATGATCTTGACCTGCAAGCGGCCGTCAAACATCTCGGACTGCGCAAGCTCACTCTTGAAGTCCGCGGAACCGGCCAGGATGAGTCCCTGGACGTTGACCTTGTCGTTTGTGATGAAGTTCTGGACAGCGCACTCGGCAACCTTACGAACGTAGTTGTGGCGCTTCTCCTCACGAAGACGAGCGAAACGCAGCGCGGACTGACCACCACGGCCATGCTTTTTGGGGAGATCGACAGTGAACTTGTGGACGATCTCGCGAGTATTTCCGCTGAGGGTACCGAAGAGCGCACCGTTTCCGTCCATGATGATGAAACCGAATTTGCTGTCGGACTCGAGCAACTCCGAGAGCGCCTCGGTGTGAAACTTGTTGTCGCAGAGGTAGAGTGAAGTATTGATCGGCTTGAAGGGCTCAAAGTCGATGTTGATCTTGCGCTCCTTACCTTCGCTAGTGATGATTTCACCACAGTAGACGACGAGTCCATTCGGAGGCACCTTCGGGTAGAGCTTGAGGCGCTGCTGGGTAGAGGTGATCGCCGAAAGGACAGACAGTCGGTTGACACGCGACTTGATGTTGGAAGCCGTTCCCTGCCACCACCCGACCCCGTCAGCACACAACAGATGGCAACACACACCAAACCAATCAAGATTCTCACGAATTCTTCGGCCAACATCTTTGCAGCGCGGGAGATCTGATCCTTCGGCGGGATAATGAGCGAGATCATAGATGTTCCATTTCCTCTGGCTTCGGTAAGGCGCTTAATGAGCTTCTTGACCTGTATTTACCGAGAGCTGAATTAGAAACCACCCGACCACCGGCGTGGAAATAAGACTACCGTAGAGCGACGAACCTTCCAGATCTCGATGTTCTTCTCAGCGTCATTACCAGCTGGAGCAGACATGTTGGCGGCAAATCTGAGGGTGGGGCTGGGGGTGTGGACTGGGGGTTGTGGTGGTAGCGGAGGAGTTAGAGTGGCGGAGGACCCCACACGATCAGCAGACGAAGTAAGTATCTCGTGTTCAAAGAAGAGGAAAGTAGTAGTAGTGGAAGTTGAGTGAATGAATGAAAAATCGTGGGGTACAAGAAATTTAAAAAGGTGGAGTGGGGGAGGAACAAAGTGAAAAGATTGCTAAGAACATAACAGGGTAACTAAACCCAACGAAATTCCAAACGGACAAGGTTGTATCAAGATGATGCGCTTCTAAATTCCAAATCCAACGGTCAACCAGACAACAGAGGTGACTCAGAGGAGTTTTTTTGTCTAGATAATGACAACATACATAGTCCATTTCCATCCACAGTCCTTTCGACTCGGTGTGTTTTCCCCTTTGCCCTGAATCGGTGATGATTCATTGATCGCATGCGACCCTATTGGATCGTGGTGATATTATGTGCAGTACTTTCCCATTCACTGTCCGCCGCGACCTCGAACAGTCCGCTGGCGGCCCTGTGATAAGCAGAATATTGTGAAGCTCCGAGTAGAGCTCGAGTGAGCCTTTATGATTGCTTTTCCAGCCTAAACCGTCGTCTGCCAGCTCGTCTGATCGGGCGCATGTAGAAAAAAAACCCCTCCCCCCGAACCTACCAACTAAAAGAAACCCGAGAGAAAAAGGTCAATTGAGTAAAAAGACCGATAAATAATAAAGCAAACCCAACACGAGATGAGAAAATTTTTAGCGAACAGAGAAAGGAAATGCATATCATAAGGATTCACATATCAGTGCAAGCATCAACAGGAAAAGTTAAAAACGAAGCAACGTACCCATACCATTGACTAACCAGACCATCACCGTCCAACCCACCCAGAAAAGAATTGAAAAGTCGTATCAAACCGCGAGAAGAAAAACAAACGGAAGCCCAGTAACGAAAGAAATTCAGAAATCAAAAAGTTACTAAAACGAATCGCTTATCAACACAACAATTGCATTTCCTACTGCGACGGATAGTACCCCGCCGTCTGTGCCGGGTAGTAGTACATCGTCCCGCCCGCATTTTGTCCTTGACCATCCGGCCCTGGTGTGATCGACATGACGGGAGTATCAGCGTAAGTCGGGCCGGGGGCCGGTGGGTACTGATAGTACGCGGTATTGGGATCCCACGTCGAGTAGTACACCATCCCATTACTCTCCTGGGCGATCGTCGTGGGCCCGGATGGCCCGAGTGGAGCAGGCCCTGGAACCTGTTGGTGCGGCGGTGGCGGCTGGTGTGGCTGAGGAATGTAATGGCTTGTCGGCCCGTTGGGCATCGGCGATGGACCGGCGGCATATGGTGGTGGTGGTGGTGGTGGTGGTGGTGGTGGTGGTGGTGGTGGATGAAAGACCCCATGGTGTGGCTGCATCGGAGGGTGCTGAGGATGAGCCATGGGATGAGGTTGTGGGGGAGGGTATGGCTGATAGTAAGGTTGTTGCTGCGGGTAGGGGTTGGGCTGGAAGGGCCTCGCATGAACAGCCTCCGGAATCTGCGACAGTGGAGTCCCGGATGGTTGTGACGGATATGATGGGTGCCGATTATGTTGTTGCATGTGCGAGGGCTGTTGGAGATGCTGCGAGTTCTGCGTGTGCTGTTGGTGGTGGTGTTGTGTGTGCTGTGGGTATCCATTAGGAGCCATCATCACCGGAGTCCCGGAGGGCACATGATCGGTGTAGACACCACCGTTGTAGTTACTGGGGAAGTGCATCACCGCCGGCGAATCTATCTCGGCCACATTAACAGCTTTTTGGGGGCGTGGCTGATACATTGGGATCTTCGGGGTAGCGCGAGCCTCGCGGTAGGGAGTCGGATTCATCGCGGGAGTGTACGAAGGAGTGTAAGAGGGTGGCGGCTGCTGAGGAGCAAGTCTGGGAGTCGTCGCGTGATAGGGTAGGCCGGATGGCTGCACAGGCGCAACGGCGATCGATGGAGTGGAGGTTGGAAGCCTGACAACCGGTTTGCCGCCCGCATCGTCGCCTTCGACCATGGGCCTGGTCTGTCCGTCTTCTATGTGGGCCTGCTGCGGTGGTATGGGCGGATGTAGGGCCTGTGCCGGCGTGTGATGGCGCGTATCATAGACCAATGACGACCGCCTCGACATGCCAACGGAAGGCGAATAGATCGTCGAACCGCCGCCATAGAAGCTCCGGCCGCCTTGCGAATAACCGCCCCGCCCTCTGCCAGCAGCACCTCTGATATATCCCGAACCACCCGGCCGCATCGCCCGTGGGATGAAGATGAACGAGCGTTGCATGTTTGGGTAGATGTAGCGAACAGGGCTTTCCGGGAGCGCAACCCTAACGGGCTTGTCTCGACGGAGCGGTGGACGGTGGAACGGTAGCCGAGTGTAGGCCTTGCACGGGACCTCACTGAAGGTGATTGGCGCCTTCATGCCGGGCAAATTGACTTGGATCTGAACAGTCCCTTTGTGCAAAGTCCGACCAAAGCTTCGAGGTTGATCTGGCGCTCGCTGACGGCCGGCGGCAAAATTATTACCGGTGTTGTAGCCTTGGTTTTGCTGCTGTTGATGGGATTGCCCCGAAGCGGGCGCGACCACTTGCCTCTGCTGCTCCTCCGCCTGGGTCTCTATTTGCTCGTGCATGTCGTGGGGCCATTCAGCGGCGAGCTCCGGCGGCGGCGGCGCTTGGTGGTGTGGTTGAAATTCTCTATTCCCAAAGCGACCGCCCCTCCCTCTACCGCTAGCACCAAAAGGCCGGAACCCATTACCACCGGAACTGTCGCGGGAGTCGTGCATGAAGAACCGGCCCCGATTGGGCACAAAGCTGGGATCTTCGGCGCGCCGCTTTTTGTATTCCTCATGGTCCCTCTGCCTCCGCTCGTACGGCGTCAGATTCTTCTTCGTTTCCTTTCGCTGCACCTCGTCCTCCGCCGCCGCGTCCTCCACTTCTGCATCCACTGCCTCCGCCACCTCTTCCTTCTCCGGTTTGAGATCAACCTGGGCAGTAGCTGCAGGCATCTTATCTTTGACCTCAACATTCGCCCGCTTGCCGTTCGCAACCGCCGGTTCGCGTCCCATATCCTCAAACTCCACCGCGTCGACTTTGCTCCCGCGCGGCGCAATCCCATTCATCATCAGATCCGTATCCGTCCGCTTTTTGGCAGCCGGTTTCGCCACCATCGCTCGCCGCCCTTCACCATCGGACGCATCCTCATACTCATCGTCGCTTTCGTCTTCGCTGAATGCTTCTTCCTCACTCAGGCCGGAGTCGTCGCTGTAGCTATCATCCGACTCCACTGTTTCGGTATCCTCGACTTCCTCCTGCCGGTGACCGGCACGGCGGCGAAGAAGCCGAGTGGGCTTACGGCGGGCAGTTTTGGTGGGTGGTGCAGTAGTGGTAGTAGAAGGCGTATCCGCAGCGGCAGGCATACTAAGTTACGAGCGTAGGCGATTAAGCTACCGAGGCGAGAGAAGGAACGAGTGTCGTGTACAGCTAGGAAAGTCGAGCGAAAGAGAACAAGCAAGTGGGGGGAGTTGTCGAGTTGTACGAGCTCAGACGGAAATGAAAGCGGTACTTTGATTGAGAGAACCGGGTTGAACAAGCGCGGAGGCTTTTCGATGCAAATCGGTTTGAATGGGACCCCAGGAAAGGAAGTAACTAAGTTATGCTGCAGAAATTAATGAGAATCGAAGCCAAAAGCCAGAGCCAAAGCCAACACAAAGCCACCAGATCGGGGTAAAAGTCTAACCGGAACGCGGGTGTGTGGAGGAGACTTTCAAAAGGGCGGTACGCAGAACGGTGTCGTAGAGTCGTGACAGAGCGGGGCGGGGTTATTGGTTTCTCTGAGGATGGGTGAGGTGCGGTTGTGTTTCGTAACGTCGTCGCCGTAAGCAGTAGATGAAGGTCGCGTGAGGTGGTAGGAGTTGATATAATAAGTAGGTTTGTTGGGAACAGGCGGAAGGAAGGACGATGGGTTGTCTTTTTTTTGTGGCGAGGTTTTCTTTGTAGTCAGCGGTGGTGACGGTGGTGGCGGAATGGATGATGAGTGGGGCTATCTAGCACGGGGCGGGGGTGTATGTAAAGGGTGCGAAAAGGAGGAGGGAGACGTTGAAGTTGGAGAGAGAGAGGAGTCGCTTTCAAGGTGGACGAGTAGGGACGACAATGGTGATTAGGTGGTTGTAGTCGTCGATGGTGATGGTTGTCGTTGGGATGGAAGGGCTGAAGAGGTGGGTTTTTTTTAGAGTTATCTAACATGTATCTATCCCGAACAAGCGTTGTCCGCTGCCCCCTTCCAGTTGGTGTGGTTGTTGTTTGAATCGAGGACAATCCTACGCTTTCCGCACATCCGGATTTCCCTTATAGTTTATTATTCTGTTCTCTCGTCTTCTCCAGCAAAGAAGTCTTTTTTTTCCCCATGCCGACAGAGTAACACCACCTTCAATGCAAACGAACGGCCAATCATACACATACTGATATCTAACAAACAAAGCAGCACTAACGGACGAAAAGCATTCCTTCTTCTCAGGGTCGCCAGTACCAGACATTGGGGTGATAGTCAGCACTTCATCTGTCGTATAATGGTAACAGAGAAGCCCCGAGTTTACATCGTCCGGTGGACGGTTTAAAGGCCACGCACGCACCATGGTGCATTCCTCATCCATCAAGAGAACGGAAGGGAGACAGTAATGGCCGTCGTCATCGTGGCAGGGGCAAGCAGCAGTCGAACAGTTGTCGAAACCGAAGTGCTCTTGTCATCTCGACTCAACAGTTAGAGGAGTCGGTGAGCGAATAGAAATTGACGTTCCACGCATTACGTAGTTACTCACACGCATTAGTTACACACGCATGTTCCGATCGAATGGCTTCGGTTCCCTGGGGATGTCCACTGGTACTTACGTAAGACGTATACACCGGTGCTCCGGCGGTGACGGTCCGCGAGGAACGGGAGAGGGATCGAAAGATGCGCTTTCTCGGCCATACCTCCTGTGAAGAGAGCGGAAACTGTAAGAGCTGGAGTAACTAATTTTTTTCGTAGATACATACTCGTGTCGCAGAGTGATCATGCCCTGACGTCCTACCATTGTTACATAGCACATGACTTACTTTTTGGGTTCCACAGTTTAGACCGTCGGGCGCGGCGACCTGCACTCGCCCTGATACTGGTGATACCACCGCGTCTTCCCGCAACCAAACGTGCAAGTCTCTGCCACACATTAACCTTTGCCTTCATTCCCCACTAGATATGGTATCCACTAACAACCCCCGGAAAGAGCGACTATCACCACCACTACCACAGCCATCATCACCATCGCAAGAGAAAGAACCGCAGCTGTGGTTTTACCAGTCCACGATGCCGCTGCAATTCAACCTCCTGGAGCGAATCCGCGTCGCGTTCGAAGAGAACTTACGTACGTACCACACCCGTCCGCGCGAAATCACGGCTACAGCGGCTGACGATCTTCGTGTGCAGCGGAACCAGGTCTCGAGCTCTTTGACTCTGTCGTCTTCAGCGGCTTCTCGTCGTCGGAGAATCCCCCGCCCGCGCTGATGCCGCCACCGACGTTCCTGCGCTTCGTGATGACACTGATGGCGCACCCGTTCCACACCACTCAGACTCGCAAAGGGACCATGCCATCTAGAGCCCCCGTCGCCGCGTTCCAGCTCATGCAGCGTATCATCGAGATAATCGGCCCCGAGAACGCTGCCCTGGATAAGGTATGGATCTTTGATCGCGGCCGCCGGAGCGTCCGGCGTGGAAACCGCGAGCTGTCGCCAAGCGCGGACGATGCCATCTCCGGCGAGCTGGCGAATGAAGAGAGCCTCTTCTCGCGCGTTGAGGATGTGTGGGACGTCGTGGGTTGGGCGTTCACGTGCTCCGTCCTGCACCCCGCCAGATGGATGTGGTGGAAGAATGTACTTGAATGTTTGCTGCTCACGCTGGAAAGGGATTGGGAACATAGGTGTCAGAGGTATAGGGCTGCGGGTGGGAAGGGGGAAAGGGTGCTCAAGGAGAGTATTGCCGTCAAGATGCTGCCTGAGATCCGTGGCACTGGTGGGTACAGGAGGGTTGTTCGGGCGATACTCGCGAACGGAAGTGCGAAGGCTAAAGAATTCCATCCGGTTTGGGAGGACGAACTGCTCTCGTACCGGCCGAGGAAGAAGGGCCGTAGGACTCTCGGTGGGTTCATGGGCGAGTTCGATGATGGTGAGGAGCCACAGACGCAGAAGAAAAAGGATATGATCCTGGACGAAAACGAGAACTTGGTGGATGGTGACAACGACACCGATATGCCCAATGCTCCAAAAGCATTCAGCGCGTATGACGCCTGGGGGGGTGTAACCTCTTTTACTCTCCGACAACGCTTCCTCAACCTTGTGTGTCTCCCCCTCCTTCCCAACGTGCGCCATCACTAAATCCTTCCCACAGCTCACCGGCCTCTCTCTGCACGGACAATTCATCCCGGTGGGGGAACTGCACCTTGAATACAAAAACAACATCTTGCAGTTACCGCTGTCCTCCTTCTCATTATTCACCAACACACTAGCGCCAATTTCCGACCAATACCGCGCTCTCTTGAACCAATCCATTGTGGAGCACTACCTCTCCGCGCCAAGCTCGGACTGCCCGCTGAACGAGGAGACGCTGATCACTCGATACCTGCCGTTTCCGGCGAACACGATGGCGCTGGTCGACAATGCCAAGGTTGCCATCGTGCTGGAATCGCTGCTGCGGCTGTTGGTGAAGGAGGATTTCATCGCTTACACCCCCGAGCTCGAGGCCGCGGTCGAGACCGGAATCAAGATGAGGCGGGAGAAGGCCAAAATCCCGACGTCACGCAACGGAAAGCTGACGCAGGATGATATTGACGCCATCAAACTCCAGTGGCATGTGGCGGAAGAAAGTTTACGGCTGCTGGTGAGGCTGTTGAAAATAGCCGCGGCGACTGCGACTACTACGGCAGCGGCGGCGGCGGCGGCGCCAACGACGTCGACGACGTAAACTAGGAGTGTGTAATGTGAAGTCGAAATACTCATAACTGGAGTTTTCGATTGCATTTGGGAGTTTGTAATAGTTACTCCGTCCGTTCTGTTCACTGGATATACTTGCTCCCCTTTCTTTTCGTTGGGGGTGGAAATTTCATTCGGCTCTTTGCTGCGAAAATTTTCTAGTACCTCTCTCGAGTACACAGGTATCGTGAGACGAGTGATTTCAAGCCAACAGAAACGTAAACCACCTGAGACTTTTAGCCTGGTTAGAGCACCACAAAGTGATGGAATCAGCAAGCTAAGTACTCATAAGGGCAGTATTTACATGAGCCCATCCATTTACTCGTATCCCCTAGTCCGTAACTGGTTTCCGTGCCAAATGGCACGCAAAAACTTACCCCCCCCTTTGGGAAGATTCTGCTCAATAAGACTATCAGATGATGAGTTTAGTTGCTACCCTTCAATAGAGTTCTTTTCAATTGTACAATAAAGATTTCTACAACTTCATTTTTGCAACTTT